>Ga0164242_10000623_pt1 | contig 42892 bp, 36 predicted proteins | sample OricomgcompostMG_FD_108783 | JGI IMG/M metagenome (GOLD analysis project Ga0164242, IMG submission 108783) | Miracle-Growth compost microbial communities from Emeryville, California, USA - Original compost - Miracle growth compost (MG) ... | reverse complement strand
TGCTCGATGCGGGCCACGTGACGGATGATCGCCACCTTGGCCCGGGTATCGCGCAGGCGGCGAAGCCAGTCGATGTAAATGTCCTTCCGCGCGTCGGCGCTCAGGTAGTGCTCGATTCGGTACGTTTCCATTTTCGTTTATAAACGAATAAAGGTCAAGGGGGAGTCTGGGCCGCTTGCTGTCGCGGCTCACCTCGGTGCGAACGTAATGTGGGCACGCCACCCCGGTCTTGCGCGCCATCAGCGCCGCACCAACCCTGGCCGGAAGGCCGAAAAAAGCACCACCCATGAAAAAAGCGCAACGGCCTTTCGACCGTTGCGCTCATCCTTGGCTGTGTGACGTCAGACGTTCAGCCCGCCATCAACAACACTTCCCCGTGCGGTTCCGATACCGCGCATCCTGACGCTCGCGGAAAAACGCCTCGTACGTCATCACCGGGCGATCCGGATGGGTCGCGCGCATGTGCGCGACGTAGCCATCGTAATCCGGCAGGCCGATCATCAGCCGCATGGTCTGGCCGAGGTAGCGGCCGGCGGTCTGTACGTCTTCACGCAGTCCGGAGAACATGGTGGGCTCCCGTCAATGCACGCGCGAGGTCACGACGCCGCCAACCGGCATCGGCTCGAACGGCGTCTCGTGCACGGTCGGGCGGTTCACGCGGCGGGCGCGCGCAATCGCGATCAGCCCGTACACGACGACCGCCGCGACGACGAAGATGAACACGCCCGACAGCGTCGCGTTCAGATAGTCGTTGAAGATCAGCCGCTGCACTTCGTCGACCGACTTCGCCGGCGCCGGCACCGTGCCCTGCGCGAGCGCCGCCGCCAATTTCGATGCATGCGCAACGAAACCGACCTTCGGGTCCGACGACACGATCTTCTGCAGGCCGGCCGTGATCGTGCAGACCAGCAGCCACAGCGTCGGCGCCGCGGTCACCCACGCGTAGCGGTCGCGCTTCATCTTGAACAGCACCACCGTGCCGAGCATCAGCGCGATGCCCGCGAGCATCTGGTTCGAGATGCCGAACAGCGGCCACAGCGTGTTGATGCCGCCGAGCGGATCGACGACGCCCTGGTACAGGAAGTAGCCCCACGCGGCGACGCACAGCGCGGTCGCGATCAGGTTCGCCGGCAGCGAGTCGGTACGCTTGAGCGCCGGATGGAACGTGCCGAGCAGATCCTGCAGCATGAAGCGGCCGGCGCGCGTGCCCGCGTCGACCGCGGTGAGGATGAAGAGCGCCTCGAACAGGATCGCGAAGTGATACCAGAACGCCATCATCGCCTGACCGCCGATCACCTTGTGCAGGATCTCGGCCATGCCGACCGCCAGCGTCGGCGCACCGCCCGCGCGCGCGACGATCGTCGTCTCGCCGACCGCGTGCGCGGTCGAGGTCAGCATGTCCGGCGTCAGCACGAAGCCCCACTGGCTGACCGTGTGCGCGACCGCGTCCGGCGTCGTGCCGAGCACCGCGAGCGGCGCGTTCATCGCGAAGTACACGCCCGGCTCGATCACCGATGCGGCGACGAGCGCCATGATCGCGACGAACGACTCCATCAGCATGCCGCCGTAGCCGATCAGGCGCGCATTGGTTTCGTTGTCGAGCATCTTCGGCGTGGTGCCCGACGAAATCAGCGCGTGAAAGCCCGATACCGAACCGCACGCGATCGTGATGAACAGGAACGGGAACAGGTTGCCTGCCCACACCGGACCGGAGCCGTCGACGAACTGCGTGAGCGCCGGCATCTTCAGTTCCGGCGCGACGACCACGATGCCGATCGCGAGCGCGAGGATCGTGCCGATCTTCAGGAACGTCGACAGATAGTCGCGCGGCGCGAGCAGCAGCCACACCGGCAGCACCGACGCGACGAAGCCGTAGCCGATCAGGATCCACGTGAGCTGCGTGCCGCTGAACGTGAACATCGCGGCGAGCGCGGCGTCGTCGTGCACGTACTGGCCGAACGCGATCGACGCGATCAGCAGCACGAAGCCGATGATCGACACTTCGCCGATGCGGCCCGGACGGATGAAACGCAGATAGACGCCCATGAACAGCGCGATCGGAATCGTCGCGCCGACGGTGAACGTGCCCCACGGCGAATTCGTCAGCGCCTTCACGACGATCAGCGCGAGCACCGCGAGAATGATGATCATGATCAGGAACGTGCCGAACAGCGCGATCACGCCGGGCACCGTGCCGAGTTCCATCTTCACGAGGTCGCCGAGCGAACGGCCGTCGCGGCGCGTCGAAATGAACAGCACGACGAAGTCCTGCACCGCGCCCGCGAACACGACGCCCGCGAGGATCCACAGCATGCCGGGCAGATAGCCCATCTGCGCGGCCAGCACCGGACCGACCAGCGGCCCCGCGCCGGCGATCGCCGCGAAGTGGTGGCCGAACAGCACGACGCGATTGGTCGGCACGAAGTCGAGGCCGTCGTTGTGACGCACGGCCGGCGTCATCCGCAGGCCGTCGAGCCGCAGTACCTTGCCGGCGATGAAGCGGCTGTAGAAGCGGTAGGCGATGAGGTATACGCAGATCGCGCAGATGACGATCCATAGCGCGCTGACCCGCTCGCCGTGCGCGAGCGCGATGGTGCCGAACGCAAACGCGCCGAGTAGCGCGACAAGTGTCCAGACGACAAAACTGGATGCCCGATTCATGACGTCTCCTGGAGTTCCTTTGTGATTCTGCGAATGTCCGGCTGGGGAAGCCGGATCCGCGCAGCGCCGGTCGGCGTCATACCGTGGCGCATGCAACGTCGGGCACGACACGCAATGCGTGCTGCCGTGGGCGTGTAGTATTCGCTTTCGCTCATGACGCGACAAGCGGACTATTACGTACCCCTTATACGTGCTATTACGTAGGGCGAACGATCTGGACGATGAATCTGAAGACGAAGATTTTCCTGCTCGCGGTGGTGCCGTTTCTGCTCGCGATCGCCGGCATCGGGCTCGGCTTCCGGCAGCAGGCGACGTCGCTCGCGGCGACGGAACACGCGACCATCGAGGCCGCGTACATGTCGAGCAAGGAAACGGAACTGCGGCACTACGTCGACCTCGCGACGAGCGCGATCGCGCCGCTGTACGACGCATCGGCCGATCCGGCCGCCGACGACGACACGCTGCGCCAGCGCGCGCTGGCGGTGCTGCAGAAAATGAATTTCGGTCCGGACGGCTATTACTTCGTGTACGACATGCATGGACGCTCGCTGATGCATCCGCGCGAGCCCGACCTCGTCGGCCGCGACCTGTGGGACCTGCGCGACCCGACCGGCTCGCCGACGATCCAGCAGTTGATCGCGGCGGCCGCGCGCGGCGGCGGCTTCGTGCGCTACCTGTGGCGCCGGCCGTCGACCGGCCTGCTCGCGCCGAAGCTCGGCTACGTGGTGCCGCTGCGGCGCTGGGGCTGGATGGTCGGCACCGGCATCTATCTGGACGATGTCGATTCGACGCTCGCGCACATCGACCAGCGCGCGTCGGCGAACATCCGGCGCACCCTGCAATGGCTCGGCGTGATCGCGCTCGCGGGCGTCGGCGCGATCGCGCTCGGCGCGCTGGTGCTGAACGTCAGCGAATATCGCAGCACCGACGCGAAGTTGAAGCGCCTCGCGCAGCAGGTCGTCGAATCGCAGGAGAACGAACGGGCCCGGCTGTCGCGCGAACTGCACGACGGCATCAGTCAGTTGCTGGTGTCGGTGAAACTGCTGCTCGAATCGGCGCTCGCGCAACTGGAGCGCAGCGGGCTGCGCGTGGCGCCCGCGGAGGCGGCGCTGGCAACCGGGCTCGCGCGGCTCGGCGACACGCTGCGCGAAGTGCGCCGCATCTCGCACGCGCTGCGGCCCGCGATGCTCGACGACCTCGGTCTCGCGGCCGCGCTCGAACAACTGACGCGCGAACTCAGCGACGAGACCGGCATCGAGATCGGCTTCACGCATCGCGCGCATCCGCACGGCGCGCCGCTGCCGGACGACGTGACGACGATGCTGTTCCGGATCGCGCAGGAAGCGCTGACCAACATCGTGCGCCATGCGCACGCGGCACGCGCGACCTTGACGCTCGACGTGTCGCCGCACGGCGCGACGCTGACGATCGCCGACAACGGCCGCGGCTTCGACGTCGGCGAAACGCAGGCGGACCCGCGCGCGGGCATGGGGCTGCGCAACATGCGCGAGCGCGTCGAGAAATTCGGCGGCACGCTCGCGCTCGGCTCGAAGCCGGGGTACACCGTCGTCACCGCGCGGGTGCCGCTCGCGGCGGCGACCCGCACAGGAAAGGGCAGGCCATGAACGACACCGCAAAGCCGGCGCGCATCGTGCTCGTCGACGATCATCCGCTCGTGCGCGACGGTCTGCGTGCGCGCCTCGACGCCGTGCCGGGCCTGACGGTCGCCGGCGAAGCCGGCAACGCGGACGACGCGATCGCGCTCGCCGCGTCGCTGCAACCGGACCTCGTGCTGATGGATATCGGCATGCAGGGCATGAACGGCATCGCGCTCGCAGGCGTGTTCCGTGCGCGCTTTCCGGCGATCCGCGTGCTGATGCTGTCGATGCACGACAACGTCGAATACGTGACGCAGGCGGTGCGCGCGGGCGCGAGCGGCTATGTGCTGAAGGATTCGCCGGCCACCGAGATCGTCCGCGCGATCGGCTCGGTGCTGGCCGGCAACACGTATTTCAGCGCGGGGCTCGGCGTGCGGATGATCGAGGCGTCCGCGATGGCGACGCCGGTCGAGCGTCTGACGCCGCGCGAGCGGGACATTCTCGACGCGCTCGCGCAGGGCCTGTCGAGCAAGCAGATCGCGCAGCGCAACGGGCTGTCGGTGCGCACGGTCGAGACGCACCGGCTGAACCTCAAACGCAAGCTCAACATCGAGGGCCAGGCGGAACTCATCAAGTTCGCGGTCGAGAACCGCCGGCGTAACGGCTAACGGCGGGCTGACGACGCCCGCTCAGCCCGCGCTGCGCGCGTTGTGTTCGACGAGGTACTTGATCAGCCCGTCGATGCCGCCCTTCGCGATCTGGTCGGCGAACTGCGTCTGATACACCTGGATCAGCCACGCGCCCATCATGTTGATGTCGTAAATTTTCCAGCCCGACGGCGAGCGCGTGAGGCGGTAATCGATCGCGTCGTCGCCGCCGTTGCTGATCACGTGGGACTGCACGACCGCGTCGGTCGCGTTCGCGGCGGTGTTGGACGGCAGGAATTTGAACGTCACCTGCTGGTCGCGCAGTTGCGACAGCGACGCCGCGTAGGTTCGCACCAGCAACTGCTGGAACTGCTGGTACAACTGTTGCTGCTGCTGCGGCGTGGCGGTCGACCACGGCTTGCCGACCGCGATGCGGGTGGTGCGCTGGAAGTCGGTGGACGGCACGAAGTGGCTCTCGACGATCGACGTGATGCGCGCCATGTCGCCGCCGCGCGCCTGCGCGTCCGCCTTCATCGCGTTCACGGTGCCCTGCACCGCGCTGCGCACCACGGCTTCCGGCGCGGCCTGCGCGAAAGCGGCGCCGGACACGGTCACGAAGGCGGCCGCGAGAAAAGCTGTCAAATAACGTTTCATACGCTGAACGTGCTCGAAACAGGGGTTTAAACGCCGCAACGCCCGCGCGACGGGCATTCGGGCAGGCCAGTATACCGGCTTTGCCGGTTCGGCCTCAGCTACGCAAGCCGCGCGCCCGTACGGGACGCCGGTATACTTGTGCGCTTCGTGCCAAAACTGCTGTCTTTGACAGGGCCCCCTCGCCTGTATGCTGAAGCCACTCATCATTCACCTCGTCGCCTGGTCGGTACGCCGCGCGGCGTGGGTCATCGCACTCGCGCTCGCGCTCGCCGTGCTGTCCGGCGTCTACGTCGCGAAACATTTCCGGATCAACACCGACATCAGCGGTCTCGTCGTCAACGACGCGCGCTGGGCGGCGCTCAGCCACGCGATCGACCACGCGTTCCCGCAGCGCGGCCAGTCGATTCTCGTCGTCGTCGAGGCCGACGCGCCCGAACTCGCCGATGCAGCGGCCGACAAGCTCGCCGACGCGCTGAAACAGGAGCCGCGCGAATTCGGCGCGGTGTCCCAGCCGGCCGGCGGCCCGTTCTTCGAGCATAACGGCCTGCTGTTTCTGCCGACCGACACCGTGCTGTCGACGACCGGTCAACTGGTGCAGGCCCGCCCGCTCGTGAACCAGCTCGCGAAGGACCCGAGCCTGACGGGCCTCGCCGGCACGCTGACCACCACGCTGCTGCTGCCGCTGGAGATCGGCCAGGTGAAGCTGCCGAACATGGCGCACCTGCTCGGTTCGTCGGCGGACGTCGTCGACCGCGTGCTCGCGGGCCAGCCCGCCGCGTTCTCGTGGCGCGCTCTGGTCGACAAGGACATCGCGACCCGTCCGGCGTACGCGTTCGTGACGGTGCAGCCGGTGCTCAACTACGGCGCGCTGCGCGCGGGCGCGAACGCGAGCGCGGCGATCCGCGCGAAGGCCGCGTCGCTGAATCTCGACAAGACCTTCGGCGCGCGCGTGCGGCTCACCGGCGAGCAGCCGCTCGCCGACGAGGAATTCGCGTCCGTCGAGGACGGCGCCGCGCTGAACGGCGCGCTGACGCTCGTCGTCGTGCTCGTGATCCTGTGGCTCGCGCTGCGCTCGGGCAAACTGATCGGCGCGGTGCTGATCACGCTCGTCGTCGGGCTGATGATCACCGCCGCGCTCGGACTGATGATGGTCGGCGCACTGAACATGATTTCGGTCGCGTTCATGGTGCTGTTCGTCGGGCTCGGCGTCGATTTCGGCGTGCAGTTCGGCGTGAAGTACCGCGAGGAGCGTCATCTGGACGACCGGCTCGACGCCGCGCTGCTGAAAACCGCGCGGCTGATCGGCGTGCCGCTGACGCTCGCGGCCGTCGCCGTCGCCGAAAGTTTCTTTTCGTTTCTGCCGACCGCGTATCGCGGCGTGTCCGAACTCGGCAAGATCGCGGGCGTCGGCATGTTCGTCGCGTACTTCGCGAACATGACGCTGCTGCCCGCGCTGATCAGCGTATTCAAGCCGCGCGGCGAGCCCGTGTCGCCCGGTTTCGCGTTCCTCGCGCCGGTCGACACGTACCTCGCGAGACACCGCAAGCCGGTGCTGATCGGCACGCTGATCGTCGTGCTCGGCGCGTCGCCGATCCTCACGCACCTGCGTTTCGACTTCAACCCGCTGCACCTGAAAGACCCGCATACCGAGTCGATGGCGACGCTGCTCGCGCTGAAAAATTCGCCGGTCATCTCGATCAACAACGTGAGCGTGCTCGCGCCGTCGCTGCAGAAGGCGGACGAGATCGCCGCGCACCTGTCGAAACTGCCGGAGGTCGGCCGCACGACGACGCTGTCGAGCCTGATCCCGGCCGACCAGCAGCAAAAGATGATGTTGATCGCAAGCGCGGCCCAGCAATTGCTACCGGTGCTGCAACAACCGCCGGCGCCGCCGGCGACCGACGCGGTGCGCGTGCAGACGCTCAAGCGCGCGGCGAACCAGCTTTCGCTCGCGGCCGACGATCATCCTGGACCGGGCGCGGCCGAAGCGAAGCACCTGTCCGCATCGCTGACGAAGCTCGCGAACGCCGACGCGGCGACGCGCGACCGCGCGGAACACGCGTTCGGCGCGACGCTGACGCTCGCGCTCGGCCAGCTTGCACGACTGTTGCAGCCGACCGAGATCACGCGCGAGACGCTGCCGCCGGCGATGGTCCGCGACTGGGTCGCGCCGGACGGCCACGCGCTCGTCGACGTCGCGCCGCGCGTGCCGCCGGGCGTCGATCCCGGCGACGACGCGATGCTCCGGCGCTTCGCGCGGGCGGTGAAGGCGGCGGAGCCGGGCGCGATCGGCGGGCCGATTTCGATCCTGCATTCGGCGGACACGATCATTCACGCGTTCCTCCAGGCCGCGACGTGGTCGGTGTTGTTGATTACGCTGCTGCTGTGGATCACGCTGCGCCATTTCGGCGACGTGCTGCGCACGCTGATTCCGCTGCTGGTGTCCGCGCTGGTGACGCTGGAGGTGGCCGTCGCGCTCGGCATCCAGTTGAACTTTGCGAACATCATTGCGTTGCCGCTGATGCTCGGCGTCGGCGTCGCGTTCAAGATTTATTTCGTGATGGCGTGGCGCGCGGGCCAGACCGGCCTGTTGCAGTCGAGTCTCACGCACGCCGTGCTGTTCAGCGCCGCGACGACGGCCACCGCGTTCGGCAGCCTGTGGCTGTCGCACCATCCGGGCACGTCGAGCATGGGCAAGCTGCTCGCGCTCGCGCTGCTGTGCACGCTGATCGGCGCCGTGGTGTTCCAGCCGGTGCTGATGGGTACCCCGCGCTCGAAACGCGCGGGTTCGCAATCGCAAGGGATCGATCAATGAAGAATCAGAAGGCCGTCACGGCCGCTGCGGCAGTCGGTGTCGCACTGTTGGCGGCGGGTTGCGCGACGGGTCCCGAGCGCAAGCCCGACGATCCGTTCGAACCGACGAACCGGGTCATCTTCAAGTTCAACGACAAGCTCGACCGCACGATCGCGCAACCGGTCGCGCGCGGCTATCAGAAAGTGACGCCGCAGCCGCTGCGCGAGGCGATCTCCAGCTTCTTCTCGAACATCGGCGACGTCAGCAGCATGGCGAACAGCCTGCTGCAACTGAAGATCACCGAGGCGACCGGGACGCTGATGCGGATCGTGATCAATACGACGTTCGGCGTCGGCGGGATGTTCGACGTCGCGACGATCGCCGGGCTGCCGAAGCATTCGGAGGACTTCGGGCTCACGCTCGGACGCTACGGCGTGCCGGCGGGGCCGTACCTCGTGCTGCCGGTGTTCGGGCCGAGTTCAGTGCGCGACGGGATCGGGATGGGCGTCGACGTGAAGTTCAACCTGCTGAACTACATCGAGCCGGCGGTGCGCAATCCGATGTATGTGACGCAGTTCGTCAGCGCGCGCTCCGACATGCTCGGCGCGACCGACCTGCTGCAACAGGCGGCGCTCGACCCGTATTCGTTCGTCCGCGACGCGTTCCGGCAGCAGCGCGAGTCGCGGATTCGCGGCACGTCGGGCGCGTCGGCGCCGTTGCCGGACTACGGCGATCCGGGCGAAGGCGGCGCGCATGCGCCGGCCGCGACGCCGGGCTTGCCGAATTACACCGATCCGGGCGACAGCGGCAGCCATGCGCCGGCGGCGACGCCGGGGCTGCCGGACTACACCGATCCGGGCGAGACGGGCGGCGGCGCGGCGAGCGGCGCGGGCGGCGGTTCACCGGCGGCCGCCGGCACGGCGGCGACCGAAGGCGCGGGCGCGGCGGCAGCGGCCGGGACGGCGGGAACCGCTGGCGCAGCGGTGCGCGCGCAGCCGGCGACGGGTCCGGGCGCCGCCGCGCAAGCGCCGTCGAGCGCCAGCGCGGCGGCGGCGCGGGCGCCGGTGGCAGCATCGGCGCCGACCGCGGCATCGGCCGCCGCCCGCACCAGGCAGTAACACCGGACGACGGCGCGACCGGGTTTTCAGCGTTCCCGCACCGGCGACCCGGCCGGCAGCGCTGCCGCGCGGCGGCGACCTACCGCCACCGCTGCGAAAACTCGCCGATCACCCGCGACAGATGCGCATCCATCGCCGAGCGCGCGCCGGCCGCGTCGCGCGCGATGATCGCCGAAAAAATCCGCTGATGGTCGTCGAGCACCGCCTCGCGCAACGCGGGCGTATGGAAGTGTTCCTCGATCTTCTTCCACATCGGATCGGCGCGCGCGTTGTCCCACATCGCGGTCACCACGAGACGAAGCATCCCGTTGCCCGTCGCCGCCGCGACCGCCAGATGGAACGCGCGGTCGGCGGCCTCGTTCTCGGCCTTGTCGTCCATGTGCTCGCGCATCGCGCGCAACGCGGCGAAGATCCGGTCGAGGTCCGCGTCCTTGCGCTCGGTCGCCGCGAGCGCCGCGATCCCGCTTTCGATCACCGCCCGCGCGCGCAGCGTCTCGATCGGCCCCGGCCCGCGCGGCAGTTCGAAGCCGACGGCGAGCACCTGCGGCGCGTGGGCGACGTAAATGCCCGAGCCGATGCGCACCTCGACCACACGCTGCACTTCGAGCGCGATGATCGCCTCCCGCACCTGCGTGCGCGACACGCCGAAGCGCTCCGCCAGCGTGCGCTCCGACGGCAGGCGGCCGCCGGGCGCGACGTCGCCGGCCGCGATCAGGTCGTAGATCCGTTTCGCGAGGCCGACGTAGGAGCGGTCGGCCGCGTCCGCATCGGCGGCGCGGCCGGTTGGCGTGGGCAAGAGATCGGCCATCCGGGGTACTCGTCAATCGTGAAAGCCACCGCGCGGCGGCCGAAGTTCGGCCAAATGGTACACCAATTCGCCGCTACCGCCGGCGCGTCCCAGATTCCGGGTTTTATCCGCAAAGCATAGGCCGGGCGGGTCTTTGCGGCCGACGGCCCGGTGCGACGCGCCGTGGTAAACCACTATCGCGCGGCGATTGGTATGCCAGTGACAATCCGCTCTGTCAGACGGACGCGCGTCCGCGCTCGCCGTCGTTCCGCTTCGAGGGGGCGCCTTTGAAGATGTGGTTCCGCCGGGCCGGCGACGCCGATTCGATCCCGCAGCAGTCCATCCGGCGCAGTCCGGGCGCCATGCTCGCGGCTCGACGACGACCGCCGCATCGATGCAGCGAAGCGGCGCGCGACCTTCGCATCGTTCCCGCAACCGATCGTGCCGCTCGCCGAGCGCTGCGGCCCGATCTTCGGACTCCCGGGGATGACGAAGCACCGCGGTGGTCTCGCGTGGTTCCTCGTGTTCGCGCGCCCGCCGATCGTCGCCACGACAACGACATCGACATCGAATCGCCGCTGCGCGAACCCGGCGCGCGGGCGGCTCAACCTCACGCCTTCGCGCCGCTAAAAAGCGTCGCCGCCCGCCGGCTTCGACGAAACGGCGGCGCCGTCGGCCCCGGCCTCGCAGCCATCGCGATGCGCCGGCCAGCGAATCTTCCCCTCGTCAAACCACACGAAACAGGAGACAACATGCGTTCACGAATCCCGCTGCTTCGAGGCGCGGCGGCCGCCGCGCTGGCGCTCTGTACGTGCGCCGCGTTCGCGCAGGCGTCGATCGTTCCCGGACCGTCGAGCGATCCGAAGTGCATGGTCCCGTGGAAAAGCGACACCAAGTTCGTCAAGTTCCCGAAGAAGAAAGGACCGTACCGGATCGCGCTCGTGAACGGCTATATCGCGAACACCTGGCGCATCCAGATGATCAAGACCGCGAAGGCGTACACGTCGCAGCCGGCCGTCGCCGCGAAGCTGAAGGAATTCAAGGTCGTGTCGACCGGCGAGGACGTGCCCGCGCAGATTTCGGCCGTCAACAATTTCATCGATGCCGGCTATGACGCGATCGTCGTCGACGCGCAGAATCCCGCCGCGTTCGGGCCCGCGATCCGGCGCGCGAAAAAGGCCGGCGTCGTGCTGATCGCGTTCGACAACGCGCTCGACAGCCAGGACGCGATCAACATCAACGTCGACCAGTACGGGCTCGGCGCGCTGTGGGGCAAGTGGCTCGCGCAGCATCTGCCGAACGGCGGCAAGGTGCTCGAAGTGCGTGGCGTCGCGGGCACGTCGGTCGACACCGACCGCCACAACGGCTTCCAGAAGGCGCTGCACGACACCGGCAAGAAGTGGAACGTCGTGCAGGTCTACGGCAAATGGGACGACGGCGTCGCGCAGAAGGCCGTCGCCGACGCGATCGCGGTGCAGGGGCATTTCGACGGCATCTCGGCGCAGGGCGGCGATACCGGCGTCGTGCGCGCGCTGATCGACGCGAAACAGCCGTTCGTGCCGTTCGGCGGCGAAACCGAAAACGGCTTTCGCAAGTTCTGCGCGCAGTATTCGAGCCAGGGACTGAAGTGCACGTCGGCGGGCAGCGGTCCCGCGCAGGTCGCGGTCGCGATCAAGACCGCGCTCGCGGCACTCGACGGCCAGACCATCCCGCAGGCGGTCAAGCTGCCGCTCGACGTCACCGACGACTCGATGCTGAAGGCCGGCACCAACTATTTCCCGAACGAGTCCGACAACTTCTTCGTCGGCAACTCGTTTCCGACCTGCGGCATCAATTTCTCCGCGCAGGAAATCATGAAGCAAAGCGAGGGCAACCAGTGAGCGGGCCCGGGGCGGCGGCATGACGGGAGGCGAAAGCATGGAAACAGCGTTCTTCCGGATGTCCGGCGTGTCGAAAAGCTACGGCGGCGCGCTCGCGCTGGAGCGTGCGGACCTCGCGGTTCGCCGCGGACGCATCCACGCGATCCTCGGCGAGAACGGCGCGGGCAAGTCCACGCTGCTGAAGGTGATGTCTGGCGTCGTGCAGCCGGATGCGGGAACGATGCACCTCGACGGCCGCGAAGTCGCGTTCGCGTCGCCGGCCGACGCGAACGCGGCCGGCATCGTCTGCGTGTATCAGGAGCTGTCGCTGGTCCCCGATCTGAGCGTCGCGGACAACATCTTCGCGTCGAACCCGCCGACGCGCTTCGGCATGATCGACCGCCGCGCGCAGCGCCGCCAGGCCGCGGCGGCGCTCGCGCGCGCGGGTGCGCCCGATATCGACCCGCTCGCGAAGGTCCGCGACCTGCCGCTGTCGCGCCAGCAGATGGTCGAACTGGCGAAGGGTCTCGCGCGCGAGCCGCGCATCCTGATCCTCGACGAGGCGACGTCGGCGCTGACGGCGGCCGACGTCGCGCGCGTGATCGACGTGCTCCGGCGGCTGCGCGACGAAGGGCTCGCGATCCTGTTCATCTCGCACCGGATGCACGAGGTGAAGGCGCTCGCGGACGAATGCACGGTCTACCGCAACGGCCGCCACGTGACGAGTTTCGCGGCCGGCACGCGCTCGGACACCGAAGTGATCGAAATGATGATCGGCCGCACGTACCAGCACGCGTTCCCGGCCAAACCGGCACGCCGCCTGCCCGCCGAGCCGGTGCTCGCGTGCCGCGACCTCGCGTGGAACGACGTGCTGCGCGGCATCAGCTTCGCGTTGAAGCCCGGCGAGATTCTCGGGCTCGGCGGCCTCGACGGCCAGGGCCAGCGCGAACTGCTGCTCGCGCTGTTCGGCGTGCTGCGCGGCTGCGCGGGACATATCGACATCGACGGCAAGGCCGTGTCGATCGCCAGCCCCGCCGCGGCGCGCGGCGCGCGCATCGGCATGGCGCTGATTCCGGAGGACCGCAAGACCGAGGGGCTGATGCTGCCGATGTCGGTGCGCGAGAACCTGTCGTTCGCCGCGCTCGACCGCATGTCGGCCGCCGGCGTGATCGATCGCGGCCGCCAGCAGTCGTGCGTCGACCGGATGATGGAACTGCTCGCGATCAAGTCGGCAGGCGTCGACGTGCCCGTCGGCTCGTTGTCGGGCGGCAACCAGCAGAAAGTGGTGATCGCGAAGTGGCTGATCCGGCAACCGCGGATCCTGCTGCTCAGCGACCCGACGCGCGGCATCGACGTCGGCACCAAGCAGGAAATCTACCAATTGCTGCGACGCCTCGCCGACGAAGGCGCGGCGATCGTCTTTCATTCGACCGACTACGACGAACTGATCGGCTGCTGCGACCGGGTGCTGGTGCTGTACGAAGGCCGGATCAAGCGGGAACTCGTCGGCAAAGAGATCACCGAGCAGAATCTGATCGCCAGCGCGCTCGATCTGCCGGTCGGGCAGGTTTCGCCTTCCACCGGAGTCGCGACATGAACGGACTACGCTACTGGTACACGGAAAATCGCGGCACGATCGCCGCGTTCGGCCTGTTCGTGCTGATGTTCGCGATCTACCTCGCGAACTATCCGTCGGCGATCTCGGCGAACGTGATCCTGACCGCGGCGAACAAGGCGGTGCTGCTCGCGCTCGTCGCGATGGCGCAGGCGCTCGTCGTGCTGACGGCCGGCATCGACCTGTCGGTCGGCATGATGCTGGTGCTGACGAACTGTCTTGCGTCGTGGCTCGTCGCCGGCGACGCGCTGCACACCGCGCTCGGCATCATCGGCGTGCTGGCGGCCGGCGCGCTGTGCGGCGCGCTCAACGGCGTCATCATCATCTACGGCCGCCTGCAGCCGATCGTGACGACGATCGCGACCGGCGCCGTGTTCTACGGGCTCGCGCTGCTGCTGCGTCCGGTACCCGGCGGAGCGATCAACGACGATCTCGGCGACGCGCTGACCGGCAAGGTCGCCGGCGTCGTGCCGGCGAGCCTGCTGATCCTGCTCGCGGCGGTGCTGATCGTGTGGATTCCTTTTCAACGCTCGGCGATCGGGCGCGCCGCGTACGCGGCCGGCTCGTCGGAACCGGCCGCGTTCCTGTCCGGCATGCCGATCCGCCGCGCGAAGTTCGCGAGCTATACGGCGGCCGGGCTGCTCGCCGCGCTCGGCGGCCTCTTTCTGACCTTCTTCACCGACACCGGCGAGGCGAGCCTCGGCAGCGCGAATTCGTACACGCTGTTCTCGATCGCCGCGGTGGTGATCGGCGGCGTGTCGCTGCTCGGCGGCAAAGGCAGCGCGATCGGCGCGATCTTCGGCGCGTTCGCGTTCCGCTCGATCGGCGACCTGCTGTTCGTGTTCAACGTCGACGCGCTGTGGCAGCCGCTGTTTCAGGGCGTGATTCTGCTGCTCGCGGTGACGATCGGCGCGTGCGGGCTGTTCAGGGTGCGCAACCGTCTGGAGTGGTTCGAATGAGCGACGTTTCCGCCCGCAGCCGGCCGACCTTCGTCGCCAGACTGACGCGCCGGATCGACCGGCCGCTCGTGATCGCGTTCGCGTGCATCGTCGCGCTGCTGCTCGTCGGCGGGATGTTTTCGCGCAGCTTTACGTCGCCGGAGTACATCCTGCTGCAACTGAAGGTCGGCGCGTTTCTCGGCATCATCGCGACCGGACTGATGATGGTGATCCTGCTCGGGCACATCGACCTGTCGCTGCCGTGGACGATCACCGCCGGCGCGATGATGGCATGCGCGGTCGCCGGACACGGCGAGTTCGGCCGCGTCGCCGCGATCCCGGCCGGCATCGGCTGCGGCGTGCTGATCGGCGTCGTGAACGGCGTGCTGGTCGCGTTCCTGCGCATTCCGTCGATGATCGCGACGCTCGCGACCAACGCGGTCGCGCAGGGCATCATGATCGTCTACACGGGCGGCTCGTCGCCGCAGGATTCGGCGCCCGAAGCGATGCGCTGGCTCGCCGCCGGCTGGCTGATGCCCGGCGTGCCGAATGCGGTGGTGCTGTGGGTCGTGATCGGCGGCGCGACGATGTTCGTGCTGTCGCGCACGACCTTCGGCCGCACGCTGTATGCGATCGGCAACACCGAGCGCGCCGCGTATCTTTCCGGCATCAATACGCGCGCGGTGACGGTGGCCGCGTTCGCCGTATGCAGCGCGTTCGCCGCGTTCGGCGGCGTGCTGCTCGCGGGCTACGCGTCGAAGGCCGCGCAGTCGATGGGCGACGCGTACCTGCTGCCGGCGATCGCGGCGGTGGTGCTCGGCGGCACGTCGATTCTCGGCGGCCGCGGCTCATATCTCGGCACCGTCGCCGGCGCGATCCTGATCACGCTGCTGCAGTCGATCCTGTCGGTCGCGCAGATGCCCGAAGCCGGGCGGCAGATCATCTACGGCGTCGTGATCGCGGCGATGCTGCTGCTGTACGGGCGCGGCAAGCGGGAAGGATAACGGGTCGCCGCGCGCCGGCCGCGCAGAGCGTGAGCGGCGCGCTCAGTGCGCCGCTTCGGCTTCGTCGGCGAGTTGCCGCGCGGCGCCCGCCACGGCCTCGCGGTAGCGCTCGTACGCCTCGTCCGCGTAGTGGATGCGGTCGCGGCCGTGCGGCGCCGGTACGCCGGTCTCGTCGAGGTTCACGAACACCATCTTTTCGATCGTCAGGATCGGCCGGCGCGTGATCTTGTTGCGGACTTCGCAGCGCAGCGTGATCGACGTGCGGCCGAAGTGCGTGGCGGTCATCCCCAGTTCGATGATGTCGCCCTGGCGGGCCGAACTGACGAAATTGATCTCGGACATGAACTTCGTCACGACGCGCTGGTTGCCCAGCTGGCAGATTGCGTAAATCGCCGCCTCCTCGTCGATCCAGCGCAGCAGGCTGCCGCCGAACAATGTGCCGTTCGGGTTCAGGTCTTCGGGTTTCACCCATTTGCGGGTATGAAAATTCATTTCTGACATCTGTCGTTCCAGTGATCGCGCCCGGTCAGTCAAGGCATCCGGGTAAACACCAAGATGATATCAGATTAAGGGTTAACCCTCGTCAACACGTCAGCACTGAAAACACGCTAAGCGCTTCGTCTACAGCACGCCGGCGCGGCCGAGGATGCGCCGTGCGGCGGCGAGCGTCGCGCGGGCCGCGCGCGCGTCGGCGGCGACCTGGAGCAGCGCGCGCAATTGCGACGGCCGGCTCGCCAGTTCGCGCAGTACCGGCAGCACGGCCGTGCTGCCGTCGTCGCGCAGGCCGGCCAGCGCGGCCGGCGGCAGGCTGCGCCACGCCGGATCGACGATCGCGCGGCACACCGCGAACGGCACGCCGTGCGCGGCGGCCGCGGCCGCCGCGAGATGCGATTCCATGTCCACCGCGAGCGCGCCGCCGGTCGAGCGGAACAGCGCGTCCTTCGCGGCGGCGCCGGTTACCGGCGCTGCGACGGCTGCCTCGACCCCACGCCGCACCGGCACGCGCGACGCGAGCGGCGACGCGGCGAGCGCGGCGGCGAGCCGCGCGGTCCAGTCCGGATCGGTGTCGACGCGGCCGAACGGCCCGTCGACGGCGTCGGCGACGATCAGCGCGCCCGGCGGCAGGTCCGGCGCGAGGCCGCCCGCGGTGCCGAAGCTGATGACGCCCGACGCGCCGCGCGCGAGCGCCGCGGTGAGTGCGCGTTCGAGCAGGTCCGCGCGCGCCGCGAACACCGCGTCGACACCGGCGCCGCGCGCGATCTTCGCCTCGAACGCCATCCCGGCGACGGCGATCACCGGCCGCGTCCGGCTTTCCGGACGCTCGGCCGAAGCACCGGCGGCCACCGTCACATCCCGACCGTCACGCGGTTCGTGCCGGCGCGCTTGAGGTTGCGGTAGCGCGCGAGCGCCCACAGCGGGAAGAACTTGCGATACCCGTGGTAGCGCAGATAGAACACGCGCGGAAAGCCGGTCGCCGTGAAACGTTCCTCGTCCCACAGGCCGTGCTCGCGCTGCGTCGCGTGCAGGTACGAGATGCCGCGCGCGACCGCCGGCAGGTCGACGGCGCCCGCCGCCATCAGCCCGAGCAACGCCCACGCGGTTTGCGACGCGGTGCTCGGCGCCGGCTCGTAGCCGCGGTAGTCGAGCTTGTAGCTGGTGCCGTCCTCGCCCCAGCCGCCGTCCTCGTTCTGGATCGCGACGAGCCACTGGGCCGCCCGCTTCATCCGCGGGTCGGCGTGCGACAGCCCGGCCGCGTTCAGCGCGCACAGCGCGCTCCACGTGCCGTAGATGTAGTTCATCCCCCAGCGGCCATACCAGCTGCCGTCGGCCTCCTGTTCGTCGAGCAGATAGTCGTACGCGCGGCGAGCCGGCTCGCTCGCGCCCGGCAGTTCGCCGATCTGCGCGAGCATCGACAGGCAGCGGCCCGACACGTCCGCGGTCGGCGGATCGAGCAGCGCGCCGTGATCCGAGAACGGGATGTTGTTCAGGTAATACTGGGTGTTTTCCGGCTCGAACGCGCCCCAGCCGCCGTCGCTGCTCTGCATCCCGACGACCCACTCGCGCGCGCGCGCGATCGCGTCGCCATAGGTGCCCGACTGGTCGAGCACGTCGGCGCGGTGCATCGCCATCGCGACGACCGCGGTGTCGTCGACGTCCGGATAGTGCGGATTCGCGTACTGGAACGCCCAGCCGCCGGGCCGCACGTCCGGCCGGCGCGAGATCCAGTCGCCGCGCACGTCGAGAATCTGCAGCGGTCGCAGCCAGTCGAGGCCGCGCCGCGCGGCCGCCTCGGCGCGCGCATCGCCGGTTTCGAGGAGCGCGTGCGCGGCGAGCGACGTGTCCCAGACCGGCGACACGCACGGCTGGCAGTACGCCTCGTCGTCGTGGATCACGAGCAGCCTGTCGAGCGACTGGCGCGCGATCGCGCGATGCGGATGATCGGCCGGATAGCCGAGCACGTCGTACATCATCACCGAGTTGGCCATCGCCGGGAAAATCGCGCCGAGGCCGTCCTCGCCGTTCAGCCGCTCGTCGACGAACGCGACGGCCGCGTCGATCGCGCGCTGGCGCAGATACGCGGGAAACAGCGGGTCGACGAAACGCAGCACGCCGTCGACCGCGCGGAAGAACGAGAACCAGCCCTTGCTCTGGTGCGGCGCGCGCCGCGGCACGCCGACGGTGACCGGCGCGCCGCGGAACAGCTCGTCGATGCGCACGCCGCGCGGATTGCGCGCGCGGGGCCGCTTCGCGTTCAGCACGAGCAGCGGCACGATCACCGTGCGCGCCCAGTACGACACCTTCGACAGATGGAACGGGAACCACGCCGGCAGCAGCATGATCTCGACCGGCATCATCGGCACCGCGTACCACGACACGACGCCGAACAGCGCGAGCAGGATCCGCGTGAACACGTTCGACGCCTCCGCGCCGCCCGCCGCGAGGATCGCGTCGCGCGCGCGGACCATGTGGTCCGCGTCCACCGGGTCGCCGATCATCTTCAGCGCGAAGTACGCCTTCACGCTCGCGCTGACGTCCATCGCGCCGTCGGTGAAAAGTGGCCAGCCGCCGCCCGGCAACTGGATGCGGCGCAGGTAGCGGGCGATCTTCCGTTCCAGTTCGAGGTCCGCGGTCTCGCCGAGGTAGTGGACGAGCAGCACGTATTCGGCCGGGATCGTCGCGTCGGCTTCGAGTTCGTACACCCAGTGGCCGTCGGGCTTCTGCGCGGCCAGCAGCGCGTCGGTCGCGGCGGCGATCGACGCTTCGAGCGGATCGGCGGTGGTGATCGCGGTGATCGCCGTCGAGGCGGCGAACGGCGCGACGTTGGCGGGCGCGGGCGTGATGGGTACCGGGGCGGCGCCAGCATCGACCATCGACATAACGGCCGGCACAACCGCGACACCGGCTGCATCAACCGGCATCGTCATCTCGGGCGTCGCGGCGTCGGCGCAGGCACCGTCGTCCGACGGCAGGGGGCGGGATAAATCGTTCATCGGCGTTCCAGTGTTGCATTGACGAGCAGACCCGCGGCCTTGCGGCCCGAGCGGATCGCTCCTTCGATCGTCGCGGGTAGACCGGTGGCCGTCCAGTCGCCCGCGAGCGTCAGATTGTTCCAGCGCGTGCGCGCGGCCGGCCGGCGCAGTTCCTCGTCCGGCAGCGCCGCGAAGGTCGCGTCGCGCTCGATCGCCACCTGCCAGTCCGGCAGCGGCGCGGCGGGCAGCGCGGTCGCGGCGGCGACCTCGTTCCATACGTGTGCGGCGACTTCGTCGGCCGGCCGGTCGGCGAGCGCGTCGGCGGCGGCGATCGTCGCCGACAGCCGGCCGTCGCGGCCGAACAGCCAGCCGGCCGTGCCGTTGACGAGCACCGTCAGCGCGCCGAGCCCGGACGGCGGCTCGATCGCGTAATGCACATTGACGATCGCGCTCGCGCGGCGCGGCGCCTGCAAGTCCGGCACGAGCGCGCGCGCGGCGGCGGGCGGCACCGCCAGCACGACCGCGTCGCCGGCTTCGAGCGCGACGGGGCCGTCGGCGAAACGCAGCGCGGCGACGCGTGCGGCGGCCGACGCGGCGCCGTCGAACGCGATCGATTCCAGTCGCGAATTGAGTCGGATCGCCGCGCCGCCGTGTTGCAGCATCCGCAGCGCCGGATCGACGAACGCGGTGCCGAGCCCGTTGCGCGCGATGAGCGGCCGGCACGCGTCGCCGCCCGCCGCGAGACTTTCGCGCACCGCCGCGGCGGCCAGTTCGGCGCTCGCGTCGCGCGGCTCGACGTTCAGCGCACCGAGGAAGAACGGCCGCCACAGCCGGCGCCACAGCACGCCGTCGCAGCGCAGGGTCTCGCCGAGCGTGCGGCCCGGTTTCGCGAACATCAGCGGCCACAGCGACAGGTAGTCGCTCGCCCGGGTGCCCGGCACGCGTGCGTGCGGATCGAACACCCACAGCGGCAGCCGGCCCTGCGAGAGCCGCAGGTTCCAGTGCGAACGCGCAACCACATCGACGAACGCGTAGTCCGCGCGTGCCGGGCCGGTCAGTTCGTCGGCCGAGCCGATCGTGCGGACATAGTCGAGCGTCGCGTGCGCGCCCGACATCACCAGGTGGTTGCCGCTATCGATCGTCGCGCCGAGCGTGCGGTCGTAGTACGAGCGGCAGCGTCCGCCCGCGTGGTCCGCGGCCTCGTGCAGCACCACGTGCACGCCGCGCCGCTGCAACTCGACCGCGGCCGACAGGCCCGCGAGCCCCGCACCGACCACGTGGACGAGTCGCGGCATCAAAACAGCGCGTAGCGCGCGACGATCCACATAAGCCGCGCGCGCGGCTTGTTGACCTTCGTGCGCGGCAGGTCGAAGCCGCGTTCGAGCGTGCGTTCGAGCAGGCAGCGATAGACGCCCGACATGATCCGCGGCGCCTTCACCTGCGCGCGGGGCGACGCGTCCATGATCGCGTCGGCTTCGGCGAAATGGCGTTTCGCGTGCCCGGCGAGCGTGTCGCACACGCGCGGCAGCGACGGATCGGCGGCGATCGCATGCGGCGTGCCGATCGCGATGCCCTCGCGCGCGAGCAGTTCGCGCGGCAGGTAGCAGCGGTTGAGGTCCGCGTCCTCGTCGATGTCGCGCAGGATGTTGGTCAACTGCAATGCGCGGCCCAGATGATGCGCGAGCGCCCTGCCGGGCGCCTCCGCCATCCCGAAAATCCTCACCGACAGCCGGCCCGCCGCACTCGCGACGCGGTCGCAATACAGGTCGAGCGTCGCTTCGTCGGGCGCGCAGATATCGGCGGCGGCGTCCATCGCCATGCCGTCGATCATCGCGTGGAAATCCTCGCGCTGTAGATGGAACGTATGGATGTGGCGCGTGAGCGCCGCGAGCGCGGCGGGCGGCGTGCCCGCATAGCACGCGTCGATCTGCGCGCGCCACGCGTCGAGCGCGGCCGAGCGCTCGGCGCGCGGACGATCGCTGTCCGCGATGTCGTCGACGGCCCGGCAGAACGCGTACACCTGGTACATCGCATCGCGCTGCGCGGCGGGCAGAATCCGCATCGCCAGATAGAACGAGCTGCCGGACGTCACGGCGGCTGCGTCGGTCGTTTGTTGTGTATCGTCCACGACGAGATTGGAAACAGCCAAGACGATCTCCGCTGGGGGGCGCCCGCTGCGGGCAGTCAGATAGTCGGCCCCGCATGGTCGATGCGCGGGTCGCCGGCGCGCGCGGAACACGCACGGGGCGTCGGCAGCGGGAACGTCCCGTCCCCAAAAAGCCGAACGGGCAAAAGTATACCAACCTTTTGGCCGGCGCCGCATTCGGGTATGCCGTCCGGCATGCCGGCGAAGCCGACGGGAGGCAAGCGGGCGATCCATCGAAGGTCCGCCGGACCGTCGGCAAGCGTCCGCGAGCCGCCCGCGGCGGCTCAGCCGAACGCGACCGAGCGGTTGCGGCCGTCGCGCTTCGCGCGGTAGAGCGCGGCGTCGGCGTCGTGGATCAGCGCTTCGTAGCCGTGCAGGCCGTGCCGCGCGGCCGCCGCGCCGACGCTCGCCGTCACCGGCACGACGACGCCGTCGACGTCGATCGGCGCGTGGCCGATCGTGTGGCGGATCTTTTCGGCGACGCGCATCGCGTCGGCCAGCGGCGTCGCCGGCAGCAGCAGCGCGAACTCTTCGCCGCCGAAGCGCCCGAACGTGTCCTCGCTGCGCACGACGCTGTCGACGCGCTGCGCCATCACGCGCAACACCGCGTCGCCGGCGACGTGGCCGAACTGGTCGTTGATGTGCTTGAAGTGGTCGAGATCGAACAGCAGGATCGACAGGTCGCCGCCGCGATGCTGCCAGCGCGCGAATTCGTCGGCGAGCCGCGCCTCGAAGTAGCGCCGGTTCGCGATGCCGGTCAGGCCGTCGCGGTCCGCGTATTCCTGCAACCGCACGACCGCCTCCTCGCGCTCGCGCTGCATGATGCTCAGGTGCGTGACGTCGGTCACCGTCACGCAGACGGCGTCGACGTCGCGGCCGCGCATCAGCGGCACGAACGTGCAGTCCTGCTGCATGTAATCGACGCCGCCGGTGATCGGCCGGTCGTGCTCGAAGCGGAACAGCCACGGCCGCTGCTGCCACGAACTGAACGCGGCGCTGCCGAGCCGGAACACGCTCTCGACCTTGCGCGCGAACCAGGCCTGCGGCAGATCCGGGAAATGCGCGAACAACGGCCGGCCGACGACCTGCGCGGCGTCGAGGCCGCTATGGTCGGCCATGAAGCGGTTCCACATCAGCACGTTCAGGTCGCGATCGACGACGAAAATGCCGAAGCCGACCCGTTCGACGACGAGGTCGGCCAGCGTGGGCGTGACGGCATCGGCTGTCATAGGTCGTGCACGAGGAGGTCGAGCGCGTCGCGCACGAGGCGGATCGACGCCTCGTCCATCAGCATCACGAGATGCGCGCGAAAGTGCTGGTGTTCGAGCGCGAAGCTCACTTCGACCAGCAGCGCGAGATCCCAGACCAGCATGCCGGCGCGGAACACGTCGTCGAGCAGGATCGCGTCGCCGAGCAGTTCCGGCGGCGAAAACGCCGGCTGGCGTCCGAGCCAGTCGAGGATCGACGACACGCACGCGCCGGTGATCAGGTTCGCGACGTCGAGCATCCGCTCGTCGGCGCGTTCGTCTCCCGCGTCGCCGAGCATCGTGCCGAGGTCGGCGACCGCCGCGCTGCGGCAGAGCACCAGCGCCTCGCCGCGGATCTCCGAGCGAAAGCCCTGGCGCACCGCGGTCACCGGCTCCGCGATGCCGGTCATCGCGGCCAGCGTGCGCGCCGCCTCGGCCGCGCGCACCACGCGCACGCGCGGCACCGACAACTCGATGAACGCATCGAGCAGGCCCGACAGCCGCAGCGCCGCATCGCCCATCCCCATGTTGGCGATTTCCTGCAGCGCGTCGCGCTGGATCTCCGTCAGCAGACGATCAGGCATACAACCCGAACTCCTTCAGGATGGGCAGCAACACCTCCCTCGTGACCGGCTTGGCGACGAACGCGACCGCGCCGAGCGCGCGCACGCGCTCGCGCGCGAGCGGCTGGACGTCCGCCGACACCACGATCACGAATGCGTTCAGATCCTCGCGGCGGATCGCCTCGAGCACCTGGTAGCCGGTCAACCCGGGCATCGTCAGATCGAGAAACAGCACCGCCGCGCGGCCGGCGCGCGATAGCTGCAACGCGTCCTCGCCGGTCGACGCGTACGCGATTTCCACGTCCCACTCCGGCGGCAGCACTTTCGTCAGCAGTTTGCGGGCAAGCAGGGAATCATCGGCGATCACGATGGGCAAGGACATGGGCGAGCGGAACGTGCGTGGAATAGAAACAGAAAGCGATGCGCCGGCCGGTTTTACGGCCCCACACGGATTTTCTTTATGCTGCACGCATGAATAACCGACGCGGCGAGATTTTCGTTGTAAATGAGGGTGGAATACAACTCGTCAAACCGCGAATTCGAGACGAAAACGACTCAGTCGGCGTCACTTTTGAAACAACTTCACCATCGCGGCGCGCGAAGCCCGATGATCCTGCCCCTGATTACGTTTGCGCTGCCGGCTTTCTCGCGAAATCGGCGTACGGCGCGGTTCGCCGGCGCGGCTTGCGGCGGCCGATCAGCGCCGCTCGTTTATGATGACGGAAGCGTTGCTGCCCTACCCCGCTCTCCCAACTCATGAATTCTGACCGGCGTTCCCCTGCCGACCGACTGTCCGAACCGCCGCTCGACGAAGGCGACGCACCGTTTCCGAGCGCGCCGAGCCACGATTTCGCGGTGCGTCGCCGGACGCTGATCGCGCTGCTCGTCGCCGCGATCGTGCTGCCGTGCGTGTACGTCGCGGCGATGGCGTACGGCGACCTGCGCACGCGCGAGGCCGACGCGACCGAGGCGACGCTGCGCACCGTGCGCGTCGCCGAGGAACATGCGCTGAAAGTGTTCGACATGAACGAGGCGCTCGACGCGCGCATCATCGACCTCGTCGAAGGTCTCGACGACGACGGCATCCGCGCGAACGCGGACAAGATCCACACGAAGCTGGACGCGATCGGCGGCGGTTATCCGCAGATCGCGGCCGTGTCGATCTACGGCCGCGCCGGCGACCTGCTCGCGAGCAGCCGCCCGGGTCCGCTGCCGCCGATTTCGATCGCCGAACGCGACGACTTCGTCGGCATCCGCGACGGCCGCGTGATCGACCACGTGTCGCGCGTGATGACGAGCAAGGTCACGCCGGAAACCGTGTTCAACATGGGCCTCGCGCGCCGCGACGCCGACGGCGCGTTCGCCGGCCTCGTGTCCGTCGCGCTGCGGCCCGAGTATTTCAGTTCGTTCTACCAGGAACTGCTCGGCCCCGCGTCGCCGATGACGATGGGCCTGATCCGCAGCGACGGCGCGATCCTCGCGTTCTACCCGGTGCGGACCGGCCGGCCGCAGACCGTCGACCCGCGCACGCCGCTCGCGGCCGCGTTCGCGCGCGGCAGCAATGCCGGCGTGGTGCGCCTGCATTCGGCGATCGCCGACGACAACGTGATCCTCGCCTACCGGCGCGTCGGCTCGTATCCGGTGTACGTATCGTGCGGCTATCGCACGTCGGCGATCTGGGCCGCGTGGTACAGCCACCTGACCGTGCTGCTGCTGTCGATGTTCACGCCGTCGATCGTGCTGTGGGTCGTGATCTGGCTGTCGCTGCGCCGCCTCGCCGCCGAGGAGGAGGCGTGGGAGCGCTGGCAGGCCGAAGCGTCGATGCGCCGCTCGATCGAATCCGCGTATCGGCAGTCGCGCAAGATGGAGGCGCTCGGCAACCTCGTCGGCAGCGTCGCGCACGACTTCAACAACCTGCTGATGATCGTGTCGGCGAACGTGCAGATCGCGCGCCGGCGCGGCGCGGCGGGGCTCGATCGCGAGCTGACCGCGATCGAGCGCGCGTTGAAGAGCGGCCAGTCGCTGACGCGACAACTGCTCGGCGTCGCGCGCAAGCAGCCGCTGCGCAACGAAACGATCCTGATCGGGCGCTGGCTGCCGGCCTGCCGCGAACTGCTGCGCGCGTCGCTCGGCGCGAAGGTGTCGCTCGTGATCGACGTGAACGACGACGTGTGGCCGATCCACGTCGACGTCGCCGAACTGGAGCTTGCGCTGATCAACCTCGCGGTCAACGCGCGCGACGCGATGCCGAACGGCGGCCGCTTCACCGTGCGCGCGCGCAACATCGGCTTCCGGCCCGGCGAAGGCTTCCCGCTCGACGGCGACTTCGTGCAGCTATCGCTGGAGGACACCGGCGTAGGGATGGCGCCGGACGTGCTCGCGCGCGCGTTTGAACCGCTCTATACGACCAAGCCGAAAGGCATGGGCACCGGGCTCGGGTTGCCGCAGGTGTTCGCGTTCTGCGAGCGCTCGGGCGGGCTCGCGGCGATCGACAGCGCGATCGGCGCCGGCACGGCGGTCCATCTGTACCTGCCGCGCGCGCAGGCGACGCCGGTCGCCGAACGGCCGGCGCTGCCGCGCGAGGCGGCCGCGCGCGCGCAGCACGGGCTGCGCGTGCTGCTCGTCGAGGACAACGACGAAGTGGCCGCCGGCACCGAAGCGCTGTTGCAGATGATGGGCCACCACGTGACCTGCGTGAACGACGCCGACGGCGCGCTGCAACTGATCAACGCGACGCGCGACGCGGCGGCAACCGGGGCGGCCGGCGCGGCCCCGTCGGGGCCGCAGCCGTTCGATCTGGTGATCTCGGACATTCACATGCCGGGAACGATGAACGGGATCGATCTCGCGGAAACCTTGCTGCATCTGGAGCCGAAGCTGCCGGTGATCCTCGTGACCGGCTACGCGGAGGAACTGGAGCGCGCGCGACACGTCGACGTGCGGGTGCTGTCGAAGCCGTTCGATATCGCGCTGCTGGAGCGGATGCTGGAAGAGATTACGCACGCCCAGACGCCGGGGTCGCCTGGCAACGTCGAGCGCGGCGCCGCGCTGTAGCGGGCCGGAGCGCGCGGGGCGCGCGTAGTGGCAAATGCGGGCTTCGGCACGATCGTTGCGCAGAGTCGGTGCATGATCGACCGCACGCGCACCGCGACGCGGATCGATCGCGAAGGAGCAACGAACATGCGACAGATCGTGACCGGTCTTTTCGAGACCTACGACGACGCACGGCGCGCGCAGGATGCGCTGCTGCTCAAGGGATTCGCCGGCACCGACATCGAATTGCCGGTGCCGGGCACCGAAGCCGCGACCGACGCCGGCCGGCCCGCGCACGGCGGCAACGGCGTGCTGGCCGGGCTCGAACGGTTCGTCGCGAGTCTGTTCTCGACGCGTCCGGTGTCACCCGACACGCCGCCCGCATCCGCGGACGACGAAGCGCGCGCGGCGTCGCTTCAGTTCGCGCTGCAACGCGGCGCGGTGCTGATCGGCGTGCGCGTGTTCGACGACGCGCACGCGGCGCTCGCTCGCGACACGCTGGTCCAGCAGCAGGCGCTGCACGTCGACGAACACGCACCCGACTGGCAGCCGCCGGGCGCGACGACGACGCCCGACGCGACGCGCGAGCATTCGGCGCTCGATGAACTCGGAATCGGCGGATTGACCGACGCGCTGCGTCCGCGCGCCGGGCCGCAGCCGCAGCCGGTCAGAACGGTGCCGGCCGACGAAACGCTGCAGACGCGCTATGACGAACTACGCGAGACTGCGCCGCCGGTGGAACCGGTGAACCGGCCGGATGACGATCCGGCGATCACGGCGCTCGCGGCGGCGGATGGACCTGGGTTGGCGGGGGTTGGTGGCGCGGGCGTCGACAGCGATGCGGTAGCGCCGGTGGTGCCGGAGCCGGCTGCGTCTTCCGTTCCGGACGAATTCCTCGAATACGAAGAGGACTTCCGCGGCCATCATGCGACGCATTATCCGGACGGCACCGCGCCGTTCGAGCGTTATCAGGACGCGTACCGCTACGGCGCGGTGCTCGCGCAGGACGTCGGCAACCGCGACAGGACGTGGAACGATATCGAACCCGACGCGCGGCGCGGCTGGGAAACGATGATGCCGGGCGTCACGCCGCAGCAGCCCTGGGCGCAGGTTCGCGACGCCGTGCGGCACGGTTGGGAGCGCGCGGCCGCTCAGGGCGACAGCACATCTTAGGACGGTCCTTGTTGTCCCCGGCCGCGGGGCGTGGGGCGCTGCTGCCCTGCTGCCGGGGTCGTGCTGCTGCCAGCTAGACGGCCAGTTGCCGACGGACCCACGTGACGTAGCGATCGACGAAGAGTTGCAGGAACTTGCGCATGTCGTCGTTCAGGATCGCGCCGTTGGCGTCGATCTTCGTCGGGTCGTGCTTGATGAACATCTCCGGTTGCCCGAGCAGCGCGACGTCCAGGTAAGCGAGCACGTTGCGCAGATGCTGCTGCGACAACGCGGTGCCGATCGCGCCTACCGACGTGCCGAGCACCGCGCCCGGCTTGCCGCTCCACGAATTCTTCCCCCACGGGCGCGAACCCCAGTCGATCGCGTTCTTCAGAACGCCGGGGATCGACCTGTTGTACTCGGGCGTCACGAACAGCAAGCCGTCGGCCTCCTCGATCTGCTGCTTGAAGCGGCGCGCGACCTCCGGATAGTCGTCGTCGTAATCCTGGCTGTAGAGCGGCAACGTGCCGATATCGGGAAAATCGAACGAAAAATCGTCCGGGGCGAGCGACACGACGGCATGCGCAAGCTGCCGGTTGAAGGAATCCTTGCGCAGACTGCCAACCATGACGGCAATTCGACAGGTCATCTGTGGATCTCCGGCTTGCACGTTTGACGGTGACGGGAGGTTCAATGATAGCCAATCTGGCGTCGTGGAGGCGGCGGAGCGCCGGCGGTGTGTATAAGCGTTGGCGCGCAGAGGTTATCCACAATTTCTGTCGATAACCTTGTGGAAAAGATCGGTGGCCTGGCGATGCGGCCGAGGCGGCGGGAAGGTTCGGCGCGGGACTGGGCATGGCGCCGGGATCGTGGCATCGGGGGCGCCATCTGGGGGTGGATTCGGCGGGCGTCGAATCAGGTGCTGGAGTCGGCGACAGTTCACGGAACAGGACGCGCCCACCCGGGCGCGATGCGCAATGAGTTCCCAGCGTCAAGCGACGGAGCGCTCTCGGGCGTTGCCGACGCTGATCGGCCAGTAGTCGAGGGTAACGCAACGCCTCTTCTGGAAGGGGCCGCGCGAGCGGCATGCCGGCTTCGGCGGCTATGATACAGACGGTTCCACGTCGAAATCGAATAATTCTTATCGAAGATTGCGAAATAGTCCGGCCGCCGTCGGACCAGGCTACGATGCGACGTTGGCGTGGATCTGGATCGGAGCCAGGGAGCGCGTATCGTCCCTTCTGCAGCCTTTGCTCCTGAGGCTCGGAATTGACGGCTAAGTCATCCAGCGTGCGCTGATAATGACGGCAGAGCAAAGCGGCCAATCGACTGGATCTGCTCGCCCCATTTCGCGACCGACCTCAGTGCCAGGCAGCGTTACTCGAACAAAGCCGCAACATTCTCAGGCGGTCGGCCGATGACCGCACGACCATTGCGAACAACGATCGGCCGTTGCAACAGGATCGGGTGTTTGACGATTGCTTCGTAGACATTCTTGTTACTGACGCCAGCGCGGCCGAGATCAAGCTCCCGATATTCAGGCTCGTCAACACGGATCATGTCCTGCACGGGACCGCCGAGCATGCGGTGTAGCTCGGCCAACTGGTCGACAGACAGCGATTGCTTCAGATATTCGATGACCTCGACGGCCTCGGCGTCGGAACGGTGGACGGTGTCGAGCAGGTCGATGACGGCACGCGATTTGGAACAACGAGAGTTGTGATAGATCGTGATCATGATGGGCGGGATATCGAAACGGCCGCGCCGATGGTAGCGGCGAGCAGGGTAGATTTTATGCGATCGCCGTTCCGGGCGGTCCTGTTGAGAGATCGCTGTGATGCACAGCGCTGGGACTAAAGCGGCACCGCCTGCGAACCCGGGCGCCCGCTGCCGCGTAAATTTCTCGCTGCTGATGCCCGGTTTATGCGCATAAAGGCGCGCCGCCGCGCGCAGGCTATTTAGCCCAAGCCCTTGAGCCCGTATCACACCGCCATAGCGTCGCCGTGACGCACTGTTCGACGACGTGCACTATCACGTCGTCAATCGATCCTATGCGCGGCGGACCCGCCGCCGCCGTCCCCGACCGCCTGCGCACGCCGGAGGTCAACGGCCAGCGCGAGCCTTTATGCGCATAAACCTTATCCGTTCGGCCAATTTGTCTCGCGACGACAACGAAAAACATTGAATTGCAATTCTCTCACGGTAAAATCCGTCCAACCCAAAAAGGAGAATTCCAATTGGCGGCAGAGATAATCGCAGTCACACAGCAAAAGGGCGGCGTCGGGAAAAGCACGATCGCGATGCATCTCGGTGCCGCGTTTCATGAAAAGGGCAAGCGCGTACTCGTCGTCGACGCGGATGGCCAAAATACGCTGATCCACTGGGCCAGCGCGTCGGCCGACGGAGACCACGGCATCCCGTTTCCGGTCGTCAATCTGGCGGAAGCGGGCGGTCAGATCCATCGGGAAATCAAGAAATTCGTCGGCGACTACGACATCATCGTCGTGGACTGCCCGCCATCCATCACCGAGAAAGTCTCCGGTGTCGTATTGCTGGCCGCTTCGGTGGCGGTGATACCCACGTCGTCGTCTCCGGCCGATTACTGGTCCAGCGTGGGTCTCGTCAAACTGATTCAGCAAGCGCAGGTCATGAACGAAGACTTGCGCGCCGTATTCCTGCTGAACAAGACCGAAGAAAAACGGATGCTCACGCGAGAGTTGAAACGTGCACTCGAAGAACTCGGCTTCCCGCTGCTGAAAACTCAAATACCGACGCGCGAAGCGTACAAGCAGGCGATGGCGCTCGGGCAAACCGTATTGCAGATGAACGACCGTGGCGCGAAGCTCGCCAGCCTTGAAGTCCGGGCCTGCGCCGACGAGATCGCCGCGTTGCTTCCGTGAAGTTTATGCGCATAAAGGAACCCCAATGAAACCCTCCCAGTTCGCCAAAGGCTTCCAGGCGCGGCCGGACATTACCAGCAGCGAAAAGCGCACCGCGCTCGACCGACTCAACGCAATCGACGGCCTCGTGCAGCAAAAGCCGCCGTCGCGCGGCGATGCGCATCCGGCGCCGCTCGCGAGCCCGACTTCTCTCGCCGAGCCCGACGCGTTGCCACCAGCAGGCGACGAGTCGGCCGAGTATCACGCATGGCGCGTCGAGCACGGCTACCGGCCGGGCCAGGTCATCGAGCTTCCGTTGAAGGCCATCAAGCCGAGCCCGTTCAATCCGCGTCACTTCTATCTGAAATCGTCGATCGCAGAACTGGCGGTCAACCTCGCGAAGCAAGGGCAGCAGCAGGCGATCCACGTAATTCCGGATTACGCGAATCCAGGTAGCTATTTCGTCAGCGACGGCGGACGGCGCGTTCGCGCGTTGAAGGAGGCCAACAAGGAAAGCGTCAAAGCGATCGTCATCGATCTGCCGATCGGTATTGAGAGCTACAAGCTCGGCTACGACCTGAACGTGCAGCGCGATTCGCAGACGGTGTTCGACAATGCGATCGTCTGGAAGCGCTTTCTGGACGACAAGCACTTCCAGAGCCAGAAAGAACTGGCGGAGCACCTGGGGCTCGACGAATCGACGGTCGCGGTTGCGCTATCGATCGCAAAGCTGCCGGAAACGGTGATGCAGGAGATGGTCGCGCGGACCGACCGTTTCGGGTCCAACATGGCCTATCAGGTCGGGCGCTATCACACGGCGCGGGGTACGGAAGCGACGCTGCGTTTGATCAACCGGATCCTGTCCGACGACCTGAGCACACGGCAGGTCGCAGACATCGTGAAGGGTCGGGCGAACCCGCAGGAAAGCGCGAAGCCGGCAACCCGGCAACGCTATGCGCAACGTCTGGAAATCAAGCTCGACGGCGTCTCGGTCGGTGATCTGAAGTCCTACGGCGATGACCGGCTGGAGCTGAAGCTCAGAGGCTTGGCGAAGGAACGCAGGGACGAAATCCTTCGGCAGATCGAGCAGATACTTCAGTCAAAATGAACGCGGCAGCGGAGCGCCCCGAGCGAGCGCGACCTAAAGCCGCAGCCGGCCGTAGTCCCCGGCCGCGGCCTCTCCCGAAGACCAATCCAGCCACTCGCAACCGTCACCCGACAATGGTCAGGCAGCCCGCGACTGACTCAACGTAAAGGCGAGGAGATCGCCGTCAGTCGGTTCGCCCCAGGTCTTGCGAGCCAACCAGTCGAAAAACGCGGTCTCGGCAAGCTTCGAGTCGAGCCCGCGCCGACGCCAGTCGGTCCGCAGATGCGCGCCAAGCGCCGGCAGTTCGTCCGCCTCGAACGACTGCCTCGCCAGTTCCCGTTCGACCTCGCCTTGCTCCTCGTACAGCGCCTGCGCTTCCTTGCGCCGGTACGCCGCATATTCGCCGAGCAGCCGGGCCTTGAGATCGTCCGCCGGCGCACCGCCCGCGGCGATCGCCTTGCCGGCCGCCGCCCCGGCACCGGACGGCACGGCCTCGACCGGCGGCGCATAGCCCTTCTTCAACGCGTCCTTGAACAGCGCGGCCGCGCTGCGCACCGGTGGCAGCGTCGTGCTGCGCATCCGCTGCTCGGTCATCTGCAGCGCCGCGCGGATGCGGTTTTCCTCGCTGTCCGCGTACAGCGACTGCGCCTCCTTCAATGGGATGCCGATCTTCACCATCCGGTCGACGAGCGTACTGTCGAACACGTTCGGATGCTCGTCGAGCGCCAGCATCGGCTGTTTGCGCTCGGTCACCCGGAACTGGATCTCCGCAACGCGGCGCCCCTCGCGATGCTCGACCAGTTCGACGAAGATATTCGTTACCGCATTGACCTCGGCGATCGCCGGCCGCAGATAGTCGCGCTTGAAGTACTTGTATTCGCGCTTCGCTTCGTCGCCGGCTTCGGTATCCGGCGTGCCGGACAGGATCGGCCGCCACCATTCCCACGTCTCGCGCATCGTCAGGTGGCTCGGATTGGTCAGGTAGCGCACGCAGATTTCATAAAGCGCGAGGCCCGCGCTGCTGCGCAACTGACTCTGAAACTGCAGGCTTAGACGCGCGTACTGGACCGGATCCAGCAGCTTCTTCTTGATCTTCGGCGCGAACGAGAATTCGACCCACACGCGGCGCGTCGTCGGGTCTTCGAGGATTTCGGCGTCGGCGATCAGCGTCGAAATGCCCCACTTGCGGCCCGGCTTCTGGCTGGACGTCCCCTGGCTCCACTCGACCTGCACCGACACCATCCGGCGCAGGTGCTCCTTGACCAGTGCGGTGTCGTTGGAGTCGAACGCCGAATTCGCGACGATGTCCGACAGCAGCGCGCGATAGGTGTCGCCCGACTCGTCGGCCTGCTGGGCCACCGCGAGCAGCACATTGAACAGCTTGCGGGTGAGAAGCGTGATCTTGCCGCTTTTGGGCTGGATCGCGATTGCCTCGACGGCCTTGCGCAATTCCGCCGAACTGGGGCTTACCACATCGGTTTTCTTTACGCGCCTGGTGGCCATGCGTCGGATCGAGGAAAGATTTTCGCGAAAGGATACCCCGTGCGGTGATAGGCGTCTACAGGGTGCGCTTCACCATTGCCGGTGAAAAGCGACTGTAGCCGAATACTCACCGCGGGCCGTTCCCGAAAAAGCTCACTATCCGTCTCCAGCGAAAATCCCGCTAGCGGCGAATTGTCGGGCGCAGGATCGTCGTACCCGAAACCGGTCGCGTTCGGAACGCCGCGATGGGCTCCCGTATTGGCTCACCTGAAAAATTTTGGCGACGCGTTGCACATCCATCACGTCATCGCGGCGGTATCGGCGAGCACTTTTCAGAGGGTCGCGGCGGGCGTCGAGCCGGTCCACACGGCGAAGCAAATCCGCTCAATACCACGGCGTTAGCGCCATCTCGTCACGAATCAAGTACGTAGCACCGGTGGCATCTCCCGCAAAGGCTCACCGATCTGCGGCAGAACGCGTTGCCGTGCGGGCCTGAGCGCGCCTCGCAGCGGCGTCGAACGCGATCGAGCGTCCCGAAAACGCTCACCTTAAGGAGTCGCGGACCCCGAACGAGCGGTCGGCTAGCCGCCTACGAGCCATCCCGTAATCGCTCACCTTTGACGATCCGCGGCAGAAAGTCCAATGGATTCCAGCGCTTATCCACAGACGCCGACGCAGTCCCGGGGCCGTCGATCTCCCGAAGGACCTCACCATAGCGCGACGTCGGGTCACTGGAGAGCTACGCAGATGGCTTCCCGGAAAATCTCACCTGAACGATTCGCTGCGCGCCAACGCGTACGCCTGCGAGCGCGATATCTGGCGTTCTCCGGGGTAGTGACCACAAACTTGCTCCCGGATCGGCTCACCATTGCCCAGCCGGACGTGCAGCGGAGCCTCCCGAAAGTCCTCACCTGTAACGCGGTAGCGATCCTATCTGCCGCCGGATTTACGTCATCCACGCCAATCCCGAAAATTCTCACCTGACTGGTCGTCAGGCCGAATGCGGCGATCATCGGGCACGGCACTCGACACCGGGCGCCGATCCGTTGCCGTCCCGTAAAACCTCACCTCAAGCAGAAATCAGGCCATCGCCGGCCCAAAAATACTGTTTAGGTCCTGAAAAAGCTCACCGAGACCCCGGCTTTGTTCCTGCATCGGCTCACCAGGCATGCAAAACGGTCGATGAAAAGCCCGGAAACCACCGATGGCGGCGGCTCCCGCATCCTCTCACCGGCCGGCCTCGACGCGCCAACGCGTCCACCCCGCTGCAAGCGACGCCACGTGCCGCATCCTCCCGTAACGCCTCACCTGACGGCGTTCGGCCGAAAACCGCCCCTCCCGAACCCGCTCACGTCGGTTCCCGCAGCGACTCACCGCGCTCCCCGAATCCCGTCACCCATCTTTCCCGCAGCGCCTCACCATGCTTCCCGAAAAGCATCACCTCGCACCGCGCAAAGCCTTGCCAAGCAAGGCTTTGCCGGAGCGTTAACGTCTTTAACAGGTATCAATGGTGTTTACTTTTATTACTCTCAAGCAATCAACCCGTGCGCCGCTGTGCAAACCAGCACAAACCAGCAGCATCGATACCGGACAGCGCGCCAGACGATCCGTGAAACATTGCACGACACCTGCGCCGCGGGAAAAAACGTTTTGCAATCAACCGTTTGTCCACATATATTCACTTTGTTTCACGACTGCCCGCGACACTCTCGAACGGAACACCGGCGGATAGCGCTTGATTGCTACGTCGACGGCCAAAGTGCAGGACGCCCGCGCAAATTCGTATCGAATAACACGTATTTTGTTAAGATTCGGCTCACCATGAGCCAGTCAGGGGACGTCATGCCCATCGACGACGACCGTTACGCGATCCGCGAAGAACTCGAAGCCCTCCGGAAAAACGGCGCGCGCCGCCAGGAGTTGTCACTGCACGCGTGCAAGCGCCTGTTTTTCGATCTCGGCATCCGGCCGTCGATGGCGACTGTTCGCGAACTGACGCAGACCGGCAGCGCGAGCGATATCCCGAAAGACATCGAACTATTCTGGCAGCGTATCCGAACTGCGTCCAAAGTCCGCATCGGCGCCGGGACGTTGCCGCCCGCGTTGCAGGAACGCGCGGGCGAACTGCTCGGTGCGCTGTATGACGACGCGCTGGCCCACGCGCAGGCCGCGTTCGACGCCGAACGCGCGGAACTCGCGCAAATCGAGGCCAACGCCGAACAGCAAGTCCGCGACGCCGAAGCGCGCCGGACCGCGACCGACGAAATCCTCCAGCGCAGCGAAGCGCGCGCGGAAGCCGCATGGACGCGGGTGCGGGAACTGGAAAGCCAACTGGCCGCATCGTCGGCCGGGGACGCCGCGCAGCACGACGGTTTGCGCGCGACGGTGCGCAAGCTGGAAGCGGAAAACGAAGCGCTGCGCAAGCGGATCGATACCGAGCAGGCGACCAACACCGAATTGCGCGACCGCCTCGACGCGCTCCATCAGGAGATGCGCAAGAGCACCGAACACTATGCGCAGCAGATCAAGGATGCGCTTGCAGAGGCCGAACGGCGCGTGAAACCGATGCTGGTCGAACTCGATTCACTGCGCTCGATGTCGTCGACGTGGCAAACGTCGCAACGTGAAGCGAGCCGCAAGGAGTTCGATTTCATTCAGCAACTGGCCAGCGCGAAGTCGCGCGCGGACCGGCTCGACGCGCAACTGCGCGAGCGATCGGACGAAATCGATGCGCTGACGCGCCAACTGACGAAACTGCGCAGCCAGCAGAGCGTCGATACGTCGGTGGCCGCTGTCTTGTGCGACCTGGCGACGGCGGGCCGGCTCGACGATGCCGAACTTGCGCGCATCGGCACCGCGGTCGACGGCCACGTCGAACTGCCTGCGCATTGCCCGAAGTGCGGTGACGGCGAGCCCGAGTTGTCGCACGTCGGCGACCAGTATGAACTGGCCTGTCCGGAGTGCGACCACACGTCGGGCGCCGGCCGTTCGCGGCTTGAAGCCGTTACCCGGTTTTTGCAGCGCAACGGCGAATCGACCGTCGTCTGAGCGCGTGCGACGCGCGACGGTGAGACTCTACGGGAGCCGCAGCGCCGTCGGACGGTGAGGGGCCGCGGGAAACGACCGTCACCTGCGATGGTCAGAAGCGGCGGACAGCGGCGCCCGTTTCTCCGCATTCGCGACGCGTTCCGTCCAGATTTGCCACGCGCGATGCAGCCGGCCGGCCGAAATCGGTTGCAGGAAGCCGAGCCACCGGCCGACCTGGTCCGACCCCACGCCCTGTTCGAACAGTTCGGCCGCGAACGTGTTGCGCAGCGTCTGCGGGCTGGCGCGCTCCGAACGGTGATCGGCGAGACCGGCCGCGTCGAGCAGCGTGTCGACCGCCCGCAGGATCGTCGCCTTGTGCATCGGTCGTCCGGACGGCGAACCCGGAAACACGAGCGTTCCCGGCAAACCGGCCTGTCGCCGCTCGACGAGCCATGCGTCGAGCACGTCGACCGCGAACGGCGCCACCCGCGTCCTGCGCGTGAACGCCGGATTCGCCGCCTCGATCGTGATCCACGGACTGCGCGGCACAACGCAGTCGATCGACAGCGCAATCGCGTCGCCGGTCTTCAGTCCGCCGCCGAGAAACGCGGCCACCAGCGCTCGGTCGCGCCGCGCCCGCCAGCGCCGGGCGGCCGACGGCTCGTTCAGCGGCGCCAGCAGATACGCGATCAGCGTCGCGCGTTCGGTCGGCGACAGAAAACCGGTTGGCGCGTTGTCTTTCGCGTTGCGCCATTCGGCCTCGCCGTCCTGTGCGATGAAGCGGGCGGGATTCGTCGACGCGAGTTCGATCTCGCGGACGTGATCGAGCACGCGCTCGATGAGCCGTAGGTAACGCGCCCGCTGCGGCTTGCGCACGTCGAGTCCGGCGACGAATTCGGCGATCGTCGCGGTATCGACCGTTCGCAGCGTCTTGCGCCGCAACAGTAGCCATTCGAGAAAGCGCCCCCACTGCACGCGATAGACGTCGGCCGACGAGCGGCGAAACTGCTGCGACGCGAGCCACGCGTCGAACGCGCTGGCCGGATCGCGCAGCCAGTCGTCGCGCCGCTGGTCGAACAGGTCTTTGGACGGGGACGGAGGGGCCATCTGCTATCAAACCGTTAGTTGCATCGATGAGCCGAATGATACGCGCCGGTCGCCCCGCAACGTAATCACCGTGTACACCGCGCGACGCGTCAACCGCCCCACGGCCGCGCGCGACGCGGCGCCTGCGCGCGTTCCCGTTCGCTGGCTGCGCCGGCCGTGCGCGCCGCTTCCTCGTAGGCGGCCACCGCGAACGCGAATACCGCCGGCAGCGCATCGGAGTGGCCGAAGTCCACCGCGTCGTCGGTCTCCGGCCACGCGAAACTGTCGGGCCGCTGAAACAGCCCGAGCATCAGCGCATCGTGCCGGCTCGCGAAACCGAGGTCGGCGAGCGCTTCCGCCTCGATCGCGTACAGCAGTCGCCACGTCAGCGGCACCTGCTGGACGATGTAGCGTTGCGCGATATGGCGGACGATGTGTTCGAGGTCGCGCGCGGCGGACTGGTAGCGCAGCGCGGCAAGATCGCGTTCGTTCGTGGATTTCATCGGCGGATTCGTTCGGCGGAATGACTGTATAAATATACAGTATCGACGCGCTCGCCGTGTCGTCCTGCGCCGATCAGCCGTGTACGACGACCAGCAGCGCGCGCGCGTCGCCTTTGCCGGCGTTGCGTATCGCGTGCGGCCGGTCGGCCGCGTAGCGGGCGGTGTCCGACGCCTTCAGCCGCTGCTTCGAGTCGCCGGCTTCGACGTCGACCGCACCGTGAAGCACCGTCAGATGCTCGCGTGTGCCGGGTTCGTGCGCGCTCGACATCAGCGCGCCGCCGGGCTTCAACGTCAGTTCGTACCACTCGAACCGGCCGGCCAGTTCGATCGGCCCCCACACGCGCAACTGATAGCCGGCCTGTTCGCCTTGCAGCGTCGGAATGTCGTGCGGGCCCGCGACCGCGATCGCGTCCGGCGTTTTCGGCGCCGCGAACAGCGAATCGAGCTTCACGCCAAGCGCGTTCGTGAGCCGCCATGCGACCGCGATCGTCGGATTCGCCTTGTCGCGCTCGATTTCCGACAACATCGACTTCGACACGCCTGCTGCGCGCGACAGATCGTCGAGCGTCATGCCGCGCTCGTTGCGCAGGCGCTGGATCTGCTCGCCGACGCGCGGCGGCACGGCCGGCGCGGGCGTCGCCGACGGTGCGGCGACGGCGGGTATGGCGGTACGCGGCTTGCGTGGGCTTGCCATTGGTTCGTCCATCGACTAAAGTTGTTCGATATCTCGAACCTGTGTTCGGGAAACCGAAAATTTCCATTGCGGCTGACGGCGACTATATCAGTAACCCGCAGCAGGCGGCGGCAGCCCGCGGCCAACCGCAACCGATGCCGCGAGGAGCGCGACCGATGCCAATCCCTTTTCTCGCCCATTTGCGCGCGACGCTGGACCAGATCCGCGCGGACGGCTTCTACAAGCACGAACGCGTGATTGCGACGCCGCAATCGTCAGAGATCCGCCTCGCCGACGGCGCCGACGCCGGCGTGCTGAATTTCTGCGCGAACAACTATCTGGGCCTCGCGAACGACGCGCGCCTGATCGCCGCCGCGAAGGACGGCCTCGATCGCGACGGTTTCGGCATGGCGTCGGTGCGCTTCATCTGCGGCACGCAGACCGTGCACAAGGAACTGGAACGCGCGCTGGCCGCGTTCCTGAAAACCGACGACTGCATCCTGTATTCGAGTTGTTTCGACGCGAACGGCGGCCTGTTCGAAACGCTGCTCGACGACGCCGACGCGATCATCAGCGACGAACTCAATCACGCGAGCATCATCGACGGCGTGCGTCTGTCGAAAGCGCGGCGCTACCGCTATCGCAACAACGATCTTTCGGATCTCGAAGCAAAGCTGCGCGAAGCCGACGCGGCCGGCGCGCGTTACAAGCTGATCGCGACCGACGGCGTGTTTTCGATGGACGGCATCATCGCGAACCTCGCCGGTATTTGCAAGCTGGCTGACCGCTACGATGCGCTGGTGATGGTCGACGATTCGCACGCGGTCGGCTTCATCGGCGAAGCGGGCCGCGGCACGCCCGAGCATTGCGGCGTCGCGGACCGCGTCGATATCGTCACGGGCACACTCGGCAAGGCGCTCGGCGGCGCGTCCGGCGGCTATGTCGCGGCGAGAAAGGAGATCGTCGAACTGCTGCGTCAGCGTTCGCGGCCTTATCTGTTCTCGAATACGCTCGCGCCGTCGATCGCCGCGGCGTCGCTTGCGGTGCTCGACCTGATCGCGAGCGACGAAGGCGCGACGTTGCGCTCGCGCGTCCGCGCGAACGGCGCGCATTTCCGCCGCGAGATGAGCGCGCTCGGCTTTACGCTCGTGCCCGGCGAGCATCCGATCATTCCGGTGATGCTGGGCGACGCGCAGGTCGCGTCGCAGATGGCCGATGCGCTGCTGCGCGAAGGCGTCTACGTGATCGGCTTTTCGTATCCGGTCGTGCCGAAGGGCCGCGCGCGCATCCGCACGCAGATGAGCGCCGCGCACACGCCGGAGCAGATCGATCAGGCGGTCGCCGCGTTCGCGCGCGTCGGCCGGCAACTCGGCGTGATCTGAACGCAACGGAAGCGGCGACATGAAAGCACTCGCAAAACTCGAACGCGCGCCGGGCCTCACGCTGACGCGCGTGAAGCGGCCCGAAGTCGGACATAACGACGTTCTGATCCGCATTCGCCGCACCGCGATCTGCGGCACCGACATCCACATCTGGAAGTGGGACGACTGGGCGCAAAAGACGATTCCGGTGCCGATGCACGTCGGCCACGAATACGTCGGCGAGATCGTCGAGATGGGGCAGGAGGTGCGCGGCTTCGCGATCGGCGATCGCGTGTCCGGCGAAGGCCACATCACCTGCGGCTTCTGCCGCAACTGTCGCGCCGGCCGCCGGCATCTGTGCCGCAATACGGTCGGCGTCGGCGTGAATCGCGAAGGTGCGTTCGCCGAATACCTGGCGATTCCCGCGTTCAACGCGTTCCGGATTCCGCCGGAAATCTCCGACGACCTCGCCGCGATCTTCGATCCATTCGGCAATGCGACGCACACCGCGCTGTCGTTCAATCTGGTCGGCGAGGACGTGCTGATCACCGGCGCCGGTCCGATCGGCATCATGGCGGTTGCGATTGCGCGGCACGTCGGCGCGCGCAACGTCGTCATCACCGATATCAACGACTACCGGCTCGACCTCGCCCGCAGGATGGGCGCGACGCGCGCGGTCAACGTGGCGCGCGAATCGCTGCGCGACGTGATGGCCGACCTGCAGATGGCCGAGGGCTTCGATGTGGGCCTCGAAATGTCGGGCGTGCCCGACGCGTTCACCGCGCTGCTCGATGCGATGAATCACGGCGGCAAGGTCGCGCTGCTCGGCATTCCGCCCGCGCGGACCGCGATCGACTGGAACCAGGTGATCTTCAAGGGGCTGGAAATCAAGGGCATTTACGGCCGCGAAATGTTCGAGACCTGGTACAAGATGGTCGCGATGTTGCAAAGCGGGCTCGACCTGTCACCGGTGATCACGCACCGCTTCGCCGTCGACGACTATGAAAAAGGCTTTGCCGCGATGCTGTCCGGCGAGAGCGGCAAGGTGATCCTCGACTGGGCCGCGTAACGCATCAAGACTGCGGCGCCGGCGCCGGCTTCGCGAACTCGGCCTGAATGCGCACCCGGATATCGTCGCCGACGGCCGGAAACCACCGGCCAAGACCGAACTGCGCGCGGCTGAAATGGCCGTGCGCGGAAAAGCCGAGCGTCGGCTGCTTCGTCAGCGGATTCGGCGCGGAACCGTTGAACGTCACGTCGAGCGTGACCGGGCGCGTGACGCCGTGTATCGTCAGATCGCCGGTCAGTGTGCCGCGCGCGTCGCCGGTGCGCTCAAAACCGGTACTGACGAAGCGGATCTGCGGATAGCGTGCGGCGTCCAGCATGTCCTTGCCTTTCACGAGCCTGTCGAGCGCCGGCACGTTCGTGTCGACGCTGGCCGCGTCGATCGTCGCGTCGACCGACGCATGCGCGATCCCGCCGTCGCGCCAGTCCAGCTGCGCGCCGACCCGGTCGAAGCGCATCACGAAGCGCGAATACCCGAAGTGCTCGACGTCGAACGTCACGCTCCAGTGATACGGATCCAGCTGATAGCGTCCGGCGCCGACTTGCGCTTCGGCCGTGCTGACATGGTGCGTGACGACGCGCAGCGGCGTGCACGCGGCGATGACGCACGCGGCCGAAATCGCGCACAGCGCCGCGCGGCGCGTACCGCGACGACCGCGTGGAACCGGTGAGCGTACGGTATTCGGCATGACCCTTCCTTCGATGAACGGAACGCCCACGATAGCGCACTTCATCCACGGCTTGACAAGGTGGAACGATCGTTCTACATTGTGCGCATGGAGAACGATCGTTCCACCCCTGCCGCAGCAACCGTAACCGCGGCCCCGCCGTCCGACGCGCGCGAGCGCCTGCTCGACGCCGCCGAATCGCTGATTTACGCGGGCGGCATCCACGCGACCGGCGTCGATGCGATCGTGCGGGCCGCCGGCGCCGCGCGCAAGAGCTTCTATACGTGGTTCGAATCGAAGGACGCGCTCGTCGTCGCCGCGCTGCGCCGTCGCGACGAGCGCTGGATGCGCTGGTTCATCGACGGCACGCTGGCACGCGGCCGCTCGCCGCGCATGCGTCTGGTGGCGATGTTCGACGTGCTGCGCGAATGGTTCGTGGCGAACGGCTTCCACGGCTGCGCATTTCTGAACGCCGCCGGCGAAACCGCATCGCCCGATGATCCGGTACGGATCGTTGCGCGCGAACACAAGGAGCGTCTGCTCGACTTCGTGCGAGAGCAGTGCGATGCGTTCGCCGCATCAATTGGCGCCGACCGGCGGTATGCGGCGAAGCTCGCGCGCCAGTGGCTGATTCTGATCGACGGCGCGATCGGCGTCGCGCTCGTCAGCGGCGACGCCGAGGCCGCGGCGGACGCACGCGCGGCCGCCCAGCAGTTGCTGGATGCCGCGTCGGCCCGTTTTGCCGGCCGCCCGTCCGGGCGGTCCACCCCGTAGATCGTTACGTGATGCAGTTACGCGGCCGTCCAGATGGACGCCGCGCTCAATCGAGGAGAGAAGACATGAGCGATGCAGTCGAAGTCCGTCCGCCGGTTCCGCCGTTCACGCGCGAAACGGCGATCCAGAAAGTACGCGCGGCCGAGGACGGCTGGAATACGCGCGATCCGCAGCGGGTGTCGCTCGCGTATACGCCGGACAGCGTCTGGCGCAACCGCGCCGAGTTCGTGACCGGCCGCGCGGCGATCGTCGAACTTCTCGCGCGCAAGTGGGCGCGCGAACTCGACTACCGGCTGATCAAGGAACTGTGGGCAGTGACGGACAACCGCATCGCGGTGCGCTTCGCGTACGAGTGGCACGACGATTCGCAGCACTGGTATCGCTCGTACGGCAACGAGAACTGGGAGTTCGACGCGAACGGCCTGATGGCGCGCCGGCACGCGAGCATCAACGATGTGCCGATCCGCGAAAGCGACCGCCTGTTTCACTGGCCGCTCGGACGACGCCCGGACGATCATCCGGGGCTCAGCGACCTGGGTCTCTGAACCCGCTGCACGCGGGACCGGGCGCGCGGATTCATCCGCCCGACTCATCGATCCGCTACGATCGCCGCCGGCGCCAGGCGCCGGCTGGCGACGCGTCGCGATCCGCAGGACTTTGCATCATCTCGGCCGTTATCATGCGGTACAGTGCGCGTCGCGCCATACGAACCACAACGCGCCGCCGACGACGGCCCGGCGCCGGACCTGCGATGGAGAGTCCATGCATTCTGCGTGCAACGGTATTGGCAGCACGAAGACAACCAGACTGAAGGCCGTGATCTGCGGCGCCGCGTTGCTGGGCGCCGCGATTCCGGCGCACGCCGCCGACTGGTGCAGCGCGGGCCTGTGGGTCGATGCGATGGTCGGCTCGTACCATATCGATCCGGACCCGGGCACCGACTTCGAACAGTTCAATCCCGGACTCGGTGTCGAATGCTGGCCGAGCGATCAATGGGCGTT
>Ga0164242_10000622_pt1 | contig 42910 bp, 47 predicted proteins | sample OricomgcompostMG_FD_108783 | JGI IMG/M metagenome (GOLD analysis project Ga0164242, IMG submission 108783) | Miracle-Growth compost microbial communities from Emeryville, California, USA - Original compost - Miracle growth compost (MG) ... | reverse complement strand
GACCGAGTCGGCGATCAGCTCGCGCGACGGCAGCGAGTACAGCATGCCGCCGTGACCCATCGCGATGCCGTCGTCGACCGCGATCGTGTTGAATTCCTTCGCGACGCCGCCGGCCGCCTCGATCTCCTTCGCGACGATCGCGCCGAGGTCGCGCAGATGCACGTGGCCCGGCACGAACTGCGTGAACGAATTCACGACCGCGATGATCGGCTTGCCGAAATCGCCGTCTTTCATGCCGGTGGCGCGCCACAGCGCGCGGGCGCCGGCCATGTTGCGGCCATGCGTCGAAGTTCGCGAACGATATTCAGGCATCTGTTCCTCGGTATCGTGGGGTTTTGAAATGTAGGAGGTCGCGCCCGCGCGGGCGCGGGAATCGGCGAATGATGCCGGGACGGCCGGTGAGACGTCAAATATATTTTTTCGGCGCAATAAAGTCGGAAAAGATATCAATCGGAACCGGAGGCGGGTGCGCCCGCGCCGGCTTTCAGGCCCTGCGGGACAGGGGCCGCGGCGGTGCGAGCCTGCCGCTCGCCAGTGCTGTGCCGACGAGCACGATCGCGCCGCCGCCGAGCATCGCCGGCGTCACCGGTTCGCCGAGGAAAGCGCCGCCCCACAGCACGCCGAACAGCGGAATCAGGAAGGTCACCGACGCCGCGTACGACGCGCCGACGTGTTCGACCAGCCGGAAAAACAGCACGTACGCGAAGCCGGTGCACAGCACGCCGAGCGCGGCGACGCAGGCCCACGTCGACGGCGTGATGGCGTGCGGCGGCCATGTCAGCGCCGCCAGCGGCATCAGTACGACGGCGGCGAAAAACTGGCTGCCGAACGCGACGACGGGCGGCCGCACGCCGGCCAGGCGCCGCTTCGAATAGTTGACCGCGAAACCATAGAGCAAGGTCGCGAGCAGCGCCGCGCCGATCGCGAGCGGGATCTTGCCGACGCCCGCATCGAACGTGGGCCACACCAGCACGATCACGCCGACGAGCCCCAGCAGCAGACCGGCGACCTGCGCGCGGCCGGTCGGGTGCCGATAGACGGTTGCCGCGATCAGCGCGGCCCACAGCGGTGTGATTGCGTTGAGGACCGAGTCGAGCCCGGCGTTCAGATAGAGCGTCGAATATGCGAGCAGACAGAACGGCAGCGCCGAATTGGCCACGCCGACGACGAACAGCGGCCGCCAGCGCTCGCGGAACTGCGCGAGCGCCGGCGCCGACCGTAGCGCCGGCGCCAGCACCAGCGCCGAGATGCCGACGCGCAGCGCGATCAGCGCGATCGGCCCGAGTTCGGGCGCGGCGATCCGCATGAACAGAAATGACGCGCCCCAGATCGCGGCGAGCAGCACGAGTTCGGCAAGCTTCATCGCGAGACCCCGGCGGCGGCGAGCGCGTCGCCGCGCTGTTCGAGCGCCAGCAGCGCCGCCTTGCGATGAAGGCCGCCGGCGTAGCCGGTCAGCCCGCCGGCGCTCGATACGACGCGGTGGCACGGCACGATCAGCGAAACCGGATTGCGGCCGACCGCGCGCCCGACCGCGCGCGCATGGCCGGCCGCGAGGTCGAGACGTTGCGCGATTTCGCGGTACGAAGTCAGGGTTCCATACGGAATCCCGATCAATTCTTTCCATACCCGTTGCTGAAACGGCGTGCCGCGCAGCCGCAGCGGCACGGTAAACGTGCGCCTTTCGCCGGCCAGGAATTCGGCGATCTGCTGCCGGGCGTGTCGCACGAGCGGCGGCGTTGCGCTGTGGATTCGCGTCGGCGAAATCGGCGGAAAGTATCGCTGGCCGACGAAAAAGACGCCGGTCAGCCAGTCGTCTTCGACGCGCAGCACGATATCGCCCAGCGGGCTCGGAATCAGGTAGCCGGGCGTCATGGTCGGGCGTGCTGTTCCGATCGATTCCACAGATGGACGGCCGCGTACGCGCGCCACGGCTGCCATGCCGGCGCGCGACGGTCGGGCTGCGCTGCGGTCGCGTCGTCCGGGAACGCGTTCGGCCAGCCGAGCGCGCGCATCGCGATGTACTGAACCGCCCATTCGCCGACGCCGCGAATGCCGCGCAGCGCCGCCAGCGTTTCGTCGAGCGGCGCCGCGGGGTCCAGCGTGACGCGCACCGACGACACCTCGTTCGCGACCGCGACCAGCGCCTGCGCATCGCCTGGTGCGACGCCTGTTTGTTCGAGCGCGCAAACCGGCGTGCGGGCGAGGATCGCGGCCGACGGGAAGAGCCGGTCCAGTCCCGCCGGCGCGACCGTCCGGGTGCCGAAGCGCGCGGCGATGCGCGCGAGCGCGGCGCGCGCGTCGGGTCGCGGCAGTCGCTGGCCGACGATCGCGCGCACCGCGATTTCGAATCCGTCCAGCGCCCCCGGCACGCGCAGGCCCGGTGCGTCGGCGGCGAGGTTGCCGAGATGGGCGTCGATCAGGTCGGGGCGCGCGGCGAGATCGAAAAACCGCCTGACGCGCGCGAGAACCGGCCCGACGGCCGGCGCGAGCGAGATCGACAGCGTGACGTCGAGCGCGTATCGCTGCGGCGCGTGGCGCACGCCTATCCAGCCGGCGATTTCGCGGCCGCCGTGCGTCGCTGCGAGGGTCCGCGAATAAGTGTCGCCGTCGATTCGTTCGACGCCGTCGATGCAGCGATGCGCGAGAAACGCGAGCATCTCCGGCCAGCGAAACGGCGGACGGTAGCCGAGCGCGAAGGTCATGCTTTCCGCGTCGGGGACGTCGGCGCCGTTGCGAAAGCGCTGCGGATTCAATCCGTACTGCTTCAGAAACAGATCGTTGAAGCGCCTGACGCTTCCGAAACCGGCAGCCAGCGCGACCGTGCCGATCGGCAGGCGGGTGTCCGTCAGCAGTTGCCTGGCGGTCAACAGCCGGCGGGTCTGCGCGAACGCGAGCAACGACACGCCGAACTCGGCGTCGAAGATTCTGCGCAGGTGACGGTCGGTTACGCCGACGCGAGCGGCCAGATCCGCGAGATTGCCGGTATCGAGGAAGCCGTCGTCGATCAGCGCGGCGGCCGCGCTCGCCAGCCGGCTCGAGACGTCGAGCAGGCCGTTGCCGGGCGCCAGTTCGGGCCGGCATCGCAGACACGGGCGAAACCCGGCGCGCTCGGCTGCCGCGGCGTTGGCAAAGAAACGGCAGTTCTCGCGTTTCGGCGTGCGAACCGGACAGACCGGACGGCAGTAGATGCCGGTCGACGACACGCCGACGAAGAACCAGCCGTCGAAACGGCGGTCTTTCGCGAGCAGGGTCTGATAGCAGAGGTCCGGGTCGAGGCGCATGGTGAGACTTTAATGCAGACGCGGCCGGCGGCCTGGTCGGATTCGGACATGAGTGTCGGGATGGGCGGGCGTGCAGCGGAGCGCGTCGGTGCCGGCCGTGAGCCGGGCTTGCGGCTAACATGTCGGATCGGTCGGCCAGGAAGCGCGATTCGGCGGTAGCATCCCGATCGTCGACAAACGCGTTGCAACGGGCGACGCACTGCCATGCAGGAATCTGCTTATGTCCGTGGACCAGGCTATTCGCGATGGGTCGTACGAAGGGCGCCTCGGCAACCTGCCGCTGATCCTGCATCTTTTATGGAATGGCGGCGATTGTCCGATGCTGACGATCGACAGTCCCGATCAATGCGCCTTTGGTATTGAATGTGCAGGTGTGACCATGGCCGGACGCGTGCTGAAGTTCGACGTGCCGTCCGTCAACGGCTCATGGTCCGGCGTGCTCGAAGCCGACGACGTCACGCTGTCGGGCACGTGGAAACAGGGCAGCACGCATCCGCTCAGGTTGGTGCGCGATACGTTCGAAGTATCGACCATCCCGTCGGTGCTCGACGGAATCTGGCTCGGGCAGTTGGTGGTCGATGAAACCCCGCTACGCATTCAACTCGTTGTCAAGACCGATCGGCATGGGCGCCGGCGGGTTTCGCTGGATAGCATCGATCAACGCACGACGGGCCTCGTCTGCGCGAACGTCTCTTTCAACGACGGTCTTTTCAGCTTCGACGTGCCATCGGTTCAGGGTCGCTGGACCGGTGCGCTGTCGGCCGACGATAACAGACTGATGGGGCGATGGACGCAGCGCGCGGATTATTCCGTCGACTTCGACCGCCAGGCGCAGGCATTAACGGTGCAACCTTTGCCGCCGCCGCGCAGGTTGCCGGGCTTGCCCCCGGTTGCGGCAGCCGAACTGGGCGCACAGCTTTCGCGCGACCTCGAAGACGTGTCGACGCATGGCTGGTTTTCGCGGGGCCACGCTGGCGGTGCCGTGGTTGGCATTTCGCAGGGCGGCGAGCGCTTCATCGTTTCGTTGGGGGCGGCGAACGCGGATTCGATCTTCGAAATCGGATCGGTATCGAAGACTTTTACCGGGCTGGTGCTCGCGCAGATGGCCGCGCAACGGAAGGTCCGACTGGATGAGCCCGTCAGACGGTGGCTGCCGGTCGGCGTGGTATCGAAACCCGCGTTGCGGGAAATCACGCTGCTCGATCTGTCGACGCATCATTCGGGCTTGCCCCGTCTGCCGGCCAACATGCAACCGGCGAATCCGCAGGACCCGTACGCGGATTACGACGCGCAAAAGCTCCTTGCCTTTCTTCAGGTGCACGGCGTTGGCCGGGCGGACGAGCCGGGTTACCGCTATAGCAACCTGGGTGCAGGTCTGCTCGGCTATGCGCTCGCGAATCGCGCGAACAGGCCGTTCTTCGACTTGCTCAGCGAACAGGTCTTGCGGCCCCTCGGCTTGACCGATACCGCCATTGCGCTGAGCGTCGAGCAACAGGCGCGTTTTATCCACGGACATCAGGCCAGCGGACGTCCGACCGGACCTTGGAATCTGGGCGTTCTGGCGGGCGCGGGCGGATTGCGGGCATCGGTGGCGGACCTGCTCGCCTATCTCGAAGCGTTTTGCGATCCGCAACGCGTGAGCGATGCGTCGGGGGCAGGCGGTCGTACGTTAGGCGCGGCGCTTGAAGACGCACAGAAGCCGCGCATGGTTGTGAACGCCGCGCTGACGATGTGCATCGGCTGGCACTATCAGCCCGCCAGCCGAACCCACTGGCATACGGGCGGAACCGGCGGCTATACGAGCTATGCGGCCTTCAGCCGGGAAAGCCGGCGTGCGGTGGTGGTTCTGGTCAATTCCGCGTCTGCCGAAACCGGATCGCCCGCGGCACTGATCGGCCGCTATCTCGTCGACAGGCTGGAAGGCAGACCAACGATCTGGCCCGGGACGGCATTGCCCGTCGTGCGTGGTGAGTCGTGATTGGTTTGGGGGAAAGTGATCGGCATCGGTGCATGCGCGTGAACATCGAACCGATGCGTCGTGGACCCCCGACAACCGATCCTCCGCAGCCACCGAACAACGCCTTCACGACCGACTACCATCGAACCTTCCGGAACACGACAATGCACTCAGTTCCCCGCCTCGCCACGCCCGCCGACCGCCCGGCCATCGAATCGATCGTTCGGGACGCCTATTCGCCTTACATCGGTCGCATCGGACGACCTCCCGGACCGATGTCCGACGACTACGCAATGCTGATCGGCGACGGCCGGGTATACGTCGTCGACGAGGCGGGCGCGATAGTGGGTCTCGTGGTTCTCGTCCCCGAGCCGGACGCGATGTTGCTGCACAACGTCGCGGTAGCGCCTGCCGCCAGGGGAACGGGAGTCGGCCGGAGCCTGCTGGAATACGCGGAGCGTTCGGCCAGAGCGGCCGGCTACCGGGCGATAAGGCTTTACACTCATGAGATGATGACGGAGAACCTCGCTCTTTACCGCCGCATCGGCTACGCGGAGACCCATCGCGCCGAGGAAATGGGCTTGAAGCGGGTTTTTATGGTTAAGCCTCTGACGTGAGCTTTTCGTCCGCCGGGTTTCGGCTCGATTCGTGGGCGGCGTCGGGACGGAGGGCTTGCTTCACTTCCAGGAAGACCGACGGTCCGTCGGGTCGGGGAACGACCGAGGTCGTTGACTTCGGGTTCGTCGCCTGCCGGAGCCGGACAGCCCGTTTAATTCAAAATCAACGAGGGAATCGCATACGATGCCAACGACCGATTCGAAAATGATCAGCGTCTCGATCCAGCGGAGTCTGCACCACGTGTATGACTTCATGGCGCGGCCCGCGTCGTTCGCGCGCTGGGCGTCAGGTCTCGGCCAGCCCCTCGGCAATGAAGGAAGCGTGTGGCGGTTCGATGGCGAGAATGGTCCGGTGAAGGTTCGAGTCACCGAACCCAATGCATACGGCGTACTCGATCACTACGTCGAATTACCCGATGGCAGCGAGATCTACGTGCCAATGCGTGCGGTTGCAAATGGCACAGGCACCGACGTGCAATTCACGTTGTTCCGCGCGCCGGGAATGAACGACGAAAAATTCGCGACCGACGCGGAATGGGTGAGGCGCGATCTGGCCAGGCTGAAGGAACTGCTCGAAGCGGCGTAACGCGGGCGTCGGGTCATCGTTGGCAGCCGGGTTGTTCCAGCCTCGGTCGGTTCGCGCAGACCGTTTCCGATGGAACGGACGGACCGATAAACCGTCCGTTCCGTAGCGCTCGCGTGCCTGCCCGATCACGAAAATGAAAATCGCTCCCTGTACGCTTGAGGAGCGACCCGTAGTAGACGGACGAAACTGCGTCGCATGCTTTCTTCACTACCGAATCCGCAACGGGTTGCTATCCGTTTCACGGGCCACGAGGTGTCACCGAGCAGTCGCTGTGCTGCCTCGACCCGGAGTTGCTCGACCGCGCGCGCGGGCGTCCGGCCCATCCTGGCCTTGTAGTGACGCATGAAACTGCGTTCGCTCATGTGGAGTCGTCTGGCGAGCGCAGGAACGGAAAGATCGGACGCAAGATGAACCGCCATCCACGCATGCAATTCGCCGAACCGGTCATCCGCCTTCTGCATGGACAGCATGGCGCTAAACTGGGACTGTCCGCCGGGCCGCTTCAGGAAGACGACGAGTTCCCGGGCGACTTCCAGTGCTATCGAGCGACCGAGGTCTTCCTGCACGAGCGCCAGTGCGAGATCGATTCCCGCGGTTACGCCGGCGGATGTCCAGATATGGCCGTCGCGAACGAATATTGGATCGTTTTCCACGTGTAGTGTCGGATAGCGGATCGCGAGTTCGTCGCAGCGGGCCCAATGCGTGACCACGCGCCGCCCATCCAGCAAGCCGGCCTCCGCGAGCAGGAACGCCCCCGAACACACCGAGGCAAGGCGCCTCGATCGGCTCTCCTGCCTTCGTATCCAGCGGATCAGACGTGCATCCGCCGACGCTGCGCAAACGCCGCGGCCACCCGGAACGATGAGCGTGTCAATGCGTCCTTTCACCGAACCGATGGACCTGGTCATCAGAGCCAGTCCTGACGACGAGGTCACGAGCCCCGCTTGCGCCGCAACCACCTGAAGTACGTAAGGTGCTGCGAGCCCCTGCTGTCCGGCCAGTTCGTTAGCGGAGGCAAAGACCTGTAGCGGCCCACTGACGTCGAGGAGTTGAACGTCCGGAAAGGCAAGCAGCAAAATGGATCGTGGTTCGGCTGACATTGCGTGGCAGAAAGTGAGGGCTAAATGGCAATTTGGCCACAGGCTACCTGCATAGAATCGATGCGTCCACCTCGAAACCCTCGCTGGTGCGGACTGCTTCCACATTCGACAAGGTATCCCCATGGCGCTTCAGATCGGATTTCTGGTATTTCCACAAGTACAACAACTCGACTTGACTGGTCCCCACGACGTACTTGCATCGCTTCCCGGTGCGACGACACAACTGATCTGGAAAACACGTGAGCCCGTGACATCCACCAGCGGGCTGCTTCTTACTCCCACGACCACATACGACGATTGCCCGCCGCTTGACGTGATTTGCGTCCCCGGCGGAGGAGGCGTTACCGGCCTGCTGCAGGACGTTGAAACGATCGAGTTCGTTCGCAGGCAGGCCGCTCATGCCCGGTACGTCACTTCGGTCTGTACCGGGGCGTTATTGCTTGGCGCGGCAGGGTTGCTTCGAGGACGCCGTGCAACCACTCACTGGGCCTTCCACGCATTGCTTGAGCCTCTTGGCGCGATTCCTGTGCGCGGTCGCGTCGTCCGTGACGGCAATCTCATTACCGGTGGAGGGGTGACCGCGGGGGTCGATTTCGGACTGACCCTGGCTGCAGAATTGGCGGGGATCGACGAAGCGCAGGCGATCGAGCTCGAACTCGAATATGCTCCGGCGCCTCCGTTCAATGCCGGAGGGCCGGATGTCGCGCCGCAGGCGATCGTGGAACGGGTCAAGCAACGGTCCGAACAGGCGCTCATGGCTCGACGCAGGATCGTGATGGAAATCGCCGCAAAGGGGATCTGAAGTCCCGCTTCGATGCCCGACGTCATGCGCGCTCCGTCTGTCGAGCAGTCGAGAACGCATTTGCCTGACCCGTCGTCGACGGTCGCCGAGGCTCGCTTTGCCTATCGACGCGCGCGTCCGCCCGGCGGCAAACATTACAATGAAGCCCATCGCGCAGCACCTAACCGGACGTCGTCGACGAGGCCGACCATGCTTGAACTACCTGGCAGCAGGGTAACCGCCATCATCCCCTGCAATGACCTTGACACCGCCGAGGCGTGGTGGAACCGGCTCGGCTTCAGCCGACCCCCTGACCAGGGCTATGACGACTACCGCATGCTGTCAGACGGCTTCGGCAGCGAGATCCACCTCAGCCGTGCCGTCGAGGCCTGGCTCGTGCCGGGTCGCAATCCTTTTGGCGTGTATGTCTACACGTCTCGTGTCGACTCGCTTGCCACGAAAATGCGCGGCGAGATCATCGAACCCGCCAAATGCCCCGAGCACAAGGAATGGGGGATGTACGAATTTGCGCTGAACGGTCCGGATGATCTGCTGGTGCGCATCGGGTGGCCCAGTCAGTTGATCAGGCAACGCGAATGACCGGGCGACTGGCAGCCACGATGACGGTCGGAGTGAACGTCTACTTTATCGTGGCGGACGATCTGCCCGCGCTGTTGCGGATATCGGCCACGGATAATCGATGACGGCGTAAACGACGTTTTCCGTCATCTTCGGCCGAATGCCGCTATCCGGCGGCTCCCGCTAAAATGCGTCTTTCCCCGTCTTCGGTTGGCCCGCTTCGTCATGCATCGAATTGGATTTTTCGTTTGTCGTGGCCACGATGTTCTTGACCTTGGCGGGCCGCTGTCGGCCTTCAATCAGGTGGCCGCGGCCGCTGGCCGTACGCCGTACGATCTTCAGGTCGTTTCGCAGTCCGGCGGCCCGGTTCCCGGCAATACGGGACTTTCGATCGACACCAGGCCGGTCGGAAGGCGCACGTTTGACACCGTCGTTTTCGTGGGCGGCGATATCGATCCGATGCAGACAGCGGAGAATGTCGCCGCTGCCGCGCGATTGGGCGCCAGGGCCTCGCGGGTGGCAAGCGTGTGTACGGGAGCATTTCTACTTGCGCAAACCGGCCTGCTGGACGGCCTGAGAGCAACGACGCACTGGCGATACGCGGCGCTGTTGCAGTCGCGCTTTCCTCGCACCCGGGTCGAGGGCGATAGCATCTACATCGTCGATGGCCGTGTCTGGACGTCGGCGGGTATCGCCTCCGGCATAGACCTGGCGCTCGGCATGATCGAAAGCGATATGGGCGCCGAGATCGCGCGCGCTGTCTCCAGGCTTTTGGTCGTTCCGTATCGTCGGCCCGGAGGGCAGTCGCAATTCTCGGCCATGTCTCAGATGGAGCCGGAATCGGATCGTATCCGCATCGCGCTGAATTTTGCCAGGGAGCATCTGGCCGAAGCGTTACCTGTCGAACGGCTCGCCGATGCCGCAAGATTGAGTTTGCGACAGTTCGGACGAGCATTTCGCCGCGAAACCGGCGAGACGCCTGCCCGGGCCGTCGAACGCTTGCGAGTCGAAGCTGCGCGGCTGCGCTTGCAGGGCGGCGGCGAACCGATCGAACAGATCGCGCGGGCGGTGGGATTCACCGATCCCGAACGGATGCGCAGGGCCTTCATCAAACTGCATGGGCACCCACCGCAGGCGATTCGACGCGAGAGCAGAGCAAACGCGGCGCGCTGATCGACCGCGGGCGATCGGCGCGCTAGCTGTCGACGTCTACCTAACGGCCCGTTGGCGCTTTCGGTTCGGCGGACGCTCAATGGCCGTCCGTTTTCCGCGGACCGTAACCATTCCAGATGTCGCGATGCAGCTTCCACACACCGCCCTGTTTCAGGAAGACGAGAATCTGCTTACCGCGGAATTTGAGCTTTCCACCGTGGTCCCGGACCTCCGCATCCGAAACCTCGGTCACGACCCGATCGTTGCCGTAGAACTCCTCATGACTGAACGATACGACGTCAGGCTTTGAGCCGGCATAGCCGTTGGTGAAGTAGCTGGCGATCGCGCTGCTCCCCGTGACCTTGTCGCCGCCGGGCGGCAGGAGTGTACCGTCGTTGGTATAGAGGCGGCCTATCGCCTCATAGTCTCCTCGCCCGAACGCATCCGCCCATCGCGCGTTCTCGGCCTTGATGGCCGCTTCGGGTGGCGGTTGCGAGTCATCGGCCGTGGCCGGTGCTGCAAATACGAAAAAGAAGAAGGAAGCTGCAACAGCAGCAGTGCAAAGACGGATCGGTTGCATCGAGCGATTTCCGGTCATGGCTGGATTCAAGAGGGCTGCGCCAGATGCGCAGGCGGGGGCAGGCAATGTCGGCCGCGGCCTTCCGGGCCAGCGGACGGCCGCGGCGCATGCCCCGCAATGCGTTTCAGCGAACGCCTGGAATTCGCGCGAGCCCCCTGGACGCGCCGGGCAGTTCCTTGTCGACCATCGCGACGACTTCCGGCCGCGCGTCTCGCGGATGCCCGGAGTGGAACGGCGGAGCGGGATCGTATTCGATCACGAGTTGCGTGAATTCGGCGGCCTGTCGACCGCGCAGCTTCGCCGCAACGCGGAGGGCGAAGTCGATGCCCGCGGTCACGCCGCCGCCGCTCATGAACCGGCCGTTGTCGTCTTCCACGAAGCGATCGGGAACGGGAATGGCGCCGTATTCGGACAGCCTGTTGACGAAGGCCCAATGGCAGGCGCTTCGCTTGCCTTTGAGCACGCCCGTCGCGGCGAGCACCAGCGATCCGTTGCAAACCGACGTGACGTATTTGGCGCCTTCAGCCAGACGCCGGATCTGCGCCTGATACGCCGGTCGCATCGGCGCCGTCAAATCGGATCCGCCGGGGACCAGGATCAGGTCTGTCTTGTCGATATCGGCCAGTCGTTCGGTCTTGCCATACACGACCCCAAATTCGAGGGTCACGTTGCCGCCATCGAGGCTCGCGTAGCGAACGTTCGTATTCGGTAGCCGATGGAAAATTTCGCTGGGGCCGGCGAAGTCGAGAAGCGTTCCGCCGTCGTAATTGACGATCAAGATGTCGAGACGCTCATTCGGGGCAAGCTCTCCGTCGCTGCGCGCCTGCGCAAGAACAGGCGTAGCGTGCCCCAGCAACGCTGCGCCGCCCAGCGCAGCGCCGAGGGCGGCGATGCCTCCAAACCTCAGAACATCGCGGCGCGAACGACCCGCTCCGGTGATCGGGTTTCCGGAAGCCTTGTTTTCGCTACTGTCGGTCAAGATGATTTCTCCTTGTACTTCGGTCCCGTCTGCGAGCGACGAGGCCGGACCAGACTGAAAGACCACCACGACCAAAAGCGTGGCGGACATGAGATCGGGATATGGATGAGCCCGGATGACGAGCGGGCTCAGGATTCGGGAACCGCCGGCTTAAAGCTGCGAGGCGCCGCCGTCGACGACCAGTTCGGTGCCGACGACGTAGGCGGATTCGTCGCTGGCGAGATAGAGTGCCGCGTACGCAATGTCGTCGGCCTTGCCCATGTAGCCCACCGGGATAGCGTCGGCGAACTCGGCCTTGCGGTCGCGAACCCATTCGTCGGACATGCCCCACCGGGTGATCAGCGGCGTGTTCATCGCGCCGGGAGCGATCGCGTTAAAGCGGATCTTGCGGTCGAGAAACTCGTAGGACCAGCTGCGGGCGAGCGATCGCACGGCGGCCTTCGCCGCGGCGGTCAACGAGATGCCATGTTTGCCGGTCTGCGCGACGAACGATGTATTGAGGATCACTGAGGAGCCCGCTCGCAAGTCCGGCAGTACCGCCTGGAGCGTGAACACTACGCCCTTGACGTTGATGTCCATGATCTCGCCATACAGTTCGTCGTCGATGTCGTCGAGTGCGGACGGGAAGGCCCAGCCGGCGTTGGCGAACACGACATCCAGGCCGCCGGATTGCTCTCGTATCGCGGCGGCGATCGCTCGCATGTCCTCGATCGAACGTACGTCGCCCTTCAGAACGAGTGCATTCTCACCAAGCTCGGCCTTCACGCGCTCGAACACGGTATCGTCGCGACCCGTCACCGCTACCCGGGCGCCTTCTGCAATGAACAGCTTCGCCGTTGCAAGACCGATGCCGCTGGTACCGCCCGTAATCAAAGCTGACTTGTTCTTGAGCCTCATCTTCTCTCCTTTCTGCGTCGTGATTGATCAGGCCGAAACTTCGAGACAAGAGCGCGTTGTGCGCTTCTCCGGCTTGATCGTCCACGCGAAGTATGGAGCGCGACGCGAGTGACGCAAAGGACGTATAACCCTCAAAAAGCGTCATTCGATCCGGACCGATGATTAACGCGTGCCGGCGCATGGAGCAGGTCGACGCGGCGATCGCGCGCGCCGCCGGCTCCCGGACACCGCACAGCGTCCACCATTCGGTCGGGTTCGACGACGCTCAAGGTCGGTCACCACCGGACTGTCCGGCCGCGGTAATCGAGATATTCCAGGCCGGGACGACCCTGTTTGGCGAGCAGCACATTCACGACGCCGGGCACGCTCTCGTCGATCGACAGGCGCCCGTCCGGTCCGCCCAGCTCGGTGCGCACCCAACCCGGCGCCATCAGCAACAGCGCGCGGGGCGTTCGAGCCTCGCGCGCAGCAAAGCAGCGCATGAACTGGTTCAGTGCCGCCTTGCTGCCGCGATAGACTTCTCGCTGACCGGAGTCGTTGTCGGCGATGCTGCCTTGCCCGGACGACATGACGCCGATCAGGCCGGTGGGTGCGACGAGATCGGACAGCCATTCCACCACCCGCATCGGGCCGAGTGCATTGGCGATCATCAGGTTCACGAAGTCTTCGGTCGATACCTCGCCGATGGTTTGCGTCGGATCCGGATTGGTCGTCCCGGCGTTGACGAACAGCATGTCGAACGTCCTGCCGGACACGCGGTCGTGCAGCGCACGGATCTCGTCGGGCCGGGTGATGTCCAGCGTCTCGATCTCGACCTTGTCCGGATGCGCATCGGCGAGCGCATGCAGTAGCGTCCGGCCGCTGCCGGCGCGGACGGTGCCCGTCACGTGCCATCCTTTCTTCAGAAATCCGGCCGCGATCGCGTGGCCTAGACCGCGCGAGGCGCCGACGATCAGGATCGTCGGCGCAGGAGTGAGGTTTGGCGCCTGGCGCATGGGGTTTCCTGTTTGTGGGAGTGGTGTCGTGAATTCTGGCGGCCGCTTCGGCTTTGCACCAGACGCACGGCCTGCAACCCGCGATTGCACGCAACGCCATGCCCGACCGGCTTTCCGCTATGCTGCACGGATGTCGCGCGTCGATCTCAATCTGCTGGTCGCCCTCGATGCGCTCGTGAGCGAACGCAGCGTCACGGGCGCGGCCCGGCGCCTGAACCTCAGCGTTTCCGCGATGAGCCGCACGCTTGCGCGCTTGCGCGTGGCCACCGGGGACCGCCTGCTGTTGCAGGCCGGCCGCACGCTGGTCCTTACGCCGTATGCGGAGCAGTTGAGTCAGCGCCTTCCGGCGCTGGCGCGGGAAGCGCAGGCGGTACTCAGCCCGGCAGAACACCGGTTCGAGGCCGCGACCCTTGAGCGAAGTTTTACGCTGCGGGCGGGGGAAGGTTTCGTCGATCTGCTCGGCGCGGCCTTGATGGACCGGATCCACCGCGCGGCGCCCGGTGTGCAGCTTCGCTTCGCGCCGAAGCCGGACTGGGACGCCGGGCCATTGCGCGAAGGCGCGATCGATCTGGAGATCGGCACCGTCAGAACGACGGCCCCCGAGATGCGTACGCGCCTGCTGTTCCGCGACCGCTACGTGGGGGTCGGCCGCGTCGGTCATCCGCTCGTGGGCGATACCGGCTTCGACGTCGAAGCGTGGGCCGCGTGCGGCCACGTCGTGACGTCGCGCGCCGGGGAGGCGCCGGGTCCCGTGGATGCGGCGCTGGAACCGCTGGGCTTGCAGCGAAACGTGTGGATGGTGGTGCCGTCCTATACCAGCGCCATGCAGTTGGCCCGTCGCTCGGACTTGCTCGCGGTCGTCCCGCATTCGTGCGTCGGCAACCCGTTCGCGCCGGACCACGCGGCGGCCAGCGGGCTCCAGTGCTTCGAACTGCCGGTGCGTACGCCCGCCTTCAATGTCTCGGCGATCTGGCATCCGCGTCTGGATCAGGATCCGGCCCATCGCTGGCTTCGCGCTGAGGTGCTGGCGGTGTGCGTGACGGCGTATCCGCGTGATCCGCGCGTCGCAGGCTCGCGGCAATCCATTCGCCAGTCCGGCCAGTCCGGCTGATTCGGTCGCCTGCGCCAGCCGCTGTCCCGCCTCCGTGATGCGGCGTCGGTGTTCTGCGAGCGGCGATTGAATGTCCGCTACCGATAATTCGCGAGATCGATCAAGTCATTCAGAAACCACGGCAAGATCAGTTGCGTATCGGGATAGCTCGTACCGACCGTCAGCCTGCGCGGGTTCGACGAGACGTCGGGCGCATGCAGCAGGTACGCGTTGGTGCCGACGGTGCCGGGCCACACGGTCCGATGATGCACGGACGGGAACGGCGACGCGCACCCGGCGCAGAGCACGACGGCGGCCGCGGCGACGCAACAGGGCTTCATGGGGACCCTCCGGCGCTGTGATGGCGACAGTATCGCCGATGGCGGCTTCGATAGTGGCTTCATCGGCGGCGCCGACCGTCGACCGGCGCGCGCCGGTCCCGCTCACGACGCGCCGCCGCGCACCGCGCGTATCGCGCGAACCAGTTGCTCCGCCGAATACGGCTTCTGCAGCGCGATGCAGTCGACGCCGGCCACCGCGTCCTGCTGCACCGGATAGCCGGACGCGAGAATGATCCGGATATCCGGCTGTAGCGCGACGGCTTCCCGCGCGAGTTCGAGTCCCGACATGCCGGGCAACTCGATGTCGGTCAGCAGCACGTCGAACCGTCCGGCGCGCAACGCGTCGAGCGCGACCGCCGGGGCTTCGGCCCGGGTCGGCGCGTACTCCATCATGACGAGCAGTTCGCACACCGCATCGAGCGAGTCGACGTCGTCCTCGACGACGAGAATCCGCGTGCGTTCCGCGACCGGCGGCGGTCCGGCCACCATGCTTTCCGCGCTTTCGCCGGCCGACGCATGCGGCGGCTCCTGCGTGCCGAGCAGTTGCCGAAGCCGCTGCGCGAGTTCCATGCGGCTATACGGCTTGCTCAGCAGTTCGACGCCGGCGTCGAGCCGGCCGCCATGCACGATCGCGTTCTGCGTGTACCCGGACGTGAACAGCACCTTCATGTCCGGATGCATCTGCACCGCCTGTCGCGCCAGTTCCGTGCTGCGCACCGGGCCCGGCATCACGACGTCCGTGAACAGCAGGTCGACGTGCACGCCGCTCGCGAGCACCGCCAGCGCCTGCTGTCCGTCGTCGGCCTTCAGTACCGTGTAGCCGAGGCCGGCGAGCATGTCGACCACGGTCGACTGCACCTTCGGATCGTCCTCGACCACGAGGATCGTTTCGGTGCCGCCCTTCACGCCGCCGCTCGGCGGTTTGGTGACCGATTCCACCGCGCGCGCCGTCGAACGGGGCAGATAGATCCGCACGGTGGTGCCGTGACCGGGCTCGCTATAGATGCGGATGTGTCCGCCGCTTTGCTTGACGAAGCCGTACGCCATGCTGAGCCCGAGACCGCTGCCCTGGCCGACCGGCTTGGTCGTGAAGAACGGATCGAATGCATGCTGCTGTACGTCTTCGCTCATGCCCGAGCCGGTGTCGGTGACGGCGAGCATCACGTACTGGCCCGCCTTCACGTCGGTGAGTCCGGCGACGTAGGTGTCGTCCAGCAACGCATTGCCGAGTTCGAGCGTGAGCTTGCCGCCTTCCTTCATCGCGTCGCGCGCGTTGATCGCGAGGTTCAGGATCACGTTTTCCACCTGATGCGGATCGACGAACGTGTTCCACAAACCGCCGGCGGCGACGGTCTCCACCTGCACGGTCTCGCCGAGCGCGCCGCGCAGCAAATCGTCCATCGCGCGGATCATCGCCGCGAGGTTGACGACCACCGGTTGCAGCGGCTGCTGGCGGCCGAACGCCAGCAGTTGCGCGGCGAAGCGCGCGCCGTGATCGACCGCGTCGATCGCGCGGTCGAGCCGCTCGCGGCTGCGGGCGTCGCCGCTATGCCATGCCTGAAGCAGTTCGAGGTTGCCGCGCAGCACCTGCAACACATTATTGAAATCGTGCGCGACGCCGCCGGTCAGTTTGCCGAGCGCCTCCATTTTCTGCGCCTGGAACAACTCGTGCCGGGTCTGTTCGAGCAGCCGGTCCGCTTCGCGACGCTCGGTGACGTCGCGCGTGATCTTCGCGAAGCCGATCAGGTTGCCGTCGTCGCGGATCGCGTCGATGATGACGTGCGCCCAGAAACGACTTCCGTCGCTTCTTACCCGCCATCCTTCGGCTTCGAAGCGGCCGTCGCGGCGCGCCTGTTCGAGCCCGCGCATCGGCAGGCCGGCTTTCGCGTCCTGCTCGGTATAGAAGCGCGAAAAATGCGAGCCGATGATTTCGTCGGCCTCGTAGCCCTTGATGCGTCGCGCGCCTTCGTTCCAGTTGGTCACGTAGCCCTGCGGCGACAGCATGAAGATCGCATAGTCGGTGACGCCCTGGACGAGCAGCCGGAAGCGCCGCTCGCTTTCGAGGACGGCTTCGTGCGCGCGCTTGTGTTCGCTGTCGTCGCGAAGGACCACGCCGAAACCCGCCGGCGAACCGTCGGGGTGGCGCAGCGCAGTGATCGTGGTGAGCGCCCAGAAGGTGCTGCCGTCGCGATGGCGCCGGAATCCTTCCGCCCGATGATGGCCGTGCTCGCGGGCGCTCGACAATGCGGCGTCCGGCACGCCGCCGCGCCGGTCGTCCTCCCGGTAGAGAAGGGCGAGCGGCTGCCCGCCGAATTCGTCGGCGGCGTAGCCGAACATCGTTTGTGCGCCCGGGTTCGCGGCGAGAATGCGTCCGTCCGGCGTGACGGCGAAAATGGCGTAATCGTTTGTAGATTCCACCCAGAGCCAGGGCCATCGGGAAGCGAAGTCCCGCAAGCCGGTTTGTGCGTCGTTCATTGCAACGTCCGCCTCCGCGGCGCCTGTATCGATTTGCGTACCAAGGGGAAGACACCAGCAAGTACCGTTCCCGCACACCGGCGGACGCACGGCCGCGCCGTCTTTGGTGTTTTCCTGCGAGGAACTGTGTTAAATCGGGATAATAATGGGGAACCGGTATCCGGGCACGGTCGGTCCGTTCGATCGGCGAAGCCTTGCCGCGTTTCTTTTTCGGAGCATGTATGCGACTGGCAGCGTTCATCGAGCGTCATATGGAGGCGATCCTCGCGGAGTGGGACGAGTTTGCGCGCACGCTGTTGCCGACCGTTCGCCACATGCCGGCGGCCGCGCTGCGCGACCATGCGCAGGCGATTCTCGACGCGATCGTGATCGATCTGTCGAGCGGGCAGTCGTACGACGAGCAGCGCCGCAAGTCGTGGGGCAGGGGCCCGCAGCCGCAGTCGGAGACGGCTGCGCAAACGCACGCGATCCTGCGCGCGCGCAGCGGTTTCGACATCAATCAGCTGGCTGCCGAATACCGCGCGTTGCGGGCCAGCGTGCTGAGGCTGTGGGCCGACGAATGCCCGGACGAGCCGCTGCATCAGGACGACATCATCCGGTTCAACGAAGCGATCGATCAGGCGCTCGCCGAATCGATGCAACTGTTCACCGAGCAGGTCGAACAGAGCCGCAACCTGCTGCTCGGCATGCTCGGGCACGACATGCGCAGTCCGCTGCAAACGATCCGCATGACGTCGTCGTACCTCGCGGCGTTGAATGCCGGCGAGGCGGTGTCGGGCGCCGCTTCGCGGCTGATTCGCAGCGGCGCGCGCATGCAGGCGCTGCTTGACGACATGCTCGACTTCAACCGCACGAAGCTCGGGCTCGGCATCGACGTGACGCCGGAAGACGTGGATCTGCGCGACGTGATCGCGGACGAACTGGATCAGTTGAGGGCCGCCTATCCCGATCGCGACGTGCAACTACATGTCTCGGGCGACCTGACCGGAAGCTGGGACGGCCAGCGCCTGCAGCAACTGCTCGGCAATCTGGTCGTGAATGCGCTGAAGTATGGGTCGCCGGATGCGCCGGTCGCCGTCAGGCTGTCCGGCGACGCGCACGGCGTGCACCTCGAAGTCGGTAATCGGGGGCCGGCGATCGAACCGGCGATGCTGGACGGCATCTTCGATCCGCTCCGGCGCGGCCACGACACGCGCGACGCGCGGGGGTCCGGTGGAGGGTTGGGGCTCGGCCTCTATATCGCGCGTGAAATCGCGAAGGCCCACGGCGGCGAAATCACCGCGCGTTCGGATGACCACGAGACGGTGTTTTCCGTGCGATTGCCGCGCCGCGCCGCGGCGCCGTGAGGCGCCGGCCGGCACGCGAATCAGTACAGCTTGCGAGGCGGCATCGAGCGCTTGATCTGCTTGCGCAGTCTCGCGACGGCTGCCGCCTTTTTTCGCTTGCGTTTCGCGGTCGGCGTTTCGTACGCCATTCTCGCGCGTAGTTCTTTCAGCAGGCCGGTATTCTCGATCGAGCGGCGAAAACGGCGCAACGCGACTTCGACCGGTTCGTTGGGTTTGGGCGTGACAGTAGTCAATTCGTTTCCTGGTTAGGGTCCGGGGTATCCGGAGGAGTGCGCAAAGTCCGGGCCGGGCGAGCCGGTCACTGCCATTGCGCGACGGGGCACCGTATGCCGCCGGTTCCTGTTCGATTCTTGCTCGACAGCCGGCGGATTCGGGCGCTTTCATCCTGTTACATCGGTATTGCCGAATCAGGTTGACCGGGCGGCGCTATCCGCGTATCGTCGGCCACTGAAGTTGTCAGGAAGTTCAATTGGTGTTCTCTGCAGTCCGCCACTTGCGCGGAGGTCGTGTTCCTTCTTTCTCCCTCTTGATGCCTTCCCCGTCGCCATGTGGAACGGGAAAATCAGTTTATTTTTGACGGATTCATTATGGATACCGGTACGGTCAAGTGGTTCAACGAAGGCAAGGGTTTCGGCTTCATTACACCTGACGCAGGCGGCGCGGATCTGTTCGCGCATTTCTCCGAAATCGCCGGCGACGGATTCAAGACGTTGAACGAAAACCAGAAGGTCAGCTACGAAACGAAGCGTGGCCCGAAGGGTCTTCAGGCGTCCAACATCAAGCCGCTGTAAGCACCGCCGCAAGCACTTCCGCCCGCAATCCGCCGTCGTTCCGGTCGCGCTCCACGCGGGCCCCGGGCGATGCCGGGTTGCCTTCATGCAGGCTCATCCTGCTCGTTTCCGCAACGAATTACCGCCCTTCGATGGGCTACGGAGTCTAATGTTCTTATCCGCTCGTCAGCAAACCAGCATGCAACCATCACACAGCACTCAATACCGCGGTTACGCGGTCGATCCGTCGGCTCATTGCCTGCCTGACGGTTCGTTCTCTTCCAACCTGACGCTCAGGCGGTCCGACGTTCGCACCGGCCCGATGCTGTACCAGTTCTATTCGCTCGGCTACTTCCGCAGCGAGGAAGACGCGCTCGGTTACTCCGACCGATGGGCGCGCGACTGGATCGATACGCGCGGTTAATTCCGTCGCTCCACACCGATTGCTGCGCTCGCTCCGACGCCGGAAGGCGATCAGCCGAAGCGCGCGTCGAGCCATTCGTACGCCCATTTCTTCGCATACGCGATCGCATCTTCGCGCGCGTCGAAGCCTGCGAGGTCGCCGCTCAGATGAAGGTCGCATTCGCTTCCATCCGGGCGGCTGGTGCTGATGCGCGCGTGGGCCATGTATTCGCCGTCGGCGCGCCTCGGCGTCGGATCGATTGCGATCAGGGTCGAGTTAAAGTGCATTTGAATTCCTTGAGGGCTCTCGCCCGGTTGCACCGGTTGCAGCGCGGCGCGTGACACGCCGCGATTCAGGTGCTCAACATGGCCATGATCTGGCCGGCTTCGCGATCCGATTCGACGCTCGTCATGCCGCGTGTGCGCAGCAGTGCGCGAACCGACACGAACATCAGAAATGCGTCGGTATCGACTTCGTGACGGCGGTCGCCGATCACGCCGTCCAGTTCGGCTTGCGCGCCGGACGGCAGAAACTGGTCGACGAGGCCGGCGCCGTTGCGCCGGATCCAGTTCAGCAAGTCATATCTTTCCATCTCAACCTCCATGACGTGATGGCACGCCGCTGTCGACGAACGATCAGGACTCCAGATCCAGCACGCTCGCAGCCTGCGCACAGGTGTCGATCAGACGTTCCGCGTATGCGGTCGACGCGCGGCGCGCATCGCCCGCGCTCTGGAACGGGCGCGCGGCGTCGAGCCGGAAAACCCGGCTGCGCGGCGCGGCCGTCGCGTCCGCCGGTTCCTGGATGCGCACCGCGGCGTCGAATCCTTCGTCGTAGTTGGGTCCGAGTCCCGGCGCGGTGGCGCGGTGCGGATAGACGAGCGGGTGGACTTCGAGCCCACGATAGAGACGGAAACCGGTACTCATGACATGCCTTTAAAGCCGCGTCGCGCGGCAAACGGGTGAGCGGGATGACGTGAACGGCTGCGCAGGCAGCACGTTACGCGATCGACCGCGCCGCGCGGTCTGGAATGAAAGCGGGGAATCCCGTTCCGCTGAAACGGGCGTCTACAGGGACGCCGGGAACGGTTGCAGGTCGAGCGACGATTTCATCGTACGCGCATTGGCGGATTTGTACAGCGAAAAAACGCCTGATTCCGGGGCCTCGACGAACGGCTTCAACGACGGCGAAACGAGGCGCCGGGCGCCGCGCCGCTGCTTCGTTCGTCTTTGTGGCGGAAGTTGATCCGCCCTTTGGTCAGGTCGTAGACCGACAGTTCCAGCGTCACGCGGTCGCCCGCGAGAATGCGGATGCGGTGCTTGCGCATCCGGCCGGACGCATACGCGCCGACCACCACGCCATTGTCCAGCGTGACGCGGTAACGGCTATCCGGCAGCACTTCGTCAACAATACCGTCGAGTTCGAGCAGTTCTTCTTTGGCCATGCAAGGTTCCTCTGGTGAGCGAAACATCGGCTCGCGATGTCCGGCTTGTAAAACAGCGGGCGCCGCATCAGCGGACGTCCGCGCGACAGGGGCGACGCGAAGGGCCCGGGCGCCGCGTCGTGGGCCGCAGGACGCACACACCGGCGGCTACTTCGCAAATCATGCGGGAGACGGGTCGTCGGCGGGCGTTCCGAGCAGCACATCGATCGCTGCCTGGCCGGCGACTTCCGCAATCAGGTACGCCCAGCGTCGTGTAAAGGGCCCGTTACGCAGCCGGATGCGGCCGTTCCGGCGCCGATGAGCGCGAGATTCTGGCCACCCTTGATCCGGAAACTCACGTCGTACAGGTCCTCGGCCGAGGTGGCCAGTTCGACATGAATTTCGAAACCCCGATACGGGATGGTTCGATACATGAGGCGCTCCGTCTGGATTTGACGAGCCCGCGCGCCTCTTTTCGGGGTTATGCGAAGGATGATATCCCGCCATTGTACTCGCAAGCGGCGATTCGCACCGGCTCATCGTCGGAACCGCGCAATCGACGTGCTCCGGCGCGCAAGGGAAAACCCCTAAACCACCATTCCCGCCGGCCGGGAATCGTCTTTTTGTTCACCGGGAGCGGCATGGCATGCTGCGAGCCATCGACATCGTTTCATGCGGAATCAAGTGGAAAACGAACAAGCGGAGCCGGCGGGACCAGCGAAACGAGCGGAGCGAAGGCAACCGGGCGTCACCGGCGCCGAGCGTCTGTTGCTCGTGCTGACCGCGCTCGCCGGTCACGGCAAGGCCATGTCCGTGAAAGACATGCTCGCCGCGACCGGGCTTGCGCAGAGCACGCTTTATCGGCAGGTCGCGTTGCTCAAGCGCTGGGGCTTCGTCGCCGAGGACGCGGGCTGCTATGCGCCCGGGCCGATCAGCCTGCAGCTTGCGCTCGGCTTCGACGTGAACTCGATGCTGGTCGATGCGAGCCGCGACGGCATGATGCAACTGTCGCAGACGACGGGGGAGAGCGTCGGGCTCATCGTCGCGGTGAACGACCAGGTGATCTGCCTTGAAATGATCGAGAGCACCCATTCGCTGCGCTGCTCGTTCGAGAAGGGCCGCGCGGTGCCGCTGCGCGCGGGCGCATCCGCGAAGTCGCTGCTCGCGTTCATGGCCGACAAAAAACGCGCGGACGCACTCCAGCGCCAGTTCGCCGACGACGGCGCGGCGCGCGCCGCGCTCGAAGCGGAACTCGAACGCATCCGCGCGCGCGGTTATGCGATCAGCGACGGCGAAGTCGATCCGGGCGTGTGGGGTGTGAGCGCGCCTGTGTTCCGGCGCGCGTCGCGCCGCGGCGGCGCGAGCGCCTCGATCACGCTGATGGCGCCGTCGTCGCGCGCGGCGGGCCGCGAACAGCAGCTTGCCGACTGGACCGTGCGTACCGCCGGCGCGATTTCCGCGCGGTTGCAGTCCGCCTGAATCTGCTTCGAAGACCGAACGCATTTCCTGGAGACCCAAGATGAAACTGAAGAACCTTCTTTCCGCCGCGAGCCTCGGCGTCGCGATGATGGTCGCCGGTCTGCCCGGCACCGCGAGCGCGCAGGCGTCGAACGTCCTCAACGTCGCGACCGATGCGACGTTCCCGCCGATGGAATTCGTCGAGAAGGACCAGCGCACCGGCTTCGACGTCGACATCATGAACGCGCTCGCGAACGCGATGGGCAAGCAGGTCCGGTGGACGGACATCGACTTCAAGGGGCTGATTCCGGGCCTCGTCGCGCATCGCTTCGATGCGGCGATCTCGGCCATCTACATCACGCCGGAGCGCGCGAAGGTCGTCGATTTCACGCAGCCGTACTTCGCGGGCGGCCTGTCGGCGCTGGTGAAGGCGGATTCGCCGATCAAGACTCTCGCCGACCTCAACGGCAAGAAGGTGACGGTGCAGGTCGGCACGAAGTCGGTGAACTTCCTGCGCGATCACTATCCGCAGGTGCACCGCGTGGAGGTCGAAAAGAATCAGGAAATGTTCGACCTCGTCGCGATCGGCCGCGCGGATGCGGTCGTGACCGGCAAGCCGGCCGCGTATCAGTTCGCGCGCACGCGCCCCGGTTTTCGCGTGCTAGGCCAGGAACTGACGACCGAGGCTTACGGTATCGCGGTGCGCAAGGACGAGCCGCAGTTGCGTGACCAGTTGAACGCGGCGCTCGCGAAGATCAAGGCGGACGGGACCTACGACGCGATCGTGCACAAGTGGTTCGGCGCGAGCGCCGGCACGGCCGCGAGCGCGAAGTAATCCGCGCGGATCCGATTCATGCAACTCGACTTCACGCCGGCGCTCGCCGGATGGGCCGACATCGCGCACGGCGCGCTCGTCACCGTCGAAGTGACCGCCGCGGCGCTCGTGCTGTCGTGCCTGCTCGGACTCCTGATCGGCATCGGGCGGCTCTCGCCGCAGCGGCGCCTCGTCTATGGCTTCTGCACCGGGTATCTGATCTTCTTTCGCGGTACGCCGTTGCTCGTGCAACTGTTCCTGCTGTTCTTCGGCCTGCCGCAGTTCAACATCCTGTTGCCGGCGTTCGTGTGCGGCGTAGTCGGGCTCGGCCTGTATTCGGCCGCGTACGTGTCCGAAATCGTGCGCGGTGCGATTCAGTCGGTGGATCGCGGGCAAATGGAAGCGGCGCGTTCGATCGGCATGTCGGCGGGACAGGCGATGCGCGCGATCATCCTGCCGCAGGCGGTCGTGCGGATGATCCCGCCGCTCGGCAACGAATTCATCGCGCTGATCAAGAACTCGGCGCTGGTGTCGCTGTTGACGATCGACGATCTGATGCATGAAGGGCAGAAGATCATCAGCGTGTCGTACCGCTCGCTGGAGGTGTATCTGGTGATCGCGCTCGTCTATCTCGTGCTCACGCAGACGACCAATTACGTGCTTCACCGCGTCGAACGGCGGCTGCGCGCCGGAGGGATGGTGCAATGAACGGCGTGCAGTCTATCGTCCGCATACGCGGGCTCACGAAGTCGTTCGGCGCGCATCGCGTGCTGAACGGCATCGACTTCGACATTCAGCCGAGCCAGGTCGTCGTCGTGATCGGACCGAGCGGCTCCGGAAAAAGCACATTCCTGCGCTGCTGCAACGGGCTGGAGCAGCCGGAACACGGAACGGTCGATATCTGCGGACACCGCCTCGTCGAGCACGGAAGGATGCTGAAGGAGCGCGACCTGAACGCGCTGCGCACCGAGGTCGGCATGGTGTTTCAGTCGTTCAACCTGTTTCCGCATCTTTCGGTACTGCACAACATCACCGTCGGGCCGCGCATGCTGCGGGGCGCGTCGAAGGCCGACGCCGAAGCGGCGGCGCTCGCGCTGCTGAAGAAAGTGGGCCTGGAGCAGAAGGCGCAGGCGATGCCCGCGAGCCTGTCGGGCGGCCAGAAGCAGCGCGTCGCGATTGCGCGCGCGCTCGCGATGCAGCCGCGCGTGATGCTGTTCGACGAGCCGACGTCCGCGCTCGATCCCGAACTCGTCGGCGAAGTGCTGCAGGTGATGAAGCTGCTCGCGTCCGAAGGGATGACGATGCTCGTCGTCACGCACGAAATGGGATTTGCGAAGGAGGTGGCGGACGTGGTCGTGGTAATGGACGGCGGCGAGATCGTCGAGGCCGGCCCGCCCGCGGCGATCTTCTCCGCGCCCACACAGCCGCGCACGCGCTCGTTCCTGCAAGCGGTGTTGTCGCGCGTATGAACGTTTCGCTGATACGCGGCGCCGATCTCGTCGCGTCGCCGTGGAAGAACGGCGGCGGGATCACGCGCGAAGTCGCCGCGCACGCGCACGCCTGGCGCGCGAGCATCGCCGACATCGACCGGCCCGGTCTTTTTTCGCGCTTCGACGGCATCGACCGCGTGCTCGTGCTGCTCGACGGCGCGGGCCTGATGCTCGACGGACCGGCTGTCATGCAGCCGTTCGACGTCGCGAGCTTTGCCGGCGAAACGGCGATCGACGCGCGTCTGGTCGACGGCCCGGTGCGCGTGTTCAATCTGATGACGCATCGCGGCGCCGCGCGCGTGTCGGTCGACGCGTGGTGCGCGCCGGCGGCCTGCGTCGTCGACGCCGACACCGTGCTGCTGCATTGCGCGCGAGGCGCGCTCGACGTGAGCGTCCTGCGCGCGCGCTTCGCGTTGGCGGCCGGCGACACGCTGCGCATCGATGCGGCGCATCGCGTCGACGTGCGGACGGAAGGCGACGGCGCGTTGCTGTGCGCACGGTTGGCGATGGAAGAGCGGTCATGAATCCCGATAATTCCGATACGAAAGCGCTGTTCGCGGCGCACGCGTTGCTGCCCGACGGCTGGCGCACCAATGTGCTGCTCGAATGGAACGGCGCGGGAACGCTGGTCGCCGTTACGCCGGACGTCGCCGCCGCGCCGGCCGGCGTCGCGCGCGCGGCGGGGCCGCTGATGCCTGGCATGCCGAACCTCCATTCGCACGCGTTCCAGCGCGCGATGGCGGGCCTGACCGAATATCGCGCGAATCCGGCCGACAGTTTCTGGAGCTGGCGCGACCTGATGTACCGCTTCGCGTCGCGGATCACGCCCGATACGCTCGGCGCCGTCGCGCGCTGGCTGTATGTCGAGATGCTGAAGGCGGGCTATACGTCGGTGTGCGAGTTCCATTACGTGCATCACCGCACCGACGGCGCACGCCATGCGCAGCCGGCCGAACTCGCGCAACGCGTCGTGGATGCGGCGGGCGAGACCGGCATCGGCCTCACGATGCTGCCGGTGCTCTATCAATACAGCGGCTTCGATGCGCAGCCGCCGCGCGATGCGCAGCGCCGCTTCGTCAATACGACCGACGCATTCGTCGAACTCGTCGGCGCATTGCGCGACGCGCGGCCGGAGCACGGCGCGCTGCGTTACGGCGTCGCGCCGCATTCGTTGCGCGCGGTGTCGGAGGCGTCGCTGCGCGCGGCGATCGAAGGCGCCGATGCGATCTTGCCCGGCGCACCGATCCATATCCACGTCGCGGAACAGCGGGCGGAAGTGGACGCGTGCATGGCCGCGCTTGGCGCGCGGCCCGCTCAGTGGCTGCTCGACCGCTTCGATGTGGACGCGCGCTGGTGCTTCGTGCATGCGACGCACGTCGATGCGGACGAAGTGCACGCGCTCGCGCGAAGCGGCGCGGTGGCGGGTCTGTGCCCGACGACCGAGGCGAATCTCGGCGACGGTATCTTTCCCGCCGCGGATTATCTCGACGCGGACGGCGCGTTCGGCATCGGCTCGGACAGTCATGTATGCGTGGACTGGCGCGCGGAATTGCGCCTGCTCGAATACGGCCAGCGGCTGATGCGGCAGCAGCGCAACGTGCTGGCGTCGCCGCGCACCGCGCAGGTTGCCGACCGGCTCGTGCATGCGGCACTGGCAGGCGGCGCGCGCGCGACGGGCCGCCCGGTCGGCGCGCTCGCGAAAGGCGCGCGCGCCGACTGGCTGGTGCTCGACGCCGCGCATCCGAACCTCGCCGAGCAGACCGGCGCGACGTGGCTGTCGTCCGTCGTGTTCGGCGAACACGGCCAGACGCCGGTGCGCGACGTGTTCGTCGGCGGTGAACAGGTGGTGAACGACCGCCGCCATCGCGACGAAGCGCGGCATTACGCGGACTACCGGCGCGCACTGTCGCGCCTTCTTATGGATGCCTGAACGAAACGACTGCTGAAGCGGACAAGCCCATGAACGACCTCTTTTCACTCGAACGCGGCGATGCGCCGTTGATGATCTCGATTCCGCATCTCGGCACGCGCATCCCCGATTCGCTGCGCGACCAGTACACGGATATCGCGCGGACGGTCGCGGATACCGACTGGCACCTCGATCGCCTGTATGCATTCGCGCGATCGCTCGGCGCGACCCTCGTCGGCGCGCGCGTGTCGCGCTACGTGATCGATCTGAACCGGCCGCCGAACGACGAGAGTCTCTATCCCGGACAGACGACCACGTCGCTGTGCCCGACCGAAACGTTTCGCGGCGAGCCGCTGTATCGCGACGGCTGCGCGCCCGACGCGGCCGAGCGCAGCCGTCGCGTCGCGACCTTCTGGCAGCCGTATCACGACGCGCTGCGCAACGAGTTGCAGCGGCTGCGCGCGCAGCACCGGCACGTGCTGCTGTGGGACGCGCATTCGATCGCGAGCGTGCTGCCGCGCCTGTTCGACGGCAAACTGCCGGACCTGAACATCGGCACGCAGGACGGCCGGACGGCCGCGCCGGGTGTGCAGGAAGCGGTGCTGCGCGCGGCCGCGGCGGGGCCGTTCACGTGGGTCGCGAACGGGCGCTTCAAGGGCGGTTTCATTACGCGGCACTTCGGCGCGCCGCACGACGGCGTGCATGCGGTGCAGCTTGAAATGTGCCAATCGACCTACATGAGCGAGGATGCGCCGTTCGACTATCTGCCCGACGTTGCGCAGCGGGTCGAACCGGTGGTGAAAAGCATGGTGAGCGGCGCGTTGGACGCGGTTGCCGCGTTGAATGCGCAGGCGCAAGGTTAAGCGGGGGCGTTGGTATCCGATCGGAAACGGGGTGGTCGGTGGCGGCGGTGGGCGGGGGCGGAAGGAGGGCGGCGGTTGAGGGTGACGGTGTGGGATGCGTTGAAGTCCGAATGAAAGCCGACACGCTGACGCGTCGAGCCGTCACCGATAGAGACGTCCATTGTCATCCACGCATTCATGGCGTACGTTCCGGTCTGGAACGCCGCTAAACGTGTATTCGAATACGTCGCCGGGTTGCAGGTTCGCCGGATTGTCCACTTTCCCTGGTTCGAAAAAATCCTCGAAAGACCTTCTGCCGGCCCGGCGTCAAGTTGGTCCGGCCGTGCTTTCGGGCTTGTCCATCATGTTCAGCCCGATCAGTTTCCTGCTTTGCTCAATCGGGTTCGGCAAGGCCGGCAAGAGGTCGGGTATTTTCACTTCGTCCGCGAGGTCGACGGGCAGTCGTTGAACACCATCCTCTCGCCAACATGGCGGCTTTCCGGGCGAGACGTGCGCTTGCTCTCCAACGATATCGAACTGATCGCCACGCTCTCAGCGCAGGGTTTCCATCCCCCTCCTCCGTGGATTACGTTGTATGAGTTCGGACCGGTGCTGCATATCAGCCAGGGTGATCTTCACTTCTGGTTGAACCATGTCTGGGATCCGTTCTGGGAGAGCCTGGGTCTGGATGAACAGACCGGTTTCCTGCAGGAAGGCAAAAAGGAGACGGCTGCCTATATCCCGGATGAAGACTGGAAACTGTGGGTTGAAAGTATCAGGATGCGCGATGCCCGTTTTCGCGAGCTTGGAGATCGAATATGACGATTGAAACGGAGGTGTCGTGGCCGGCCGCAACGGGAGGGACCGCGGCCGGGGGTGTCACTCGGCGTCCGTGCGGTACACGCCCGTTGGAGCGGGCGGGCGAAAGGCGGCGGGTTCGTTCCCATCGCTTACATCTCTGTAAGCAATCGCCCGCGCACTCAACTTCCGCCCGTGTAACGCGCTATCCTTCGACACCATCCGTCCCCGACCAACCGCACTCGAAGGAGCCCCCGATGCAATACCGCAAATTCGGCAACACCGGTCTCACCGTTTCGCGTCTGTGCCTCGGCACGATGACGTTCGGACTGCAAACCGAGGAAGACGCGTCGCGCCAGATTCTGGACAAGGCGACCGACGCCGGCGTGAATTTCATCGACACAGCGGACGTCTATCCGCTCGGCTCGACGGTCGAGCAGACCGGTCGCACCGAGGAGATCGTCGGGCGCTGGCTGAAGGGGCGGCGCGACCGTTTCATCGTCGCGACCAAGGCGTTCAACAAGGTCGGCCCGTCGCCGTGGGACCAGGGCGCGTCGCGCAAGCATCTGCTCGATGCGATCGACGCTTCGCTGCGCCGCCTCGGCACCGATTACGTGGACCTGTACCAGTTGCACAACGACGACTACGACACGCCGATCGACGAAACGCTCGAAGCGCTCGACACGATCGTGCGCTCGGGCAAGGCGCGCTACATCGGCGTGTCGAACTATCTCGCGTATCGCCTCGCGCGCGCGCTCGGCCGCGCGGACGTGCTGCGCACCACGCGGTTCGTGTCGGTGCAGCCGCGCTACAACCTGCTGTTCCGCCAGATCGAACGCGAACTGCTGCCGCTCGCGGGCGAGGAAGGGCTCGCGGTGATTCCGTACAACCCGCTCGCGGGCGGTCTGCTGACCGGCAAGTACAAACACGATGCGAAGCCGTCCGAAGGCCGCTTCACCGGCAGCGTCGGCAAGGCGGGCTCGATGTACTCGGAGCGCTACTGGCACGACCGCGAGTTCGCGACCATCGACAAGCTGCGCGGCATCGTCGAGGCGGCGGGGCAGCCGCTGATCCAGACGTCGATCGCGTGGGTGCTCGCGAATCCGGTGGTCACGTCGGCGCTGATCGGCGCGAGCCGTCCCGAGCAACTGGACGCGTCGCTCGGCGCGGCGGACCTGGTGCTCGCGCCGGAATTGAAGGCGCAACTCGACGAAGCGACGGTCGAATACCGCTGGGGCGACGCGGCGCGCTAACAGGCGTGGCGCGGGTGCGATGCGCGGGCGACCCGATGCGTTGAACGGGGGCTCGCGCGCGATGGGTTTCCAGCCGCCGATCGCGGGCGTGTGCGGGGCTCGATGAGCCGCGCGCAGGCGGCGCGGCGATGGAGACCGGCTGCGGTCGCGCGAAGCAGGAAGCAGGAAGCGCTCCGGGCGGCCGGTTTCACGAACGTACCGTCAAGCAACGAGGCGTACGTCTTTCCCTGCATTGCCGCGTTGCGCTTTCGTCGCACATACGCGGCCCCGTGCCGGTCGCGCCCGCCGCTTCCGGTTCGTGCCGCGCCGCCACGGCCGCCGCGGTTTACGGCACGAGCACCGTCCGTCCGACCACCTTCCCGTGCAGCAGCGCCTGCAACGCGTCGTTCGCTTCGGCGAGCGGCCGGCTCGACACCGCCGGCGGTTGCAGCTTCCCTTCGCGCGTCAGCGCGACGAGCGCGCGCAGATCGTCGAGCGTGCCCGTATAGCTGCCCTCGATCCTCAACGGTTTCATCGGAATGATCGGCAGCGACAGCGTGAGGTCGCCGCCCATCAGCCCGACGATCACCACATGGCCGCCGCGCGTGCACGATTCGAGCGCGAGCGTGACGCTCGGCGTCGCGCCGACGAGGTCGAGCACCGCGCGCGCGCCGCCGTCCGTCGCGTCGATGATCTGCTTTGCGGCGTCCGGCGCGCGCGCGTCGATCGCCGCCAGCGCGCCGGCCTTGAGCGCGGCGTCGCGCTTGCCCGCGTCGACGTCGACGACGATCGCGCCGTGGCCGTCCAGCGCCTTCAGCATCTCGATCGCCATCAGCCCGAGCCCGCCCGCGCCGATCACGACGACCGGCCCCTCATGTATGCGCGTCCCGAACTTGCGCAGCGCGCTGCAGGTCGTCTCGCCCGCGCACGCGAGCGGCGCGGCGCGCGCCGGGTCGAGCCCGCCGAGATTCACGAGATAGCGCGGATGCGGCACGATCACGTAGTCGGCGAACCCGCCGTCGCGCAGCACGCCGAGCGAACGCGGCTTCGCGCAGATGTTCTCCTCGCCGCGCCGGCACGCGGCGCATTCGCCGCAGCCGATCCACGGATGCACGACCGCGGTTTCGCCGGGTTCGAGCGGGCCCGCATCGGGGCCGCCGTCGACGACTTCGCCGACGATCTCGTGGCTCAGCGTCAGCGGCAGCCGGATGCCGCGGTCGGCGAGCGACATTTTCTTGCCGCCGCCGAGGTCGTAATAGCCTTCCCAGATGTGCAGATCCGAGTGGCAGAGCCCCGCCGCCTTCACGCGCAGCAGCACTTCGGTGCCTTGCGGCTGCGGCACCGCCTTGTTCACGAGTTCGAGCGGCTGGCCATGATGGGTCACGCAAAAACAACGCATTTGCATCAGTGTCTCCGTGGTAGGCGCCGGTCGGCGTGCCGGCTTCGCCCATCATAGCGGCGGCGCGCGCGACTGCCTATCCGGCCTGCGGCCGCATCGAGAGAGCGCTTTCACGCGGACGACGCAGGCGACCGCGCCTGCCGGTGTGCCTGGACGAGACGCTCGCGCTGCTCGATCGGATGTGCAGGCGGCCCGACGTCGCGACCGTGGTCCCGCGGTCACAGTGTGCCGTTCGGGCGCCCGTCGCCGCGCGGACCGAACCCATCGTCGCGTCGATGGAGAACCCGTCCACCGGCGCCGAACCGCTACCGCCACCGTTTGCCGGCGGCGCGTCGGGCGCACTCGGGAGCGCGATGATCGAGGAAGGGCGGGCGCCGCGACCACGCACTTCGGCGCGCGGCGGAGCAACAGGCGGACGCCTATGCGCAGTCGTCGGCGGACCGCCCGCCCGGCGCAGGCGCCGCGTTTTCAGATGCATGTGGCGGCGAGCGCGTCAGCGCAGCGCTGCTTCCGCGACCCGCCGGCTCGCGCCGTCCGCCTTCAGCAATCCCTCGACCATCTTCGTTTCGGCCATCGCAATGTCGCCGAGCGACGCGTCGGCCAGTTGCGCGTCGAGGATCGCGAGCGCGGTGCGCAGCGCGTCGTATTCGGCGTCGTCGAGGCGCCACGCCGTGTCGGCCTCGCTGGCGTCGAGCGCGACCATCGCCGCGTGCGCGCGCTGCACGTCGGCGAGCGCGTGCGCGTGGTGGCCGAGCCGCGCCAGTTCCTCGGCGATCAGCAGATAGCGCGCGAGCGCGCCGAACAGCGCGCGCGAGCCGTGGCCGCGACGGAACGCATCCAGCGCCGCGTACGCCTGCAGCAGCATCGCGTCAGTGACGGGACCGTGCGCGGTGCGGCTGTACGTCAACGCTCGCAGCAGCGGGGACATCGACGGTTGCTTGTGATGACGCGTATGGTTTTTCACGAAAATTCCAGCGTTCGAAAAGATGACGGCGCGCGGCTAGTGCGCCGGATGCGACGCGTAGGCCGCCGCCTGACGTTGTTCGGCCAGTTGCTGCGCGTGTTTCTTCGCCAGATGGCGCCCGGCGATGCAGCCGCCGACCGCGCCGATCACCGCGTGGTGTCCCGCGTAATGGCCGGCGACGCCGCCGACGAGCGCGCCCTTCATACAGCCGGCGGCCTGCGCGGAACCGGCTGCGCCAAAGACGAGCGCGGCGGCGAGCAGCGCGGTTTCGATTCTGCGTGATTTCATTGGAGCGTGCTTTTTTGACAGGTTCTGGGAAACGGCGTTCGCCGCAGATGGGGGCGGGCGCCGGCGGTTCAATGGCCGGCGTCACATAACGTGCCGACGCGCGCCGGCGGCCGGCACCGCCCCGTTGGTTGCCGCTACAATCGCGGCTTCCGGTCGTGCGCGGCACGCATCGGGCGTTTTTCACCGTCACGGAGTTTCGTCATGCGGCGCATCGGCGCTTTCGTGGCCGCTACATGGACCGCGGCCGCCATTCTTTACCTCGGCCGGCATTCGGTGCCGATGATCGCGTTGAGCGGCGTCGTCGCGCTCGCGGGCTTCGACCTCGCGAAGCCCTAGGCGCGCGGCGTCGCCCGCTTCACATTACATTTCTTCCGCCCACGCCATGCCTTCGCGCGCGAGCAGCGCCGACGACGCGGCCGGCCCGTAGGTGCCCGCCGTGTAGATGCGCGGCCGGTCGTTGAGCTGGCGCCAGCCGTCGAGAATCGGCTCGATCCAGCTCCACGCGGCTTCCAGTTCGTCGCGTCGCATGAAGTGCGTGAGGCGTCCGCGGACCACGTCGATCAGCAGACGTTCGTACGCCTCCGCGCGGCGTTCGGGAATCGCCTGCTGCAGGTCGAGGTTCAGGTTCACCGGCACCATGTTCATGCCGCTGCCGGGCTCCTTCGCGAGCATCTGCAACTGGATCGACTCTTCCGGCTGCAACTGGATCACGAGCCGGTTGCCGTAGTTGCGCGGGCCGCTCGGGATGATCGAGAACGGCAGGTCCGCGAATTCGATCACGATTTCCGACTGGCGCTTTTGCAGCCGCTTGCCGGTGCGCAGGAAAAACGGCACGTTCGCCCAGCGCCAGTTGTTGATCAGCGCGCGCAGCGCGACGAACGTCTCCGCGCGGCTGTCCGGCGGCACGTTGTCCTCTTCGAGGTAGCCCTTCACCGGCGCGCCGTCCACCGCGCCGGCCGCGTACTGGCCGCGCACCGTGTCGCGCGCGATGTCGGCGAGCGTCATCGGCCGCAGCGAGCGCAGCACCTTCAGCTTTTCATCGCGCACGGCGTCCGGGTCGAGCGATACCGGCGGCTCCATCGCGACGATGCACAGCAGTTGCAGCAGGTGGTTCTGCACCATGTCGCGCAATGCGCCGGTATGGTCGTAGAAGCCCGCGCGGCTGCCGACGCCGACCGTCTCGGCGACGGTGATCTGCACGCTGCGGATGTACGGCGCCTGCCACAGCGGGCCGAAGATCGGATTGCCGAAGCGCAGCACCATCAGGTTCTGCACTGTCTCCTTGCCCAGATAGTGGTCGATCCGGTAGATCTGCGATTCGCCGAAGTGGCGGCCGACCGACTCGTTGATCGCCTGCGCGGACGCGAGGTCGTGGCCGAGCGGCTTTTCGAGCACGACGCGCGAGTCGTCCTCGACGAGCCCCGCGGCGGAGAGGTTGTCGCAGATTGCCGTGAACAGGTCGGGCGACGTCGACAGATAGAACACGCGCAGCGCGTGCGGCCGCGCGGCCTCGACGAGCCGCTTGTAGTCGTCGGCGACGTTGACGTCGATCCGCACGTACACGAACAGGTCGAGAAAACGGCCCCACGCGTCGGCGTCGAACGCCTTGTCGTCGATGAACGGACGCGACTGCTCGTCGACGAACTTCCGGTATTCGTCGAGGCTCCAGTCGCGGCGGCCGACGCCGAGAATGCGCGTTTGCGGCGGCAGGTTGTCGTGCAGGTGCGCGGTATACAACGCCGGCAGCAGTTTGCGGGTGGCGAGGTCGCCGGCGCCGCCGAAGATGATCATGTCGAGGGGCTGCTGGTCGGGCGCAGACTGGTTCGCGGGCTGATTCGTCATGGCTGGTCGGAAGTGGTTCTCGTGAACGCGCGTCGGGAGGGCGGCGCACGTGCTGGAAAGTGCCGGACGGTGCCGGAAAGTGCTAATGGTGCATGGTTTCGCGTGTCTTTGCACGCGCGGGTCAGGACACGCCCGGAATGGCGACGCCCAGTTCCTGCAACACCAGCACGACGTTCAGCGCGACCACGACGATCGCGCCGGTCACCGCGCATAGCGCGGTCAGCGGCGGATTGCGGTGCACGCCCATCACGTCGCGCCGGCTCGTGAACCAGACGAGCGCGATCATCGGAAACGGCAGCGCGAGACTCAGCACGACCTGGCTCATGATCAGCGCCTGGGTCGCGTCCACGCCGAGTCCGACCACGACGAAGCTCGGCACCATCGTGATCGCGCGGCGCAGCCACAGCGGCGTCTGGAAGCCGACGAAGCCCTGCATGATCAACTGCCCGGCCATCGTGCCGACCACCGAACTGGAAATGCCCGACGCGATCAGCGACAGCAGAAAGATGCTGGCGGCCGCCGCGCCGAGGAGCGGCACGAGCGTCCGGTACGCGGTCGCGATTTCGGCGACGTCCGGGTCGCCCTGATGGAACGCGGCCGACGCCATGATCACCATCGCCATGTTGACGAGCCCGGCGATCGTCAGCGCGATCATCACTTCGATGTTCGAAAAGCGCAGCAGCTTCGCGCGGTCGGCGTCGCTGTGCGCGAGCCCGCGCGACTGCGTAAGCCCGGAATGCAGGAAAAGCGCGTGCGGCATCACCGTCGCGCCGATGATCCCGACCGCGATCGTCACCGCCCGCGCGTCCGGCAGCGACGGCGTGACGACGTGGCGGAACACCTCCGGCCAGCGGATCGGCGCGATGAACATCTCGACGAGGTAGCACAGCCCGATGATGCCGACGAGCGCGCCGATCGCGAGTTCGAGCGGCCGGAAGCCCGCGCGCTCGAACAGCAACAGCCCGTACGTGACGACCGCGGTGACGGCCATGCCGACGATCAGCGGCAGATGCAGCAGCAGCGCGAGGCCGATCGCGCCGCCGAGGAATTCCGCGAGGTCGGTCGCCATCGCGGCGATTTCGCTGATCGCCCACATCAGCCACACGAGCGGCGACGGCAGCCGCTGCCGGCACAGTTCGGCGAGGTTGCGGCCGGTGACGATGCCGAGCTTCGCGGACAGGCTCTGGAACAGCATCGCGACCGCGTTCGCGAGCAGCACGACCCACAGCAGCGCATAGCCGTAGCGCGCGCCCGCCTGGATGTTGGTCGCGAAATTGCCCGGATCCATGTAAGCGACCGACACGACGACCGCCGGCCCGGCGAACGGCAACAGCAGCGCGGCCCCGCGCCGGCGCCCGTCGAGCGCCTCGCGGATCGCCGTGTTGGTGCGGGCGGTGAGGCCGGAATCGGGCTGCTCGTCGCGGGTGCGATGGTCCATGGATGACTCGTCAGGATGGGGACGGAACACGACCCTCGCAACTTGCGCGCCTCGGGTTTCGCGTCGAACGGCGAAAACCTGTCGGAATGCGCGCGGCGCGTCATCGGAATCCGGCACTCACGCGTTAAGCCGGGCATACCGCGTCGCGGCGCCGGCGTCTTACGTATCACAGCACAAACCGGGCCGCCGCGTTCTCCCGCCCTTCTTTGCTTACGAAATGCCTCACCATTCGTTCATTCGCCTTACCAAAACCCGTGCCGCGGCCGCCTTGCTGGCGGGCGGACTCGCGTTCAGCGCGCTCGCCCACGCCGACGACAAGGTCATCGTGCTCGATTCGGGCGAAGCGAAACTGACGCTCGTCGACGAGGCGTCGCGGCGCGTGGTGGGGACCGAGCCGACCGGCAAGGAACCGCACCACTTGATGATCACGCCGGACGGCCAGTCGCTGATCGTCGCCGACTCGGTGTCGAACGACCTGCTGTTCGTCGATCCGCACAGCGGCAAGGTGCAGCGCCGCGTCGAGGGCATCGAGGATCCGTACCAGCTCGGCTTTTCGCCGGACCACAAGTGGTTCGTGACCGCCGGCCTGCGGCTCGACCGCGTGGACGTCTATCATTACGACGGCCACGACGTGACGCTCGCGAAGCGGATCCCGCTCGCGAAGACGCCGAGCCACATCACGTTCGCGTCGGACAACCGCACGGCGTTCGTCACGCTGCAGGACACCGGCGAAGTCGCGGCGATCGACCTGCCGACGCAGACGGTGCTGTGGAAGCTGCGGGTCGGCAGCACGCCGGCCGGCCTGTGGATGACGCCGGGCGACAGGTACCTGCTGGTCGGCATGACCGGCGAGGACGACGTCGCGGTGGTCGACTGGCACGCGCGGCAAGTCGTGAAAAAAATCCAGACCGGCCGCGGCGCGCACAATTTCCGCAATCTCGACGACGGCCGGCACGTCGCGGTGAGCAACCGGGTCGACAGCACGATCAGCATCCTCGATTACACGACGCTGACGAAGGTCGCGGACATCACCGGCCTGCGTCCGGGCCCGGACGACATGGAACTGTCGGCGGACAAGCGCTATCTGTGGGTGACGTTCCGTTTCGCGAAGCACGTCGGCATCATCGACCTGACGACCCGCAAGCTGGTCGACACGATCGCGGTCGGGCGCTCGCCGCACGGCATCTTCTTTGCGAACCGCGCGCCGGTGTACGCGCCGAATCCGGACTGAGCGGGCCGCCCGTACCCATGATTTCCCGCCATGCCGCCATGTTTGCGATGAGGTAACCGGCCGATGATCGACACGCTGATTTCTCAACTCGACAACGGAGTGTCCGCGTTGCAGACGCTGCTGTACATCGACGTGGTCCAGCCGTTCTTCTACCGCTTCGGGCTGATGGGCTACGACGAGGACACGTACGACGCGCTGTACTGGGTGCTCGTCGGCGTGCTCCAGGTCGTCGCGATGTACGCGGTGCTGCGGCCGCTCGAAGCGCTGCGTCCGGCGGAGACGTGGCGCGGGCGCGGCGCGCTGCGCGCCGACATCGTCTATACGTGGATCGCGAAGCTCGGGATCCTGAACCTCGGATTTTTCTTCGTGCTACAGCCGGTGTTCGACCACTGGCAGAGCCTGATGGCGATCCACAACATTCCATCGATCGAGGTGGACGCGCTGTGGCCGGGCGTCACCGACCGGCCGCTCGTGACCTTCGCGATCTATCTGGTCGTGCTCGACTTCGCCGGCTACTGGTATCACCGTTGGCAGCACCGGTTCGGCGTCTGGTGGGAGCTGCACGCGGTGCATCACAGCCAGCAGCAGATGTCGCTGTGGTGCGACGACCGCAATCACTTCGTCGACGACGCGATCCAGGCGGCGTTCTTCGCGGCGATTTCGCTGTTCATCGGCGTGCCGCCCGCGCAGTTCGTCGCGCTGTTCGCGCTCGGCAACTTCCTTCAGGCCGTGCAGCACGTGAATGCGCGCCTGCCGTTCGGGCCGCTGCTCGAACGGATCGTCGTGAGCCCGACGTTCCATCGCCGCCACCACGCGATCGGGTACGGCCACGAGGGCACGCGCTACGGCTGCAACTTCGGCGTGCTGTTTCCGTGGTGGGACGTGATGTTCGGCACCGCGTCGTGGAATCCCGCGCCGGAGCCGACCGGCATTCGCGACCAGTTGCCCGCGCCGCACGGTCGCGGGCTCGACTACGGCCACGGCGTGATCGCGCAACAGTGGTACGCATTGGTGCGGATCGCGCAGCGGCTGCGCGGCACGCGGCCGGTCGCGGCGCCGGGCGACGCGGCGCGCTAAAGCGCCGATGCGCGCACGCGGTGCCTTCGGCCGGATGCGATAATCGACGGTTTATTGCACACCGCGCGCGAAGCAGGAGAGCCCCTTGAGCCGTATCGACCATCCCCAGCACGACCAGGAAGTCGGCAGCGCCGACGCCACCCAGGACACCACCCGCATCGACGACACCCGCATCGGCGCGGTGCGCCCGCTGATCTCGCCGGCGCTGCTGCTCGACGAACTGCCGGTGCCGGCGGCGACCCAGGCGCTCGTCGAGACGAGCCGCGCGCAGATCGCCGACGTGCTGAAGGGGCGCGATGACCGCCTCGTGGTCGTGGTCGGGCCGTGCTCGATCCACGACCACGATCAGGCGCTCGACTATGCGCAGCGGCTGAAGCGCGTCGCCGACGCACTGAAGGACGATCTGCTGATCGTGATGCGCGTGTACTTCGAAAAGCCGCGCACGACGGTCGGCTGGAAGGGCTACATCAACGATCCGCGGCTCGACGGCAGCTTCCGCATCAACGAGGGCCTGCGCGCCGCGCGGCAGTTGCTGCTCGACGTCAACGCGCTCGGCCTGCCGACCGGCACCGAATTCCTCGATCTCCTGAGCCCGCAGTTCATCGCCGACCTCGTCGCGTGGGGCGCGATCGGCGCACGCACGACCGAAAGCCAGAGCCACCGGCAACTCGCGTCCGGACTGTCGTGCCCGATCGGCTTCAAGAACGGCACCGACGGCGGCGTGCAGATCGCGGCCGACGCGATCGTCGCCGCGCGCGCGAGCCATGCGTTCATCGGCATGACGAAGATGGGCATGGCGGCGATTTTCGAAACCCGCGGCAACGACGACGCGCACGTGATCCTGCGCGGCGGCAAGCACGGGACGAACTACGACCGCGCGTCGGTCGACGCGTGCTGCGCGGTGCTCGCGAAGGCGGGACTGCCGCAGCAGGTGATGATCGACTGCTCGCACGCGAATTCGAGCAAGCAGCATCAGCGGCAGATCGACGTCGCGCGCGATATCGCGTCGCAACTCGCGGCCGGCGATCGCCGGATCATCGGCGCGATGATCGAAAGTCATCTGGAGGAAGGGCGCCAGGATCTGGTGCCGGGCGTGCCGCTCAAACGCGGCGTGTCGATTACCGATGCGTGCATCGGCTGGACCCAGACCGAGCCGGTGCTCGACGAACTGGCCGCCGCGGTCCGCGCGCGGCGCATGGGCTAGTCGCCCGCGGCGGGCCGCAGCGCCCGTTTTTCCGCCGGTGTCGTGATGCAGCGGCCTGCGCTTTCGGCGCGGGCCGCTGTTTTTTTGCCCTTTTTCATCTCCTTCGATCCGCCGATCGTTCGCGGCGTTTTTCGATTGTTCGGCTGATCCAGCCAGTCAATTCGCGCGCAGCCGCTTTATCGCCGCCTGTGCCGCGCCTACATTCACGACACCTCGGCGACGGTTTCGACGCCAGTCGCGTCGCCGGTCCGGTCGTTAATATCACCGAAGGAAAGGATCATGAGCAAACTCGCAACGAAGGTAGCGGTCGTCACGGGCGCATCGAAAGGCATTGGCGCGGCGATCGCGAAGGCGCTGGCCGCCGAAGGCGCGTCGGTCGTCGTCAATTACGCAAGCAGCCGCGAAGGCGCGGACGCAGTCGTCGCCGCGATCCGCGCGGCCGGCGGCAACGCGGTCGCGGTCGGCGGCGACGTGTCGAAGGCGGCCGACGCGGCGCATCTCATCGACACCGCGATCGAAACGTATGGCCGCCTCGACGTGGTGGTCAACAACTCGGGCATCTACGAGTTCGCGCCGATCGACGCATTCACCGAAGCGCAGTATCGCCGCCAGTTCGACGTCAACGTGCTCGGCGTGCTGCTGGTTACGCAGGCGGCGGTCCGGCACCTCGGCGAAGGGACGAGCATCATCAACGTCAGTTCGGTCGTGTCGACCGTCACGCCGCCGGGGAGCGCCGTCTACAGCGGGACGAAGGGCGCGGTGGATGCGATCACCGGCGTGCTCGCGCGCGAACTCGGCCCGAGGAAGATCCGCGTGAACGCGATCAATCCCGGCGTGGTCGCGACCGAGGGCGCGCAGAGCGCCGGTGTGATCGGCTCGGAGATGGAGGCGATGGCCGTCAGCCGGACGCCGCTCGGCCGCACCGGCCAACCGGACGACATCGCGTCAATCGCCGTGTTCCTCGCGTCGGACGATGCGCGCTGGCTGACCGGCGAACGTCTGATCGCGAGCGGCGGCATGCGCTAACGTGGTTTCGGGGGCGCGCGCACGGCGTCAGTGCGCGCCCGCTGCGCCGCCTCCGCCGCCGCCCTTCGTCGACCGCGTGATCCAGATGAGCGGAATGATCACGAGAAAGATGATCGCCGACGCATAGAAAATGTCGTTCAGTCCCATCATCGCGGCCTGCGCGGTCAGCGTGAAGTCGAACAGCGCGTGCGCCGACGCCTCGCTCAGATGCAGCGTGCTTTGCAGGTTCGCGATCTGCTGATTAAACACCGGATTGTCGATCGACGCCTGCTCCGTGAGCCGCACGTGATGCAGGATCGTGCGGTCGTTCCATGCGGTCGTCGCCAGCGACGTGCCGACCGCGCCGCAGAACACGCGCACGAAATTCGACAGGCCGGCCGCGGCCGGGATCCGGCTCGGCGGCTGACCCGCGAGGATGATCGCGGTGAGCGGCACGAAGAACAGCGCCATCGGAATGCCTTGCAGCAGCGTCGGCAATACGAGGTGCCACGTGTCGATCTGGATCACGTAGTTCGAGCGCATGTAGAACACGACCGCGAAGAACACGAACGCGATCGTCGCCATGATGCGCGCGTCGGAGCGCGGCAGCAGGCGGCCGATCACCGGCGCGAGGATCACCGCGAAGATGCCGAGCGGCGCGGTGACGAGGCCCGCATCGACGGACCGGTAGTTCAGATACTCCTGCATCCATTGCGGCAGCAGCACGAGATTGCCGAAGAACACGCCGTACGCGACCGAAATCGCCACCGTGCCGCCGAGAAAGTTTCGTTGCCCGAACAACCGCAGATCGACGATCGGATGTTCCTCGGTCAACTCCCAGATCAGAAAGAACGCGAAGCTGACGAGCGCGGTCAGGCCGAGCCCGACGATCACCGGCGAACTGAACCAGTCGAGATCCTTGCCCTTGTCGAGCATGATCTGTAGCGACGCGACCCACGCGATCAGCAGCCCGAGGCCGACGACGTCGATCGGCGGCTTGCGCGTCGGCGATTCGCGATGGCGGTAGATCGACCACGTGACGCCGGCCGCGAACAACCCGACCGGAATGTTGATGAAGAAGATCCACGACCAGCTGTAGCTGTCGGTGATCCAGCCGCCGAGCGCGGGGCCGGCGATCGGGCCGACGGTCGTCGTCATCGCCCAGAACGCGAGCGCGGACGACGCCTTCTCCTTCGGCCACGAACTGAGCAGCACCGCTTGCGACAGCGGGATCAGCGGGCCGGCCACCGCGCCCTGGAACACGCGCGCGACCAGCAGGATCGGCAGCGTCGGCGCGATGCCGCACAGCCACGACGCGACCACGAACGACAGGATCGACGCGACCAGCAGCCGAACCTGGCCGAAGCGCTGCGTGAGCCAGCCGGTCAGCGGGATCGACACCGCGTTGGCGGCCGCGAACACGGTGATGACCCACGTGCCTTCGTCGACCGACACGCCGAGGTCGCCGGAGATGGTCGGGATCGCGACGTTCGCGATCGACGTGTCGAGCACGTTCATGAAGGTCGCGAGCGCGACGGCGATCGTCGCGAGGATCAGCTTGCCGCCTTCGAGCGGCGGCGGCGATGAGGACGACGGCTGGTTCAAACGTTTCTCCGCGAAAAGGACAGGGCGCCCGGCCGCCAAGGATAACCGCAATCGACGGCAACAGCCGGCGACGCCTGTCCGACCCTCATATCCTGCGCAGGATCACGATCTGACGATTTTTCCGGCGAATCAGTTGGGCGTGCGGCCGCGCACGGTTTAGCCTGATCCAGCTTTTTTATCTCAACTGCCGGACAGCGCGCTTTCGTATTCCGCCGGGACCGACATGGCTGACGCAGATCGCATCCGCAGGACGTATCTCACCGGGCGGCAGTCCGCCCATCTGACATTCATGCCGCGCAAGCTGCCGGCGAACCGCGATCCGGACCGTGACGGACCGCCGCCGATGCCCGACGCGTCGGTGGTGTCGTGGGAAATCCATGAGCAACTGTGCGAGCCGTATGCGATCAAGGCCGTCGTGTTCGCATCGGCGTCATTTCCCGAAAGGCTGTACTGGCGGTTCCGTCCAGTGCGGACCGGAATGATTCGCCGTCATTCTTTGGTGTATTGCGAATCTTTTGGATAACAGCCCAATAAAAATAAAAGACCCAGGTAATGCTCCGAAGAAAAAATCGGGATTGGGTAATTATCCAGAGCCGGTCAAGCTGGAAAATGCCGTCCCGTGTAACTGGAAGATGGCGAAATTCAGAAAAATCGACGTTATCTGAAAGGGGAAACCAGAGCATATAAAAGATATGATTTCAAAGGTGCTTTGGCGACTAAGGAGCCAAACGAATGTTCGGGAGTGCTCAGATCGAAGTGTGAATATATTTATGACGATGATAATAAAACGTTGACGTCGCTGGTTGTTATGTATTTGTGCCGCGGCAGTTGGTGAGAGCAGACCCAAAAACCGGGGAGCCGTTGCGGGATAAGAATGGAGATTACGTAACTGTAAATTACGAGACATACAAGAACGGCGTCAATTCAAAGAGAAATTACGAAAGCCAAAATCTTTGCCTGAT
>Ga0164242_10000621_pt1 | contig 42962 bp, 27 predicted proteins | sample OricomgcompostMG_FD_108783 | JGI IMG/M metagenome (GOLD analysis project Ga0164242, IMG submission 108783) | Miracle-Growth compost microbial communities from Emeryville, California, USA - Original compost - Miracle growth compost (MG) ... | reverse complement strand
TTCTACACTTTCATTTGATGAGAGGTGAGCGTATGGAGGCAATTTCAGGCGCGGGCTCATTGTCCTCAAGGAAGCTGACGGACGTAGAAGAAGAACTTGCGGGGTTACTAGGCTTCTTCAGTGCGAGCGGAGATGCGATTTCATTTTATCTGGGATGGCCTGAAGTTCGTGACAACTCACATCGCGACGAAGCGATCGCAGCGAAGAACCTTGTCCAGAGGGTAACGCAGTCTGCCACCGGATCGTTGTCAGCAAGCGTGCTCGACGATTTGCAAAGGATCAGAAAGAAGATGGAAGAGGTGCGTTCTGATTCGAACAGATTGCGTACTGTGTTCGCCTGCGGAGACAAGGGACTATGGCGGGAGTTCGACCTGCCATGCCGCGACTCGTGTCGTGAGATCTACCTGGGGCAGTATCTTCGTGCTGTTCCTCTGATGCAGAAGGCCCGTCCTTATGGCGTTGTTTTGATGGAAACTGGCAAGGCGAGAGTCTTTCTTGTTCGAGGGGCAGATGTCGAGGAAATCCCGGACGCGATCGCCTCAGCAGATCTGAGCCTGCGTCCAGATGAGTCCCGGGTGGGGTGGTCAAGTCATATCGATGAGGACCAGCGGGAGCATGAGAGGGCCTTTCTCAAGCATGCCGTTCAGCAGATGCGTGAGTTTGCCGAAAGGAAACGACTGGATAGCCTGATCGTAGGATGTCGCGAAGAGGTGTGGCCGGAGCCGTATTCCATGGTGTTGCCGCTCTGCTGCGTTATCCGCGTGTAACAAAGCCGTCTGAAAGATTTGCGGCGAGTTGACGAGCTGTGAAGGCGTTGTTGTTGCAGTTGTCCCTACCTTGGAGAGAAAAATGGCAGCGAATCTAATTCTCAGCTTCTCAGAGATTGGAATGAAGGACGTGCCTCGAGTGGGTGGAAAGAACGCTTCGCTAGGAGAGTTGTATTCGGCTTTCCGTGAGAGGGAAATCGGCGTTCTTGATGGCTTCGCTGTGACCACAGACGCCTACTGGCTCTTCCTGCGAGAGAACAGCCTGGAGGAGAGACTAAAGGGAGCGTTGGACCATCTGGATATCGAAAACCTACAGCAGCTCGCCGAGGCCGGGCGCTCTGTTCGACAACTAATCCTGGACAGCCCGTTGCCTGAGGAATTGCAGACGGCGATTTTGCACGGATACGAAGAGCTACGCCAGCGCTGCGAAGATGATCCCGATCTTGCTGTTCGTTCTTCAGCGAGCGCCGAAGATCTTCCCGAGGCGTCTTTTGCGGGAGCGGCGGAGTCGTTCCTGAATGTGAGAGGCCCTAAAGCTCTTCTGGAGACGATACATCAGTGTTTTGCATCGCTGTTCACAGACAGAGCTATTAGCTATCGCGCGCGTCTTGGATATTCGCATTTGAAGGTGGGTCTTTCGGTGGGCGTTATGCCGATGGTTCGAGCGGATAAAGCGTGCTCGGGCGTGATGTTCACACTTGATACGGAATCCGGGTTTCGCAACGTGGTTACGCTGACCGGAGCGTATGGTTTGGGTGAATTCGTGGTGCAAGGCGTGGTGACGCCAGACGAATGGACCGTCTTCAAGCCTACGTTAACCGCCAGTTCGGGAGCGATTCTGGGAAGGCGAGTCGGTTCAAAAGAAGTTCGGCTGGTGTATGGTGACGGCACGCGCACGACACGCAGTGAAGCAACACCGATGGAAGAGCGGGCGCAGTTCTGTCTGACGGACGAGGAAGTACTGCAACTGGCACGCTGGGGTTGCATGATCGAGCAGCATTACTCAGCTATTGCCGGGCACGAGCAACCGATGGACATTGAGTGGGCAAAGGATGGCATCTCGGGAAAGCTGTACATTGTGCAGGCAAGACCTGAGACCGTGCATTCGTATAAGACGCATGCTGGGGCGACTGAGACTTTTCGGATGACTGCAATGCCGGGCGCCGCATTGATATCAGGTCAGGCAGTGGGAGAGAGGATTGGTGCAGGAAAGGCGCGGGTCGTAAAGGATGTTACCCAGCTTGATCAGGTGCGGACTGGGGAGATTCTTGTTGCCGTCAATACAGACCCAGATTGGGAGCCCGTGATGCGACGCGTAGCGGGGATTGTTACGGATCAGGGAGGACGAACTGCGCACGCTGCGATTGTGTCACGAGAGTTTGGTATTCCTTGCATTGTCGGCACAGGACATGCCACCAAGGTACTGACGACCGGCCAAGAGATCACAGTCTGCTGCACGGAGGGAAGTGAAGGACACGTGTATGCCGGAATACTGCCGTTTGAAGTGAACCGGCTGCAGCTAGAAGCCCTTCCAGAGATGCGTACGAAGATCATGCTGATTGTAGGTGATCCATCCCGCGCCTTCAGTCTGGCGGGTATACCCAATGACGGGGTGGGACTTGCCCGCATTGAATTCATCATAGCGAATGACATCGGGATTCATCCGATGGCGTTAGCGCAGATTGAATCGGTGAGAGATCCTGATACGCTTGCCAAAATCCGCGATCGTATTGGAAAGGAAGATCCGAAGCAGTTCTTTATCCGAAGATTAAGTGAGGGCGTCGGTCGGATTGCAGCGGCGTTTTATCCGAATCCGGTTATCGTACGGCTAAGCGACTTCAAGACAAATGAGTACGCTAATCTTCTTGGAGGCGCGCAGTTTGAGCCGAGAGAAGAGAATCCGATGCTCGGTTTCCGCGGCGCATCTCGCTATTATGATCCCCGCTACGAAGCAGGATTTGCGCTGGAGTGCGAGGCAATGAGCAAGGTACGCGATGAGTTCGGTTTGAGTAATGTGAAGATCATGGTGCCATTCTGCCGCACGGTGGATGAGGGCCAACGGGTGATCGATCGGATGGCGCAGCATGGTTTGAAGCAGCACGAAAATGGGCTTGAGATCTACGCCATGTGCGAGATTCCGGCGAATGCTGTTCTGGCGGATAAGTTCCTGGAGATATTTGATGGCTATTCGATTGGCTCTAATGATCTTACACAGCTTACGCTGGGGCTTGATCGCGATTCAGCCACGATTGCGCCACTGTTCGATGAAAGAAACGACGCTGTACGTTGGATGATCGCGCGTGCGATTGAAGCAGCTCACCGGAGCTCGAAGCCGATTGGGATATGCGGGCAGGCTCCTTCCGATTTTCCGGAGTTCGCCGAATGGCTCGTCGCCCAGGGGATCGATTCTATCTCCCTGAATCCGGACAAAGTTGTTGCCACAGCGAAGCGCATCGCGCAAGCTGAAACGACGGCCACCCCAACGTAGATTTGGGCGAAAAAACCGAGGCTGTTCAGTTCTGATTGCGGCGCAGCTCTTCTGACAGGAGGATCGCGTCCGCGATCTCGCGCATGGACTTCCTGCGTTGACGGCTTTCCCGGTGCATCATCTGATAAGCTTCGTCTTCGCTGATGGAGAGATCGCGTTGCAGGACGCTCTTTGCGCGATCAACGGCTTTCCGTGTTTCGAGTCGGTTCGCAAGCTGGGAATTTTCTGTCTCCAGACGCGCTCGTTCGATCTCGGCCCCGACCAGATAACCGAGGGTGGACAGCAGGCGTACTTCGTGGGTGGAGTGTTTGTAAGAGAGCCTGTGCTGAAGATTGATGACTCCAATGACCCTGTTGGCACAGATGATGGGGCTGCAGAGCATAGCTTCAAAGTGGTCTTCCGGTATGTTTTTGAAAGCCTTGAATCGAGGATCGTTGGAGGCTCCTGAGGCGAGAGCGACGGGCTGGCGATACTTCGCAACCCAGCCGGTAACGCCTTGTCCGATCTGAATGCCGACGTGATCGACAAGATCTGCATGAGGATTTTTCGATGCGCGCATGACCAGGTTTTCCCCTTCGAGAACGTAGATAAAGCACGAGTCGCAGGGAATGACGCTGGAGATGAAGGAAACAATTCTATCGAGCACCAGATGCAGTGAATCTGCAGCGGCAATCCGGCTGCTGATCTCGTGCAGAAAATCAATCTCCTGCAGGCCGTCACGGAAGCCTGCCATTGCAGGAGTAGAAAGTTCTACGCGCCGTATGGGGAGCGGAGATGAGAGATCCTCCTCTTCAGGAAGGGCGCTGTAGACGCCTTCGATCTTTCGATTCCGTTTTTCGACCAGGAGTCGATTTGCATACTGAGCAGCCTCATTCACAAGAAAGCCCATTTTGGGTCGGGAAGGCTCGAAATCAGGCTGGACCCCGTAATGGGCGAGTTCCTCCGAGGTGGTTGGGCCGATCGATAAAACGACCGTGGATTGCAGGGCGTTGCGGAGCTGATCCGCCATGCCCATCTGTTCGGCAATCTGGAAGAGATGAATGACCTGTACTGAGGTCATGAATAACACCACGTCGATCATGCCATTGATGATCGCGGATACGGCATCTCTCAATGGCTGGACATCTTCCGGCAGAGTCCATTGGTACACCGGAACCTTCAACAGGGTTTCGCAGCAACTGCTTAGTTCAGCGAGGAACTCGGGATTAGACGCGCCATACTCCTGGACGGCAACGCGCATTCCGGTAAGACTTTCACCCAGAGTCTCGCGAAGAGCGCGCATCAACTCGCGCCATGTGCTGGGTTCCTCAGAGATGACATGGACGGGCAGCTTGAGCTCACGAAGTGTAGTAGCGGGTTTTGCGCCTCTTGCGGCAATCTTTACCTTGCGAAGCGCTTCCAGGAACTCTTCGCGGTCGAGTTCCTGCTGGACAATGCTGATCATCGTTCTGACGCCCACGCCTGTAAGGAAGACGACCAAATCGAATTCACCTCGAAGGAGACCACGGGCAAACTCCAGGGTATCTTCATTCGAATCCAGGCCAACCTCGCGCATTGAGGGCACGACGATGGCTTCGCCGCCGTAGGTACGGATTAGTTTTTCCGCTTCCCTGGCCCTGCGGGACTCGAGCGAGAGTACGCGGAGTCCTTTGAAGCTTGCGTGTGCCACCTGGTTCCTCCATCTGTTATGTCGGGACTGCTGCCCTGCAAGTGGGGAGCGGCCGTTGAGGATGTGCTGTAAAGGTGTGGAGACAATCCAATTCTACTGTGCAGGGAAGAGGTCGCAAAATGGTAGTGCTCTAGTGGGCTAGGACGGCGTACTCAATTAGAAGGTGATTCGTCCGGTCAGAATCAGATTGTGATTGTAGCCGTGATAGCGAGATGTCGCGATCTGCATGGCGGATCCGAAGACGAGGCCCAGCCGACTTACGGCGCTAGAACGAAGACGTATTTTGCTGGCAATGATTCCGGGTGTCACAAAAACTTGACTTCTGCCATTGTTGGGGCCGCCTTGAAAGTAGCTGGCATTGGTTTCAATCTCGGGCCAGAGATACTTACCCATCCGGTACTGGGCGACGGTGTTCCATAGGATCGTTCGCCCGATGGAGGAGGAGGAACTGGTAGGAAGTACTGCTCCGAGAGCTGACTGGAGCGCGAGGTTACCGAATCCTTTACCTCCGACAAAGGTAGGCGTGATGGTGGCTACTGCGGCGCCGTTCTTATAACTACCAGTGGGTACAGAGAAAGCCACCTGCACGGCGGTTGAGTAGTTTCCATGTTCTGCAGCGGCGAAGATCCGGTACTTGGCAGCGACAGAGAAGTCGCTGGTTCCATCTCGCACCGTGGGGGAGTTGTGTTCGATATAGCTGGGGAGATTGAGATCGATTTGGGTGCGGGCGAAAGGGATGAGGCTCACTCCTTTTCCGCCGCCGTAGCTCCACGTTTCAGCATGGGCCGATGTGTACTGATGCAGAAAATCGACGCGCGCCAACTGAACGATAACAGCGGATGGTGAGAATACTGGAACCACCCACGCCGGCTGACGAGCGGAAGTTGCGCGCACCCGGCTTTCCCACGCATTGAAAAATCTCGATTGAGCGGCGATGGTGTTGCTGCCGAACCATACAAAAACGGCGAGGATTACGCAGTGTCGGACCATGCTTTCCTCCTGAAGTCGGTGAGGTCTGGATCACTTCACAGCATTCATCGTTTTCCTACTTTATTACGCAATCAGAAAACGTTGTTGCTGCTCTCAGCTAAAGCAGACAGGTTCGATAAAGAGTGGAAGCAGATGAATGAGAACGCATCGAAGGGCAGAAACAGATCGTCTACAGAAGGCGGTAGCCGAGCATCTGCCACGTCCTATGACACATCAAGGTGCCAAGTTGTCGCGAAAGGATAACGTATCGTGGCACGGATACAAGATTCCGGCAAGCGGCATTTTGAAAGCTCCAGAACTTTTGCTTGCGCCGTGATTTGTTTCTCGCTACTATCAGGGCAACGCCCCCTGACGGCGTTCCTGAAGGCAGCGTCGCACCACCTGATGTGCGAGGCTGTTCACAATACCCAACCTATTCAGAGCTCCTTGACGAGCGCGATTGTGACCCGCCACGTTTGCTGCGACGTCACTCGATCTATGTGTCTGCCTTCCTCTGGGCGACGCGGCTCAACTGTTCAGCGGGCGATATGCCCCAACCAACAGGCAACTCAGGAGCATCGTTATGAGCACCATCGCTGCACTTCAATCAGGAGAATTTACTCGCGAGCAGAAGCAGTATCTACAAGGTTTCTTTGCGGGCGTCAGCCAGCGTACCATCGTTCCGTTTGTCGGCCATACCGCAGATGGACTGATTACGGCAGATCCCTTGATGGGACAGCAGAATCTGGCTGCTGAAGAAGATATGTGGCATGGCGCGCCTGTTTCGGATTTGAGCCGGGAAGAGCGTTGGAAATACGAGCAGAATCCATTCACAATTTGGGATAAGGTTCTGGAGTACAGCAGCCGAAACGAGGCGCCCAGCGAGGATGACAAATTCCGCCTGAAGTACTTCGGATTGTTTCACGTCGCTCCAACGCAGGATTCTTTCATGCTGCGTCTGCGTGTTCCAGGAGGAATTCTCTCTTCCCACCAGCTGCGCGGGCTAGCAAGGCTTGCAAAGCAGTACGGTTGCGGACGCGCTGACCTGACAACGCGCAGCAACATCCAACTGCGCGGGTTTAAGCCGCGAGACATCGTGCGCGTCCTGAACGATGTCCAGGCTTTGGGGCTGACCTCGCGTGGATCGGGTGCGGACAACATCCGCAATATCACGGCGTCTCCGCTGACAGGCCTGGACCCGAATGAACTGATCGACGTGGCGCCGCTGGCGGAGGCTATGCAGGCGTACATCAGCAACTCGCCGGAGATGTACCAGCTTCCCAGGAAGTTTAACATCGCCTTCGACAACGGCGGCACGATCTCGGCCCTGGCAGATACGAATGACATCGGCTTTCTCGCCGTGCGTGTCAGGGATTCCCGCAGTGTTCCTGCGGGAATCTACTTCAGGGTGATGCTTTGCGGGATCACAGGCCATAAGCAGTTTGCAAGCGACTGCGGTCTGCTGCTTCGTCCGGAAGAAGTTGTTGCTGTTGCTGCGGCAATGGTACGGGTATTCGTCCGAAGCGGAGATCGAACCAATCGGAAGAAAGCGCGGCTGAAATATCTCATCGATCGATGGGGAACCGAGCGTTTTCTGGAAGAGACGCAGAAGATGCTCTCGTTTCCTCTGGTTCGGTTTGCGCAGTCGGAATGTGAAGCACGAAGACCGGTGGATCGCTCTGCCCACGTTGGAGTTCATCGTCAGGCTCAGGATGGGCTCCATTACATCGGTGTCGTGGTTCCCGTGGGTAATCTTCCCGTGAACCAGATGAGAGCGATGGCAGATCTAGCGGAGCGATTTGGCTCTGGAGAATTGCGTCTGACGGTATGGCAAAACCTCATTGTTCCCAATATCCGAGAAGAAGATCTTTCGCCTGCGTTGGCCGGCCTTCAAGATGCGGGACTCGGCTACAGCGCTGGCGCTGTTTTGCAGGGAACTGTGGCATGCACCGGAAATCAGGGATGCCGCTTTGCGGCCGCGAATACCAAGCTGCATGCTGTCTCGCTGGCGCGGCATCTTGATGCGAAGTTCCCGATGCTTGACCAGCCGATCAATTTGCATGTGACCGGCTGCCAACACTCGTGTGCACAGCACTATGTCGGCGACATAGGAATGATGGCGATCAAGGTAGGAGGAGAAGAGGGATACCAGGTCTTTGTCGGTGGAGGAGCGGATTGCGATCAGGGAATCGGCCGCGAATTGCTTGCGGCGGCCCGTGTAGATGACCTTTTCCAACACATGGAAGGTCTGTTTTCCGCCTATGTCGCAGGGCGTCATCCCGGCGAGACATTTCTTCAGTTCACTCGTCGCCACGAGATCGCAGCGCTAAAAGAATTCTGCAGACAGGAGAGAGCGTAACTATGCAGATGGCACCGTATATACCCGAGGAAGCACCGTTCACGCCTGAGCAGCGTAACTGGCTTAATGGATTCCTTGCGGGGCTATACTCTAACGCTGCCGTTGTAACGGCCTCCTCGGATCCGCCGCGGTCACTGAAGATCGCAGTCCTTTACGCGTCACAGTCCGGCACTGCCGAAGGTCTTGCCCGCAAGGTGGTCAAAGATCTCAAAGGGAAAGGACACATAGTATCTCTTTCCTCTCTTGAAGCATATGCCCCGGCCACACTTCTCGCCGAGCGATATGCAGTCATTGTTGCGAGTACGTACGGGGAAGGCGAAGCTCCTGACGCGGTGCGCCCTTTTTACGAGCAGCTTTGCCTGGAACGCTTTCCGTGCTGCGAGAACCTTTCCTATGCGGTACTGTCGCTTGGTGACTCCAGCTACGAACACTTCTGCAAGTTCGGCATCGATCTCGACGGAAAGCTCGCATCGATGGCAGGTACACGGCTCTGCGAACGCGTCGATTGTGATGTCGATTATGAAGACAGCTTTGAGCAATGGAAGGGCGCCCTTTATCAAGCCTTTGACAATATTGTGGCTGCTGGCTCGGCACGAACGACGCCCTCAACGTCGCTCACAAGCGCCCAGTCTTCCGCGCGGGTGGGGAGGACTGCAACTTACAGTCGAGAAAATCCCTACAACGCCGAACTCATTGAAAAGCGTCTTCTCACGGCCGATGTATCAAGCAAGCAGACTCTACATCTGGCCTTCGATATCCGAGATGCAGACGTGAGCTATGAGGCAGGCGACGCCTGCGGTGTAATTCCTCAGAATGATATTCGATTGGTTGAAGAGATACTGCATCATCTGAACTTCAGTGGTTCTATCGCTATCAAGCTTCAAAAGGGGGGGACAGCCACGCTGTTCGACGCCCTGCTGAATCACCTGCAGATTACACGTCTTACACGCAAGATGATTGAGGCATATGCCACGATCGGACAGTGTCAGCCGCTCTTCAATCTTCTATCCATGGAGCAGCAGCAGGAATTGGAGAAATACACCTACGATCGTGGCCTGATCGATCTTCTTCACGATTATCCGGGCGTTCTGCGCGATCCCGCCGATCTGGTTGCGATGCTGCCGCGGCTTGCACCAAGACTGTACTCTATCTCTTCCAGCCCAGCGGCACATCCGGGAGAAGTCCATACGACAGTATCTGTTGTGAGGTACTACGCACATAATCGCGAGCGTGGTGGTGTCTGCTCTACGCTCCTGGCGGATCGGAAGGAGGCCGGAGAGAAGCTGCCCATGTACATCCATCCCAACAAGCGATTTCGTCTTCCTGGAGATGGCAGCAGTCCGATGATCATGATCGGGCCGGGAACTGGAATTGCACCTTTTCGTTCCTTCCTTCACGAGAGGCGCGCTTTGAATCACAAGGGAAAGAATTGGTTGTTCTTCGGTGAGCGTTCGGCGGCATCGGACTTTCTTTACCGCGAAGAGCTTGAGTCCATGCGCTCGGACGGACATCTTACGCGTCTTGACGTCGCGTTCTCGAGGGACCAGCAGCAGAAGGTTTATGTCCAGGACCGGATGAAGGAGAACGGTCGCGAGCTGTTCGACTGGCTGGAGCAAGGGGCAAGCGTCTACGTCTGCGGCGATGCCTCAAGGATGGCCAGGGACGTTGATGCTGCCTTGCACACTGTCGTGGAGAAGCATGGAGGAAGAGATATCGATGCGGCCGTGGAATATGTGCAGATGTTGAAGGATCAACATCGCTATCACCGCGACGTTTACTAAACGGAACCGACAACCCGCTGCTCGGGAAGGAATAGATATGTCACTCCCGCTTTACGAACTCGCAACATCTGATACGCAGGCGACCATTGTGCGCCTGACGAGCGGTGGCCCTCATGATGATGCAGTTACTGCCATTACCGACAGCGGAAGATCGTCGCTAATCCCTGATCGGAGGCCGGAGCATGGTGAGCAGTACCGATTTCACTTTGATATGACGAAGTGTATCGGATGCCGCTCCTGCGAGGTGGCATGCAACGAGCAGAATGGAAACCCGGCGGACCTGCGCTGGCGCCGAATCGGAGAGATTGAAGGAGGCGCGTGGCCGCACACCGAACGCTGGTACTTGTCGATGGGGTGCAATCATTGTCTCTCTGCCGATTGTCTACGTGGCTGCCCGGTGGATGCCTACAAGAAGGATCCGCTGACCGGAATCGTGCTGCATTCAGCCGAAGCATGCATTGGATGCCAGTACTGCGTGTGGAACTGTCCCTACTCTGTGCCCCAGTTCAATGCAGAGCGAGGTGTGGTGGGCAAGTGCGATATGTGTCATGGGCGTCTCACCTCAGGCCTGGAACCTGCGTGTGTGAACGCATGTCCGGAGAATGCGATTGAGATTGAGATTGTGGATCAACTTGGATGGCGGAGCGATCACGCTGCCGCAAATGCTCCGGGGATGCCCAGTGCTGGTCATACGCTGTCGACGACCCGGATTACGCTGCCTAAGAACTCGAAGGTGATGCTTGATCGAGTGGATATTGAGACGCTCCGGCCTGAGCATCCGCACTGGTCACTTGTATGGATGACTACATTGATTCAGCTCTCTGTGGGGACACTGCTTGTGTCGGTAATTTCTGGAAGAGCCAGCTCCATCGCCCTTACGTTCATTCTGGCGTTGACTGCCTTTTCGCTCAACATCTCAGTTCTCCATTTAGGACGCCCTGCCTACGCGTGGCGCGCGCTGAAAATGTGGCGTCGCTCATGGCTGTCGCGCGAGGTCATGCTCTTCGGTCTGTTCTTCGTTTCGCTCTCAAGCCTTACCTTGGCGAGCTGGTTATGGGCCTACCCGTATCCTTTAGCAGAAAACCATGCGCTGGGAGTTCTAGAGTGTGCTGCGTCTGGGATCGGGGTTGCAGGGCTGCTGGCGAGTGCTCGTATATACCTTGTACCTGCGCGGCCTGCGTGGAACACAAGCCACACACCGATTGATTTTGTGTTGAGTGCGCTTCTGCTGGGATGCAGCGCAGTTCCGACTCTTACGTCATGGAGCAATCAGGTTCTTAGAATGAGCCACCTTTCGGTCATCCCATTCGCTGGTGAAACGAACGTGCACGGGCCATTCGCGGTAGCGGCAGCGCTATGGATGACAAATCAGCTGGTTCGAGTAATAAGACTCGGACGGTCCCGGAGCTATGAACGCCGTGCGAGCTGCAGTCTTCTGAATACACATAATCTCCGGGGAACGTTTCTGGTGAGTTTCGCGTTTGTGGGTCTGGCGGCCCTTCTGATGTCGGCGGGTCTGTCTTGCTTCGTTCTGCCTGCAGCTTTCGCCGGCGTGATTACATCGCGTTACCTCTTCTTCGTCTCAGTAGTTCCTTTGAACATGGCGCTTACCTTCGTAAGGCAGGTTCATGCATGAAAGGATCATTGGTTGCGCACATAAAGCGTTTCACTGGTGTGGACACCAATCGCGAAAAGTATGCCTACGCGGAGGATCCTATGTATGGGCACATTTCAGAGTCTCGTGTCGCCGAACGCTGGGTGAAGACTACGTGTGGCTACTGTTCCGTTGGCTGTGGCATGCTGGTCGGCATCCGCAATAACAAGGCAGTTGCCGTTCGAGGAAACCCAGACCACCCGGTGAATCGGGGGAAGCTGTGTCCAAAGGGGTTATCGGAGCACCATATTCTGGACGCACCCGGTCGCGCTCGCCGGCCTCTGCTGCGCAAAGACGGCGTACTTACTCCGGTGTCGTGGGAAGAGGCCCTCGACACGATGGTGACACGTTTCTCTGACATTCAGCGACGCTACGGCAAGGAGTCGCTGGGCGTCGTGGGTACAGGTCAGCTGCTCACGGAAGAGTGCTACACGCTGGGAAAGCTGGTACAACTCGGTTTTGGTACTCGCAACAACGATGGCAATACGACGCTCTGTATGGCTTCGGCAGTTTCGGGCTATAAGCTGTCATTCGGCTCAGATGGACCGCCGGGTTCTTATGCGGATATGGAGTCGGCCGATGTCATCCTGCTGATCGGTTCCAATATCGCTGATAATCATCCCATCCTTTGCCGTCGTCTGGACAGAACTACTGCTGAAACAAGGCACCGAACTCTCATCGTTGTAGATCCAAGAGTGACCAAGACTGCGATGATGTCGGACATCCACCTTGCAATCAAGCCTCGATCGGACATCGCTCTGCTGAACGGAATTGCCCATATATTGATTCGCGAGGATCTGATTGATCGCGAATACATTGGACAGCACACCACAGGTTTCGAGCAACTCGAGGAATATGTCTCCACTTTTACGCCGGCGCACGTAGCTTGCGTTACTGGCCTTAGCGAGCAACAGCTGATCGAAGTGGCGCTTCTCTATGGGAGCGCAAAGGCAGCATTCATCGGCTGGACGATGGGGGTGAACCACTCAACGCAAGGATCGATGACGGTAGCTGCAATCAATAATCTTGCGCTGATTACGGGAAATATCGGACGTGCGGGGGCTTCCCCCTTTTCCATCACGGGGCAGTGCAATGCTATGGGAACGCGGGAGGCTGGATTTACAGCCTCACTGCCGGGGTACCGAAAATTCGAGAGTTCAAACGACCGGGAAGACCTGGCGAAGATATGGAATATCTCCGTCGATCGGATACCGTCCGCGCGTGGCCTGGCTTATCCCGACATCATTGAGGCTGCGGTACAGGGGCGGATCAAAGCGCTGTGGTTCATTGCAACCAACCCGGCAGTGTCTTTCCCGAACTACAACCTCCTTGAGTATGCATTGCGTTCCGTCGATTTTTTGGTGGTGCAGGACGGCTTCCATCCAACACCCACGAGTGAGTTTGCTCATCTGGTGCTTCCTGCTGCCATCTGGGGTGAAAAAGAGGGGACCTACACCAACTCTGAGCGTCGGGTCTCGAAAGTCAATCCTGTGGTTGCACCGCCAGGCGAGGCGCGGCCGGACTTCGACATCTTTCTGGATATTGCATTGCGACTTGGCGTCAAAGATGAGCTCTATCCGGGGTGGAAGTCGACGCATGATGCCTATCTCGAGTGGCAGCGTGTTTCGGCTGGACGCATGTGCGACTACTCCAGCTTCAGTTGGAAGGACATTGAGGAAGCGAACGGATTGCAGTGGGGCGGGCCTTCCCTCTATGCGGACGGGCATTTCGCAACGGAGGATGGGCGGGCGCGCATCCACACGGTTCCTTGCGATCCATTTGTGGAACAGCCTGATTCCGAATTCGACTTCATTCTGAACACGGGTCGCACGGTCGAGCACTGGCACACCCGCACGAAGACGGGCAATATCGAGCTACTCAACGATATGGTTCCTCGAGCGTGGCTGGAGATGAATCCCATGGATGCATGCCGACTGGAATTGAAGCCTCACGATCGCGTCACAATTCGCAGCCGCAGAGGATTCGTTTTCGATCTTGAGCTACGGATTACCGCGATCGTTGCGCCAGGACAGGTATTTATGCCATTCCATTTTGCCGAGACGAATTCCAATCTTATAACGCTCGGCGCATTTGATCCGATCTCCAGAGAACCGAATTTCAAGCAGTGTGCGGTTCGCGTGGAGAAGACCACAATGCGGGAACGCCGTTCGTCGCCTGCCCGATACTGTGTCACTCAGAGCACAGCAAACTGTTCACCAACTTAATGGAGAGAAATCCGTGGCGAATTTCAGAGCATTCTTAAAATCAGGTCACCCGCCCACTCTGCTTAGCGCTTTTCTCTACTTCGATTTCTCATTCGCAGTGTGGGTTCTGAACGGAGCAATGGGCCCATTCATCTCGGAACAATTTCGTTTGACCCCCGCACAGATCGGTCTAATGGTTTCCATACCGACGCTGGCCGGCGCGCTGATGCGCTTTCCCTTGGGTGTTCTGTCTCAATATATCGGGCGAAAGAGCGCGGCTATTGTCGAGATGACGGCGATTGTTATCGCACTCTTATATGGATTTCTGTGTGTAACGACCTTTCATGATGTTCTTGCGATGGGAGTCCTTCTGGGAATTGCAGGCGCAAGCTTCGGTGTTGCCCTTTCCCTGGGATCAGGCTGGTTTCCGAAGCAGTACAAAGGCCTTGCAATGGGAATCGCGGGCGCTGGCAACAGTGGTACGGCCCTTGCTGCTCTGCTGGCCCCGCGACTGGCACAGCATTTCGGATGGCAGAAGGTCTATGGCTTTGCAGCGCTTACGATGCTGCTGCCCCTGACGGTAATGATCGTCTTTGCCAAGGAACCCCCAGACATCGAACATCAGACGCTGCGACAACATTTGTCATGCCTGTGGGAGAAAGATGGCTGGGCATTCAACATGATCTATGTGATCACTTTCGGCGGCTTTCTCGGCCTGGCTACCTTCCTGCCATCCTTTTACTACTCCCAGTTCCACGTATCCAAGATTCAGGCAGGCTCGCTTACCGTACTTGCAACTCTTACCGGGTCCCTTACCCGTGTTGCCGGAGGCTATTTCGCAGATCGTTTCGGGGGGCTCAACATTTTATTCGCCGTGTTTCTGATCACGATTGTTGGTTTCCTCGGATTTATCGCAACGCCGTCGCTTGCGATGACGACGCTCCTGTTCATGGTGTGCTTCGCAGCGCTCGGTGCAGGGAATGGTGCAACCTTCCAGATGGTCCCATTGCGCTGGCCTGCTACGACGGCGGTAGCAGGCGGCATGATTGGGGAGATTGGAGCGCTTGGCGGTGGAATTCTGCCTAATCTCCTTGGGCAGGCGAAGCAGCACACGGGGTCCTACTCTGTAGGATTCCTCCTCTACTCAGTCATTACCCTGTGTATTCTTGCCATGATGCTCATCCTGTCTCGCGCCTGGACGAAGACCTGGGCCGGAGCAGGAGGACGTGCCCTGATCCAACCTCCAAGTAAGACAGTTTCGGATACAGAGAAGATCTTGCTGGAGACCTAGTCACGAAGATGGCCCAGTGCCTTCTGCATAAAGAAGCGGATCTCATAATGAGGATCCGCTTCTTTATACGATTTGCGTTAAGCTACTTTGCCTTGTCGATGTCCACACCGAAGACATAAGTAGGCCCAAACATATTCGAACGAAAGATGATCATCTTGCCATCGGGGGTGAAGCTAACATTTGGCTCAAGCGTGTAGTTGTGTTTCGACATGTTCACAAGGCGCTCAGCATGGAAAACTCCCGGAGTAGGCCAACTGTCATTCGTAATTCCATTTGTCTTCAGAATCTCCGGATGGAAGAGGTAGATCCATTCACCATTTCTGGCCTTTGCTACCTGGTGAGGATCACCACCATCGCCAGCAAATAATGTGGCACCCTTGTTAACGTTGAAGTGAATGGACCACTCGTCGCGCTGCAGATGGTACCAGACGCGCTTATCTGTCTTTACATTTACGGATGCCAGCCAAAAGTCTTCGCCCTTCGGCGTTTGCAGATCGTAGTAGATCGTCTCTCCATCTTTGCCCCAGAACTCGTGTCCCGCGATCTCGCCAGGCATATGGCGCTGGTGCATGAGCCGGTTGTGGGTGCCATCTGTACGGATTGTCCAGATGCGATCGACCTTCTGCCAGGGACCCTCATGGCAGTACATGAGCAATGTCGGATCGGTTGGCGAGAACAGTAGGTGATTCACCCAATCGGTGCTGTGCAGCAGGGGAGTGACCTTGCCGCTACCGGTCAGATCGATCGTAAACAGAACCAGTGGAATGCGAGCGGCCAGTCGTCTCTCCATCATCTCACCTTTGTTGGCTGCCTGCTCCAAAGGGCTGGTCTGAGGGCTGGCAGAAGAGGTGACCTTGCCGCCATTGTTTCCAAACTGTTCGTTCGGCTTATCCACTTCGTCATAGGTGCCGGCGGCCAGCGTCTCATCGGCGTTGACGGTGATCACACGTCCGCGTTGCGGAACTTTCGCCAGCATTTGTGATTCGCCGGTGTCGATGTTGGTCTTGTAGATGGCGTCTTCGTCTGTCTTGATGTAGAAGATCGACGGAGTCTTGTGCCCTACCTCCATGGTGCGGACTTTTCCCTTGACCACGCTGCGGGTTGCGTGAGTCTTCAGGTTCAGGACGCTAATCCCGTCCGGAGTGGTGTAGACCATCTCCGTTCCGTCAGGCGTGTAGCCATTCACGTTGAAGTAGAAGCTGGCAGAACCCGGCTCCTTGGTAAGGCGCGTGATCCGGTGTCCCGTATCCTTATCGATCCATGTCTTGGGAGGGTTGTTGATCTCCATCTGCGTGGGCATCTTGTCGGAAGTTCGAGTGTCGGGACGCGACTGGGCAAGAGCTGTTGGGCAGATGGATGTCACGAGGGCCGTGCTCAACAGAAGACTTTGCGCAGGATTGAAGGGCATGCAGCATATTCCTTTCGTACGGCTCAACGAGGAGATGATATCTCTGACGGGACGACGAAAGTCCCGTCAGAGGCTTTCGACTAGAAGGTGAAGTGCCCTGCAAGTTCAAAGGCACGGGGATTGTTTCGAACCGAGCTGATGGTGCCGAAGGCTGCTGATCCCCACACTGCATTGGGGTTGGAGAAGATTGTGTGATTCAGCGTATTGAAGCTGTCTACTTCTACCACGAAGGCCATCCCTTCGCGAGGAAGAGCGAAAGAGCGCTTCAACGCCGTATCTAGGTTTTGAGACGAAGGGTTCATGAGCTGCAACGCTCCTGTGCGGGGAGCGTTGCCGATCAGGTTAATTGCAGTTACGCCTGCGGGCGAGATCACTGCTGGCGCCTTGAATCCCTTCGAATCGAAATACTTCACTGCGGTGCATCCGGCTCCCTGACCCAGGTTGCACGCGGTCCGGCCTTTTGGCCCTGTGCCGTATCCGCCGTTGATGCGCCCACTTCCCGCGAAGTCAGGATTCAGATCAGGCATGCACTGTCCCTGGCCAGGAGAGTTGCAACCGCCATAGGTTACAGCGACGGGTGTTCCGGCCTGATAGGTGAAGATTCCTGACAATTGCCAGCCGCTTCCCAGTGCCCGCCCCAGCCAACTGCTTCCGCCGATGTGGTTCCTACCGAATGGAAGATTCCACACGCCGAATGCGTTGATGACGTGAGGGCTATTGACCAGAGTCTGTGAGCGTTCGATACGATCCTGGCGGTAGTTCTTTCCTCCGCCCGAGATTGCTGCGGCGGGAATATCAAAGCCGCTGCGGAAGGAGCCATCGTCTCCAATGTTGCGAGACCAGGTGTAGTTGAACTGGAATGTCAGACCATGTGCCAGACGCTGCTCCAGTGTGACCTGTAGGGAGTTGTAGCTGAAGTTGCCAACGTTCCCCCAAGTGTCGGAGATTCCACTGTACTGAGGAAAAGCAACCAGCCCGCGCGCGATCGTGGCAGCTGTATAGCCGGATTCCGCTGCTGCCTGGAAGAATGCTGGAATCTTAATTCCCGGCATGGCCGCCTGAGCTTTTGCTATGTTAGCTGCCGTTGCCGGAGCGAGAAGCAGGGGCGTATTTCCCGTTCCTACCAGTGACCCCAGCCCTGCCAGGTAGATCGGATTGAGTTGATTGTTCCAGTAGCCGCGCGCGCCACCAGTACCTGAGTTGGTCGAATTGATCAAATGATGGCTCTGATTACCCACATAGTTGATACCCAGTGTCAGGTTATTGGTGAGTGCGCGCTGGATGCCTGCGTTATAAAAGGTGAAGTCAGGTGCGCGCCCAGAGAAGTAAGGATCGGCATACGAGACGCTGCTCGCTGTAACCACCCTTCCATTACGGAGATAGTTTCCTGCATTCAGCGCTTGCGATGCCGTGCTGGGCGCTGGAGCCGCGGGATAGCTATATCCATTCCCGAACAAAGATGTATTGGCAAGTCCGATCGATTCGAAGTACGCACTGTTGTTCAGATAAAAGGATGGTCCCGCACCAGCTCCTGTGGTTGCCTCGGCAGGAGAGCTTGCCGTGGTGTTGAACCCAAGCTGGCCTGTTCCATTGAAGGCGCCACCGCGGCCACCAACGCCGCCCCCCTGGGAGAACACGCGACCGATACCGACACGAAAGACGGTCTTCTCATCCGGGCTGAAGGTGAGACCTACGCGCGGACCCCAGTTTTGCCAGTAGGTCTTGACAGGGGTGCGGCATCCACAACTCACACCCGCCCCTCCATAGTCGCCCGCAAACTGGATTGCTCCCGGAGTTCCCGTAGCAGGGTTTGTGATATCGGGATTCAGGAAGCTCCATCGATCCTTCACTTCATGGTAGGGAGGCAAGTAGTCCCAGCGAAGCCCTGCATCCAGTGTCCACTTGGAGTTGATCTTCCAGGTATCGCTGACATAGGGAGCAATCGTACGGTATCGCCCTCCAACCTCGCTCACGGGTTGCAGACCAAGCGAGATAGGCGAGACCGCTCCCAACAAAAAGCTTGCGTACGAATAACCTGACGTATTCGGATCCAGCGCGGTCGAGTTTCTCGCAAACTGCGCGGTCGAATTGGCGCTGTAAGGAAGGTTCAAAATTCCGGTAAACGTATCAGGATTGGCGTTATTGATCTGCTGCCATTGGATCGTCACGCCGAAGGTGAGTGTGTGAGCTCCTTTGACCCACTGCAGATTGTCAAGCAGGGTGAAATTGTTGGGAGTCGTCTTCTGGGTAGAGGAGGCATTTCCGGGTGTCGATCCCTGTGCCGCCTGCCAGGTCTGAATCGGCGTACCAAATTTTGTCGTTGCGGCAAATGTGGCAGCAGGGAAGTTTTGTCCCGCCTGTCCTGCAGGCAGATTTGTAATTCCCAGTTTGCTGATCTGATAAGTCGCCTCGTTCTGGGTTGGGTTCACGATGTTCTGAAAGAACCTCACATATCCGAACTTCAACTGGTTCACCATCGTGTTCGAGATGGTGTAAGCATCCTGAACGTCGAAGACCTTAGGGTAGATATTGGCCAGCGTGCCTCCGGTGTAGGGAAGCGGCAAATACGGTTGGTTGTAGTTATTCAGATAGTTCACCGTGCCGAGCGCACCTACGGTGGAGATCCGGTGATTCGGAGTCATCTGGAAATCGACACGATAGTTGTAAACGTGGTTGTCAAATCCTCCGTTAAGGCCGGCAGTATAGTTGTTGACCAGCTGCGAGGGGTTTGTTGGGTTGGGCAAAAACTGCTGCTGGGCCTTGGCGATGGGTGAAATGTAGCTGTCGGGGATGACGTTGTTGGTAGGTACGCCATTCTTCAGCCCCTGGAACGGCCTCCTTGTGCAAACCCCTCCGCTGCACGTTGTGCTGGTGGGATCAAAGAGAAACGCAGGGTTGGTCGCGGGATCGGTTCCGGTAAGTCCGCCTGTTCCCACTCCGCCATTCAGTTCAGTGAAATCGCCCTGCCGCTGGAGCAGTGAAGGAATCGTGTAAGCAGTGGAGTTTCTTTGCGTGCGGTTGTGATAGCGATCATAGGCGACGAAAAAGAAGACCCGCTTGGTGCCTGGCACATGACCGCCGAACGTTGCCGAAAGTTCGTTTTGGTGATCGACGGGCTTAACCAGCTTGCCACCGCTTGTCGTCTTTACAAAGGGCCAGGCATCGAGCGACGTATTGCGGATGAAGTCCTTGACAGAGCCGTGATATTTCAGGCCGCCGGATTTCATGGTGAAGTTGGAGGCGCCGGCGCCGGAATACTCTACAGGAGGGGTGCTGGTCACGACCTGGATCTGGTCGATTGCATCTACCGTGACCGCCTGCGATACCAGACGATTATCGCCTTGCTGGCTGACCGTTTGTGCAGGCAGACCGTCCAGATAAAGCTGCCCCAGATAGTTGCCCGTGCCGCCGATGATCGGAAGTCGCGAACCTGCGGTAGCTCCAGGCGAAAGTTGCGCAACATAGGTAGGATCACGTTGCTGTCCATTCATCGCCAATGGAAGGTTGGCATAGGTCGTATTTTCGATTGTGAGGCCGAGCGTTGCATTCGTCGTAATCAACTGCGGCGGAGCGTCTGTAACTTCAACCGTGGTATCCGCCGCGCCAATCTTCATCGATATGTTGAGCGGCGTCATCACCAGCGCATTCGCGGTCAGGTTCTTCTGCACATAATCGCTGAATCCGGCAGCCTCAACTTTAACCGTGTAGCTGCCCGGAAGAATCGGTGAAACCGTGTAGAGACCATCTCCGGTTGTCTTGCGGGTCAATGAAATTCCGGTCGCATTGTTCGTGACGGTCACGATGGCATTGGGGATGGCCGCACCCTCTACGTCGGTCACTGTTCCCTGGATGCCGGCTTCACCACCTGTCTGACCGACCAGAACTGAGGGCGTCACAACGATGAGCAGCAGCATAAGGACGTAGGCCAGAAGACAAGTTCTGCCATGCGGATACATACGCTTCTCAGGAGCGTTGATCGGGTGTTCCATAGGACCTCCAGAAAAATTGGGGCGGGTTTCGTTCGCAGAGAACTCTAGATTTTTCAAAACAGAAGTGTCAATAGGAAAATAATCTCCAATATAAAAATTGGAAGGATCAATTATTTACGTGCTTTTATCGATGGGAGACCTTCACCCGGCTCTGAGTCTGTGCCAGTCGAATTCTTTTGCGTAAAAAACTGTGTTTCAAATCATTTGGCTCTAAGGACCACCACATGTACGGGCTTGACAGGACCGACCAGTTCCAACTCGGCGCGTAGGTCATACGCCCTAGAGAGCTTTACGGCTTCATCGTTGATGATGAGTACACAATGTTCTGGATGTCTGGAAGTGTCTGTCAGATGACGGGCTTGACTCGATTCCTGCGCAAGTTACGCAGGGAGCTGTAAACGTGGGGAGTGCCGCGATGTTATGGAAGACGATGAGCATGGAGAAGCGCAATCTAGCCTCGGTCAGATTGTCTATTTGGGCATTTCTGCTCTCTACAATCCTTTGTTCCTATAGTTACGCTGCTACGGCGAAGAACTCTCCCTGCGCGGCCGTGCCGCACGGAGACCACCCAAAGCATCTGCTCTCAAACGGAAAGCTTGATGTGCTGGTGTTTCTTCCCGATGCGAAGAATGGCTACTATCGATCTTCTCGATTCGACTGGGCCGGAGTCGTCGGGTGTGCCTCCGTCAACGGTCATAACTTTTTTGGCGAATGGTTTTCAGGCTATGACCCGCTGAAGAACGATTCCATCACCGGGCCGGTCGAGGAGTTCCGGACCAGTGGCGGACCTGAGGGGCGGACCGGACCGCGGGGAACGTTCGTAGTTCCCGCCAGTTCGTTGGGCTATGCAGAAGCAAAAGCCGGAGAAACCTTTGTGAAACCCGGCGTCGGTGTCTTGCGCAAGGTCAGCGATGCGCCGTATCAGTTCGGGTTTCCATATCCGATCGTGGATACCGGCAAGTGGTCGGTGAAGACGAAGGCGCGTTCCATTGTCTTCCGTCAGGTTCTTCACGGACCACAGGGTTATTCCTATATCTATGAAAAAGTCCTTAAGCTCGACAAGAAGAATGCGTTCATGACGCTAGAGCACCGGCTCAAGAACACGGGGACGCAGACAATCGATACCAGCGTTTACGACCATGACTTTTTCATGCTGGATGAAAAACCAACCGGCCCCGATATGGTTGTTCACTTTCAGTTCGAACCGAAGCCGGTCGACCCCCTGGGAACAGCTGGAAAGATAGAAGGCAAAGACCTTAGGTTTACTGAGACCCTTGGCCCACGGCGGGGAGTCTCCGGTTATCTAACCGGCTATTCCGATCAACCGAGCGACTATGATTTCACCGTGGAAGATACAAGTACCGGAGTAGCGGTCCGCCAAACGTCCGATTCACCACTGTCACGCGTCTACTTCTGGTCCACCCGAACGACGATCTGCCCTGAAGGATATATCCATCTGAATATTCCGCCCGGAAAGACCATCACATGGACGATCCGCTATCAGTTCACGGCTCCAGCCCACAGTTAACAAACAGCATCGTGAGAGATGAAATGTCGAACATATCCCGACGTCAATTCATACTGAGTTCCTCTGCTGCCGCACTTGGTCTACATTCCTTCTCTGGTTGGGCCAAGGAATCCGGCAAAGATCATCTCCTGCTCGTTGGGACGATGACCACTGCACCGAGCACAAGCCAGGGCATCTATACCTACAGATTCAACTCAAGCACAGGCGAGTTGGAGCAGATTGCGCTTGCTGCAAGGTCAGACAATCCTACATTTATCGCGCTAACGCCTGACGAGTCGCACCTCTACAGCGTGAACGAGGTCCGGCAGTTCGACGGAAAGCAGACCGGCTCGGTCTCCGGCTTTTCCTTCGACAAAAGGCAGAAGACACTTGCCGCCATTAACCAATCTCCATCCATGGGCGGCGGCCCCACGCACATTACTACCGACCACACGGGGCGATGTGTCTTTGCTGCAAATTACGGTGGCGGCAGCGCCGTCTCATTCCTGGCTGACGCCAGGGGGCGCCTCAGCGAACCTGTTTCGTTTTTCCAGTACACGTCGGACCCACAGAAACATGAGCGGAAGTCACACGCGCACCGTGTGACTGTCTCTCCGGATAATCGCTTTCTGCTCGTGAACGATCTTGGCCTCGACGTTATCCATATATATAGACTGGATGCGAAGACAGCGAAGCTCACCCCCCACGATCCAGCACTTTGGAGAGCCAAGGAGGGATACGGCCCGCGCGCGCTTCGTTTCCATCCCAATGGAAGATGGGTTTACTGCGTCAACGAGTTGAAGCCAACGGTCAACGTGCTGGAGTGGGACAAGCGAAAAGGTACGCTTACAACTGTCCAGGATGTATCGCTGGTTCCGAGCGGTTATGAAGGAAAATGCGCCCCCGGCGACATCGTTTTCGACCAGGCGAGCAGATTTGCCTATGTCACCAGCAGGCTGGACGACTTTATGGCGACCTTTACCGTTTCTCCGCGCGACGGTAAGCTGACATTTCTTCAGAAGAGCTCCTGTGGAGGGCATAGACCGCGTCACCTTGCACTTGACCCCACGGGTGCCTGGCTGCTCATTGCCAATCAGGATTCGGACAATATCGCCGTCTTTGCCCGGAACCACCGGACCGGTCGCCTTGCTGAAACAGGGAAGTCGTTTCCGCTCGACAAGCCGATGTGCCTGGTATTTGCCTGAAAAAGTGCGGGCTAACCCTCTCCTCCATGCTCCTGCCCTAAATAATAGGGCGGGCTGTCTATGGGATTTTGTATAGTATTGGCAAGCTCCAGTCAGACATACAGGTTTGACCTTAGTCGCAGCGGGGGGTGTCTTTTATGAAGACCTTCGTCGAGGATCAACATTTTTGCGAGAAGGGGGACCGGGCTGCCTTGGGGAGTGAGGGTGCTTTGGGGCGTTGGATGCGAGTTCGGTATTTTTTGGCCTTCTGGCTGTTTGTATTGAGCGGAGTCGCGTTCCTCGATCGAACAAACATCTCCATCGCCGGTCTTCAGATTAGCAATGAGTACGGGCTTGGCAACCAGCGACTTGGGTGGGTCTTCAGCGCGTTTCTGATCGGCTATGCCGGATTCCAGCTTCCTGCCGGGTGGCTGGCAGCGAGGTTCGGTCCGCGGCGAGTCCTCACGTTTGGTGTTATGTCCTGGGGGGTGGCGACAGCCCTTACCGCTCTCCTGCCGGGGAATATTCCGTATGTTGTCGTGCTTCTGATTGGAATTCGCTTCATCCTGGGGGCGGGGGAGTCGGTTATCTATCCGGCCGCTAATCAGTTTGTCGCCCGCTGGGTTCCTCTACAGGAGAGAGGCTTCATTAACGGCCTTATCTTTGCCGGAGTCGGGGCAGGCAGCGGACTCACCCCCCCCATGCTGACCTGGCTCATTACACATCACGGCTGGCGTGCTGCGTTCTGGTTCAGCGCTCTAATCGGCTTTGCAGTAGGAACCGTCTGGTGGCTGCTGGCGCGAGATACTCCGGAAGAGCAGCCCGGACTTGACCCTCGAGAACTGAAAGAGATCCGCGACGGTCTATCGTTCGGCGCAATGAATTCGCCTGCTGCGGACAACGCGCCAGGCGAAACCAGGATCTCCTGGAGAGCCATCTTCCATCGCCGGGATCTTCCCGCTCTAATGGTGGGGTATTTCAGCTTTGGCTATGTCGCCTGGATATACTTCAGCTGGTTCTTCCTTTATATGGCGCAGGTTCGCGGCTTCGATCTGAAATCGAGCGCGCAATACGCCATGCTGCCTTTTCTATCGATGACCGTGTGCTGTCTGGCGGGAGGAGTGCTGAGCGACCGGCTGACAGGGAAGTACGGCCTGCGGCTGGGAAGATGCGGTCTGGCTGCCATTGCGATGATTTTTACAGCGGTGTTCCTCATTCTGGGGTCTCAGGTGCACAGCCCGCAACTGGCAGGGGTAATCCTTGCAGGGGGTGCCGGTGCGCTGTATCTATCGCAAAGCTCCTTCTGGTCTGTTTCTGTTGATATCGCCGGTCGAAGCTCCGGCGTTTTCTCGAGCATGGTGAACATGGGGGGCCAGATCGGCGGTGCGGTTACCGCCTCCCTTACGCCGTGGATTGCTCAGCGATATGGTTGGACTACGTCTTTTTCCATCTCCGCGATTCTGGCGATTATAGGGGCAATCTGCTGGATGACAGTTCATCCCGAACATCCGCTGGATGACGAGGTTCCGGCTGCGTAAGATTTTTTGTTGCAGTTATCATTGAGCTGTGATGCGGTAATAATATCGGTGTTTCCCTGCTTCCAAACCGAAACGACATTCGCGGCTCTTTCTGTTGAATGCTTTAGAGTCCGGCGCCTTCGCCATCGCGCTATTTGGGGCTTTCTTGCCTTATTCATCCTGCTCCTGGTGCCTGCTTTGGCAATTGCGGAGGCAGATGCTGCGCCTCAAACGACAACATCCACGACCTACCTGGCGGAAAAATCACCTTCGGAAGCTATTCGCGGCATCTCCAACCTGGTTTCGACCGGGGGGCCTCGCGTCGAGTTGCAGGGGGGCAAGCATGATGTCGTCATCCTGTTTGATAAGGCAACTCCGGACCGTTCAGCAGGCACTGAAGTGCGGTATCGACTGGTTGGATACGATTCGGACTGGCAGAACACAGAGTCTCGCGCTGCGCACTATAACCAGCTCAACCCTGGCAACTACCGTTTCGAAGTTCAGGAGCGAGACCCTGGAACGAACCAATGGGTCTCTCACGCCGTCAATCTTGCGGTCGGAGAAAAGCCTGAGATATACGAAACCTGGTACTTCTATCTGGCGCTCCTTTTCATAGCCATCGTGTTACCTGCCTATCTTTACCGCCGCCGTGTTCAGATGATGAAGGGACATATCGGCATTGTTCTGGAAGAGCGCAACCGAATTGCTCGCGAGTGCCACGACACCCTGATGGCCGGCTTTGCTGCAATCTCCTGGCAATTGGAGGCGACTGCAAAGCTGTTCCATGATTCCGATCTCGCGGCGACACCGGCAGCGAAATCCTGCGATCTCGCTCGGAGCATGGTGTCGCACTGCCAGGCTGAGGCCCGTCGGATCATATGGGATCTTCGCGACAGCGATGAGATGACCAACGTCCTCTCACAGGCACTCGCTCGGACTTTGTCGGCGAATCACCTGAAGGAGCAGATATCCACGGTACTCGACGTTGAAGGCGACGAGCCTCCGCTTCCGCCCGGATGCGTTCACCATCTTGTCTGTATCGGGCAGGAGGCGATCACCAATGCGATCCGTCATGCGAGACCAAGTACTATAACCGTGCGGCTTAAATATGATTCTGACGCGCTCAATCTTTCGATACGAGACGACGGACGAGGATTTCAATCCTCGGATCGCTCTGCGTCGCGTCGCGGGCATTTTGGGATTCCAGTTATGGAAGAGCGAACGCGCAAGCTGGGTGGAACCTTCCGCCTCCAATCTAACGTCGGAACCGGAACCGAAGTAAATGTCTGGGTTCCATTTAATGCAATGCAGCTTCCTATCAACCAGGAACATCACGTCATACGCTGGATCGGGATATGAAACAAATACGCGTTCTTCTTATCGAGGACCATTTCCTCGCACGCATGGCCCTGCACTCCGTGCTCTCCGGCCACTCGCAAATTCGCATTATCGGTGAGGCCTGCGACGGCGAAGCGGGGATAGCCATGTATCGACAACATAGGCCCGACGTCGTTGTGCTTGACCTGCGCCTGCCCCGCTTAAGCGGTTTCGAGGTGATTGTCGAGCTGCGGAAGGAATTTCCATCAGCACGCATCGTGGTCCTCTCGAATTATCGGGGTAGCGAAGATATCTATCGCGCGGTCCGCAGTGGTGCAATGGCTTATCTGACCAAAGACGCGAGCGGGGAAGAGTTGCTGAACGCGATTCAAAATGTGGATCGCGGGCTGCGGTATTTGCCACACGTAGCTCTCGACAGGCTTGCCGAGCGAATGCCATCCGTCGAGCTGACCCCGCGTGAATCGGAGGTCCTGACTTGCATTACGCAGGGAAGGAGCAACCGCGAGATCGCCGAAGAGTTACGGATCGCCGAAAAAACCGTCCGGATTCACGTCAGCTCGGTACTGGACAAAATGGGGGCACGCGATCGCACCCAGGCGACGATTTACGCCTTACAACGAGGCCTGGTCCATCTGGATTGAGCCTTCCTCAAAAAAAACTTGTCAGCTATATCTCAATCTGAGAGTCTTATCCATCCAAAAGCGGGTAGTCGCCAGACGAGACGAATGCTAGGACATTTGCCTTAATGACCCGCACGTCAACTGCCCCATGACAGGATTCCGTAAGTGGGGTCCAATAATTACACCCAAACATTTAAGATCCTGTACAACCCGCAAAACCTAACTTTGTGTTGCCCGCTCGTTCTCTACTTGAGCAGGTGGTCACGTTCGTATCATAGGAGTCTTTTGTGAAAAGAGCATTACTCTGTTGTCTGGCTCTCTTGGCCACTCCATTGGCCCTTATGGCCCAGGTCGCAAACAACACCTCTCTCGTCGGCACAGTTACCGATGCGACAGGTGGAGTTATCGCCGGCGCACACGTCACCGGCGTCAATCGAGATACAAAGGTCTCCTATTCCGGAGATACGAATGGAGAGGGCTACTACTCCATTCCCTTTGTCGCTCCCGGAACTTACAACATCTCTGTTGAGAAGAGCGGGTTCCAGAAGACCACCAGCTCGGGCGTAACCGTCCAGCTTAACATGGCTGCCCGTACCGACTTCAGCTTGAGCGTAGGTTCCGAGGCCACCGAGATCACAGTTTCGGCCGCTACTCCGGCCCTTTCCACTGACGACGCTCTCATCGGCGAGACGATCAGCACCCACCAGGTGACCAATCTCCCGATGAATACCCGTCGCGTCATGGACCTTGCGACGACGGCCTCGAACGTCATTCAGGGACCGAAGACCTCCTTCACCGGTGTTCCTCCCGGAGCCAACTATATCGGCGCCGGTACGCGTGAGGTCACCAACTCACTGACCCTGGACGGTATCACGATCATGAACTCCCTGATCTCGTCCTCGCCAGTGACCCCGAACCCGGACGCCATCTCCGCCGTGCAAATTCAGAGCGGTAATTACACCGCGCAGTACGGTGCTTACATGGGTATCCATATCAACTCGGATACCAAGTCGGGCACCAACACGCTCCACGGAACGGCATACGACTACATCCAGAACGACGCCTTCAACGCCAAGCCGTGGCTCGCAAAACCGACCGATAAGCCGGCGAAGATGCGCTTCAACCAGTTTGGTGGCGTTGTCAGCGGTCCCGTCGTTATCCCCCATCTCTACAATGGTCGCGACAAGACCTTCTTCATGGGATCGTATGAAGGTCTGCGCCAGCATCAGACTTCGCTCAGCCAGGTGACGGTTCCCACCCTCAAGATGAGGACGGGTGACTTCTCCGAGCTTCCGTTCCAGCTCTACCACCCTAATGACCGAACGACTCCTTACGCCAACAACCAGATTCCGGTAGATCCTGTCGCCGCCAAGCTGCTGCAGTATTACCCCAATCCCACTGATCCGGGTGTGACAAATAATTTCACGGGCTATGTTCCCGTCGACATCGTTCAGAACCAGACGCTGGATCGCGTTGACCATAACGTCGGACAGAATGTTCGTCTTTTCGGTCGCTACCTTTGGCAGAAACTCACCTTCGTCCAGGGCAATGCTGTTCCCACATCGAGTTCCTACTCGCCAACGATGGACCGGAATGGGATGATCGGATACACCCACATCATCACTCCCAGCTTCATCAATGACTTCCGCCTGGGCTTCAACGTGCTCACGAGCGACGTCAACAATGGATTCGCTCAGAACGGTCAGAATGATGCCGGCTCTAAGCTCGGTATTCCCGGTTTTAGCGCCGACGTTGATAACGCAAATCCTGGTCTCCCGACCATCGCCCCCACTGGGTACGTTGGCCTCGGATCCTCCGGTACCAACTGGAAACAGGATGATCGTACAATCCACGGCTACGACCAGATCACCTGGACGAAGGGCAAGCACAGCATCATGGCAGGTGCGGATATCCGCCGCATGACCATCGGACGTTCTGCCCAGAACGATCCTCGCGGTAAGTTCAGCTTCAGCGGTATCTACACAACTCAGTGCGTCCCTGACCCCACCAAGCCAACTCAGCCATGCTCCAATGCGGCCGCAGGAAACGCTCTCGCAGATATGGTCGCCGGTGTTTCCTCAGCTGTTCAGACCCCCACCTTCCAGGTGAAAGGTTCGGTTGGAAGCTGGCGCAACGGTTACTTCGTTCAGGACAACTGGCAGGTAAGTCAGAAGCTCACGCTGCTCTATGGAATCCGTTATGAACAGCCTACCCAGCCGTACTCGCTCAATGGGTATGCACGAATCATGAACCGTGACTTTACGGCCTTGACTCCCGCGACTTCTGCCACCAACGGTTCCACGTTTACACCCACACCGGGCTTCAAGTTCACTGGTCCCAACAACAACCTGTGGGCTCCCCGACTGGGCTTTGCCTATCGCGCGACCGACAAGATCGTCGTTCGTGGTGGTGGCGGCATCTACTACAACCCGAACCACCTGAACGCGTTCACGCTTGCAAGCGCCAACTACCCGCTTGCCAATACCACCAACTACAGCGCCAATTCATACTTCTCCACGAACACCTTCGCCAACCCCAGCGGCGGTCTCACTGCCCCGGTTGCCTGCGTACCGGGAACACCAAAGTGCTACACCACGGTCTTCACCGACGACTACAGGCTGCCGACTCCCCGGATGTATCAGTGGAATCTCGACACCGGTGTTGAGCTCTGGAGAGACGCTGCCTTCGAACTGCAGTACCTTGGTTCCAAGTCAGTCCATCTGGACTTCTCGGCGCAGCCCAACCAGCCGCTGCCCGGTCCTGGTGACGTGAACGCTCGTCGTCCCAACCAGAACTTCGGTGCGATTCGCGAGATCGAGAACGGCGGATTCTCCACCTACAACGGCCTTACCGCCATTCTGCGCCAGCGCATGAATCACGGTCTGAGCATGAACCTCTCCTACACCTGGGCTCACAACATGGATACCTCCAACGACGCGAACGGTGGCGGCTACCTGATGAACCCCTATGACACGCATGGGGACTACGGCAACTCCAACTGGGACATCCGTCACCGCTTTGTTGCGACGGTTCTGTACCAGCTTCCGGAGTTCTCCGGACACAATTATGCGGTCCGCGCAATCGCTGGCGGATGGCAGGCAAACATGATTCTGACCCTGCAGACCGGCATGCCGTTCAACGTTGGTCTCTCGTCGGATCGGGCAAACACCGCTACGAGCGGAACCCAGCGCCCGAACTATGTGAAGCCCGGCAGAAACACCTGCTCGACCAGCTTCGTTGTCAAGAACGGTAGGTCGGCAAGCTGCATCGATTCGTCGGCGTACGCTCTGCCTGCCCAATACACCTATGGCAATCTGCACCGCAATGACCAGCACGGCCCGGGACGTGAGCTCGTGAACTTCTCGATGTTCAAGAACTTCCCGATCTACGAGCGGCTGACATTCCAGCTTCGTGCCGAGGCCTTCAACCTCTTCAACCATGTCAACCCGAGCAATCCGAACACGACGTTTGGAGCGTCAAATTTCGGAACGATTACCAGCACGCAGACCGATCCTCGTGTTCTCCAGCTGGCGGGCAAGATCAACTTCTAACTTTCAACCCTCAAGCCGCCGGATCTCGATCCGGCGGCTTTTTTCGTCTGACATCCAGTACTATGTTTTCAGTTTTTCAGGAGCGAAAATGAATTCCGCATCTTCTTCATGGTTTCTGCGCCTCCGCACATTAGCCATCGCCGGTGTTGTAGGCGCCAGTGCTCTGACGATCACCCATATCGTGCGGGCGGATGCCCCCAAGACAGCAGCCGACTACGCCGCAGATCCTGCAGGCATGATTGACGCATACCGCCACGTCGAGGCAGCCTCTGTCTCCGATGCGATCGAGCAGACGCTGCACCAGAAGATGTACATGTCCCATAAAATGCAGTCCATCTTCCCGACCAAGTTCGCCGGCCCGGCTCTAACGGTCAGGCTGGTTAAGGAAGAGAATCACGACGCCAATGCTCTCTCGGGTATGCTCAGCGCAATCGATTCGGGCGGGCCGGGCTCGGTCTACGTGATGAAGATCGATGACGGTGCTGACATCGCCGGCATGGGCGGCCTGATGGGAACCGCGATGGCCTCTCGCGGCTTTGCGGGCGCTGTGGTTGATGGCGGCGTTCGTGACCTTCCCCAGCTCAAGAAGATCGGTTTCCCCGTGTACGCTCTTGGGCCGGTGCCTTCCACCTCGGTCAGCCACTATCGCTTTGGTGGTTCCAACATGCCGATCGATTGCGACGGCGTGAAGGTTAACCCGAACGACATCATCGTAGCGGACCAGGACGGAGTTGTCGTTGTGCCCCGTGCTCATGCAGCGGAGATCCTCGTCCTTGCCCAGAAACTTGATAACAGCGAACATTCCATGTACCCCTACATTGAAAAGTTCCACTCCATCGTTGAGGCGGTGAAGCAGTTCGGACGTATCTAGAACAGCGGCTAGGGAAGCACGAAGCGGCGGATTGAAGGCTGGCACAGGATAACCTTGTTGCCAGACTCGATTTGCCGCTTTTGTGTTTACCTCCTCCGATGGCTCTTGATAGGCCCTGTTCCAGAATCTGGGTTGAAGTACCTATCCAGAGTGCCACTTCTTTTGCGTATGTCTTTGCCTATGGCATTTGTCATAGCATCCTCTTGATCAGTTGGCCTATGACAAATGGAAGCTCTTGGGTTCTGATGGTCATTGCCTTACAATTCACCCCTCAGATACTCCCCGGTCTTTTTATATGAAAGGATGTTCCTTGATGGCCAGCGAAACGACTTCAGCCGCCCTTACGCGCCGCAGCTTTCTGCAACGGTCCCAAACAATGCTGGCAATGGCTGGAGTAGCCCCGCTCGTCTCTTCCGTAGAGGCGCTTGCGGCTCCAGCCGCCACGAACAGTCCCGTAGCAGTCGACTATTACCAGAAGCTGGGCGTCAAAAAGATGATCAATGCGGCCGGTACATACACAATGTATACAGCCGCTGTCATGCCTCCGCCGGTCATCCGCGCCGTCGAAGAGGCTGCAAAGCATCCGGTTCACCTGCATGAACTTCAGGTTCGCGCCGGGGAGTATATCGCTCAGAAGCTACGCTGCGAAGGCGCCCTCGTCTCGTGTGGCGCGTCCTCGGCGCTCACGCTGGCGACAGCCGCTGCCATCACCTCTGCCAATAACTGCAAGCCTGAGGACATTCCGCAGAACGTTGGTCCCATGAAGAACGAGGTGATTGTTCAGAAGTCCCATCGCTACGGATATGACCACGCCATCTTTCTCTGCGGAGCGAAAATCGTTGAGGTCGAGACCCTTGACGACTACAAGCGGGCATTCAACGAGAAGACCGTGATGACCAACTTCTTCAATGCTGCAGAGAATGGTGAAATCGGTCACGAGCAATGGCTTGAGGTTGCGCACCAGCATAACGTGCCCTGCCACATTGATGCGGCTGCAGATATGCCCCCTATCTCCAATCTTTGGAAGTACACCGGCATGGGCTTCGATATGGTCTGCTTCTCGGGCGGCAAAGGTATCCGCGGTCCTCAGAATGCGGGTCTTCTTCTTGGCAAGAAGCAGCTCATCGATCTCGCCCATATGAACAACAATCCCTACGAGGGCGTAGGCCGCGGCATGAAAGTTGCCAAGGAACAGATCGTCGGAATGGTGGCTGCTGTGGACTGGCTGCTTGAGCAGTCGGATGAGTCGATGGAGAAGGAGTTCACTCGTCGCGCCAACGTCATCGGCAACATCGTAAAGGATGTTCCGACGGTGAAGACGACCATCTTTACTCCCGAGGTCGCAAACCACGTTCCTCACCTCATCATTACGTATGACCCCAGCACCGTCGGAATCACTCCTAAGGAGGTACAAGCGAAACTTCGGGCGCTTGATACTCCGATTGAGTTGAATCCCTCGACCGGAAGCCAGCATGCCGGCAGCGGAATGCCTGCGTGTCCCAATGCCCTTGTGGTCGGCACCTGGATGCTTTTGCCGGGCGAGCCCGAGATCGTCGGGCGCCAGATTAGAGCTGCTCTCAAGAAAGCCTGATCATGCCTGCAATGAGGCTGATCCTGAATCATCAAAGGAGTTTATCAATATGGATAAGCAGTCAAGAAGAGGTCTTCTGAAGAATGCCGCGAAGGTAGCAGTGGCCGTCACGGGCGGAGCCGTCGCGGCCAAGAGCGCCTCCGCACAGGGAAGTGGGAAGCTTGAGAAGAAGGCGTATCCTGCACCACCTCCTTCTACCGATGGCAAGCGCCCGCTCTTCTCAGGAGCAGTTTCCTATGGAAACACACTTTACCTCGCGGGGGTCGGAGCGCACTTTCCCGGGACGATCGAGGAGCATACCAAGCACGTCCTCGATGAGCTGGAAAAGAAGCTCATCAGCGCAGGCTCCTCCATGGAAAAGGTCCTGAAGGTGAACGTCTATCTGAACGACCTGAAAGACTATGACGGGATGAACAAGGTCTATGCCACGGCGAACTGGGGAAGCATCCCTCCAGTCAGGACAACTGTGGCTCCCGCTGCTGGAATTCCGGGCAACTCGCTTGTGGAGATCGATCTCATCGCTTACATCTGACCGGTCATGCGGGCCTGCGGCAGCACGTGCCCTGCACCCCAATCGAAGCATTTTGAAATGTGGGATCTCAGGCTCAGGGAGGGCCGCAAAGATGTCATCGCTCAGCAACGGTAAGTGGTCTCGTCGAGAGATTCTCAAGCAGTCTGGCATCCTGTCGGCCCTCGGAGCAACCTCAGCCATCGCACCGGCCGTGGCCAGCGCAGCCCCGACCACCGAGAAGATCGCGCCCACCGACACGCTCGTTCATCACCACAACATGAGCGACAATCTGTTCACGCGCATTGGCGTTCGTCCCATGATCAACGGACGTGGAACGTACACCATCATTAGCGGATCCTGCTCGCTGCCTGAGGTGAAGCAGGCAATGTACGACGCTTCTTTCTACTTCGTGCACCTGGACGAGATGATGGACGGCATCGGAGCGCAGCTGGCGGAGCTGACCGGAGCAGAGTGGGGAATCACCACGACGGGCTGTGCCGCTGCAATCTGTCTCGCAACGATCGCCTGCATCGCAGGCACTGACATTGAGGAATGCCAGGCGCTTCCGTATATCAAGAAGAAGGACCAGGTCATCATCCCCAAGCACTCGCGCAATCCCTATGACATTGGCGTGCGCATGTCCGGCGTGGAGGTCATCGAAGTCGATTCCCCGGAGGAGTTTCGCGCCAAGCTCTCGGATCGCACCGCAATGGTATACATTCTGTCTGGCCCCGATTCGACGTCAGGACCTATGAGCATCAACGTGCTCTGCGGAATCGCCAACGAGAAGCACGTTCCGGTCTTTGTAGATGCGGCTGCAGAAGAGCCCATCAAGCCCAACATCCATATCGCTGCAGGAGCTTCGCTGGTTGGCTACTCGGGGGGCAAGTGCATGCGCGGTCCACAGTCGTCCGGCATGATGATTGGGAAAAAGGACTTGTGCAAAGCAGCTTTCTACCAGGCATCGCCGCATCACTGCTACGGTCGCGCTCTCAAATGCAGCAAGGAAGAGGCGATGGGTCTGTTGGCCGCTGTTCGCCAGTGGTACAAGCGTGATCACGCTGCAGAACAGGCACAGTGGCTCAGCTGGATGCAGCATATTGCCGACAGGGTAAAGGGCATTCCGAACGTAACGGCGCAGGTCATTCCTCCGCAGGAGGATCTTTCAAACCGCTGCGCCACGCTCAAAATCACGTGGGATGCAAACAAGGTCGGTATCACCGGGACGGAAGTATCGGCCCGACTGGATGAAGGCAGCCCCCGCATCGCCTTGATCGGTGCTCAGGGACGTCGTCCGGACATGATGGAGAGCTCGATTGGAGTGACGTCCTACATGATGCAGGCGGGGGAAGAAAAGATCATCGCCGATGCACTCTACGAAATCCTTACCCATCCCGGGTCCCATCCGAACCCGGTTCTTCCAACAGGCGCTCCGGCCTCTGTGCAGGGCACCTGGGCAGTGACCATCCACTATCTGCGCGGTGCGGGTGAGCAGAAGTTTGTACTGGAACAGAAGGGAAATGATGTCACCGGCGAGCATCATGGAGAAATCTATAACGCAACCTTCAAAGGTGCTGTTCACGGAGACCAGATTGAGCTTCACAGCGTGATGCCGGTCGGCGGGAATCCGCTGCATTGCAACTTCAAGGGCACGGTAACCGGAGGCACGATGTCCGGAACTGTCAATATGGGCGAGTACGGTGATGCCCAATGGAGTGCTGTTCGCGCCTGATCCGTAGGTAATTTGGCCTAGTTTCATCCTGAACCACAGGACCGATGACGCACGCATGCACTTGCCTGACAATAGCTAATGTCAGTTCGGGTTTGTTACGGAGAAGGGGGATAGCGCCATTCTGCCGCGTGTCTTCCCTAGGCTTCTGCTCTACCAGATTCCTAAGAAGTCACCCTCTAAAGCTTTCGAAAGAATTCCGGATTGCCGAGATCGTTTCCAGGCGCTCTTTGCCATCGCGGGAGATATGTCGTTCGAGAGCAATCCTGCCGCAGCCGCCGCACTTCGCAGAATTGTTTTGCTGTGGCCTGCGCACAAACTTTGGGAAGAGTAGAAAAAACCTTCTGCTGTTTGCCTCATTCAGCGGCAGCATGGCTAGACCTGCAGAAAGGCACGAACGTTGCGTGTCATCAAGATGGATGATTTGATCTCCCGCTGAGGGAATGCGGTGCAGCTAAGGCGCCGCTGGAGTAAACGGATGTTAGAACGTTGGACGCGAGTACGGTACTTTTTAGCCTTTTGGTTGTTCGTGTTGAGCGGCGTTGCCTTTCTTGATCGAACCAATATCTCAATCGCCGGTCTGCAGATCAGTACGGAGTATGGATTAGGAAATCAGCGTCTCGGCTGGATATTTAGCGCATTCCTGATCGGTTACGCCGGATTTCAGCTGCCTGCCGGATGGCTCTCTGCGAAATTCGGTCCCCGACGCGCACTTGCGTTAGGCGTTACCTCCTGGGGGGTGGCGACCGTACTTACCGCCCTTCTCCCCTCGCGCCTCCCTTACGCCGTGGTGCTGCTGATCGGCATCCGTTTCATTCTGGGAGCCGGGGAGTCCGTTATCTATCCGGCAGCAAACCAATTTGTCGCGCGATGGGTTCCGGTTCAGGAACGAGGCTTCATCAACGGGCTCATCTTTGCTGGGGTCGGCGCAGGCAGTGGTCTTACGCCTCCCTTGCTCACCTGGCTCATTACGCATCACGGCTGGCGTGCTGCATTCTGGTTCAGCGCCATCGTCGGATTCATTGTCGGCGCAATCTGGTGGAAGTTCTCTCGCGATACTCCTGAAGAGCATCCCGCGATGTCGGCCAAAGAGTTGGTTGAGATCCGCGACGGCCTGGGTTATAGCGACTCCGCGATTCCTGCAAACGCTGATGCCAAAACCTCCGGCACTCAGATCTCCTGGCGAGCTATCTTCCATCGCCGTGACCTGCCTGCACTGATGGTCGGTTATTTTGCCTTCGGCTACGTCGCGTGGATCTTCTTTAGCTGGTTCTTCCTCTACATGGCTCAGGTGCGTGGCTTCGATCTCAAATCGAGCGCTCGCTACGCCATGCTCCCGTTTCTCTCCATGACCATCTTCTGCCTCTTGGGGGGGATGCTCAGCGATCGTCTCACGGCAAGGTACGGGCTTCGCATCGGCCGTTGCGGTCTGGCAGCAGTCGCCCTCGTCCTCACGGCAGTCTTTCTCGTGCTCGGCTCCCAGGTTCACAGCCCGCAGCTTGCCGGATTCATCCTCGCGGGCGGCGCAGGCGCTCTCTACCTGTCTCAAAGCTCCTTCTGGTCCGTGTCGGTCGACATCGCCGGCAAGAGCTCAGGCGTCTTCTCCAGCATGGTCAATACAGGCGGTCAGATTGGAGGCGCTGTAACCGCTTCGCTCACCCCTTGGGTCGCGCAGCGCTATGGGTGGACAACCTCCTTTGCCATCGCTTCAGGTCTTGCGATCGTTGGTGCAATCTGCTGGATGACGGTACATCCGGAGCGCCCATTGCTGACCGAGCAGTCGCTAGAGACGGCATATCTGGCAAAATAGGTCATTAGGCCTAGGCGCGAGATAAGCCATTTGCCTGTAGTCAACCGATCTGTGTAAAACCTATGATTCGACGACAGAAATAGGAATCCATCTGCAATGCCTTCTATGCGGCAGGCCATCTTCACCGGCGTGTGATCGTGACCGCTAGACGCCGTCGGTGTTCCCTCGAATGTTTGTCTTTCAGCCAGGGGACACAAATTCTATGATTTAGCTGCGACTCCACGCCCGAGAGATCGCAAAGGAGAAATCAAATGGATAACAACTCGCGACGTAAATTCTTTGGCAAGTTCGCAGCCCTCGCGGCAGCAACGGCAACCAGTGCACGGCTCTTTGGTCAGCAGCCCGCCGCAGCCCGGACGCCAGACGTCACCGGTTCCCGCGGTAACCATGTCCACAACGGGATCTACTACTTCTCCGGGACGGGTTCCAACGATGGGTATTCCAAGGAAGACCATGTGACTGTGACCGATCCGTTTGAGAAGCACGTGACCCGTGCTCTGGATGCTCTCAAGAAGTCGCTGGAGCGAGTGGGCTCTTCCATGGACAATATCCTTAATATGCAGGTATTTATCTGCCTGCCCTCTGCTGACGGTGTCACAGCACCGACCGGTAAGGCGCGTTTCGATGCTTACACCGAACATTACAAGGCGCTGAACAAGATCTACGGCACATATTTCAGCCCGGGCAAGGCCCCCTCGCGTGCCTTTATGGCGGTGGATTGGATTCCTGGGGATTCTCTGGTCGAGTTCGTAGGCAGCGCTCTGGTTGTCAATCCGCCTTCTACTTCGTCGAAAAATAGTTAACACATGAACAGGAGCTACAAATGATTTTGAAGTCCCGTTGGAACCGTCGTTCCTTTTTGTCCGCACTTGGTGCTGCAACCGGAGGACTGCTTACACCGGGTGCGGCTGTCGCCGAAAAGAAAGATGAAAAGCATGGCGTCGACGGTCACCCGATCGTTCCGATCAAGAGCGGTCTGGGCTCGACGGGGGATGTCTACAAGGAACTGGGCGTCACTCCGCTAGTGAACATCGTTGGAACGGTCACCGTCATTGGCGGAACCGTGATGAAGCCCGAGGTTATGGAGTTGATGCGTCAGGGCAATCAGCACTTCGTCATGATTAACGAGCTTGAAGTGGCGGCCGGACGATTCCTTGAGAAGCTTTGCAAGCTCCCCCCCGGCTATACCGGTCTCGTCACTGGCGGCGTCGCTGCGGGAACGGTCGTAGCCTACGCAGGCATGTTGACGGAAGATCTCGAGCCACGTATGAAGGCGGTTCCAGATCTGACGGGCTTCCCCAAGACTGAGGTCATCATCCAGAAGGCCCATCGTAACAACTTCGACCACCAGGTTCGCCAGACCGGTGTCAAGCTCATCGAGGTCGAAACCAAGGACCAGATGATCAACGCGATCAACGACAAGACACTGGCGATGCATTACATCAATATCCAGTCCGATCGCGGTCAAGTCAGCGGTCCCGAGATGATCGAGATTGCCAGAAAGGCAAACATCTACACCTTCAATGACGCCTCCGCTGACGTTCCCCCCAAGGAGCGCTTGTGGGAGTATCCCGCTCAAGGATGGGATTTCGTGGCTTTCTCGGGCGGAAAGGACATCTGCGGTCCGCAGGCAACCGGCTTCCTCTTCGGTAAGGAGAAGTTGATCCGCTGGGCCCAGATGAATATGAGCCCGCAGGAAGACCGCATCGGTCGCTCCAGCAAGGTAGGCAAGGAGGAGATCTTCGCCGCTCTCAAGGCGATCGAGATGTTCGTTAACCAGGACTATGATGCCGTTCTCAGAAGCTATGACGAACGCGCCAATGTGATCTCAAAGGCCATTGCTAAGTTTGGAGTGACTCCGTTGCCGCGAGAGTTCAATCCCAAGGCACTTGGCAATGTCACTCCGCACTACAGCTGGAAGATTGATCCTACGAAGGTGAACATCACCTCGCAGGAGGTCATGCACCAGCTCGCCGAAACCAAGCCCGTGGGTATTGGAAGCCTCAACGCGGATGCAGCTGGCATGCGTGGACGCAATCCCGATGCCCCGGCTCACCCACCGGAACGTCATCGCCGTCAGCAGGACCCGACTGTGTTCGGCTTCACTGTATGGCAGCTCAAGGAAGGCGAGGATAAGTACGTCGCTAACCGGCTCGTCGAGATCTTCAGTGCGGCGAAGAAGGCCTAACTCCTTTCCGAACGATATTAGACATACGGCATAATTGGGACCTTCGTTGAAGAGAAGGTCTCAATCAGCCTGATCCCACAGCTGCTCGAAATCAAGGAGATCCATGAATCGTCCGCTTTACCGACTTACGCGAACCATCGCCTCGTGTTGCGCCGTGCTCTCACTCGCCGCAGCCTCTGTTCACGCCTTTGCCCAGGCGCCTAACCTTGCTTACGATCTGGTTCTGCAGAACGGCCACGTTATAGACGACAAGAACCACATCGATTCGGTCATGGACGTCGCCATCAAGGATGGCAAGATCGCTAAGGTGGCGCCTCACATCGCCGCGTCCGATGCCCTGAAGGCCATCGACGTGAAGGGACTGTATGTAACCCCTGGCCTGATTGATATCCACTTCCACGGGTTCCTCGTCACGGGCGAGCGCGGATCCTACGCCGGCGACAACAGCATCCGTCCCGACGGTTTCACCTTCCGTACTGGCGTAACCACAGTCGTGGACGCCGGTTGTGCAGGCTGGCGCAACTTCGAGGAATACAAGAGCCGCATCATCGACCGTCAGAAGACCCGCATCCTTGTCATGCTGAACATCGTCGGCGCCGGAATGCGCGGATCCAAGTACGAGAACAACAAGGAAGATATGGACGGTGCAGCCACTGCGGAGATGGCTCTCAAGTACCCCAATATCGTAGTCGGCATCAAGACGGCGCACTATGCTGGCCCCGACTGGACGCCGGTCGAACAAGCCGTGATTGCTGGAACCAAGGCCAACATCCCCGTTATGGTCGATTTCGGCGAGAACTTCCCCAAGACCCGACCCCTTTATGATCTGCTCACCAAAAAGCTGCGTCCCGGTGACATCTACACTCACATGTACTCCGGCCTGCGTAACGAGCAGGACCCAGTAACCAAGGGGCCCAGCAAGGCATTTATCGAGGGACGCAAGCGCGGCATTATCTTCGATACCGGCACCGGCGGCGGCAGCTTCCGCTTCTCGCTCGCTGTTCCCATGGTCAAGGATGGATTCATTCCCGACTCTCTCTCGACGGACCTTCACATCGGCAGCATGAACAGTGCAACGAAGGACGAGTTGAATGTTGCCAGCAAGATGATGGCGATCGGTCAATCCCTGCAGCAGGTTGTCGCCGAGATGACCTCGCATCCCGCACGTGAGATCAAGCACGAAGAGCTGGGTAACCTCTCCGTCGGCTCAGTCGCTGATATTGCTGTTCTCCGGCTTGAACAGGGTCACTTCGGCTTCACCGATATGGACAACGTTCGCGTAGACGGAACGAAAAAGCTGACCGACGAGATCACGATCAAAGATGGAAAGATCGTCTATGACCTCAACGGTATGGAAGCCGACAAGTACGGTGCTCCGGCTAGCGCTCACGCTGACCAAGCGTACCGCTGGACCAGCTTCGCACACGGCCCACGTCCGGCGACCCCAGCCGACAACGACCGTCACTAATCGTACTAACCTGCAGCAGCAGAAAAGCCCAGCTTCGGCTGGGCTTTCTGTTTGGGTCAGCTTATTCACCTAAGCGAATACTATGCATTGTGGTCGCGACAGCGGAAATCTCTTGCCTTCATTGGAGAGCTTTCCCGTCTTCGGATCACGGGCAAACACCGCGAGATCGTCCGTTACCTGGTCTGCCACAATCAGCCATTTCTCCGTTGGGTCGAGCGCGACATGCCGAGGAACCTTCCCTCCGCATGAAGTCCTCTCCAACAGGGTCAGCTTGCCGTCGGTGGGCGAGACCGAGAATGAAACCATAAAGTCATCCAACCGATTCGCTACATAAACAAAACGTCCTGCCTTATCGATGATGATCTCTGACGGGGCTGATGGTCCTGTATGACCCTCCGGCACCGTTGAAATCAATTGCGCGGTAGTCAGGACTCCATTTTTCGCATCCCAGTTCAGAACATTCACAGATGACCCGACTTCATTCGCACAGTACGCCCAGCGTCCGTTGGGATGGAATACCAGCGCCCGTGGCCCCGAGCCCGGAAGGGCCTTCCATGCGGGAGGAGCCTGCGGCGTCAGCTTGGCAGTCGCTGCATCCAGGTGGTACACGTGAATCTCATCGAGCCCAAGATCGTTGACGAACAGAAACCTGTTGTCTGGGGAGACCGTGACTCTGTGGCCTCGCGGTCCTGCCTGCTGCGGCTTGGGACCGTGGCCGCTGTACTCGAACAATGAAACTGCATCGCTCAGCCTGCCTGTCCGGTCAACACGGAACGAAGCCGCGCTTCCCCCGCCGTAGTTTGCCGCAAAGGCACAGTGCCCCATATGGTCAAAGCTGACGTGACAGGTTCCTGGCCCGCCTGCCGAGACCTCATTGATCTTTGTCAACTTCGTGGCGCCGGCGTTTACCCTGAAGCTCGTAACCGCACCGCTCTTCTTGCCTTGGTACTCGTCCAGTTCGTTTGCGACCAGGAGAAAATGCTTGTCTGGGGAAAATGCCAGAAAGGTTGGGTTTTCTGCCTCCGCTGCCAACCCCACCTGAGCCAACTCTCCTGTGGCGGAGTCAAAGCTGTAAGCGTAAATGCCCTTGCTGCCCCTGCCAGTCTGTGTTCCCACAAACAAAGGGTGCCGTGTGGTCCGCTGCGCAAGCAAGCCCAGCGGATGAGTCGCAGCAGCAAAAGCGGCAGATCCCTGGAGGAACCTGCGCCGCGTCATCCTTACCATCGTTCAATCTCCCTCGCTTCTGATTGGCAAGGCTAACTGTAGAGCACCACTATACTTGCTGGCGAATCGACATGTGCCAGCACTCTTCCCGCTCGTACACTTCCTGTGCCAGGATCGATCTCGGCATACCGTACTGTGCCGTTGGTGCGGCTTACCCCCACCATGCTTCTGCCATCCGGCGCTAGATCGATTGCACTCAGTTGGCCCATCTCGCTGGCTTGTAGACCCAGCGAACGGCGAACCACACCCCTTTCGTTCAGGTTCCATACAAGCAACCCGCTGCGACGCTCACACGCATACAAAAAATGCCCTGACGGGTGAATCTTCAATGCCGAAGTGGTATCAGCTACGGCGGCAGTCATGTGATGTACTGCACCGGAAAAGGATCCTGACGCCGCTTCGTAGCTATGGCATGCGACTGCATCTTCGTGCGTCACGTAAGCAACTTCACCGGAAGGATGCATCGCTACCTGGGTGGGCTTGCATCCTGCTTTCAACTCTACGCGGTGTTGGGCTGTCAGACCTTCTTCACTGAACGAAAGGACGCTTAGCCGGTCCGTTCCGCTGTCTACCGTCACGATGCGGCCTTCCGGGTCGAACGCAATCATTTGGGGCTCGGCCTTACGTCCGCTGGAGGTGCGATCGGCGCCGACTTCCTTCAGAATCGCGCTCACACGTCCAAGGCTTCCATCGTAGTTAAGAGGAAGGATGTTGTAAGCTCCTCCTCCGCGCACAGCCACCACCAGGTGTCGCCCGTCGGGAGTCACCGCGGCATGCTGTGGATGGATCGCCGAAAGTGCCAGATGCTGACGATTCAGGAGCCCCAGCGTTCCATCTTTCTCGATCGCGTAGGCCTCAACCGTTCCCAGTGGAAGCCCTTTATGCGAGTCGATCTCATTGACAACATAAAGAGTGCGATCAGCTGCCAGCGCCAACGATACAGGGTGTGCGCTTTGAAGTGTCTGCAACTTCCGCCAGCCGCGCGCACCTGGAGCATAAGCATGAATGCCCTCATCGGCTCCCTCTTTGGAGGCAACATAGGCAAACTTCGCTTTGCTTGGCGCGCTCGTTTCAGCCAGCAGGGAAGTGCCCATGCCCGCTGAGGCGAGCGACGAGAAACCCAGCCACCCTACGAACTCTCTCCGGCTCCAGCGCGTGCTCATCACGTTCTCCTCTTCTCGATCTCTCTTAATCCTATCTCGCAACAGTCCCCGTTAGCAGCAATTTCCTTGCCGACTCAAAGACTTTTGAGACCATCCTACAATGCATCGGTC
>Ga0164242_10000620_pt1 | contig 42986 bp, 39 predicted proteins | sample OricomgcompostMG_FD_108783 | JGI IMG/M metagenome (GOLD analysis project Ga0164242, IMG submission 108783) | Miracle-Growth compost microbial communities from Emeryville, California, USA - Original compost - Miracle growth compost (MG) ... | reverse complement strand
TCGAGGGCCGCGTACGCGGGCGCGGTCCACCCGGCCATCGCGAGCGAGAGGCGGGCGCGAGCCGCGAGCGCCCACGTCGCGGGCTCGGCGCGGAACTCGACCTCGCCGCCCGCCGCGTCGGTCGCGTCGGCGTCGAGGAGGTGGTCGAGGGTCCGGCCCGTGGCGGGCCCGGCGGCATCCGGCGCGGTCTCGAGGCCGAGCAGGGCGCGCAGCGTGTCGACCGCCCCGCGGACCTCGTCGAGCTGCTTCTCCATCCGGTCGAGGTGCTCGCCGATCCGGGCCGTGCGCTCGCCGACGTCGGCCGTCCCCACGACCGCGCGCACCTCGTCGAGCGGCATCCCGAGCGCGCGGAGGCGGCGCACGACCTGCGCGAGCGGCACCTGGGTGACGCTGTAGCTGCGGTACCCGGTGACGTCGTCGACGTGGTGGGGCACGAGCACGCCCTGGGCGTCGTAGTGGCGCAGGGCCTTGACGGTCAGGTGCGTCATCCGCGAGAACTCGCCGATCGTCACCATGCCGTTCCGTCCGCCGCCGGGCATCCGGCCTCCCCTCCCGTCGCCACCGGGCGTCACGCGCCCGCGGGTCCGCGCCGCACGGCGAGCGCGAGCAGCCCGACGCCGAGCAGCGCGAGCAGCCCCACCGCCGCGAGGACGACGACGCTCGCGCCGAAGGCGTGCGCCACGGTCCCGCCGGCGGACCCGAGGACACCGTAGAAGACGACGCCCACGACCGCGACGCCCACGCTGTTCCCGGCCTGCTGCGCCGTCTGGAGCGCCCCGGACACCGAGCCGGCCTGGCGGGGGTCGGCGTGCGCGAGGACCTGCGCGGCGAGGGGCGTGATGCACAGCCCCTGGCCGGCTCCGGCGAGGAGCAGGCCGGGGACGAGCGCGGCCACGGTGGCTCCGGCCGAGCCGGGCGCGTCCGCGACCGCGAGGCCCAGGGCGCCGTACCCGGCGAGGATCGCGACGAGCCCGGTCACGACGACGGCGCTGCCGTGCCGGGCCGCGAGCGCCGGCGCCCGGAACGAGGTCGCGAGGTACCCGGCGGCGAGGACGCCGAACACGAGCCCGGCGTCGAGCGGGCTCAGCCCGAGCCCGTCCTGGAGGTAGAGCGCGAGGACGAAGTAGAACGACGCCTGGCCGCACCAGTAGACGAGCTGCGCGACGAGGCCGAACGACAGGGACGGACGGCGCAGCAGCGACGGCGGCAGGAGCGGCTGCCCGCCCGCGCGCTCGAGCCGGTCGCCCGCCCGGTAGGTGAGGACCGCGACCACGGGCACCAGGGCGAGGCTCACCCACGTCCACAGCGGCCACCCCACCTGCCGGCCCTCGACGAGCGGCAGGACGAGCAGGACCATCGTGAGCGCGCCGAGCGTCATCCCCACCAGGTCGAGCCGGCCGGAGCGCCGAGGGCGCGTCGCGGGCACGAGCCGGGGCGTGAGCACGAGGGCCACGACCCCGACGGGCACGTTGACCGCGAAGATCGCGCGCCAGCCGAGACCGGCGACGTCGGCCGCGATGAGCGCGCCGCCGACGAGCTGGCCACCCGCCGCGGCGACGCCGAGCACGGCCCCGTACCAGGCGAGCGCCCGGGCGCGCGCCGCGCCGGTGAAGCTCACGCCGACGATCGACAGCACGCTCGTGCCGATGAACGCGGCCCCGACGCCCTGGACGACGCGGGCGACGACGAGCACCGCCGCGCCGGGCGCCGCCGCGCACGCGAACGAGGCCGCGGTGAACACCACGAGGCCGAGGGCGAACCCGCGGCGGTGGCCGACGTGGTCGCCGAGCCTGCCCGCGACGAGCTGCGTCCCGGCCATCGCGAGCGCGAAGCCGGCGACGACCCACACGACCTCGCTCGGGCCGGCGTCGAGCTCCGCGGCGAGGGACGGCAGCGCGACGTTGACCCCGAAGAAGTCGAGGACCATGAGGAACGTCCCGGCGAGCAGGACGGGAAGGGCGCGCCACGGCGGCGCGGGGGCGACGGGCGGGACGACGGCCGGGGCGAGGCGCGCGGCGGTCGGGATGCTGCGTTCTCCGGTGCTGGTCATGGCACCGTTCTCGGCCCTCCCCTCGGGGGAGAGTCAAGAAGCCCGGCGGGCACCACCGCCGTTCACCCAGCGTTCCCCGCGCGTCCGTCCGGACGCCGACGGCCGGGCACCGGGCGTCCTTACCGTCAGCGCTGATGACCGACCTCGCCACCAGCCGTGCGGCGCGCGACGACGCCGCGAGCGGCGCTGCCGCGCGCGGCGACGCCACGCCCTCCGCCGGCGAGCTCCGCGGCTCGCGGGGCACGCTCCCGCACGTCGCGGCCGTCGCCGTGGTGCGCGACGAGGAGCCGTACCTGGCGACCGCCGTCGAGGCCGTGCTCGACCAGACGTGGGCCGGCCCGCTCGACGTCGTGCTGGCCGTCGGGCCGTCGCGCGACAGGACCCGGGAGATCGCCGAGGAGTTCGCCGCGCGCGACCCGCGCGTCCACGTCGTCGACAACCCGACGGGGTCCCGCTCGGAGGGGCTCAACCTCGCCGTCGCGCAGGTCGCGGCCCTGACTGGCTCGGACGACGGCGACGTCGTCGTCCGGTTCGACGGGCACGCCGTCCTGCCGGTCGGGTACGTGCGGCACGCGGTGCGCGTCATGGGCCGGACCGGCGCGGACGTCGTCGGCGGCATGATGGTCCCGGTCGGCCGCACCCCGTTCCAGCGGGCGGTCGCGCGCGCGATGGCGCACCCCGCGGGCATCGGCGCGACGTCGTTCCACACGGGCGGCGAGGCCGGCCCGGCGCACACGGTCTATCTCGGGGTCTTCCGCCGGACCGCGCTCGAACGCGTCGGCGGGTACGACCCGACGCTCGTGCGCGCCGAGGACTGGGACCTCAACCGGCGCATCCGCGCCGACGGCGGCGTGGTCTGGTTCGACCCCGAGCTCCAGGTCGTCTACCACCCGCGCACCACCGCGCGCGACCTCGCGCGCCAGTTCTGGAGGACCGGGATGTGGCGCCGCGAGATCGTCCGGCGGCACCCGACGACGGCGTCGCTGCGGTACCTCGCACCGCCCGCGCTCGTGCTGGGGCTGGTCGCCTCGCTCGTGCTGGGCGTCGCCGGGCTCGTCGACGCGCTCGTCCCGCCCGCGCCGACGGCGTGGCTGGGGCTCGCGCTCCTCGCCCCGCTCGCGTACGCGATCGTCGTCCTCACCGCGAGCGCCCACGCCGGCCTGCGCCAGCCGCGCGCCGTGAAGCTGCGGCTGCCCGTCGTCCTCGTCGTCATGCACGTCGCGTGGGGCGTCGGCTTCCTGCGCGGCGTCTCGCGCCACGCCCGCACCGAGCACCGGACATGACCCGTCGCACGGCGGGGACGACCCGCACCCCCTGGGAGGACACCGTGACCGCGGACCCGCGCACCGCTCTGCTCGTGCTGGCCTACGACTCGCAGCTGCGGTGGGCCCGGGCGCTCGGCGCGGCGCTCGAGGCGCAGGGCTGGCGCTGCCGGTACGCGGCCCCCTCGGACGTGCGGAGCTTCGTGGCGCCCGAGCTCGAGAAGAGCCTCGGCGTGAGCGTCGAGCGCGCGCCGTGGACGGAGCTCGTGCGGCAGGCGGCCGCGTCCGACGCGCTGGTCCTCGCGCTGCAGGGCCCCCTGACGTCCCGGTTCGCCCAGGACCTCGCGGCGTCGGGCGACGCCGGCGTCCGGCCGGTGGTCGTGACCGGCTGGGTCGGCGTCGTCATCGAGAAGCTCGTCGCGGGCTACCTCGAGCGGTTCGCGTCGGACGTCGTCGCGGTGAACTCGCGCGAGGACCTGCGCAGCTTCGAGGCTGCGGGCGCGCACCTCGGCCTGCCGACCGACAACCTGCTCCTGTCGGGGCTCCCGCTCCTGCCGCCCCGCCCGGCGCCGCCGCGCCGCGGCCCGGTGCGCACCGTGATGTTCGCGGACCAGCCGACCGTGCCGTCGTCGCGCGCCGAGCGCCTGTACCTGTACGACCGGCTCGTCGAGCACGCCCGCCGGCACCCCGAGCGGCGGGTGCTGATCAAGCCCCGCCACCGGCCCGCGGAGGACCCCTTCCAGGTGGTCCGGCACCACCCGGAGGAGCTCCTGGCGGGCGTCGTCCTCCCCTCGAACGTCGAGGTCGTCTACGACCCCGTGCCGGACCTGCTCCCGGAGGTCGACCTGCTGCTGACCGTCTCCTCGACGGCCGGGCTCGAGGCCGTGGGGGCGGGCGTCCGGACGGTGTTCGTCGCGGACCTCGGGGTGCACGAGAACCTCGGCAACCACGTGCTGCTGCCGTCGGGCCTGGTCCGCACGCTCGACGTCCTCGACGGGCCCGACGAGGACCTCCCGGAGCCCGACCCGGCGTGGCTCGCCGACTGGTTCGTGGGCGCGCCGGGGCGCCCGGGCGTGCAGCTCGTCGCCGAGCGCGTGGCCGAGCTGACGGCCGCGCCGCCCGCGGAGCGCCCGTTCGCCCGGACGACGGCGACCGCGACGTTCCGCGCCCGGGTCGCCGTGGCTCGCCACCGGACGCACGACCTCCCGGCCCGCGCGCTGCCCGGCGACGGCTCTCCGGCGCCGGCCGTGCGCACGCTGCGCTGGCGGCAGGGCGTGCGCGGGCGCGTGCTGCTCGCGTGCCACGCGGTCCTGCCGACGGGCTGGCAGGACTGGCCGCTCGTCGACCGGCTGCGGCGCGCCTGACGGCTCAGGGCCTCCGGCACCCGACGACGACGGTGCCGTCGAGCTCGTCGTCGTGGACCGTCCGGACGTCCACCAGCCCGGCCGCCCGGAAGGCCTCCTCGCTCGCCGCGGCCTGCCGCTCCGAGGTCTCGACGAGGACGTGCCCGCCGGGCGCGAGCCAGGCCGGGGCGCCCGCGACGACGCGCCGCTGCACGTCGAGACCGTCCGGGCCGCCGTCGAGCGCGACCGTCGACTCGAACAGGCGGGCCTCCGGGGGCATCGTGGCGATCGCGTCCGTCGGCACGTACGGGGCGTTCGCGGCCAGGACGTCGACGCCGCCGCGCACCGCCGGGTCGAGCGCGCCGAAGAGGTCGCCCGTCGTCACGCGGCCGCCCGGGAGGTTGCGCCGCGCCACCGCGACCGCGGCGGGGTCCACGTCGGCGGCGTGCACGACGGCGCCGGGCACGCGTGCGGCGACGAGCGCCCCCACCGCGGCCACGCCGCAGCACAGGTCGACGACGACCGCGGGTCGGCCCGCGACCGCCGCGGCGAGCCGCGCCGCCTCGCGGGCGAGCACGACGGTGCGCTGCCGGGGCACGAAGACCCCCGGCTCGACGGCCAGCCGCAGGCCGTCGAGCTCCGCGTACCCGACCACCTGCTCGAGCGGCTCCCCGGCCACGCGGCGCGCCGCGAGCTCGTCGAGCTCCGCGGCGTCCGCGGCGGCCTCCCGCAGGACCGCCGCCTCGTCCTCCGCGAACACGCAGCCCGCCGCGCGGAGCCGCGCGACGAGGGCGTCGCCGGTCGGCCCCGGCGCCCCGGCGTCGGTCACGCCCCGCGCCCGGCCTCGTCCTCCGCGAGCGCGGCGAGACGGTCGAGCGACGCCCGCAGGCGGTCGGCGGTGGTCGCGCGGGCCCGGACGAGACGCCGGGGGTCCGTGAGGTTCGTCCAGTCGTAGGTGTGCGTGACGGTCGTCGCGCCGGCACCCGCCGGCTCGAGCTCCCAGCGCCACACGTGGCCGAGCGGCTCGCCGCCCGGCTCAGCGGGCATCCAGGCGATCCGGCGGCCCTCCTCGAGCTCGACCACGTGGTTCTCGCGCGTCGCGCCCGACGTGACCGTCATGACGAACACCTCGCCCACGGCCCGCACGCGCTGGCCGGGCTCCGCCTCGGCCAGGTTGTCGTTCCCGTCCCAGCGGGGCTGCTGCGCGGGGTCGGCGATGAGCTCGAAGATCGCGGCGGCCGGAGCCTCGACCGTCCGGCTCGCGGAGACGACACGGGGCACCTGGTCCTGGGGGATCTCGTCGGTCATGGACGCATGTCTAGCACCCGCGGTCAGCGCCGCCGAACGGATTGCGCGACGGGCGCCGGCGCGAGCAGCCGGGCCAGGGCCCGCAGGTCGGCGGGTCCGCGGAGGCCGGGGGCGCCGGGGCCGGCCGCGCCCGCGCCCCGGGTGGCGGCGACCGCGCCCCGGAGGGCGTCCGGAAGCTCGGACGGGGCGTCGTGCAGCCCGTGGGCGTCGAGCCAGCCGGCGTCGGCGACGGGACCGCCGGCGGCGAGCACCGCCGGGAGGTCGGCGAGCCCGACGAGGAGCCCGCTCCCCCGGAACGCGGTGTTGATGAGGTCGTCGCGCACGCCGAAGTCGTCGAGCAGGGCGACGGGCACGCCGGCCGCGAGCGCCTCGAGCGCGGCGGTCGAGCTCACGGTCACGAGGGCGGACCCGGGACCGAGCCACGCGGCCAACGGGCCGGTCTCGAACCGGAGCCCCGGCGCTCCGCCGGGACGGGCCGCGGCGAGCTCGTCGAAGGGCCAGCGCTCGTCGTGGGTCTGGCGCTCGGCCGCCCGGCCGCGGAGCTTGACCACGACCTCGAGGCCCGCCGCGGCGAGCGCGACGAGGCCGTCGAGCAGGCGCTCGCGCTCGGGCCGCGACGCCGGGACCAGCGCCTGCGGCGCGAACACCACGCGCTCGACCGGCGCGCGCGGGCCGTCCGTCCGTGCTTCGGCGGGGCGGGGCAGGAAGGGCAGCCGCGACAGGACGACGCGCATGCCGGGCGCGAGGCGGCCGACGACCGGCTCGAACGCCTCGCGCTCCGCCCGGGAGTGCGCGACGAAGAGGTCGGCGCCGCGTCGGAGCCCGACCGCCTCGGGCGACGCCGGCAGCGCCCACCCGGGCAGCCCGACGACGGTCACCGGACGCGGGCGGACGCGACCGGCGAGCGCGAGGACCACGCGCGCGGTCGGACCCGTGCACGCGACGACCAGCACGTCGGGCGGGTCCTGCCGCAGCCGGCGCACGAGCCCGCCGACGCGGCGGACCGACGGTGTCGCGAGCCCGGTGCCCGCCACGGCGGAGGCGACCTGCTCGTCCGACGGCAGCACGGGCGACGCCACGAGCACGAGGCGCCCCGCGAACCCGTCGCCCAGGCCGTCGAGCGTCGCCGCCGCCCACTTGAGGTACGAGTCGGAGTCGGCGACGGCGAGGACGCGGACCGTCACGGCTCGCCCCGCCGCGCGGTCGCGCCCTGCGCGACCGGTCCCGCGGAGGGGCCGCCCGGAGCCGGGCGGCCCGGCACGCGGACGATGCTCACGAGGTGCTCGCGCAGGTCGTCGTCGACGCCCGGCGCCCACCAGCCCGCCTCGGGCACGGTCGCGTCGAGCCGTACGCCCGGTGCGAGCGTCGCGGGGAGCAGCGCGATCGCGGACGTCGGCAGCGCCGCGACCCGCTGCGGGGGGCGCAGGCCCGCGAGCCGCAGCTCGATCGGCAGTCCCGCCCGGTCCACGACGACGCCCGGGATGGCCGCGACGTGCGCGAGCGCCCCCGCGTCCTCGCGCCGGTGCGGCAGGTACCGGACCCGACCGTCCCGCGCGAGCGCCCGCACCCACGCCAGGTACGGCTCGCGGCGCAGCAGCCCGTCCACGACGAGCGCCGACCCGACGACGACGACCGGCTCGGAGATCCGGCCACCCACCGCGGGTGCGACCCGGGCCGCCCAGTGCAGCCGGGCGCGCGCGATGCGCACCCCGGACCGCTCGAGCGCGTCGCGCACGTCGTGCGGCGGCTCGAACGCGGTCACGAGCCGCAGGCGCCCGAGCTCGGCCCGTCGCAGCAGGCCGTCGCGGGCCGCGAGGCCCAGCGCGTCGCGGCGCGCGGTCGCGGGCGTGCCGAGCCGGACGAGCGGCCGGCGCTCGGGCGACGCGAGCACGCGCGCGAGGTGCGCGGTCGCGAGCCCGTCGTCGACGACCACGACGCGGCACGCCGCGCCGGGGGCGCCGCCGCCCCAGCGGTCGCGCGCCGCAAGCAGCGCCTGGGCCCGGCCCGAGAACGCGTCGCCGAGGACGAGCGTGCTCGCGCCGAGCCCGGCCCGGGTCGACCGGACCCGGCCCCGGACGTCGAGGTCGACCGTCGGCGGCAGCGGCAGCGTCCCGAACGCGCGGACCGCGTCCTCGAGGCCGGGCACGCCGCGCCGGGCGTGCACGGCCACGGGGCCGCGCACGTGCCCGGCGTCGACGGCCTCGACCGTCATGAGGAGCTGGAGCGGGGACTCGGCGAGCGCGAGCGCGTGCCGCGACGGGGCGCCCGGGTCGCGTGCGATCACGGAGATCAGTCGGTGACGCGGCGCAGGCGCTGCATCGGCGCGACCTCGCCCGGCATGACGCGCTTGACGCCGTCGCCCATCGCCTGCTCGAGGATGCGGATGTCGCGCACGAGGTGCTGCAGGCCCTGCGGCTCGAGCGACGACGCGTGGTCTGAGCCCCACATGGTGCGGTCGAGCGTGATGTGGCGCTCGACGGCGACCGCGCCCAGCGCGACCGCGGCGATCGAGATCTGCAGGCCGCGCTCGTGCCCCGAGTACCCGACCGGGACGCCGTAGCGCTCCTTGAGCGCCGGGATGACGCGGAGGTTCGTCTCCTCGGGCGGGAGCGGGTAGGTCGAGGTCGCGTGCAGGATGACGAGCTTGTCGGTGCCGAGGATCTCGACGGCCTCGTCGATCTGCTCGAGGGTCGACATCCCGGTCGACAGGATGATCGGCTTGCCCGTCTCGGCGAGCGCGCGGAGCATCTCGTGGTCCGTCACGGAGGCCGACGCGACCTTGTGCGTCACGACGCCCAGGTCCTCGAGGAACTCGACGCTCGGGACGTCCCACGGCGACGCGAACCACTGCAGGCCGCGGTCGGCCGCGTGCTGGGCGATCTTCTCGTACGAGCCGCGGTCGAGCTCGACCCGGTGCTTGTACTCGAGGTACGTCATCTCACCCCAGGGCGTCTGGCGCATGACGTTCCGCTGCTCCGGGGGCACCGCAAGCTCGGGCGTGCGCTTCTGGAACTTCACGGCCTGGACACCGGCCTCGGCCGCGACGTCGATGAGCTGACGCGCGATGTCAGGGTCGCCGTTGTGGTTGATGCCGATCTCGCCGATGACGTAGACGGGACGACCGTCGCCGACGACGAGGTCGCCGATCGCGACGGAGGGGGCGGTCTCGCTCGCGGGGTAGCGGCCGGTGGCGTTCATGGTGTTCCTTCCGGTGGTGGAGCGTGTGGAGACGAGGTGGGACGCGGTGTGCGTCGGTTCGAGGTGCGTGACCGGGCGCGTCGCGGGCCGGACCGCCACCGGCGAGTCCGTGTCCCCGATCCCGGGCTCGCCGCGCGCGGCCAGCACGAGCTCCGCGAGCTCGCGGACCGCGCCGTGGCCGCCGGCACGGGCCAGCACGCGCCGGGCGACGGAGCGGACCTCGTCGCGCGCGTCGGCGACCGCGAGCGGCCAGCCGACGAGCCGCAGGGCGGGCAGGTCGTTGACGTCGTTGCCGAGGTAGGCGACCCGGGCCGGGTCGAGCCGGTTGACCGAGAGCCACTCGCGCAGCGCGGCCTCCTTGTCGTCGACGCCCTGGAGCACGTCGACGCCGAGCTTGCGGGCCCTCGCCCCGACGACGCCGTCCCGCTCGGTCGAGAGCACGAGGACCGGCACGCCCGCGGCGCGCAGGGCGGCGACGCCCAGGCCGTCGCCGCGGTGGACGGCGACGTGCTCGGTGCCGTCGGCGGTGATCCACGCCCGGTCGTCGGTGTGCACGCCGTCGAAGTCCGTGACGATCGCGTCGACGTCCACGGGCTCGTCCCACGACGGCGTCGGCAGGACGCCCGCGAGGCGGCGCGCGAGCCACAGCTCGTGCGTGTCGTCGATCTCGATCGCGGTGCGCGGGTCGACGAGGTGCAGGCCGATCTCGCCGAAGAAGCGGCGGCCCGCCGCCCGCAGGCCCGACGTGCGCATGGCGTAGAACGCGCCCGTCTCGCGGTAGTGCGGGTCGCGGTCCTGCCGGCGCGGGCGGTGCAGGACGCTGTGCCCGACGGCGCGCACGGCGTCGTCGTCGGTGCGCCACCAGAACTCGTGGGTCGCGGCCACCGAGAGCACGACGTCGGGCCCGCTGCCGCTCTCGACACGGTCGAGCACGCGGCGCGCGGCCACGTCGACGTCCGCGGGGTCGATGAACGGCGAGGTGCACTGCACGAGGAGGGTCACGACCGGGTCCGGCGTGTAGCCGGTGCCTCCCTCGCCGCCCCCGCCGATGACGTCGAGCGCGTGCAGCACGGCGGCCTCGGAGCTCGCGGTGCTCCCGGCGATGGACGCCGGCCGCTGGACGACCCGCGCCCCGGCGGCCGCGGCGACGGCGGCGATCTCCTCGTCGTCCGTCGACACGACGACGACGTCCACGACGGGCGCGGCGAGCGCGGCCCGCACGGCACGCTCGACGAGCGGCACTCCCCCGACCGGCTCGAGGTTCTTGCGGGGCACGCCGACGGACCCGCCGCGGGCGGGCACGACGGCGACGACCCGCGGGCCGCGGGTGGCGGCTCCGGTCGTCGGCTCTTCGGGTACGGCAGTTCCAGGCACGGCGGCGACGCTAGGGAGACGGGGTGTCGCGACCGTGGCCCGGGCGTGACCGCGACACGAACGTCTGCGTCCGGCAGGTGAACGGGAGGTGCGCCGGCCGGCGCGGGCAGGCCGTGAAAGCCTGCAGCCGTGCGGCTACCACCCGGTAGCCTGCTCGGGTGACCACAGCGACGACGCCCGGCACCCCGGGCGACCCCACCCCCACCCCGACACGTCCGGCGAGCGCGGTCGACGCCGTCGCGAACGCGCACGTGCAGACCATGGCGGGGCTCGACCCGCTCTTCGCGACCGAGGTCGGCATCAAGGGCCACGACCACGAGCTGCCCGACCTGTCCCCCGCCGGCCACGACGCCCGCGCCGACGCGACCCGCGCGACGCTCCGCGCGCTCGAGGAGGCCGCCGCAGGCCCGCTCGACGACGTCGACCGCGTGACCGTCGCGGCCATGCGCGAGCGCCTCGGACTCGACCTCGAGAAGCACGAGGCGGGCGACCACCTGAGCGACCTCAACGTCATCGCGTCACCGCTCCAGGTGCTGCGCGACGTCCTCGACCTCATGCCCACCGGCAGCGTCGAGGACTGGGAGAACGTCGCGGGCCGCCTCAACGGCCTCCCGGGCGCCGTCGCCGGGTACGTCGAGACGCTGCGCGCCGGCATCGCGAGCGGGAACGTCCCCGCGGTGCGCCAGGTCCGCGAGGGCGTCGACCAGGCCCGCGAGCTCGCGGGCGACGAGTCCTTCTTCACCGCGCTCGTGCACGGCAAGGAGGCGGAGGCCGCGCTCGACGACTCGGCCGCGTGCTCGCTCGTGCGCCGCGACCTCGAGCTCGGCGCCGCCGCCGCGCGCGAGGCGTACGCGACCCTCGCCGACTTCCTGGCGTCCGAGCTCGCACCCGTCGCGCGCGAGGCCGACGCCGTCGGCCGCGAGCGCTACGCCCGCGACTCGCGCTACTTCCTCGGCGCGGCCGTCGACCTCGAGGAGACGTACCGGTGGGGGCTCGAGGAGCTCGCGCGGGTGGTCGCCGAGCAGGAGGCCGTGGCGCGCGAGATCGCCGGGCCCGGCGCGACCGTCGCGGACGCCGTCGAGACGCTCGACGCCGACCCCGCGCGCATCGTGCGCGGCACCGACGCGCTGCGTGCCTGGATGCAGGAGACGTCCGACGCGGCCGTCGAGGCGCTCAACGGCACGCAGTTCGACATCCCCGAGGCGCTGCGCACGCTCGAGTGCCGCATCGCCCCGACGCAGACGGGCGGCATCTACTACACGCCGCCGTCGGACGACCTGACCCGGCCGGGCCGCATGTGGTGGTCCGTGCCGCCGGGCGTCACCGAGTTCGGGACCTGGCGCGAGAAGACGACCGTCTACCACGAGGGCGTCCCCGGCCATCACCTCCAGTTCGGCCAGGCCGCCGCGCAGCGTGACGTCCTCAACGACTGGCGCCGGCTGGGCTGCTGGGTCTCCGGCCACGGCGAGGGCTGGGCCCTGTACGCCGAGCGGCTCATGGAGCAGCTCGGCTACCTCGACGACCCGGGCGACCGCCTCGGCATGCTCGACGGCCAGCGCATGCGCGCCGCGCGCGTCGTGTTCGACCTGGGCATGCACCTGCAGCTGCCCGCTCCCGCGGAGTGGGGCGGCGGCACGTGGGACGCCGACAAGGCGTGGACGTTCCTGTCGAGCAACGTCAACATGCCCGAGGGCTTCATCCGGTTCGAGTACAACCGCTACCTGGGCTGGCCCGGGCAGGCGCCGTCGTACAAGATCGGGCAGCGCCTGTGGGAGGAGGCCCGCGACGCGTCGAAGGCCGCCGCCGCGGCCCGCGGCGAGGAGTTCGACCTCAGGACGTTCCACGCGCGCGCCCTCGCGCTCGGGAGCGTGCCGCTGAGCGTCCTCACCGACGAGCTCACGCGGCTCGACGGACGCGCGTGAGCCGCGTCCGGCTCCTGCTCGCGTCCGCGTCGCCCGCGCGGCTGACGACGCTGCGGGCGGCGGGCGTCGAGCCCGAGGTGCTCGTCTCGGGCGTCGACGAGCCCGCCGTGCTGGACGCCGCGCGCGCGTCCGGGCCGCTCTCCCCCGCCGACGCCGTCCTCGTCCTGGCCCAGGCCAAGGCGAGGGACGTCGTCGGACGGGTGCGCGGAGCCGAGCCCCGCACCGTCGACGTCGTCCTCGGCTGCGACTCGATGCTCGAGCTCGACGGCGAGGTGCTCGGCAAGCCGGCCTCGCCCGACGAGGCGCGCGAGCGCTGGCGGGCGATGCGCGGCCGGACGGGCGTCCTGCACACGGGCCACTGGCTCGCCGACCTGCGCGACGACGGCGACCGGGCCCGCGACCTGGCCGCGCCGGGGCCCGTGCCCGCGGACCGGCCGCACGAGCTCGGCGAGACGAGCTCGACGGCCGTGACCTTCGCCGACGTGACGGACGCCGAGATCGACGCCTACGTGGCGACGGGCGAGCCGCTGCACGTCGCGGGCGCGTTCACGATCGACGGGCTGGGCGGCGCGTTCGTCGAGCGCGTCGACGGGGACCACCACGGCGTCGTCGGGCTGAGCCTGCCGACGCTGCGCCGGCTCCTGCGGGCGCGGGACGTCGCCTGGACGGACCTGTGGAGCGCGTCCTGACGACGACGGGGGCCGGCGCGGACGCCCGACCGGTCGTGGCGCGGGGCGTCGAGCGCGCGTACGACCCCCGCGTCTGGGGCTCGGCGGTCGGCGCGGCGGGCGGGTGCGTGTTCGTGCTGGCGAACCGCGGCTCGCTCGCGGCACCCGTCGCGGTCCTCGCGCTGGTCGCGTGCGTCGCGGCGCTCGCCTTCTACGTCTGGCGCGTGTGGTGGCGCCGCCGCCCCTTCCCCGAGCCCGAGCCGGTCGGCCGGTGGGCGGGGCTCGTGTACCTGGCGAGCGTCGCGGGGATGCTCGTGGTCGTCCGGCTCGGACGGCTCGCGCTGGGCGAGGACCACGCCGACGTCCTGCCGGGCGTGATCGTCCTCGCCGTCGGGCTGCACTTCCTGCCCTTCGCCCGGGCCTTCCGCACGCCCCTGTTCGCACGGCTCGGCCTCGTGATGGCCGGGCTCGGGGTCGTGGCGCTCGTCCTCGGCCTGCTGTGGACGCCGGTCGCGACGGCCGCGGTGGCGGTCCTGACGGGCCTCACGATGCTCGTCCTGATCGGGCGCGCGGCCGGCTGACCGGACGGCGCCCCTTGTCGGGCGACCACAACGCAGGCGCGCGTCGTCCCCGTCGGCGGCGCCTGCGTTCGTGGGAGGCTACAAAGCGCGTCGGGCGGCCTTGGAACCTTCGCCAATCTTCTCGGGCCGCGCCCGCGCGACCCCGGACGGCCCGCGGACGCGCGTTACCGTAAGCCGTGCCCACTCTGCCTGACGTGTCCGCCACCGCCACCCGTCCCGTGACGAAGGTCCTCATCGCGAACCGCGGGGAGATCGCCGTCCGCGTGGCGCGGGCCTGCACGGACGCCGGGATCGCGTCCGTCGCCGTCTACGCCGACCAGGACCGCGACGCGCCGCACGTCCACCTCGCGACCGAGGCGTACGCGCTCGGCGGCGCCCGCGCCCAGGAGACCTACCTCGACCAGGCCAAGCTGCTCGACGTCGCGCGCCGCGCGGGGGCCGACGCCGTGCACCCCGGTTACGGCTTCCTGTCGGAGAACGCGGAGTTCGCGCAGGCCGTGATCGACGCCGGGCTCGTCTGGGTGGGCCCGCCGCCCGCCGCGATCGCCGCGCTCGGCGACAAGGTCAGCGCCCGGCACATCGCGCAGCGCGCCGGCGCGCCGCTCGTGCCCGGCACGCCCGACCCCGTCGAGAGCGCCGCGGAGGTCCGCGCGTTCGCCGCGGAGCACGGCCTCCCCATCGCCATCAAGGCGGCCTTCGGCGGCGGCGGCCGCGGCCTCAAGGTCGCCCGCACCGAGGACGAGATCGACGAGCTGTACGAGTCGGCGGTCCGCGAGGCGACCGCCGCGTTCGGCCGCGGCGAGTGCTTCGTCGAGCGGTACCTCGACCGTCCCCGCCACGTCGAGACCCAGTGCCTCGCCGACGAGCACGGCACCGTCGTCGTCGTCTCGACGCGCGACTGCTCGCTCCAGCGTCGTCACCAGAAGCTCGTCGAGGAGGCCCCCGCGCCGTACCTGACGCCCGAGCAGGAGGCCGAGCTGGACCGCGCGTCCAAGGCGATCCTGTCCGAGGCCGGGTACGTCGGCGCCGGGACGTGCGAGTTCCTCGTCGGTCTCGACGGCACCCTGTCCTTCCTCGAGGTCAACACGCGCCTCCAGGTCGAGCACCCGGTCTCCGAGGAGGTCACCGGCATCGACCTCGTGCGCGAGCAGCTCCGGATCGCCGCCGGCGAGCCGCTCGGCTACGACCGCACCGAGCCGCGCGGGCACTCGTTCGAGTTCCGCATCAACGGCGAGGACCCGGCGGCGAACTTCCTGCCCGCCCCGGGCAAGGTCACGAAGCTGCGCTTCCCGAGCGGGCCCGGCGTGCGCGTCGACTCGGGCGTCGTCGAGGGCGACACCGTCTCGGGCGCGTTCGACTCGATGATCGCGAAGCTGGTCGTCACGGGCGCGACCCGGCGCCAGGCCGTCGAGCGCGCCCGCCGCGCGCTGGCCGAGCTCGAGGTCGAGGGCATCCCGACGGTCGTGCCGTTCCACCGGGCCGTGCTCGAGGCGCCGGAGTTCGTCCCTGCCGACGACGACGAGCCCTTCACCGTGCACACCCGCTGGATCGAGACCGGCTTCGCCGACCGCCTCGCAGGGCTCACGCCCGCCACGCCGGCGGCGCCCGCCGAGCCGGAGGAGAACGAGCCGCTCACGGAGCGCGTCGTCGTCGAGGTCGCCGGCAAGCGGCTCGAGGTCGTCATCCCCGCCGGTCTCGGCATGGTGGGCTCGCGGGCCCGCACCGCGACCGCCGCGCGACGGCCCGCCCGCCGCTCGGGCGCGAAGGCCGGGCCGGCCGCGAGCAGCACGTCGCTGACGTCACCCATGCAGGGCACCATCGTCAAGGTCGCCGTCGAGGACGGGGCGGTCGTCGAGGCGGGCGACCTGGTCGTCGTGCTCGAGGCCATGAAGATGGAGCAGCCGCTCGTCGCCCACCGGGCCGGGACGGTCCGCTCGCTGAGCGCGGGCGTCGGTGCGAGCGTGAGCTCGGGCACCGTCATCTGCGAGATCGTCGACTGAGAGGGGCGCCGCCTGCGCGGGACCTCCTAGGGTGGGGAGCGTGCCCGACGACGCCCGCTCCCCCGACGCCCCGCCAGTCGACCGGCTCCACCGCCAGCCCGGCGACGGGTGGGTGACGTGCGGCGACCACCGCCACTGGGGCCTGCACGGCGCGGGCGGGCTGTTCCTCGCGCGCGGCGTCCGCGGCACTCCCGTGACGCACGTCGCGCTGCAGCACCGGGCGGTGTGGTCGGACCAGGGCGGCACGTGGGGCATCCCGGGGGGCGCGGTCGCGACGGGTGAGTCCGCGACCGCGGGCGCGCTGCGCGAGGCCGAGGAGGAGGCCGGGATCGACCCGGCGGACGTCGACGTCGTCGGGACCCACGTCCTCGACCACGGCCCCTGGTCCTACACGACCGTGGTGGGACGCGAGCGCGCCGGGGCGCACGTCGAGCCGCGGGCGACCGACGCGGAGGGCATCGAGGTGCGCTGGGTCGCGCTCGACGAGCTGGACGGTCTCGTCCTGCTGCCGGCGTTCGCCGACGCCCTCGACACCCTCCTCGCGCTGGCTCAGGAGCCCGCCGACCAGCCGTAGCAGGACTCGAGCTCGTCCAGGTCGTAGAAGGTGCTGCCCTTGCTGACCGGCGTGCACGACGCCTTGAACGCCGTCTCCTTCTCGTCGTCGAGCATGCGCACCAGGTACCGGTCGCCCTTGCGGAACAGGTCCCACTGGATGTTCGCGGCCATCGGGGCGACCTCGGCGCCGCGGAACGGGTTGTTCGCGTAGGTGAACAGGTCGCCGGTCCGCTGCTGGACGGTGCTGCCGGGCAGGCCGAGCAGGGACGCGAGCGGCATGATCTCCTCGGCGTGCGTGAACCGGAGCTTCGCGACGAGGTCGCTGGTCCCGTCCCGCTTGGCCTCGAGCGTCGAGAACAGGTCGTCGAGCAGGACGCCCGCCATCCGGTAGGTGACGTCGCTGCCCGCGAACGCCGGCCCGTTCTCGTAGAACGACGTGACGTCGTCGAGGTAGCCGAACCAGGAGGCCTGGGGCCGGGTCAGGAACTGGTCGAGGTCGAGCCCCCGCGTGTCCGACGACGGCAGGTCGTGGCTGTTCTGGACGATCGCGTAGAGCGCCCGGGCGGCAGCGACCTCGTCGTCGAACGACGTCAGCTCGCCCGCGGCGAGGCGGTCCACGAACGCCGGCGTGAACGACCGCTCGAGCGCCGCACGGGCGACCGCGTGCGTCCGCGGCTGGTCCGTCGCCGCGTCCTCCGCCTCGCCGATCCGCGCGTCGTCCTTGAGGTACGCCTTGTAGGCGGCGTCGGACTTGTGGAAGTACAGGGTCGCGTCGTCCGTGGTGGTGGCGCCGACCACGTGCGACAACCCCGGGACGGCCCGCTCGAGGCCCGCGACGTAGGCGTCGGCGCTGTCGTGGGCGCGCTGCTGGCTCGACGACGAGACGTCCACGAGCACGCCCTTCCCGCGGGCTGCCGACGCGAAGAGCCCCGGGAGGCGCGCCGCGGCGCGCTCCGCCGTGCCCTCGAGCTCGTCCTCGCCGCGCGGGGACAGCTGGCCGTACCCGATCGCGGCGTTGGCGTCGAGGACCCGCTGCACCTGGGACGCGAGCCCGCGGCCCAGCGGCGTCAGCGCGCCCGCTGCCTTCGCCTCGGCGACGAGCGCGAGGAGCGCGTCGCCGTCCTCGGAGTCCGACATCGCGCGCGAGCCGTGCCGCGACACGTTCTCCGTCAGCACGGGCACGAACCCGGCGGGGGCCTTCTGGTAGCTGCGGACGTTCTGCTGCGGCGCGTAGGGCGTCTTGGTGGTGAAGGCGTCGCCGCGCGACGCGGGCGCCGCGTGCGCGCCCGACGCACCGCCCGGGTCGGCCGAGGCCGGTCCGGCGACGAGCGCGGCGCCGACGGCGAGGACTCCCGCCGCGGCGGCGGCGGAGGCGAGGAGGGGACGGCGGTTCACAGGTTTCCTTCCGGCGGGGGCGGTGGGCCCCGGCAGCACACACCGCCGCCCTGAACCTCCGGAGGCGTCCCGTCGTCGCGCAGGTGAACAGGGCCCGACGGCGGTCGCTCGCAGTCGCGCCCGGCGCGCGCCGTCAGGCCAGGCGGAAGGACGGGTCCACGGCGCCGTCGACCACGATGCGGCCGCCGGCGAAAGTCAGCGCCGTGACGTGGAGCCCGGGCGCGCGCTGCGCGAGGACCTCGGCGACCCGCACGCGGACGACCGGGTCGCCGTCGCCCGTGACGAGGGTGACCGCGTCGGCGGGCAGCCCCTGCTTGACGAGCGCGGCCCGCAGCGGGCCCTCGACGAAGCCCAGGAGCCGCTGGACGGGCAGGCCCGCCGCGGTCGCCGTGGCCCGCAGGTCGAGGATCCCGGCCTCGAACGACTCGTACCGCAGCGCCGCGTGCACGCTCGGCGTGAGCGCCACCGCGAACCGCAGCGCCGCAGGAGGGTTCGGCACCTGGCGGAGGTCGATCGTCGCGTAGACGGTGTCGTCCTCGCAGGTGAGGGACGTGAGCACGGGCGGCAGGGGCTCGCCGTGCAGGGCCAGGATCCGGGCCTCGTCGAAGGTCAGGTCGATGCGCACGCCTTCATCATCGCCCAGCCCGGCCGCGCCCGCCGGGAGGACGCGTCGGCCGCTCAGTCGACGGGGTGGTGGAGCATGCGCGCGACCTCGGCGATGGACCCCGACAGCGACGGGTACACGGTGAAGGCCTCCGCCACGTCGTCGACCGTGAGCCGATGCGAGACGGCGAGCGTGATCGGGAAGATCAGCTCGCTCGCGCGCGGCGCCACGACCACGCCGCCCAGGACGACGGACGCCTCCGGGTGGGCGAACAGCTTCACGAAGCCGTCGCGCATGCCCAGCATCTTGGCGCGCGGGTTGCGCGACAGCGGGAGCGTCGCCGTGACGTACTTCGACCCGGCGGCCTGGAGCGCGACCTCGGACTTGCCGACCGTCGCGATCTCGGGCGACGTGAAGATGTTCGCGGCGACGTCCTGGACCTTGACGGGCTTCACCGCGTCGCCCAGCACGTGCTGCATCGCGATGCGTCCCTGCATGGCGGCGACGGACGCGAGCGGGAGGACACCGGTGCAGTCGCCCGCCGCGTACACGCCGCGGGCCGTGGTCCGGGAGACCTTGTCGACGACGACGTGGCCGGACGGCGCGAGCGTGACGCCCGCCTCCTCGAGCCCGATGCCGCGCGTCGACGGGATGGCGCCGACCGCCACGAGGACGTGCGAGCCCTCGACGACGCGGCCGTCGGCGAGGGTGACCACGACGCCGTCGGCGGTGCGCTCGGCCGCCTCGGCGCGCGACCGGGACAGCACGGTCATGCCGCGCGACCGGAACACGCCCTCGAGGAGCTCGGCGGCGTCGGCGTCCTCGCCGGGGAGCACGCGGTCGCGGCTGGAGACGAGCGTGACGTCGACCCCGAGCGCGTTGTACGCGCCCGCGAACTCGGCACCCGTGACGCCGGAGCCGACGACGACCAGCTTCTCCGGCAGCTCCTGCAGCGCGTAGAGCTGCGTCCAGGTGAGGATGCGCTCCCCGTCGGCGGGCGACCCGGCCAGCTCGCGCGGCGTCGCGCCCACCGACACGAGGACGGCGTCGGCCTCGAGGACGACCTCGTCGCCCCCGGCCGCGGGCTGCACGACGACGCGACGCGGCCCGTCCAGCCGGCCCTCCCCGAGGACCGTGACGACGCCCTCGCGGTCGAGACGCGCCCGGATGTCGGCGGACTGCGCGGCCGCGAGCGCCATGACGCGCTGGTTGACGGCGGCGAGGTCGACGCTGATCCCGGGCGCGACGGTCTCGCCGGCGTCGGCGGGCGTGCGCGGGACCCCGAACCTGATGCCGAGCCCGGCAGCCCGCTCGGTCGAGGTCATCCACTCGGCGGCCGCGATGAGCGTCTTCGACGGGACGACGTCGGTGAGCACCGCGGACCCGCCGAGCCCCTGCCGCTCGACGACGGTCACCTCCGCCCCGAGCCGGCGGGCCACGAGCGCAGCCTCGTAGCCGCCCGGGCCGCCGCCGAGGATGACGATGCGCGTCGCCTGCAGGTCAGGTCCCTGGGAAGTCACGGTGCCCATTCTGCCTGGCCGAGCGCCCGGCTCCGACGCGTCGGCGAGCGAGCACGACCACCCAGGTGCGTGCGAAGGCGACCCGGCGAGCGAAGGAAACCCGGGGGCGCAGACAACCCGAGGAAGCGAAGGCAACCCGAGGGTGCGCGGGGCGACCCGAGGCGGAGGCGACGGTTCCTCCGAGGCGGGAGGGGCGGGGAGGGGGCGCGCGGTCGTGGTCGGGTGGGCGGGAGGCCGCGAGGCACGAGCGGCCGGATGGAAGACCGCGCGCCCCCTCCCCGCCCCTCCCGCCGGACCTACCGCCGGACCTACCGCGAGCGTCCCGACCCGATGCTCACACCGCCGCCCACCCGTTGTCGACGGGCAGGATCACGCCGTTGATGTTGCTCGCGGCGTCGGACGCGAGGAACACGATCGCCGCGGCCTGCTCCTCGGCGGACGCGGGCTTCCCGACGTTGCCCATGTACCGGCCGACGGTCGCGGGGCCGCCGGCGGCGGGGTCGGCGTCGACCTGGATGTTGGTGGCGGTCCCTCCGGGGGCGATGGCATTGGTGCGGACGCCCTGGTCGCGGTACATCACGGCGAGGGACTTGGTGAGCCCGGCGATGCCGTGCTTGGAGACGGTGTACGCGGTCCCGGCAGCGGAGCCGCGCAGCGAGGCCTCGGACGCGGTGTTGACGATGGCGCCCTTGCCCGTGGCGAGGAGGTGCGGGAGGGCGGCGCGCGTGAGCAGGAACGGCGCGTGCAGGTTGACGCGCAGGACGCGGTCCCACTCCTCGTCGGTGGTGTCGGCGGCCGCGGACATGCGGTCCATGATGCCGGCGTTGTTGACGAGCACGTCGAGGGAGCCGTACGTGTCGACGGCGGTCGCGACGACCTGGTCGACGACGGCCTGGTCGGCGAGGTCGCCGGTGACGGCGACGGCGTCCCCGCCCGCGGCCTTGATCTCGTCGACGACGGCGGCGGCGCGGTCCGCGGCGATGTCGGCGACGACGACCTTGGCTCCCTCGGCGGTGAACGCGAGGGCGGTCGCGCGGCCGATCCCGGAGCCGGCCCCGGTGACGACGACGGTCTTGCCTGCGAGTCCTGTGCTGCTCATGGTGTGGTCCTTCCGTGACGGGAGCGTATTTCTGACACGCTGTGCCACTATCGTAGATCAGAGAGGATGAGCCACGACACCCCGGCAGGAGGCACGGTGACCACAGCGACATCCCGCCCCGGGCGCCCCCGGCGCAGCGCGGCCGAGCTCGCCGCCGAGCGCCGCCGCGTCGCGCGCGAGGCCCTGCGCCTGTTCGCGCGCCAGGGCGTCGCCGCCACCAGCGCGGAGGACGTGGCCCGCGCGTCCGACGTGTCCGTCCGCACGTTCTGGCGGCTCTTCCCGCGCAAGGAGGACGCGGTCCGCCCGCTCCTCGAGGACGGCGTCGCCACCCTGGCGGCGGACGTCCGGGCCCGTGGCCTCGCCGGTCTCCTCGGCGCGGCGACGCCGGCGCAGCCCGACACGGAGGGCACCGACGCCCCCTCCGACCCCGAGCCCGTCCGCACGCTCGTGCGACTCACGCGCACCGAGCCCGCCGTGCGCGCCGTGTGGCTCGACGTGCACGACGGCGCGGAGGCGGTGCTCGCCGAGGCCCTCGCGACGAGCCGAGGAGAGGACGTGCCCGGGCTCAGGACCCGGACGACGGCGGCCGTCGCCAACGCCGCCCTCCGCGTCGCCGTCGAGGAATGGGCGTGGCAGGAGGGCTCCCCGGGCGACGAGGCGGCCACCGCGTCGTTGGCACGGCTCGTCGACGAGGCGCTCCGGCTCGCCTCGGACGCGCTCGCGCGGCGCGCGGACGACCCCGCCGACGCAGCACCGGGCTCGCGCGCCGACTAGCCTCGGTGCCATGGCTCTCACCTCTGCGTCCTCCGTCGCCGCCACCCCGGGCGACCGCCTCGACGACCCCGCCACCGACCCCTTCGACGTCGCGAAGGAGGCGGCCGCGTTCATCGCCGAGCGGACCGGCGTCGCACGGCACGACGTCGCCCTCGTGCTCGGCTCCGGCTGGGGCGGCGCGGCCGACCTGCTCGGCGAGACCGTCGCCGAGATCCCGTCGGAGGAGATCCCGGGGTTCTCGGCACCCGCCGTCGCGGGCCACCGCGCCACGACGCGCTCGATCCGCATCGCCGGCTCCACGCACGACGACGGCTCCCCCAAGCACGCGCTCGTCCTCGGGTCGCGCACCCACCTGTACGAGGGGCGCGGGGTCCGCCGCGTCGTCCACGGCGTCCGCACCGCGGCGGCGACCGGGGCGGGCGTCGTCGTCCTGACGAACGGCTGCGGCGGCCTCAACCTCGACTGGCGCGCCGGCACCCCGGTGCTCATCTCCGACCACATCAACCTCACCGCCACGAGCCCGCTCGAGGGCGCCACGTTCGTCGACCTGACCGACCTCTACTCCCCGCGCCTGCGCGAGCTGGCCCGCACCGTGGACGCCTCGCTCCCCGAGGGGGTCTACGCGCAGTTCCCCGGGCCGCACTACGAGACCCCCGCGGAGGTCCGGATGGCCGGGCGCATGGGCGCGGACCTCGTCGGCATGTCGACGACCCTCGAGGCCATCGCCGCCCGCCACGCCGGGCTCGAGGTGCTCGGCGTCTCGCTCGTCACGAACCTGGCGGCCGGGATCAGCCCCGAGCCGCTGTCCCACGCGGAGGTGCTCGAGGCCGGCGCCGCCGCCGGCCCGCGGATCTCCGCCCTGCTCGCGTCCGTCGTCGCGCTCGTCTGAGCAAGGAGCACCGCCATGAACCAGAACGACCCCCGCTTCAGCGAGCAGGCGCACGTGTCCGCCGACGACGTCCGTCCCGCCGCCGACGACCGGTTCACCGAGCCCGGTGCCGTCGGCGAGCCGCCCCTCCCGCTCGACGAGGAGCTCGTCGCGCGCGTGGAGGCCTGGATCGCCGACGACGTCGACGAGGTCGACCGCGACGAGCTGCGGAGCCTGCTGGACCTGGCCACGAGCGCCCCGGAGGGGCTGCGGGCGACGGTCCGCGCCAACACGGCCCGCGGCGAGATCGCGGACCGCTTCGCCGCGACCCTCCAGTTCGGCACCGCCGGCCTGCGCGGCGAGATGGCCGCCGGGCCGAACCGGATGAACCGCGCCGTCGTGCGGCGCGCCGCCGCAGGACTGGGCGGCTACCTCACGCAGGCGCTCCCGGGCGAGGCCGCGCGCGTCGTCGTCGGGTACGACGCCCGGCACCGGTCGCGGGAGTTCGCGATCGACACGGCCGGCGTGCTCACGGCCGCGGGGCACGAGGCGCTCGTCCTGCCCCGCCCGCTCCCCACGCCCGTGCTCGCGTTCGCGGTCCGCCACCTCGGCGCCGACGCGGGCGTCATGGTGACCGCGAGCCACAACCCGCCCGCCGACAACGGGTACAAGGTGTACCTGGGCGGGCGCGTCGTCTCCGGCTCGGGGCAGGGCGCCCAGATCGTGCCGCCGTTCGACGCCGAGATCGCGGCCCAGATCGCGGCCGTGGGACCGGTGAGCGAGATCCCCGTCGCGACCGAGGGCTGGACCACGCTCGGCGACGACGTCCTGCGCGCCTACCTCGACGCGGTCCACGCGCTGTGGGACGGCGACGACGCGCGGACCCTGCGGATCGCGACCACCCCGCTGCACGGCGTCGGCGGCCCGGTCCTCGCGCAGGTCCTCGCGGAGGCGCACTTCCGCGACGTCGCCGTCGTCACGGAGCAGGCGGACCCGGACCCGGCTTTCCCCACGGTCGCGTTCCCCAACCCCGAGGAGAAGGGCGCGATCGACCTCGCGCTCGCGCTCGCGCAGGACTGGGGCGCCGACCTCGTGATCGCCAACGACCCGGACGCCGACCGGTGCGCCGTCGCCGTCTACGACCCGCGGGGCGGGTCGTACCGGGGCAAGGAGACGGCCGCCGCCCAGGGCTGGCGGATGCTCCACGGCGACGAGGTCGGCTCGCTGCTCGGCGAGGAGGCCGCCCGCCGGGCCGCGGGCGGCTCGGGCGTGCTCGCGAGCTCGGTCGTGTCGTCGCGGCTGCTCGGCCGGATCGCGGAGGCGCACGGCCTGCGGCACGCGACGACGCTCACCGGGTTCAAGTGGATCGCCCGGACCGAGGACCTCGTCTTCGGCTACGAGGAGGCGCTCGGGTACTGCGTCGACCCCGCGTCCGTGCGCGACAAGGACGGCCTGAGCGCGGCGCTCGTCGTCGCCCAGCTGGCCCAGCGGCTCAAGACCGAGGGCTCGAGCCTCGTCGACGAGCTCGACGCGATCGCCCGCCGGTACGGCCTGTACCTCACCGACCAGGTCTCGGCGCGTTTCGAGGACCTCACCGAGATCGACGACACGATGGTCCGCCTGCGCGAGACCCCGCCCCCCACGATCGCGGGCGCGGCCGTGACCTCGACCGCCGACCTCGCCGACGGCTACGAGGGCCTGCCCCCGACCGACGGCGTCCTGTGGCTCTGCGCCGACTCGACGCGCGTCATCGTGCGCCCGTCCGGGACCGAGCCGAAGGTCAAGGCGTACCTCGAGGTCGTCGTGCCCGTGGGCGAGGACGACACCGACGAGCAGGTCGCGCGCGCCCGGTGGGTCGCCCGTCAGCGGCTCGACGACGCCGCGAGCGACGTGCGCGCGGCGCTCGGCCTGGCCTGACCCGAGCCGGCCCCGCCGCGCCGAGCACGCGGAGACCCGCCCGAGCAAGCACCTCACGGCTGCTTGCTCGGGCGGGTCTCTGCGTGCTCGGGTGGTCCGCCCTGCCGCGAGGCGTCCCACGAGCGGGAGGCCGACTACTTCAGCGAGACCTTCACACCGCCCGAGAAGGCCGAGTCGTGCAGCTCGATCGAGGCGAGCTTCGCGCCCTTCGGGACGTCGAACACCACGATGCCCTTGACGGCGTTGCCCGGGTTGATGTCGTTGAGGAACGCGTTCGAGTCGTCCAGGTAGATCCCGGCCTCGCTGTCGGCATCGAAGACCCGCCCCTCGGTGTCCTTGAGCTGCTGGTTTCCGTCGTAGAAGGTCTGCGCCTCCTTGCCGATGTTCTTGACCGTCACGTGGACGAGCACGAACTGGCCCTGCGCCTTCTCGTTGAGGTACTCGTCGCCGACCTGCTTGACGCCCTTCTCGACCTTCGTGACCGTGAACTCGAACTTCCCGTCACGGACCGCGTCGCCCACGCCCGGAGTCTTCTCGTCCGCGACCGGCTTGTCCTCCGCCGTCTCCTTCTCCTTGGCCGTGTCCTTCTCCTTGGCCGTGTCCTTCTCCTTGGCCGTGTCCTTCTCCTTGGCCGTGTCGCTCGAGTCCTTCGCCGCCGTGGCCGCCGGCTGGTCGGCGGTCGGCTCGTCGCCCGACGACCCGCCGGACGTGGCCGCGGCGATGCCGATGACGAGGACCACTGCTGCACCGAGGCCCGTCAGGACCTTGTGCCGCGCGAACCAGGAACGCTTGCGAGGCTCGGTCACGGGCGCGAGCGGAGGCTGCATGCTGGAGGCCGGCGCGTTCGGCACCGGCACCGGCTGGTAGTTCTCGGTCCAAGCGGTGCCGTCGTACCACCGCAGCCGCCCGCTGCCGGCCGGATCCTGGTACCAGCCGGGCTGGGGGGTCGGGGTCTCGGACATGAGTTCCTCCTTCTGGCGAACACCATGCGCAGTACACATGATGGTCAAGACTTTGACTCTTCTATGGTGACGTCTATCTGACAATGAAGGCCAGTGCGTCATGTCCCGGAATGCCGCAGATGGTGGATGCCCGGGTGTGGGTCTGGCCACATCGACGGCTCAAGCGTGGCCGAGACGGGTCTGCGCCCGCGTCGGCCGACACGATCGAGCTGCCACGACGAAAGTCGTACGGCGGCGTCGTCCGTCGCACCGATCGGCCGATGCCTGCAGGGGAGGAGCGTCCTAGGCTGGCCCGCGTGACCGCTCACCCGCCCGCTCCGGCCAGCGCTCCGCCGCCCGGTCCCGGGTCGGCGTGGCCGGCCGAGACGACCGCTGCGCGACGCCGGGGGCGCGCCTGGTCGACTGTTCTCACCGCGCTGCTCGTGACCGTCACGGCGTTCTTCGGGCTGGTCTTCTCCGTCACATGGCTCGACGACGAGCCCCGCTTCCTGGAGTCCGTCGTCGCCCTGATGTCGGTGGGGTACGTCGCTGGGTTGTCCGTCCTGGTCGTGTTCCGCGCGCGCTACCCCGTCGCGCTGACCCTCCTCGCCGGCTGCGGGGCTCTCGTCCTTCCTGTCGGGCCGTTGGCGGCACTGGTCGGGCTGACGTCGACGATCGCAACGCGTGACCGTCGCACCGCCTGGTGGCTCGGAGCGCTGACGGCTGCCGCGACGGCAGTGGGGCTGACCCGGGACGCCCTGCTCGACGCCGACAAGGCCGTGTTCACGTCCGCGCCGCAGGACGGCAGCACGCCGGACCAGATGTCCGCATGGGGGTACGTCGCCGTCGGGGCGGCGGCGTTCGTCGTCGCCGTCAGCATCGGGCTCGTCCGGCGCAGCCAGGGCGACGCGGCACGAGCGGCGCGCGAGGCCCAGCGCCAGGTCCGGGTCGCGGACGGTCTCCGCACCCAGGTCGCCCGGCAGGACGAGCGCGAGCTCATCGCGCGCGAGGTCCACGACGCGCTCGCGCACCGGCTGTCACTCGTGTCTCTGCACTCCGGCGCGCTCGAGGTGTCGGTCCCGGAGGATCACCCCGAGCTCCAGCAGGCCGCGCAGGTCGTGCGGGAGAACGCGCACCGTTCGCTCGAGGACCTGCGCGACCTCGTCGCGCTGCTGCGCGACCCAGCAGGGCTGACCGCGGCGACCCCGCCCGGTGGATCGGCCGCAGCCGTCGGGCTCACGACGATCCACGAGCTCGTCGAAGCGACCCGGGACTCCGGGGTGCCCCTCGTCGCGACGGTCGTCCTCGAGAGCCCTGCGGCTGCTCCCCCGCAGCTGGGACGTGCCGCGTACCGCATCGTCCAGGAGTCGCTCACCAACGCCCGCAAGCACGCACCCGGGTCGCCGGTCGACCTCGACGTCCGCGCGTCGGTGGCGACCGGTGTGAGCATCCGGGTGACGAACGCCCTGCCGGACGCCCAGGCTCCCGCGCCCGGTTCGCGGACCGGCGTCGCAGGCATGCTTGCACGGGCGACCCAGCTCGGCGGCCGTGCCGACGCCGGCCCGCGCAACGGGCCGCGTGGGCCGGAGTTCGTCGTCGAGGCGTGGCTTCCGTGGCCTGCGGAACCGCAACCACGCGCCTGACCTGCGGCGCGACGTGGGAGCACGCCTCTACGATGGCGGCGTGACACGCGTCCTGCTCGTCGACGACGACCCGCTCGTCCGCACCGGGCTGCGCATGATCCTGCAGAGCGCACCCGAGATCGAGGTCGCGGCAGAGGCGTCGGACGGCTCCGAGGCCGTTCCCGCTGTCCAGGCCCACCGCCCGGACGTCGTCCTCATGGACCTTCGGATGCCCGGACTCGACGGCATAGCCGCGACGGCTGCGGTCCGTCGGCTGCCGGAACCACCTGCCGTCGTCGTCCTCACCAGCTTCGACGCGGACGAGAACGTGCTGCGGGCGCTCGAGGCCGGGGCGAGCGGATTCCTCTTGAAGGACGCTGCACCCCGAGAGATCGTCGACGGCGTGCGCGCCGTCGCGGGGGGCGATGCGGTCCTCGCGCCGCGTGTGGCCAGGTTCGTCGTCTCCCACGTGGCCGCCTCCCGGGCCGGCGAGGAGGCCTATACCGCCCGTCACGCGCTCGCGCTGCTGACGGAGCGTGAACGCGATATCGCCGGCCTCGTCGCCGAGGGGCTGAGCAACGCCGAGATCGCCCAGAGGGTCTACGTCAGCGAAGCGACGGTGAAGACGCACCTCGGCCGGGTCATGACGAAGCTCGGCCTGGCGAACCGCGTCCAGGTCGCGCTGCTCGTCGAGCGAGCGCGCTGACCTGGACGCGGTCCACGGCGCCGTCTACGCCAGCGCGTCGAGCTCCGCGAGCACGGCGGCGCCGCTCGACATCCCGAGCCGCGTGGCGCCGTGGTCGATCATGGTCAGCGCGTCGGCTAGCGTCCGGATCCCGCCGGACGCCTTGATGCCGAGGCGTCCGCCGACCGTCTCGGACATGATCGACACGGCGCGCGCGGACGCCCCGCCCGCCGGGTGGAAGCCCGTGGACGTCTTGACGAAGTCGGCGCCCGCGGCCGCCGACGCCCGGCAGGCCTCGACGATCTCGTGGTCCGTGAGCGCGGCGGACTCGATGATGACCTTGAGCACGCGGTCCGCGGGGACGGCGGCGCGGACGGTCTCGATGTCGAGCTGCACGTACTCCCAGGCTCCGGCCTTGGCGGCACCGACGTCGATCACCATGTCGACCTCGTCCGCGCCGTCGGCGACGGACCGCGCGGCCTCGGCGGCCTTGATCGCGGAGTGGTGCTTCCCGGACGGGAAGCCGCACACCGTGGCGACCTGGAGCGCGGTCCCCTCCGGCCCGGCGTCGGGCACGGTGAGCGGGAGGAACGACGGCGAGACGCACACCGCGTAGACGCCCAGCGCGGCGCCCTCGGCGACGAGCGCGTCGACGTCGGCGCGGGTGGCCTCCGGCTTGAGGAGGGTGTGGTCGATGAACCGGGCCAGCCCGGCCCGGTCCAGCGCGGTCGAGCCCGACCCCGTGGTGCTCATACCTGCGCTCCTTCGATCTCCGCGTACTTGGGTGCGATGAGGTCCTCGACCAGCCGTCGGCGCTCGTCGTGGTGCACGAATGCGTTCCACGCCGCCGTGACGGTGACCTCGTACAGGTCGTCCAGGGTCCAGCCGGCGTCGGCGACGAGCAGGGTCATCTCGCGAGTCATGGACGTGCCCGACTGCAGCCGGTTGTCCGTGTTGAGCGTGACCGCGAACTCGAGCTCGAGGAGCCGCGTGATGGGGTGCTCCGCGATCGACGCCGCGGCGCCCGTCTGGATGTTCGACGAGGGGCACAGCTCGAGCGGGACCTGCCGGTCCCGCACCCAGGTCGCGACCCGTCCGAGCGTCGCCAGGGGCTCGGCGTCCTCGTCGCGGTCGCCGCTCGGGTCGAACGCGATGTCCTCGACGAGCCGCACGCCGTGCCCGACGCGGGCCGCGCGGCCCAGGTGCACGGCCTGCGCGATCGAGTCGACGCCGTCCGCCTCGCCCGCGTGGATCGTCACGGGGAACCCGGCGTCGTCGAGCGTGGACCAGACGGCCGGGAAGCGGTCCGGCGGGAAGCCGAGCTCGGCGCCCGCGATGTCGAAGCCGACGACGGCGCCGGGCGAGTCGGCCAGCGCCCCCTCGACGCGGTTGGCGAGGGCGAGGTCGGCGATCTCCTCCCAGCGGTCGGCGTGGCGCATGGCCGTGACGAGCTGGCCGACCCAGATGGTCCGGCCGTCCTTCGCCGCCTCGGCGACACCCTCCGCCAGCCCCTCACGGACGGCGTCGACGGTCTCCTGGAGGGTCAGCCCGCCCCGGAGGTGCTGCTCGGGCGCCCACCGCTGCTCGGCGTAGACCACGCCGTCCGCCGCGAGGTCGAGCACGGACTCGCGCGCGACACGGCGCAGGTGGTCCGCGGTCTGCATGACGGCGATGGTGTGGTCGAACGTCTCGAGGTAGCGGGGCAGGGAGCCCGACGTCGCCGCCTCGACGAACCACGTGCGCAGCTCGTCGGGGTCGGTGGTGGGCAGGGTGTGGCCGGCCTCAGCGGCGAGCTCGACGATCGTCTCGGGCCTCAGGCCACCGTCGAGGTGGTCGTGGAGGACGACCTTGGGGAGCTGGGCGATCTGCTCGCGCAGCGGGGCCGGGAGGTGCGCCACCCGCTCGTCGTCTCGGTCGTCCGGCACGCTCGTGGCTGCCGGGCTGGTGGGGTTCGTCATGGTCACACGGTAGCGGAGCGGGGACGCCTCCGGCCGGTCGGACGGCGCGCGCCCGCGGCCGGCGGCGCGGTCAGTCTGGGGTCGGGTCGTCGTCGTCCGGGGGCACCTCGTCCGCCTGCTCGACGACGTCCGCCTCGTCCGCCTCGCCGTCCAGGTCGGGCCGGGGCACTGCGGGCACGTACTCGTCCTCGTCGAGGGCGTCGGGCTCGGGGAGCCGGCGGTGGGTGAGGTGGTCGACGTCGTCACGGGTCGGGGCGTCGTCGGGGACGAGCCCCGCGTCCCGCAGCGTCTCGTCGCCGGGAGTGGTGCTCATGGGACCTCCTCGCGTCGGGTCGTTCGGACCCTCCCATCGTGCCCCGAGACGCCGTCCCTCGCCGGGTGCGCGGCGACCGGACGCAGGGATCAGGTGCGGGGCAGGAGCGCCCACACGACGTGCGTCCAGCGGCCGAGCGCGGCGAGCGGCTGCTCCCCCGACCACAGGTCGTCCGCGGGGACCTCGTGGAGCGCGCCCGAGCCCGGCTCGTACACGAGGACCGTCCCCGGAGGACCGCCGGGCAGCGCGAGCACGACGTGGCGCGGGACGGCGGCGGCGAGGCCGCGCGTGGTGTCGCCGCCTGCGTAGAGCGGGACGGGCACGCCGCGGGCGAGGCTGCCCTCGACCCGCTCCCGGACCCGCGCGAGGTCCCCCGGGTCGGTGTCGTCGACGACGCGGTGGCCGTAGCGCACGCTCCCCCATCGCGCGACGCGCGCCGCCGCCCAGGGCGGCGTGCCGAGCGCGCGAGGCCACGGGGCGCCGAGCAGCGCCGTCCGGGTCGACCGTCGCTGGACGGCGCGCTGCAGCGCGGCGAACCGGCTCGCCGCGCTCGTCCCGGCCGGCCCGCGCTCGAGCCGTGCCGCGACCGCCGGGTCGCCGTCGGCCGCGAGCAGCACGAGGACGGCTGCGCCGCACGTCGTGCCGTCGACCTGCACCGCGGGCGCGGCCTCGGGCCCGAGGAGCACTGGACGCGGGACGCCGGGGCGGGAACCGTCCGCGCGGGCCGCGCGACGCCCGAGCGGGTCCACGACCCGCCGCCCGGCGGGGTCGGCCGGGAGCACCGGCGGATCTTCGCGCGCCGAGCGGCTCGGTGCCACTGCCGCCGAGGCGGCCGCATCCGGCCATCGGACCCAGACCCGGGCGCGCCGCAGGAGCGTGGTGAGCTGCACGGCCGGCCCTAGCGCACCGCGCGGAGCACGGCCGCGACGACGCCGAGCGCCGCGAGCACGACGACGGCGCCCGCGCCGGGGAGCAGCAGCCCCCACGGCCGGCGGGAGGCCCGGGGCCAGCGCCCGTGCCGTGCGAGCATCGCGCCCGTGGCCGCCACGGCCCCGACGAGCACGGCGGCCACGGCGAGGCCGGGGTCGCTCTCGCGCAGGCCCGCGAGCGCGAGGACGGCGCAGCCGAGCACGACGCCGAGCGCCGTCCGCTGCCACGCGAGCGCGGTCCGCTCGGCCTGGAGACCCGGGTCGGAGGGACCGGCGGGGCCTCGCGGGGCACCGCCGGGCGGCGGCGCGCTCATCGCGTCGACCCGCTCCAGATGGCGTACGCCCCCACCACGGCCGCGAAGGTCACGACCCCCACGACGATCACCGGCAGCGCGCTGGGCGGTGGGAGCGGGTGCCCGAGCCGCATCGCGCGCTCGTTGCGGCGCCACGCCACGAGCGCGTACACGGCGAGGCAGCCGCCGCCCACGCACGCGACGGCGGCGACGACGTCGAGCAGGACCGACAGGTCGGCGAACGACGCGAACGACGTCAGGGCGATCCCGCCCGCGACCAGCCCGAGGCCCGTCCGGAGCCACGCGAGCGCCGTCCGCTCGTTGGCGAGGGAGAACCGGACGTCCGGGTCGGAGCCGACGCCGTACACCGAGCGCGGGCGGCGCTCGTCGGACGCGGCGTCGCGGGCGTCCGGCTCGGTCACGCCACGCGCTCCAGCACGACGGGCGTGCGCTCGGCGACGAGGCCCACCTCGGCCACGCGGAAGGCGTGCTCGAGCGCGTCGACGGCGCGCCCGAACCGCTCCGGGGTGTCGGTGTGCAGGGTCGCGAGCGGCTGCCCCTCGACGACGACGTCCCCCGGCTTCGCGTGCAGCTCGACGCCCGCGCCGGCCTGGACGCTGTCCTCCTTGCGGGCGCGGCCCGCACCCAGCCGCCACGCCGCGACGCCGACGGCGAGCGCGTCGACCTCGGCGAGGACGCCGTCGGCGGGCGCAGTCACGATCTCGGTCTCGCGGGCCACCGGGAGCGGTGCGTCGGGGTCCCCGCCCTGCGCGCGGATCATGGCCTTCCACACGTCCATCGCTCGGCCGTCGGCCAGTGCGGCGCGGACGTCGTCCTCGTCCTGCGGGCGCCCCGCCCCCGCGAGCATCTCGACGGCCAGCGCGACCGTGAGGTCGACGACGTCGGACGGCCCGCCGCCCGCCAGCACCTCGACGGACTCGCGGACCTCGAGGGCGTTGCCCGCGGTGAGCCCGAGCGGCGTCGACATGTCGGTGAGGAGCGCGACCGTGCGCACGCCGGCGTCCGTGCCCAGGTCGACCATGGTGCGGGCGAGCTCGCGGGCGTCGTCGGCGGACTTCATGAACGCGCCCGAGCCGACCTTGACGTCGAGCACGAGCGCTCCCGTGCCCTCGGCGATCTTCTTGCTCATGATCGAGCTCGCGATGAGCGGGATCGCCTCGACCGTGCCCGTCACGTCGCGCAGCGCGTAGAGCTTGCGGTCCGCGGGCGCGAGACCGGAGCCGGCCTGGCAGATCACGGCCCCGACGGACCCGAGCTGCGCCATCATCTCGTCGTTGCTGAGCGCGGCGCGCCAGCCGGGGATCGACTCGAGCTTGTCGAGCGTGCCGCCCGTGTGGCCGAGCCCGCGGCCCGAGAGCTGCGGGACCGCGACCCCGAACGACGCGACGAGCGGCGCGAGCGGGAGCGTGATCTTGTCGCCCACGCCTCCGGTCGAGTGCTTGTCGGCGGTCGGGCGGTCGAGGCCCGAGAAGTCCAGTCGCTCGCCGCTCGCGATCATCGCGGACGTCCAGCGGGAGATCTCGCCCCGGTCCATGCCGTTGAGCAGGATCGCCATCGCGAGCGCGGCCATCTGCTCCTCGGCCACGACGCCGCGGGTGTAGGCGTCCACGACCCAGTCGATCTGCGCGCCCTCGAGGCGCTGCCGGTCGCGCTTGGTCCGGATGACGTCGACGGCGTCGAATCGTTCGGTCGTGCCGGGGGTGCTCATTACTCTCCTTGGCGCAGGTCGTCCGGCCCGAACGCGTCGGGCAGGACCTCGGTCATGGGGCGGACGCCGGACACGGTCTCGACCAGGAGCTCCGGGCCGCCGTGCTCCCACAGGAGCTGGCGGCACCGCCCGCACGGCATGATCACGCGCCCGGCGCCGTCGACGCAGGTGAACGCGACGAGCCGCCCGCCCCCGCCGACGACGAGCGCCGACACGAGCGAGCACTCCGCGCACAGCGTCACGCCGTACGCGGCGTTCTCGACGTTGCAGCCGACGACGACGCGGCCGTCGTCGACGATCGCCGCCGCGCCCACGGGGTAGCCCGAGTACGGCGCGTAGGCGCGGTGCATGACGGCGGTCGCCTCGGCGCGCAGCGCGTCCCAGTCGACCGGCCGGGGGGCGAGGGGCTGCTCGCTCACTCTCACTCCTTGATGTACGGCTCGCCGTCGGCCGCAGGGGCGCGCACGCGCCCGACGAGCCCGGCGACGGCGAAGATCGTCACCACGTACGGGAGCATCAGCATGAACTGGTTGGGGATCGCCGTGCCGAGGACGCCGAGCACCTGCTGCAGCTTGTCGGAGAAGCCGAACAGCAGCGCGGCGCCGAGCGCGCCCCACGGCGACCAGCGGCCGAGGATCATCGCGGCGAGGGCGATGTAGCCCTTGCCGGCCGTCATCTCCTGCGAGAACGCGCCGACCGACCCGACGGTGAAGAACGCGCCGCCGAGGCCCGCGACCATCGACCCGAGCAGGACGTTGCCCCACCGGGTCCGGTTGACGTCGATGCCGACCGTGTCGGCCGCCGCGGGGTACTCGCCGACCGCGCGCACCCGCAGGCCCCAGCGGGTGCGGAACAGGGCGATGGCGACCACGACGATCGCGACGTACAGGAGGTAGACGAGCAGCGTCTGGCGGAACAGCACGGGGCCGATCACGGGGATGTCGCCGAGCACGGGGATCGCGAGCGTCGGCAGGCGCGGCGGGCTGTTGAGCGTGGCCGCGTTCTCCTTGAGCACCGACGAGTACAGGAAGCTCGTCAGGCCGACCGCGAAGACGTTGAGCACGACGCCGACGATGATCTGGTTGACGTGGTACTTGACCGTGAAGAGCGCCAGCAGCGCGCCGATGACGAGGCCCGCGACGGGCGCGGCGACGAGGCCGAGGTAGGCGTTCGAGACGATCGACGCGAACACCGCCGCACCGAACGCGCCGGTGAGGAGCTGGCCCTCGATCGCGATGTTCACGACACCGGCCCGCTCGCCGATCAGGCCGCCCAGCGCGCCGAACGCGAGGGGGACGGCGAGGAAGAGCGAGCCCGCCAGCAGCGAGACGAGCGACGTCGACTTGCCCGCGACCGCCCACGTGAGGAACGCGAGCACCCACAGCACGGCGAACACGATCGGGACCCAGCGGCCCACCCGGCGCGCGCGGGAGACGCACCACCCCGCGTACGCGGCGAGGGCGAGCGCGAGGACCGACAGCACGACGGCCGTGGCCTTCGACGGCACGGTGACCGGGCCGAGGTGGACGAGGTCGGACGACGTCGAGATGCCGAACGTCGTCTCCTTGCCGCCGCCGGGGAGCAGGCCGAACAGCACGAGCGCGAGCAGCCCGAGGACGCCGAGCGCGATGGGCAGGCGCCAGGGCTTGCTGCCCGTCACGGCGACGGGAGCGGCGGCGGCAGGCGAGCCGGTGGGCTCGAGGGTGGCGGCGGTCATGCCTGCGCTCCCTTCGCTTCGGTGCGCGGCGCCGGCAGGCGGAAGATGGCCCGCACGAGCGGCGGTGCCGCGATGAACAGGACGACCAAGGACTGGATCACGAGCACCAGGTCGATCGGGGTGCCCGTGGCGGCCTCCATGGCGCGGCCGCCGACGTCGAGCGCCGCGTACAGCAGGCCCGCGAAGAAGATGCCCAGGGGCTTGGACCGGCCCAGCAGCGCGACCGTGATCGCGTCGAAGCCGAGCGAGCCGGCGATGCCGCCCGTGAGCGACTTCTCGGTGCCGAGCACCTGGACCGCGCCGGCGAGGCCGGCGAGCGCGCCCGAGACCGCCATGACCGCGATGAACGTCGTCGCGACGCCGATGCCCGCGTTGCGCGACGCGTTCGGGTTGGACCCGACCGCGCGGAACCGGAAGCCCCACGTCGACCGCGTCATGAGCCACCACACGAACACCGACGCGAGGATCGCGACGAGGAAGCCCGCGTTGAGCCGGAACTGGTCGCCCAGGAGGAGCGGCAGGTTGGCGTTCGGCCCCACCGCGGGGCTCTTCGGCTGGTTGGACCCGGCCTGCGTGAAGAACCGCGTCGTCAGCAGGTACGCGAGCAGGTACAGCGCGACGTAGTTGAGCATGATCGTGACGATCACCTCGTGCGCGCCGGTCCGGGCCCGGAGCACGCCCGCGATCGACGCCCAGATCGCGCCGCCCAGGATGCCGCCGACGATCGCCACGATCACATGGACGACGACCGGCAGGTGCCAGGTGAACCCGATGTAGCCCGCGAACGTCGCGCCGAGGATGACCTGGCCCTGGGCACCGATGTTGAACAGGCCCGCGCGGAACGCGACCGCGACGCCGAGCGCCGCGATGATGAGCGGCGTCGCGACCGTCATGGTCTCGGTGAGCGGCTTGAAGACCGTCGTGAAGCTCCAGCCGCGGTCGTTGATGACGGCGCCACGGAACATCGCGACGTACGAGTCGCGCACGGCCTCCCAGGCCGCCGAGAAGAAGTCGCCCGGCTTCGAGAAGAAGTAGCTGAGCGTCGACGTCACGGAGTCCGTCGTGAAGATGATGAGGACCGCGCCGATCACGAGCGCGAGCACGAACGCGAGCACGGTCACGCCGAAGCTGCCGGTCGCGATGTCCCGCAGGGCGCGCGACGCGCGCGCCTCCCCCGACTCGGGCTGCGGCGCCGGCTGCGAGGGCCCGCGACCGGTCAGGTCCGCGCCGGGCTCGGGAGCGACGACCTCGCTGCCCGGCTCCGCGGGACCCGGCTCCGGGGTGCGCGGGGCTCCGGGCTCGTCGGGCTGGCTCACTGCTGGGCTCCTGTCTCGTGCGTGTGCTCGTCGGCGAGCTGGTCGAGCTCGGTCTCGGTGGCCTGCTCGTGCGCCTCCTCGGCGCCCGCGCCCGCCATCATGAGGCCCAGGACGGCGCGCGGGGTGTCGGCGGGGACGATCCCGACGATCTTGCCCCGGTACATGACGGCGATCCGGTCGGCGAGCGCCGCGACCTCGTCGAGCTCGGTGGACACGATCACGACGGGGGTCCCGTGGTCGCGCTCCGCGACGATCCGCTTGTGCAGGAACTCGATGGACCCGACGTCGACGCCGCGCGTGGGCTGGCTCGCGACGAACACCTTGAGCGGCCGCGACAGCTCGCGGGCCATGACGACCTTCTGCTGGTTGCCGCCGGAGAGCCGCCCGACCTCCTGGCCGGGGCCCTGCGTGCGGATGTCGTACTCCGCGATGCGCTCGCGGGCGTTCTTGCGGATCGCGCCCAGGTCGAGCGCGATGCCGCGCGCGTACGGCTTGCGGTCGTGCAGGTCGAGCACGAGGTTCTCGGCGACCGTGAAGTCCAGGACGAGCCCGTCGACGGTGCGGTCCTCGGGCACGAACCCGACCCCGGCGTCGAGGATCTCGTGCGGGCTCAGCCCGACGAGCTCGCGCCCCTCGAGCCGGATCGACCCGGTCGCCGGCAGCAGGCCGACGACGGCCTCGCTGAGCTCCGTCTGGCCGTTGCCCTGCACGCCCGCGACGGCGAGGATCTCGCCGCGCGCGACCGAGAAGCTCACGTCGTCGACGACGGCGATGCCGTTCGCGTCGCGCACCGTGAGGTGCTCGACCTGGAACGTCTCCTCGCCGGGCTGCGCCGGGCTCTTGTCGACGCCCAGGCTGACCGCGCGGCCGACCATCATCGCCGCGAGCTCGGTCTCCGCGGCGTCGGGCGACGCCGAGCCGACGACCGCGCCACGGCGGATCACCGTGATGACGTCCGCGACGGCCTTGACCTCGCGCAGCTTGTGGGTGATGAAGACGATCGACGTGCCCTGCGCCTTGAGCTCGCGCATGATCGCGATGAGCTCGTCCGTCTCCTGCGGCGTCAGCACCGCGGTCGGCTCGTCGAGGATGAGGACCTTCGCGTCGCGGACCAGCGCCTTGACGATCTCGACGCGCTGCTGCACGCCGACCGGGAGGTCCTCGACGACGGCGTCGGGGTCGAGCCCGAAGCCGAAGCGGTCCGACAGCTCGCGCACCGTCCGCCGGGCGGCGTCGAGGTCGAGGAGGCCGCCCCCGCGCGTCGGCTCGTGGCCGAGCATGACGTTCTCGGCCACCGTGAAGACGGGCACCAGCATGAAGTGCTGGTGGACCATGCCGATCCCGGCGGCCAGCGCGTCGCCCGGCCCCTTGAACGCCACGGCCTCGTCGTCGACGAGGATCTCGCCCTCGTCGGCCTTGTACAGGCCGAACAGGACGTTCATGAGCGTGGACTTGCCGGCCCCGTTCTCGCCGAGCAGGGCGTGGACCTGCCCGGGCTCGACGACGAGGTCGATGTGGTCGTTCGCGACGAGCGGTCCGAACCGCTTGGTGATGCCGCGCAGCTCCAGCTTCACCGCCGGGCCTCCTTCAGGTCTGGGCGCGGACCGACACGCGTCGGCAGCCTCACGCTAGCCATCTCGCGTCCCTCTCGCGCGTGGACGGCGACGGGCCGGGACCCCTGCAGGGCCCCGACCCGTCGCCTGGTCGTCAGCTCACCAGGTCGTCAGCTCACTTGGGCGAGCTGGGCGACTCGACGGTGATCTTCCCGTCGATGATGTCCTGCTGCAGCTGCGTGATCTTGTCCTTGAGGTCCTGCGGGACCTTCGAGTCGAAGTCGTGGAACGGCGCGAGGCCGACACCCTTGTTCTCGAGCGTCCCGACGTACGGGTCGTTGGAGAAGGAGCCGTCCTTGGTCGTCTTGATGACGTCCTCGACCGACGCGCCGATCTCCTTGACGACCGACGACAGGATGATGCTCGCGGAGTCCGGGTTGGACACGGCACCGTCGGAGTCGACCCAGATGACCGACACGCTCTTGCCGCTCGAGTTGGCGTCCTTGGCGGCGGCGAGGGTGCCCGCACCCACCGGGCCGGCGACCGGGAGGACGATGTCCGCGCCCTGGTCGATGAAGGTCTTGGTGAGCTCCTGGCCCTTCGACTGGTCCTCGAAGTCGCCCGTGAACGAGCCGTTCTGCTTCTTGACGTCCCAGCCGAGCAGCTTGACGCTCTTGCTGTTGTCGGTGTTGTACTTCGCGACGCCGTCGGCGAAGCCGTCCATGAAGATCGTGACGGTCGGGATCTTGATGCCGCCGTACGTGGCGACCGTCCCCGTCTTGGTCATGCCCGCGGCCAGGTAGCCCGCGAGGTACGCGGCCTGGGCGGTGTCGAAGCTGATCGGCTTGACATTGTCGAGCGTGATCGTCTTGCCGTTCGCGTCCTGCGCGGTCGAGTCGACGATCGCGAACTTGGTGTCGGCGTTGGTCTTGGCCGCGTCACCGGTCGCGGTGGCGAGCAGGAACCCGACCGTGATGATCAGGTTGCAGTTCTGCTGCACCATGTTCGAGATGTTCGGCGCGAAGTCCGACTCCTGCTTGGACTCCGCCGTCGCGATCTGCACGCCGAGGTCCGACTCGGCCTTCTTCAGGCCGTCGTACCCGGACTCGTTGAACGACTTGTCGTTGAAGCCACCCGAGTCGGACACCATGCAGGCCTTGAAGTTGCTGGCCCCCTTGGTCCCGCCGCCCGTGGCGTTGTCGTCGCCCGGCGCCTGGCCGCAGGCCGCGAGCGCCAGGGCGCCGGCGACCGCCAGCGCGCCCAGCTTCATGAACCTCTTCGATGTCGACACTGTCGAACCCCTCCGTCGTCGTGCTGTCCTGAGACTCCCCCGCCCCAGGTCTCGGGGCGTGCCGGGCCGGTTCGCACGTCGTCGGACGCCCCGGCCGCGGGTCTTCAGGTGAACTCTAAGCACCCGGAGGGTCACTGCACGTTACCGGCGGGTAACAGCGCAGGTACCGATACCAAAGTGTGACGAACGGCGGGCCTCAGAGGGTCGCCGCGCGGGCCAGGAGGCCCATCCCGACGCCGATCGCGCGCTCGTCGACCTCGAGGTCGCCCTGGTGGATGTCGAACGTCCGGCCTCCCGGGGTCCGCGTCCCGAGCCGCGCCATGGCGCCCGGGACCTTGGTCAGGTACCAGGCGAAGTCCTCGCCGCCCAGCGACTGCTCGGTCAGCAGGACGGCGTCCGGCCCGTGCAGGTCGCGCGCCGCCGCCTCGAGCGTGGCGGTGCACGCCTCGTCGTTGTCCACGGGAGGCACCCCGCGCACGTGCTCGAGGTCGACCTCGACGTCGTACGGCGCGACGACCTGCTGCACGGCCTCGTCCAGGACCTCGCCCGCGCGCTCCCACGCGCGCACGTCGAGGCAGCGCAGCGTGCCCGCGACCGTGCCCGTGCCCGGGATCGCGTTGTGGGCGACGCCCGCGTGCACCGCGCCCCAGGTGAGGTTGACCCCCGACCGCGGGTCGAGCCGGCGGCCGAGCACCGCCGGCACCTGCGTGATGACCTGGCCGAGCGCGTAGACGACGTCTCCCGTGAGGTGCGGGCGCGACGTGTGGCCGCCGGGCGACGTCAGGGTCACGGTGATCGCGTCGGACGCCGACGTGATCGGGCCGATGCGGGTGCCGACCTGGCCGACGTCGATCTTCGGCTCGGCGTGCACCGCGAAGATGCGCTCGACGCCGTCCAGGCCGCCCTGGTCGAGGACGTCGAGCGACCCGCCCGGCATGACCTCCTCGGCCGGCTGGAAGATCAGGCGCACGGGGCGCGGCAGCAGGCCGTCGTCGTGCAGGCGCGCGAGCACGAGGCCGGCCCCGAGCACGACGGCCGTGTGCACGTCGTGGCCGCAGGCGTGCGCGACCCCCGGGACCGTGGACGCGAACGGGAGACCGCACGCGTCGTCGAGCGGCAGCGCGTCGATGTCGGCGCGCAGCGCGACCGCGGGCACGGCGGCGCCGAACCCGTGCGCGCCGGTCCGGCCGATGTCGCACACGAGGCCCGAGCCCTCGAGGAGGCGCGGCACGAGCCCCGCGGCCCGCAGCCGCTCGGCCAGGACGCGCGTGGTCCGGACCTCCGTGCGCGCGAGCTCGGGGTGCGCGTGGACGTCACGACGGACCGCGACGAGCTCGGCCTCGAGCTCGCGCACGAGCGCGGCGATCCGGCCCGGCAGCGACTCGCCGGGCGCAGCCCGGTCCAGCGGCGCGACCTGCTCCTCCGGCGCGGTCACAGCAGGTCGTCCAGACCGCGCTCGTGCAGCTCCTGCACGACGTCCTTGACCTGCTGCGCGCGGGCGCGGGTGGTCACGAGGAGCGCGTCGGGCGTGTCCACGACGACGACGTCGTCGAGGCCCAGCACGGCGATGGGCCGGCCGGCGGCCGGGACGAGCACGGAGCCCGCCGACTCGACGCGGACGACGTTCGCCTCGTCCCCGAGGATCTTGGTCCCGGTGCCGTCGAGGGACGGCAGGAGCGCGGCGAGCGAGTTGAAGTCGCCGACGTCGTCCCAGCCGAACGTCCCGGGCACGACGGCGACGCCGCCCTCGGCCGCGACGGGCTCGGCGACCGCGTGGTCGATCGCGATCTTCTCCAGCCCCGGCCAGGTGGCCTCGAGCACCGCGTCGCGCTCGGGGGTGTCCCACGCCTGCGCGACGCGGACGAGCCCGTCGTGCAGGGCGGGGCGCAGGCGCTGGAGGTGGCCCAGCAGCACGGACGTGCGGACGAGGAACATGCCCGCGTTCCAGCGGTACTCCCCCGTCGCGAGGTAGGTGCGGGCCGTCGCGGCGTCGGGCTTCTCGGTGAAGCCGACCGCGTGCAGCGCCGTGGGTGCGCCGTCGACCCCGAGCGGCGCGCCGCTGCGGACGTACCCGAACGCCGTCGACGGGCGCGACGCCGCGATGCCGACCGTCACGACGAAGCCCGCCCGGGCCGCCTCGACGCCCTCCCGGACGGCGCGCTCGAACGCGTCGGGGCCGGTGATGACGTGGTCGGCCGCGAACGAGCCGAGCACGACGTCGCCGTGCCGCTCCTGCAGGATCGCGGCCGCGAGCCCGATGGCCGCCATGGAGTCGCGCGGCGAGGGCTCGGCGACCACGGCGTCGTCGGGCAGCGTGGGCAGCTGCTCCCGCGCGGCGGCGACGTGGGCGCGCCCCGTGACGAGGACGACGTTGCCGGGCCCGGCCAGCGGCTCGAGGCGGTCGACGGTCGCCTGGAGCAGGGAGCGGCCGGAGCCCGTGAGGTCGTGGAGGAACTTCGGGGCGCCCGCGCGTGACAAGGGCCACAGGCGGGTTCCGGCCCCTCCCGCGGGGACGACGGCGTAGAAGCCGGGGATCGGGCTGGCGCCGGTCTCGCCGGTCGGCAGGGGCTGGGGCATGCCCCGAGTGTAGTGAGCGCGGGACCTGTGCGATGCGTCACAAAACCTTCACGATCGGGCCTCGTGGGCCCGTGGTCGGCGCTCGGACCTGGCGCCGTGTCATTACAGTGGGGCGCAGTGGGGTGGTGTCCGGACCTCGTCCCGACGACGCATTCGACGGTCACGGCTGCCGCTCACCGAGAGCTCATCCAGCCCTCGGACGAACTCGCCACAGGAGGCCCCCGAAGTGCCCAGTGCACCTGCAGGCACGCTGTACCGCGGCCACGAAGGCATGTGGTCCTGGGTCGCGCACCGCGTGACCGGCGTGCTGATCTTCTTCTTCCTTCTCGTGCACGTGCTCGACACGGCGCTCGTGCGCGTCTCGCCCGAGGCGTACAACGACGTCATCGGGACGTACAAGAACCCGATCATGGGCCTCGGCGAGGCGGGCCTCGTCGCCGCCATCGTCTTCCACGCCTTCAACGGCATCCGGATCATCCTCGTGGACTTCTGGGCCAAGGGCCCGAAGTACCAGAAGCGGATGCTCTGGATCGCGCTCGCGCTGTGGGTCGTCGCGATGGCCGGCTTCCTGCCGCGCCACCTCATGAACGTCTTCGGGGGGAACTGACATGGCCGACACCGCCACCGAGGCCCAGACCTCCGCGCCCGAGATCGCGGCCCCCCGCGACCGGTACAAGCGCAAGAAGACGACGCGCGGGAACTACGAGCTCTACTCGTGGGTGTTCATGCGCGCGTCGGGCGTGCTGCTGGTCGTCCTCATCTTCGGCCACCTCTTCGTCAACCTCATGGTCGGCGACGGCGTGCACGCGATCGACTTCGCGTTCGTCGGCGGCAAGTGGTCCTCGCCGTTCTGGCAGGTCTGGGACCTGCTCATGCTCTGGCTGGCCATGTTCCACGGCACCAACGGCGTCCGCACGGTCATCAACGACTACGCGGAGCGCGACGGCGTGCGCATGACCCTCAAGGTCCTGCTGTACCTCGCGGCCGTGATCACCGTGGTGCTCGGCACCCTGGTCATCTTCACCTTCTCCCCCTGCCCGCACGGCGCACCCGCGGACCTCGTGCCGGCCTTCTGCTCGGCCTGAGCCTCGGCCTGAGCAGCAGCAACCCACGGGACCCCCGAACACTCGCCAAGGTGGCATCGGCACCGATGCAGACCCATCAGTACGACGTCGTCATCGTCGGCGCGGGCGGCGCCGGGATGCGCGCAGCGCTCGAGGCCTCGGGCCGCGCACGGACGGCCGTCATCTCGAAGCTCTACCCCACGCGCTCCCACACCGGCGCCGCGCAGGGCGGCATGTGCGCCGCCCTCGCGAACGTCGAGGAGGACAACTGGGAGTGGCACACCTTCGACACGGTCAAGGGCGGCGACTACCTCGTCGACCAGGACGCGGCCGAGGTCATGGCCAAGGAGGCCATCGACGCGGTGCTCGACCTCGAGCACATGGGCCTGCCGTTCAACCGCACCCCCGAGGGCAAGATCGACCAGCGCCGGTTCGGGGGCCACACCCGCAACCACGGCGAGGCCGCCGTGCGCCGCGCGTGCTACGCCGCGGACCGCACCGGCCACATGATCCTGCAGACGCTCTACCAGAACTGCGTCAAGCAGAACGTCGAGTTCTAC
>Ga0164242_10000619_pt1 | contig 43099 bp, 34 predicted proteins | sample OricomgcompostMG_FD_108783 | JGI IMG/M metagenome (GOLD analysis project Ga0164242, IMG submission 108783) | Miracle-Growth compost microbial communities from Emeryville, California, USA - Original compost - Miracle growth compost (MG) ... | reverse complement strand
TCGTCGATGACGACCGGACGCTTCACCACGGCACCGGGGCCGAGGATGGCGACCTGCGGCTGGTTGATGATCGGCGTGTCGAACAGCGCGCCGAACGAGCCGAGGTTGGTGATCGTGAAGGTGCCACCGGAGAGCTCGTCCGGGGTGATCTTGTTGGTGCGGGTGCGCTCGGCGACGTCGGCGATCCGCTTGGCCAGACCCGCGATCGAGAGCTCGCCGGCGTCCTTGACGACGGGGGTGAGCAGGCCACGGTCGGTGTCGACGGCGAACGCGACGTTCTCGCGGTCGTAGTAGGTCACCTCGCCGGCCTCGGTGTTGAGGTTGGCGTTGAGCTTCGGGTGGGCCTTGAGGGTGTCGATAGCGGCCTTGGCGAAGAACGGCAGGTAGGTGAGCTTGACGCCCTCGCGCGCCTGGAACGCGGCCTTGTTGGCCTCGCGCAGACGGGCGATGTTGGTGACGTCGACCTCCATCACCTGGGTCAGCTGGGCGGAGACGTGCAGCGACTCGGTCATCCGCTCGGCGATCACCTTGCGCAGGCGGGACACCTTCTCGGTGGTGCCGCGCAGCGGCGACGGGGTCGCGGCCGGTGCGGCCGGCGCCGACGAGGCGGCGGCCGGAGCAGCTGCCGGGGCCGGAGCGGCAGCAGGCGCCTTGGCGGCCTCGGCAGCGGCGAGGACGTCCTCCTTGCGGATCCGGCCACCGACGCCGGAGCCGGTCACGCTCGCGAGGTCGACACCGTGCTGGGCGGCGAGCTTGCGCACGAGCGGCGTGACGTAGCCGCCGGCCTCGATGCTGCTGCTCGGTGCGATCGGCGCCGCGGTGTCGGGGCTGGTCGGGGCCGGGGCCGCCGCGGCGGGCTCCGGAGCGGGCTCGGACTTGGCGGGCGCGGGCGTCGCCTGAGCGTCGGGGTGGGTCTGCGGCGCGGCCGGTGCCGGCTCGGGCTCGGCCGGAGCGGAGGGAGCCGCAGACTCGGCCGGAGCGGCCGGGGCAGCGGCGGCGTCGCCGACCAGGGCGAGCTCGGCGCCGACCTCGACGGTCTCGTCCTCGCTCACCTTGATCTCGAGCAGGGTGCCCGCGACCGGCGAGGGGATCTCGGTGTCGACCTTGTCGGTGGAGACCTCGAGCAGCGGCTCGTCGACGGCCACGCTGTCGCCGACCTGCTTCAGCCAGCGGGTGACGGTGCCCTCGGTGACCGACTCGCCCAGCGCGGGCAGGGTGACCGAGGTGGCGTTGCCGCCGGCCGACGGGGCCGGGGCGGCAGGAGCGGAGGGGGCCTCGGGCTGGGCCGGGGTGGGCGCCGCCTCGGCCGCGGGGGCGGCGGGCTGCTCGGGGGCGGCGGGCTCGGCCGGAGCGGCGGCACCGGCCTCGTCGGCGGCACCGACCAGGGCCAGGACGGCGCCGACCTCGACCGTCTCGTCCTCGCCGGCCTTGATCTCGACCAGGGTGCCGGCCACCGGCGAGGGGATCTCGGTGTCGACCTTGTCGGTGGAGACCTCGAGCAGGGGCTCGTCGACGGCCACGGTGTCGCCGACGTTCTTGAGCCAACGGGTGACAGTGCCCTCGGTGACAGATTCGCCGAGTGCCGGGAGGGTGACTTCGGTGGCCAATGGACTTCCTTCGCTGCGTACTGGCGGTGACCGTACTGATGCTGACCGTAATTGTGTGTCTTCATCTTGGCACCCCGCCGAGGCCGGCGCAGCACCGGCTCGGCTACCGGCGAGTAGTGCCGATCTGGCCCGCCGCTCCGGCCGCACACGGCACACTGTCTCCCATGGCGTGGTGGGATCGGTGGCGCAGCCGGGCACGATGGAGCGCCCCGTCGGGGGACAGCAGCAGGACCGGCTCGACGCGGGTACGCGCGGCCGACGGCACCGATGTCGAGCATCTGGAGCGCTTCGTCTCCACCCGCAGGGGCGTGGAGGGGTTCGTCGAGCCGCGCACGGCGGTGAGCGACGTGACCCTCCTGCTGGTCGCGCACGACGGTGAGTGGACGCGTCGCCGGGTGCCGTCCGCGCGCTGGGCGCACGACTTCTGCAACGGCCGCCGGGTGCCGTCCTACGACGCCGCCGTGGTCGGCGTCCCGCAGCGGATGCGCGACTACAACCGGCGCCGCAAGCAGTCCGGCACCTGACGTTCCTCACCGGGACACGCCGGTGGGACGTGCGGAACGTCAGGTGCGGGCGACCAGGGCGCGGGCGTAGTCGACGAGGGTCGCGGTCGCCGTACCGGTGGCGCCGGCGGTGAGGTGGCCCGCGGCGGCGCCGCCGTTCCAGGAGGGGCCGGCGATGTCGAGGTGGGCCCAGGGCAGGCCGCCGGTGAACTCGCGCAGGAAGGCGCCCGCGAAGAGCCCGCCGCCCCAGCGGACGAAGTCGTATTGGGCCAGGTCGGCGATCTTCGAGGAGTGGACCCGCTCGTCCATGATCTCCGGCAGCGGCATCGGCCAGGTGGGCTCGCCGGACACCTCCGCCGCGGCCAGGATCGCCTCGACCGTCTCGGGTGTGCCCATCACGCCGGTGACCTTGTCGCCCAGCGCCGCGACCATCGCGCCGGTCAGGGTGGCGACGTCCACGATCGCGTCGGGGGAGACCTCGGTCGCCCGGACCAGCGCGTCGGCCAGGATCAGCCGGCCCTCGGCGTCGGCGTTGAGCATCTCCGAGGTGGTGCCGCCGTAGTGGGTGATCACGTCGCCAGGCCGCATCGCGGAGCCGGAGACCATGTTCTCGGCCATCGGCACGAACGTCGAGACCCGCACCGGCAGCCCCAGCCGGGCGATCGCCAGCGTCGCCTGCACCACCGAGGCGGCGCCGTGCATGTCGGACTTCATCGTCTTCATCGAGGCCCCGGGCTTGATCGTCAGGCCGCCGCTGTCGAAGGTGATGCCCTTGCCCACCAGGGCCACGTGGGCGACCGCGTCCGCCGGGGCATAGCTGAGCTCGACCAGCCGAGGCGCCGCCGCCGAGCCGGTGCCGACCGCGAGGATGCCGCCGCAGCCGAGCTCGGCGAGCTGCCGCTCGTCGTACACGGTGGCCGACACGCCCGGGACCTCGGCCGCGGCCGCGACGACGGCGTCCGCGAACACCGGTGGGGTGAGGTCGCCCGGAGGCGTGTTGACCCAGTCGCGGACCGTGCAGACAGCGTCGGCGAGCACCTGGGCGTCGTCGAAGGCGGCCACTGCCTCGGCCTGCTTCGCGATCGGCGAGACGATGATGACGTCGGCCGGTGCGTTGTCCTCGGCGCGGCTCTTCGCGTTGCTCGACTTGTAGGCGTCGAAGGTGTAGCCGCCGAGGATGCTGCCCTCGGCCAGGGCGCGGATCAGCTCGGGAGTGTCGGCCGGCAGCGCGAGGGCCACCGATGTGGCGTTCGGTACGGCGCGGGCAACCGCCCCGGCGGCTCGGCGCACCGCGTCCGGGTCGACGGCCGGCCCGAGGCCGACGAGCACCAGGAGCTGGGCCGCGACCGCGTCACCGGCGGGCAGCCGGGTGATCTCGCCGGCCCGGCCGGTGACGCCGAGCGAGGCGAGCATGCCGCGGGCCTTGCGACCGTAGGCGCTGGCGACGTCCTCCGCTCCGGGGGCGAGCTCGGGACCCTTCGCGCCCTGCAGTACGCCGACCACGACGGCCTCGGCGCGGGTCTTGGCGGGACTGGCGGTGCGCAGCGTGTAGGACGTCACGTGCGGGAGCCTACCTACGGTAGTTTCGGCGCCATGTCGCAAGCCTCGGATCTGCTCACCTCGCCCCTCCATGATCGCCACGTCGCGCTGGGCGCGAAGTTCGGTGAGTTCGGGGGCTGGTCGATGCCGCTGGAGTACGCCGGCGGGGGAGTCGTCAAGGAGCACACCGCGGTCCGTACGGCGGTCGGGATCTTCGACGTCAGCCACCTCGGCAAGGCGAGTGTCAGCGGTGCGGGAGCCGCCGAGTTCGTCAACGCCACCCTCTCCAACGACCTGCGCCGGATCGGCCCCGGCAAGGCCCAGTACACCCTGTGCGTCGACGACGCCACGGGCGGGATCGTCGACGACCTGATCGCCTACTACAAGAGCGACCAGGACCTCTTCCTCATCCCCAACGCGGCCAACACCACCGAGGTGGTGCGGCGGCTCGCCGAGGCCGCCCCGGCCGGCGTCGAGGTGACCAACCAGCACCGCGACTTCGTCGTCCTGGCCGTGCAGGGGCCGAAGGCGGACGCCGTCCTCGCCGCCGTCGGTCTCCCCACCGACGAGCAAGCGGCACCGATCGACTACATGGCCTTCGTCGTGGCGCCGTTCGAGGGTGCCGAGGTGACCGTCTGCCGCACCGGCTACACCGGCGAGCGGGGCTACGAGCTGGTCGCCCCCAACGCCATCGCCGTCGCCCTCTGGGACGCGCTGATCGCGGCCGGCGAGCGGTTCGGCCTGGTCGCCTGCGGCCTGGGTGCGCGCGACACGCTGCGCACCGAGATGGGCTATCCCCTGCACGGCCAGGACATCTCGCCGGCGATCAGCCCGATCGAGGGCGGCGTCGGCTGGGCGGTGGGATGGAAGAAGGACGCGTTCTGGGGACGTGACGTGCTCGTGCCGGCGAAGGAGATTGGCCCGAGCCGGGTGCTCCGTGGCATCGTCGCCACCGGTCGCGGGATCCCGCGACCACACATGAGTGTGTCGTTGACCCCCGACCTCCAGGTCGGTGAGGTCACCTCCGGCACGTTCAGCCCGACGCTGAAGAAGGGCATCGGGCTGGCGCTGGTCTCGGCCGAGGTCGACCCGGAGGCCGAGATCGGCATCGACGTCCGTGGTCGACGCGAGATCTTCCGACTCACCAAGCCACCCTTCGTCCCCTCCCATGTACGAGAGACCTGAGATGAGCCTTCCCGACGTTCCCTCGCCGTTCCGTCAGCCCAGTCCGCCCGACCGCAGTTGGTGCTGGCGCCTGGAGGACGGCGCCGGCAACGAGGTGACGGTCAGCGCCGAGTACGCCGACCAGCGGTTCGCGTCCCAGGGCGACGCCGAGTCCTGGGTGGGGGAGTTCTGGCGCGAGCTCTCCGAGGAGGGGGTGCGGGCCGTCGTACTCCTGGAGGGTGACCGCGAGGTGTACGGCCCGATGTCCCTGGAGGCCTGATGGCCATCCACCAGCCGCAGCGCGACCTGCTCGACGAGCAGGCGGGCTACCAGAAGAGCCTGGGGCGCCGCCAGGTCCAGATGATCGCGATCGGCGGCGCGATCGGCACGGGGCTCTTCCTCGGCTCCGCCGCCCGGCTCAACAGCACCGGGCCGGCGCTGCTGATCAGCTACGCGGTGGTCGGCGTGATCGCCTACTTCCTGATGCGTGCGCTCGGCGAGCTGGTGCTCCACCGGGCCTCGTCGGGTGCGTTCGTCTCCTACATGCGCGAGTTCTACGGCGAGCTCGGCGCCTACATCACCGGCTGGATGTACTGGCTCAACTGGGCGCTGACCGGCATCGCCGACCTCTCCGCGGTGGGCCTGTACGTCAAGCACTTCAACAAGGACATGCCGGCCTGGGGCACGGTGCTGATCGCGCTGGTGGTCGTGCTGGTGGTCAACCTGCTCTCGGCGAAGGCCTTCGGCGAGTTCGAGTTCTGGGCGTCGCTGCTCAAGGTCGGCGCGATCGTGGCGTTCATCCTGGTCGGCCTGGTCGTGGTCCTCGGTCAGCTCCACATCGGCGGTCACCGCGCCGGCTTCCAGAACATGTGGCACAACCCGGGCGGCTTCTGGCCCTCCGGCGGCGGCTACCACTGGTACGGCCCGATCCTGATCATGTCGAGCGTCGTCTTCGCCTACGCCGCGATCGAGATGGTGGCAGTGGCCGCCGGCGAGATGGAGGACCCGCGGCGTGAGGTGCCGCGCGCCGTCCACTCGGTCGTCTTCCGGATCGGCGTGTTCTACGTCGGCTCGATCCTGCTGCTGGTCTCGATGCTGCCGACCGGCGACTACAAGTCGGGCACCAGCCCGTTCGTGAGCGTCTTCGACCGGCTCGGCTTCCACGCGATCGGCGACGTCGTCCAGGCGATCCTGATCGTCGCCGCGATGTCGAGCCTCAACTCGGGCCTCTACTCCACCGGCCGGGTGCTGCGCAGCCTCGGCATGGCCAAGCAGGCGCCCGGCTTCACCATGCGGATGAGTCCCAGCGGCGTGCCCTACGCCGGCATCCTGATGACGAGCGTGATCTACGCACTCGGCGCGATCCTCAACGCGGTGGCGCCGGGCTCGGCCTTCGACATCGCCCTGGAGTGCGCCTCGATCGGCGTGCTGGCCACCTGGGCCTCGATCTTCATCTGCCAGATCAGGCTGAGACAGCTCAGCGACCGCGGTGTCGTGCCGGCCAGCTCGTTCCGGGCGCCGGGGTCGCCGTACACGAGCATCGTCGGGCTCGTCTTCATCTTCCTGGTGCTGCTCGGGATGGCGGTCTCGGGCTGGCAGGAGGGGGCGGACTTCTGGCACAAGACCGACTTCATCGTCGTGGTCCTCGGCCTCCCGGTCATCGCGGTCGTGCTGACCGTCGGCTGGCGGATCGTGCGCCCGCGGGTCATCGCCGACACCGGTGGGCGGATCGGCTCCACGTGGACGCTGAACGGACCTCGGTACGGCGAGGGCAACGGCCTCGTCTGAGGTCTCGCAGGCAGGCCGCTGCCTGCCGTGCACGGGCAGCGCCTGGCGGTCTGCCGTGAGCCGGATGGGACCCGGGATCGGGTTTACCCCCATAATGCGGTCCGTCATGGCTCGGGCCTGACCCGGCCGGTCAGGCCGGCGACACGCTCTTCCGCACCCGTCTTGGACAGGACGCCCTATGGACCGCTTCTTCCGCATCAGCGAACGTGGCAGCACGATCCGCGCCGAGATCCTCGGTGGCCTGGTCACCTTCGCGACCATGGCCTACATCGTCGCCCTGAACCCGTCGATCCTCGGCGGCGTCAAGGACGCCACCGGCGCGCGGCTCGACTCCGCCGAGCTGGTCACCGTCACGGCACTGGTCGCCGGTGTGATGACGATCGCGATGGGGCTCTTCGCGAACGTGCCGATGGCGCTCGCCGCCGGCCTGGGCGTGAACGCCTTCGTGGCCTTCACGCTGGTAGCCGGTCGCAGCCTGAGCTGGCCGGACGCGATGGGCGTCATCGTGATCGAGGGCGTCGTCATGCTGGTGCTGGTCCTGGTGGGCCTGCGCGAGGCGATCATGAACGCCATCCCAGACTCGCTGAAGCGCTCGATCGGCGCCGGCATCGGTCTGTTCATCGCCCTGATCGGCTTCGTCGACGGCGGCATCGTGCACGCCGGCGACGGCACCATCGTCGCGCTGAGCGACCACTTCAAGAGCTGGAACACGCTCGTCTTCGTGCTGACCCTGCTGATCACCGGGATCCTGATGGCCCAGCGGATCCCGGGCGCCCTGCTGATCGGCATCGTGGTCGGCACGGTGGCCGCACTGATCATCAACGGCATCGCCTCCGGTACGCCGGTCGCGGGCGCCACCTGGCCGCACAAGATCGTCGCGGCACCGGACTTCAGCCTGGTCGGCTCGGCCCGGTTCCACGTCTTCGAGGTGGTGGGCTGGGGCGCCGCCATCGGACTGATCCTGACCGTCCTGATGGCGAACTTCTTCGACGCCATGGGCACCGCCATCGCGATCGGCCGCGAGGCCGGGCTGGTCGACGAGCAGGGCCGGCTGCCGCAGATGCGCAACGTCTTGATCGTGGAGTCCGTCGGCGCGGTGGCCGGCGGTGCCGCCTCGGCCTCGTCCAACACGATCTTCGTGGAGTCGACCGCGGGTGCGGCGCAGGGTGCGAAGACCGGTCTGGCGAACATGGTCACCGGCGTCCTCTTCCTGTTGGCGATGTTCCTCTCGCCGATCGTCGGCATCATCCCGTCGTCGGCCACCGGCCCGGCGTTGGTGGTCGTCGGTGCGCTGATGATCAGCCAGGTCGCCGGCATCGACTGGAACGACATGGGCGTCGCCCTCCCGGCGTTCGCCACCATCACCCTGATGCCGTTCACGTACTCGATCGCCAACGGCGTCGGCGCGGGCATCGTCACCTACGTGCTGATCGCCATCGGCCGCGGCAAGTGGCGCGAGGTGCACCCGCTGCTGGCGGTGGTCGGAGCGTTCTTCGTCTGGTACTTCCTGCGCGGCGTCGTCTGACGCCACCTCCGCCCACACGCATGCGCAGACGGCTTCGATAGCGTCTGCGCATGCGTGATCTACGGCGGTCCTTCCGGCAGGTCGATGTCTTCTCCGAGGAGCCGCTCAGGGGCAACGCCCTGGCGGTGGTGCATGACGCCGAGGGGCTCAGTGACGACCAGCTCGCCGCGTTCGCGCGCTGGACCAACCTGTCCGAGACGACGTTCCTGCTGCCCCCGACCACTCCCGACGCGGACTACCGGGTGCGGATCTTCACCACGGGCGGCGAGCTGCCCTTCGCCGGCCATCCGACGCTGGGTACGGCGCACGCCTGGCTCGAGGCCGGTGGCCGGCCGAGGGGCGAGCTGATCGTGCAGGAGTGCGGTGTCGGCCTGGTCGAGCTGCGCCGCGACGGAGGCCGGCTCGCGTTCGCCGCGCCGGACCTGCTGCGCAGCGGCCCGGTGACCGAGGAGGAGCTGGCGCGCATCGCTCGGGGGCTCCAACTCGACCGGGCCGACATCGTCGACGCCGCCTGGACCGACAACGGCCCGGGCTGGGTCTCGCTCCTCCTGCAGGACGCCGAGGCGGTGCTGTCGGTGCAGGCCGACCCGGTCGCCTTCGGTGAGCTGAAGGTCGGGATCGCCGGCCCCTACGCCGCCGGCGCGAGCGAGGCGGACGTCGAGGTCCGCGCGTTCTACGGCGACCGTGGTGGGTTCATGGAGGACCCGGTCACCGGCTCGCTGAACGCCGGGATCGGGCAGTGGCTGGCCGGGTCGGTGCTGCCCTCGGCGTACCTCGCCTCGCAGGGGACGGTGCTGCAGCGCCGGGGGCGGGTCCATGTCGAGCGCGACGGCGACACCGTCTGGGTCGGCGGCGCGACGCGCACGACGATCACCGGCACCCTCGACGTGGGCTGACCGCGGCGAGCGCGCTTCGCGCGCTGGCTCCCTCGCTCGCGAGATGCGCCTGAGCTCGTTTGCTCGCTCGCGCAGCCGCTCGCTCGGTCAACTAGGCTGACGCCGTGCAGTCCTACCTCGACCTCCTGACCCGGATCCTCGACGAAGGGGCCGAGAAGTCCGACCGCACCGGCACCGGCACCCTCAGCGTCTTCGGGCACCAGACGCGCTATGACCTGCGCGCCGGGTTCCCGCTGCTGACAACGAAGAAGGTGCACACCCGCTCGGTCTTCGGCGAGCTGCTGTGGTTCCTGCGCGGGGACACGAACGTGAAGTGGCTCCAGGAGCGGGGCATCACGATCTGGGACGAGTGGGCCGACGCGAACGGCTACCTGGGACCCGTGTACGGCGCCCAGTGGCGCTCATGGCCGACCCCCGACGGCCGGCACATCGACCAGCTGCGCGACGTGATCTCGCAGATCCGCTCGAACCCCGACTCGCGTCGGCTGGTGGTCTCCGCCTGGAACCCGGTCGACATCCCGGCGATGGCGCTGGCGCCGTGCCATGCGCTGTTCCAGTTCTACGTCAGCCCGCAGGACGACGGCCCAGGCCGGCTCAGCTGCCAGCTCTACCAGCGGTCGGCCGATGTCTTCCTCGGCGTCCCCTTCAACATCGCCTCCTACGCGCTGCTGACGCACATGGTCGCACAGGTGTGTGGCCTCGAGGTGGGGGACTTCGTGCACACGCTCGGCGACGCCCACCTCTATCTCAACCACCTCGACCAGGCCCGCGAGCAGCTCACCCGCACCCCGCGGGCGCTGCCGCGGCTGGTCCTCGATCCGGCGGTGACCGAGATCGACGCCTTCGAGCTCGAGGACATCACTGTCGAGGGCTACGACCCCTACCCGGCGATCAAGGCCCCGATCAGTGTCTGAGGCACGCGTCGTCCTGGTCGCGGCGGTCGCCGACAACGGCGTGATCGGCAACGGCCCCGACATCCCGTGGCGGATCCCGGGGGAGCAGGCCGAGTTCAAGGCGCTGACGATGGGCCACACCCTGGTGATGGGACGGACCACCTTCGAGTCGATCGGCCGGCCGCTGCCGGGGCGGACCACCGTCGTGTTGACGCGCGACCCGTCGTGGCGCCCCTCGACAGGCTCGGGGTCCGACCCCGGTGTGCTGGTGGCGCACACGATCGAGGACGCGCTCGCGCTGGCGGCGGGGGAGCAGGGCGATGTGATGGTCGCCGGCGGCGCGCAGGTCTACCGGGCGGCGATGCCGTACGCCACCGAGCAGGTGCTCACCCGCGTCCGGCTCGCTCCGGAGGGCGACGTCCGCTATCCGGCCTACGACGAGGGCGGCTGGGTGGAGACCGCCCGTGAGGAGCACGAGGCCTACGACCGGGTCTTCCTGCGTCGGGTGACGGCGGGCTGAGCATGGTCCGGCTCCAGGCGATCCTGACGCGGTTGCGCTGGACGATCAGCCTGCCGATCATCGCCGACCTGGAGCTGCTGCTCACCTGGGGCAGTCATCCACACGGTCTGGTGGTGGTGCTGATCGCGGCGCTGCTGGCCGGCGCCGTACTGGCTGCGGTGCATCACGCCGAGGTCGTCGCGCACCAGGTCGGGGAGCCGCTGGGGTCGCTGCTGCTGGCGGTCGCGGTGACGGTCATCGAGGTCGGCCTGATCGTCGCGCTGATGGTCTCCGGCGGTGCGGGCACGGAGACGCTGGCACGCGACACGGTCTTCTCCGCGGTGATGGTCTGCATCAACGGCATCGCCGGCGTCGCCTTGCTGATCGGGGCGCTGCGGCACCGGCTGGCCGTCTTCAATCCCGAGGGTACGGGCGCGGCGCTGGCGGCGGTGAGCACGGTGGCGGTGCTCTGTCTGGTGCTGCCGCGGTTCACCACTTCGCATGCCGGGCCGATCTTCACCGGTGCGCAGTTGAGCTTCGCCGCCTCGGCGTCCCTGGCCGTCTATGTGCTCTTCGTGCTGACCCAGACCGGCCGTTATCGCGACTTCTTCCTGCCCGTGGACGCGGCCGGTGAGGTGCTCGAGGAGGATGACGGTCCCCACGCCGGCACGCCCGGTGTGCGGGCGGCCGCGATCAGCGGCATCGCCCTGCTGGTGGCCCTCGTGGGGGTGGTCGGGCTCGCCAAGGTCGAGTCCGGGGCGATCAAGGACGGCGTGCACGCGCTCGGCATGCCGGATGCGGTGGTCGGCGTCGTCATCGCACTGCTGGTGCTGCTCCCGGAGTCGATCGCCGCGATCCGGCAGGCGCGGGCCGACCGGGTGCAGGTGAGCCTCAATCTCGCCTTCGGTTCCGCGATGGCCTCGATCGGCCTGACCATCCCGGCGATCGCCGTCGCGTCGCACTGGATCGACGGGCCGCTCGCCCTCGGCCTGGACCCGACCCAGATGGTGCTCCTCGCGATCACGCTCGTGGTCAGCATGCTCACCGTCGTCCCGGGGCGGGCGAAGACCCTGCACGCCGGCCTGCACCTGGTGCTGTTCGCGTCGTTCCTCTTCCTGGCGGCGAACCCCTAGGGTCGCCCAGCCGTCAGTGACCGGTCAGCGACCGCCGGCGACGTCGAGATGCGCGCCGGTCGTGTACGACGCCTGGTTGCTCAGCAGCCAGCCGATCGCGGCCGCCGCCTCCTCCGGCGTGCCGGCGCGCTTCATCGGCACGGACGGTGCCACGCGTTCGAGGCGGCCCGGCTCGCCGTTGCGGGCATGGATCTCGGTGTCGATCAGTCCGAGGCGAAGACTGTTGACGCGGATCCCCTCGTCCGCGACCTCTGTGGCGAGCCCGGTCGTGATGGCGTCGACGGCGGCCTTGGAAGCCGCATAGTCGACGTACTCGCGGGGCGAGCCCAGGACGCCGGCCCTGGACGAGACGTTCACGATCGCGCCGCCTGCCCCGCCCCGCGCCGTAGACATGTGGCGCACCGCTTCTCGTGCGCACAGGAGCACGCCGAGGACGTTGACGTCGAGCACCTGACGGATCCGGTGAGCCGTCATGTCCGCGACGGTCGACGTGGGCGCGACGATGCCTGCGTTGTTCACCAGGCCCCGCAGGTGGCCCGCCTCGGCCGGCAGCTCAGCGAACAGACTCCGTACCTCGTCCTCGGCCGTGACGTCGAGTGCCGCCGCGTCGGCCCATGCCCCGGCCCTCCGGCAGTCCTCGACGACGTGGTGAGCGGCGGCCCGGTCGGAGCGGTAGGTCAACAGAACGCTCCAGCCCTCGCCCGCCAACCGTCGGGCTGTCGCGGCGCCGATCCCTCGGCTGCCACCGGTCACGATCGCCATGCGCGGTGCCATGACGAGGACGGTAGCCCCTGCCGCTGGAGGCGCGACGGCGGGCTGACGGTGCTTTCGGTCGGTGGTTTCGGTCGGTGGTTTCGAGGCTCGTCGCTGGCGCTCCTCGCACCTCAACCACCGGGGCCACCTCAACCACCGGGGCCACCTCAACCACCGGGGGCCACCTCGGCTACCGGGGCGGGCCGGTGGTTCGTCCGATCGATAGGCTCTCGCAGCATGGAGCTACGCATCTTCACCGAGCCGCAGCAGGGCGCTTCCTACGACGACCTGATCGCCGTCGCCAAGACCGCCGAGGAGCTCGGCTTCGGGGCGTTCTTCCGCTCCGACCACTACCTCAAGATGGGTGACGTCAGCGGCCGGCCGGGGCCGTCGGACGCGTGGATCACGCTGGCCGGCATCGCGCGTGAGACGTCGACGATCCGGCTCGGCACGCTCGTCACGAGCGCCACCTTCCGTCATCCCGGTCCGCTCGCGATCAGCGTCGCAGGCGTCGATCAGATGTCCGCGGGACGCGTCGACCTGGGCCTGGGGGCCGGGTGGTTCGAGGAAGAGCACGCTGCCTACGGCATTCCGTTCCCCGCGCTCGGGGAGCGGTTCGACCGGCTCGAGGAGCAGCTCGAGATCATCACTGGCCTGTGGGCCGCGGACGGGACCTACGAGTTCAGCGGCAAGCACTACCGGCTCGCCGACGGTCCGGCGCTGCCGAAGCCCGTACAGTCCGGCGGCCACCGCGGCACGATCCCGATCGTCGTCGGTGGCCACGGCAAGAAGCGGACGCCGGCGCTGGCCGCGAGGTACGCCGACGAGTTCAACGTGCCGTTCGCCTCCGTCGAGGCGACCAAGACCCAGTTCGCCCGCGTGGCGCGCGCCGTCGAGTCGGCGGGCCGGGCGGCCGACAGCATGACCTACAGCGCTGCCCAGGTGCTCTGCGTCGGCGCGACCGAGGCGGAGATCGACCGCCGCGCCGCAGCGATCGGCCGTGACAAGAGCGAGCTGCGGGAGAACGGCCTGGCCGGTACGCCGGCCGAGGTGGTCGACAAGGTCAGGGAGTTCGCCGAGGCGGGCGCGCAGCGGCTCTACCTCCAGGTGCTCGATCTCGCCGACCTCGATCACCTGCGCCTGGTGGCTGCGGAGGTCATGCCGGCCGTCTGAGCGCCGGCCGGCCGACGAGCCACGTCCGGCAGCACGGCATCCACGGCGCCGGCCCGTTCCCGTTCCTGTTCCGCGATCCGGAAGCAGAGGGCGGGGGCGATAGGCTTTGGCCATGACGTCCACGGCTCCCTTCGGCACCGTCCTGACCGCCCTGGTCACCGTCTTCGGGCCGGATGGCTCCGTCGACCTGGAGCAGACGCAGAAAGTCGCTCGCCACCTGATCGAGCACGGCCACGACGGCCTGGTCGTCTCCGGTACCACCGGCGAGTCCGCGACCACCACCGTCGCCGAGGACGCGGAGACACTGGCCGCGGTCAAGGACGCGGTGGGTGGCCGGGCGACGGTCGTCGCCGGCATCGGCACCAACGACACTCGCACCTCGATCGAGCTGGCCCAGCAGGCGGCGAAGGTCGGCGCCGACGGGCTGCTCCTGGTGACGCCCTACTACAACAAGCCGGGTCAGCGCGGCATCGCGCAGCACTTCCGGCAGGTCGCCGCCGCCACCGACGTACCGGTCATGCTCTACGACGTGCCCGGCCGCACCGGCAGCGCCATCGGGTACGACGTCTACCGAGAGGCGATCGGCTGGGACACCGTCGTCGCTGTCAAGGAGGCGGTCGGCGACCTGGCCCGCGGCACCAAGCTGCTCGATCTCGGCTACGCCCTCTACTCCGGCGACGACGCCCTCAACCTCGCCTGGCTCGCCCACGGCGCCGCGGGCGTCGTCAGCGTCGCGGGCCACGTCGCGGGCGACTACCTGCGGGCCATGGTCGACGCGATGGCGGCCGGTGACGTGGCTGCCGCCCGACAGTCTTATGCGCGGATGCTCCCCGCGATCGACGCCATCATGGGCGTCCCCAACTACGGAGCGACCACGGCGAAGGCCGCCCTCGAGCTCACCGGCGTCATCGACAACCGTTCCGTCCGCTCGCCCCTGGTGGCGCTGGACGAGGACGAGGTCGAGGCACTCCGCGCGGGGCTGGTTGCGGCGGGCCTTCTTTGATCGAAAGGGCTTTATGAGCCACCCCCATCCCGAGCTCGCGGCTCCGGCCGAGCTCCCCGAGGGCGCGTTGCGCGTCATCCCGCTGGGCGGCCTCGGCGAGGTCGGCCGGAACATGACCGTCTTCGAGTACGGCGGCCGTCTTCTGATCGTCGACTGCGGTGTCCTGTTCCCCGAGGACAACCAGCCCGGCGTCGACCTGATCCTGCCGGACTGGACCTGCATCCGCGAGCGTCTCGACGACGTCGAGGCACTGGTGCTGACCCACGGTCACGAGGACCACATCGGCGCGACTCCCTACCTGCTGCGCGAGCGGGGCACCATCCCGCTCGTCGGCTCCAAGCTGACCCTGGCGCTGCTGGGCTCCAAGCTGCGCGAGCACCGGCTCCGGGAGACGGTGCATCACGAGGTGAAGGAGGGGATGAGGATCAGCTTCGGCCCCTTCGACCTCGAGTTCGTCGCGGTCAACCACTCCATCCCGGACGCGCTCGCGGTGGCGATCCGCACCGGCGTCGGCATGGTGCTGCACACCGGTGACTTCAAGATGGACCAGCTTCCGCTCGACGGGCGGATCACCGACCTGCGGTCCTTCGCCCGGCTGGGGGAGGAGGGGGTCGACCTCTTCCTGACCGACTCCACGAACGCCGAGGTCCCCGGCTTCACCACCGCCGAGAAGCGGATCACGCCGGCCATCGAGCAGGTCTTCCGCGAGTCCGACCAGCGCATCATCGTGGCCTGCTTCGCCTCCCACGTGCACCGTGTGCAGCAGATCCTCGACGCGGCGGTCAAGTACGGCCGCAAGGTCGGATACGTCGGGCGCTCGATGGTCCGCAACATGCAGATCGCCTCCGATCTCGGCTACCTGCACGTCCCGCCGGAGGTGATCGTCGACGCCAAGCAGCTCGCCGAGCTGCCGCCGGAGAAGCAGGTCCTGGTCTCCACCGGCTCGCAGGGCGAGCCGATGTCAGCGCTGTCGCGGATCTCCAACGGCAGCCACAACTTCGTCCAAATCGCACCGGGCGACACCATCCTGCTGGCCTCGAGCCTCATCCCAGGCAACGAGAACGCCGTCTACCGGGTGATCAACGGACTAGCCCGGCTCGGCGCCAACGTCGTCCACAAGGGCAACGCGCTCGTCCACGTCTCCGGTCATGCGTCGGCCGGCGAGCTGCTCTACTGCTACAACATCGTCCGCCCGCGCAACGTGATGCCGGTGCACGGCGAGATCAGGCATCTGCTCGCCAACGGCGACCTGGCCAAGGCGGTCGGCATCGACAACGTCGTGATCGCCGAGGACGGCGTGGTGGTCGACCTCCTCGACGGTGTCGCCGAGGTCGTCGGCAAGGTCGACTGCGGCTACGTCTTCGTCGACGGCACCTCGGTCGGCGACATCACCGAGGCCGACCTCAAGGACCGCCGCATCCTCGGCGAGGAGGGCTTCATCTCGGTCATCGTGGTCGTCGACTCGGTCAGCGGGAAGGTCTCCGCCGGCCCGGAGATCCACGCCCGCGGCAACGCCTGGGACGCGACGGCGTTCGACGAGATCAAGCAGCCGATCGTGGATGCGGTCAACCGGGTGATCGCCGAGGGCGCCACCGACACCTACCAGATGCAGCAGGCAGTACGCCGCGCCATCGGCCGCTGGGTCTCCGACACCCACCGCCGTCGCCCGATGATCGTCCCGGTGGTCATCGAAGCCTGAGCGGCGCCGCCGGGCGGCACCCGCGCCGAGCCTGTCGAGGCGCCTCGACAGGCTCGGCGGCCGTAACTGCTGTGAGCGACACGCACTCCTGTGGTGCGTGTGACTGGTGTGATCTCCAAATAGGGTGGGGCCATGGCGACCCGTACGTCTTCCCCGCCGGGTTCGCGGAACAGCAGCACGTCGTCCTCGACTGGCACCGGACCGCGCCCCCGGAGTACCGGCACAACAACCCGTGCTGCCGCGAAGGCCCCTGCCCGCAAGCCTGCGGCCAAGGGCAAGAGCTCGGCCCGTCGACCAGCGGCACGCCCGGCACCTCGTGCCGTGCGCAACGGCCGCGGTCCGATCGCGAGCCTCTTCGACGGGATCGCCCGGCTGATCGTCACGATCTGGATGGGCATCGCCCGCGGCGCCGGCGCGGTCGCCCGCAGCGTCGGCCACACCGCCCGCGACCTGGAGCCCGAGCATCGTCGCGACGGTGTCGGGCTGTTCCTGCTCGCGGTGTCGCTCGTCGTCGCCGCGGCGGTGTGGTTCCAGCTCAGCGGTCAGGTCTTCCACGTCACCCGGATCGCGGTGGCCGGCACCGTCGGCAAGGTCGGCTGGCTGGTACCGCTCGGCTTGGTCTACCTCGCCGTGCGCACCATGCGCGACCCGCTCAAGGGCGGCCCCGTCGGCCGGCAGGTCGTCGGCTGGTCGGCGCTCGGCCTCGGCGTACTGGGGATCGTGCAGATCGCCAACGGGAACCCGCAGCCGGTCAACGGCGACTCGGCCGACCTGCAGTCGGCCGGCGGCGCGATCGGCTACGTGATCGCCAGCCTGCTGCTCGACCTGCTGCGCTCGGACTACCTGGTGGTGCCGGTGCTGGCGCTGCTGGCGTTCTTCGGCGTCCTGGTGATCACCTCGACGCCGCTCTACCTGGTGCCGACCCGTCTCGCGGAGTTCCGCGACCGGGCGCTGGGCGTGCACCACGGCCAGGACGACTACGACGGCCTGTACGACGAGGGGCGGCCGCGCCGCCGCCGCTCCAGCAAGCTGTTCGCCGACGAGACCGACAGCCGGATCGAGGTGCCCGCCTACGACACCCCGGTCCTGGAGGAGCCGAAGGCGAAGAAGAAGCGCGGCCGGCGTCCCGACAGGCTCGAGGACGGGGACGACCGCGACCGCGACGCCCTCGACCTCGCCCAGGAGTACAGCAGCGTCGACGCGCTCGGCGGCCAGGACGTCGGCATCGACCTGTTCGACGCGCCGGTGGCGTCGACCGGCGCCGGTGTGTTCGACCTGGAGGACGACGACACTGACCAGCGCGAGCGCACCAACCCGCGGCTGAAGAAGATCCCCGGAAAGGACGCGACTCCGGCGACCAGGCCCGGCGCACGCGCCGAGACCAAGGGCGAGCTCGAGCCGCCGCCGCACACCCAGCTCCCGCAGCGGGTGGAGCAGCTGATGCTCTCCGGCGACGTCACCTATGCGCTGCCCGACAGCTCGCTGCTCAAGGCCGGTGACGCCCACCAGGCCCGCACCGAGGCCAGCGACAAGATCGTGAGCCGGCTGCAGCAGGTGCTCGACGAGTTCAACATCGACGCCCGCGTGATCGACTACACCCGTGGCCCGACGGTCACCCGCTACGTCGTCGAGCTCGGCACCGGCGTCAAGGTCGAGAAGATCCTGGGCATCCAGAAGAACATCGCATACGCGGTGGCCTCCTCCGAGGTCCGCATCCTGTCCCCGATCCCGGGCAAGTCGGCGGTCGGCGTCGAGATCCCGAACCCCGACAAGGAGATCGTCTCCCTCGGCGACGTGCTCCGGTCGAAGGTCGCCCGCAGCAACCAGCACCCGATGGTGGTCGGCCTCGGCAAGGACGTCGAGGGCGGGTTCGTTGTCGCCAACCTCGCCAAGATGCCGCACCTGCTGGTCGCCGGCGCTACCGGCTCGGGCAAGTCGTCGTTCATCAACTCGATGATCACGAGCATCCTGATGCGCTCGACCCCCGACGAGGTCCGGATGATCATGGTCGACCCCAAGCGGGTCGAGCTGACCGCCTATGAGGGCGTTCCGCACCTGATCACCCCCATCATCACCAACCCGAAGAAGGCCGCCGAGGCGCTGGAGTGGGTCTGCCGCGAGATGGACATGCGGTACGACGACCTGGCGAACTTCGGCTTCCGGCACATCGACGACTTCAACAAGGCGGTCCGCGCCGGCAAGGTCGAGGTGCCGGAGCACAGTGAGCGCGAGCTCTCGCCGTACCCCTATCTGCTGGTCGTCATCGACGAGCTCGCCGACCTGATGATGGTCGCGCCGCGGGACGTCGAGTCCTCGGTCGTGCGCATCACCCAGCTCGCGCGTGCCGCGGGCATCCACCTGATCCTGGCGACGCAGCGGCCCTCGGTCGACGTGGTGACCGGCCTGATCAAGGCCAACGTGCCCTCGCGGCTCGCCTTCGCCACCTCCTCGCTGGCCGACTCGCGCGTCGTGCTCGACCAGCCGGGGGCGGAGAAGCTGGTCGGCCAGGGCGACGGGCTGTTCCTGCCGATGGGTGCCTCCAAGCCGATCCGCGTACAGGGCTCGTGGGTCGGCGACAAGGAGATCGAGGACGTCGTCAAGCACGTCAAGACCCAGCTGGAGCCGACCTACCGCGAGGACGTCACCGCGCCGGCGGAGTCCAAGCGGGTGCTCGACGACGACATCGGCGACGACCTCGACCTGGTCATCCAGGCCGTCGAGCTGGTCGTCTCCACGCAGTTCGGCTCGACGTCGATGCTGCAGCGCAAGCTGCGGGTCGGCTTCGCCAAGGCCGGACGACTCATGGACATCATGGAGAGCCGCGGCGTGGTCGGTCCCTCCGAGGGCTCCAAGGCCCGAGACGTTCTCGTCAAGCCCGACGAGATCGACAGCGTGATCGCCACCATTCAGGGAGAGATGTGATGGTCGAGGTACGTCGCAACATCCGCCTCGCGGCTGCGATCGCCGTGGTCGCGGTGCTGCTCGGCGCCGGCTTCGCGATGCGCGGCGGCGGCTCGGTCGTCGTCGGTGTGCTGCTGCTCCTGCTCGGCCTGGCGCACGCGTGGCTCGCCTGGGACGCCCGCACGCCGCTCGCGGTGGTCGACGAGCAGGGTGTGCGGATGCGGCTCGGTCGCACCTGGCGCGGCCTGCCGTGGGGCGACGTCGACGAGGTCGAGCACCAGCCCCGTCCTGCCGGCCCGCTGGGCTGGTGGCGTGATGGCCGGCTGAGCGTGCTGCCGGTCGACAACGCCGCCCAGTTCGACGGGCTCGACGGCATCGCGCTGCGGCTCGGTCGGCTCGCGGAGCGCCTGTACGGCGTGCCCTACGCCGTACCGCTCGGACTGGGGACGTCCGTCTCGGGCGCGGGCGACAGCCTCACCGACACCCTGCTCGCCCTGGCGCCGGCCGAGGTCGACATCGTCGAGATCGAGCCTGATCTGGTGCAGGACGAGGGCGACATCTCCGACCTCACCGACACCGCCGAGCGGCCCGCCGTGCGGGACGAGATCGCTGCCTTCGACGCGGCTGCTCCGGCTGCGTCGGCGGCCGCCTCGCAACCCGAGCCGACCGTCCCGGTCCTGCGTCCGAGCCCGACGCCGAGCCCGCTGCGCGCGCCGAGCCTGGCCATGCGCGCCGAGGTCGTCGGGAACGACTCGCTCGCGCCGATGGCGGCCGCCGGCGGCCCAGCGACGCAGCACCCCGAGATCACCCAGCTCGTCCGCGTCACACCCGACGACGCGGCATCGGATCGCGAGACGGAGGTCGTCTTCGACGACCTGACGGACTCCGGCATCATCCCGGCGGACAACCCGGTGATCGGCCCGCAGCTGGCCGCGGCCCGGGAGCGCGTCGGCCTGAGCATCGACCAGCTCGCCGACCGCACCCGGATCCGCCCGCACGTGATCGAGTCCATCGAGGTCGACGACTTCGCTCCCTGTGGCGGCGACTTCTACGCCCGCGGCCACCTTCGAACCCTCGCGCGGGTGCTCGGCGTGGAGGCGGCCCCGCTGCTCACCGAGTACGACGAGAGCTATGCCCACGCACCGGTCGACCCGCGTGCGGTGTTCCAGGCCGAGCTGGCCGGCAGCCGTGGCGGCGGCCTGCGCAGCATGCGGGGTGGCCCCAACTGGTCGGTGCTCGTCGCCGCGGTGATGGGCGTCGTCCTGATCTGGTCGGTGGCCCGGCTCGTGATGGCCGGCTCGCCCGCCTCACCGGCGCCGCAGATCAGCCTCGACAGCGGATCCGCCGGGACCAGCAACCCCTACGGCAAGACCGCGGCGCCGGTCCCGGTGGTGCTCTCCGCCGCCGGCGGTGGCGCCCAGGTCGTCGTCCGCGACGGCTCCGGCACCGTGGTCTTCAACGGCGACCTGGCCTTCGGCCAGAGCAAGACCCTCAAGGCCTCGCCGCCGGTGCGCGTGCAGACCACCGACGGCTCGCTCACCGTCGCGGTCGCCGGCAGCAAGCCGAAGGCGATCGGGTCGACCGGGAAGTCGGCGCAGAAGACGTATACCGCCGACTGAGGTTGGCGGGAAACTGAAGGCGATCGCGAAACTGAAGGCGATCGGTGGTTCGCCGCCCGGCGAGTGCGCCGATCGCCTTCAGTTTCTCCTCACCACCCGCCGAGCCCCATACTCGACACGATGACTGAGCAGCTCCTTTCCGTGGCCATGGTGACCCTCGGGTGCACCCGCAACGAGGTCGACTCCGAGGAGCTGGCCGGCCGTCTCCAGGCCGGAGGCTTCCGGCTGGTGACCGACCCGACCGAGGCCGACACCGTGGTGGTCAACACCTGCGGCTTCGTCGAGCAGGCCAAGAAGGACTCCGTCGACACGCTGCTGGAGGCCGCCGATCTCAAGGCCTCGGCCAACAACGGCGGGAAGGCGCAGGCAGTGGTCGCGGTCGGCTGCATGGCCGAGCGCTATGGCAAGGAGCTCGCCGACTCGCTGCCCGAGGCCGACGCGGTCCTCGGGTTCGACGACTACCCCGACATCGCGGCCAAGCTGCGCGCCATCGTCGCCGGCGAGGCTCACCACCCGCACACGCCCGCCGACCGGCGTCTGCTGCTCCCGATCAGCCCGGTCGAGCGCGACGCCTCCGCCATCTCGGTGCCGGGGATGGGCGACCTGGTAGCCACCCCGGTCAGCGGCATGCTCGGCGGCGAGATCAAGGACTTCTCCGCAGTCCGTGCCCGCCTGGACGACGCGCCCTGGGCGCCGCTCAAGCTGGCCAGCGGCTGCGACCGGCGCTGCACGTTCTGCGCGATCCCCAGCTTCCGCGGCTCGTTCGTGTCCCGCCGGCCCAGCGACGTGCTGCACGAGGCGCGCTGGCTGGCCGAGCAGGGCGTCAAGGAGCTCTTCCTGGTCTCGGAGAACTCGACGTCCTACGGCAAGGACCTCGGCGATCTCCGCCTGCTGGAGTCGCTGCTGCCCGAGCTGGCCGCCGTCGACGGCATCGCGCGGGTCCGCGTGTCCTACCTCCAGCCGGCCGAGACCCGACCGGGGCTGATCCAGGCGATCGCCGCGACGCCGGGCGTCACGCCGTACTTCGACCTGTCCTTCCAGCACGCTTCGAACGCGGTGCTGCGCCGGATGAAGCGGTTCGGTGACCCGGAGTCCTTCCTCAAGCTCCTCGAGCAGGTCCGTGCGCTCGCGCCGGAGGCTGGCGTCCGGTCCAATGTCATCGTCGGCTTTCCGGGCGAGACCGAGGAGGACCTGGAGATCCTCTGTGACTTCCTGGAGGCCGCCCGGCTCGACGTGACCGGCGTTTTCGGCTACTCCGACGAGGAGGGCACCGAGGCCGCCGGGTTCGCCGACAAGCTCGACGAGGACGAGGTCGCGGCCCGTGCCGCCCACGTCAGCGCGCTGGTCGAGGAGCTGACCGCGCAGCGTGCCGAGGACCGGATCGGCGAGACCGTCGACGTACTCGTCGAGGAGGTCGGGGATGCCGCCACCGGCGAACGCAGGATCGTCGGCCGTGCCGCCCACCAGGGTCCCGAGGTCGACGGGACGACCACCCTCGTCGGCGACGTCGAGGGAGTACGCCGCGGCGACATCGTGCGGGCCGTGGTCACCGCGAGCGAGGGCGTGGACCTCACCGCCGAGGCCTGATCGCACAGGTCAGCCCGATAGGGTCTGTCCGTGACCGAGACCCAGGCCGCACAGCCCAGCAACTGGAACGTGCCCAACGTCCTCACGACGCTGCGGATCGTGCTGGTCCCGTTCTTCGGTTGGGCCCTGCTCGCCGACGGCGGTCACTCCGCCTGGCTGCGGCTGCTGGCCTGGCTGATCTTCGCGGTCGCGATGATCACCGACAAGATCGACGGCGACCTGGCCCGCAAGCACAACCTGATCACCAACTTCGGCAAGATCGCCGACCCGATCGCCGACAAGGCGATCACCGGGATGGCCTTCGTCGCGCTCTCGGTCATCGGCGAGGTCTGGTGGTGGGTGACCATCCTGGTGCTGGTGCGGGAATGGAGCATCACCTTCGTGCGGCTCGCGGTCGCCGCCAGGGTCGTCCTCGCCGCCGACACGCTGGGGAAGTGGAAGACCTTCATCCAGGGCCTCGCGCTCGGCGGGCTGGTGCTGCCACTGCGCGACCCCGATGCGGCGCACTGGTGGAAGGTCCCCGGCGAGGTGCTGCACTGGTTCTTCGAGATCGGTCTCGCTGCCGCGGTGGTGCTGACCGTCTGGTCCGGCGTCCAGTTCTACGCCGCCATCTGGCGTCAGCGCGCCAAGCTCCGCGGCTGACGGGTGCTGAGGCAGCAGGTTCACGTGTCGTTTCCCTGCTCGAAGGGGTCCTGACATTCGGGCCCGATGAGGTGAAGATGATCTCGGGAGTCTCGGGCGGCGTCCCGGGGCTTGCGCATCCATCCCCAGCTATCGGGAGCCAACTTCCATGTCACGTCTGCATTCGCGTGCTGCTCGCGTCGCCGTACCCGCCCTCGGGCTGGCCGTCGCCGCCGTCACCGGGATCGGTGCACTCGCGCCGGCCCAGGCCGACCAGGCCGGCACCGGCCTGGTCATCAGCGAGGTCTACGGGGCCGGCGGCAACTCCGGCGCCGTGCTCGACCAGGACTTCGTCGAGCTCTACAACCCCACCTCGGCCACGATCCAGCTCGGCGGTCTGTCGGTTCAGTACCGCTCGGCCACCGGCACCGCCAACCCCTCGGGTGTGGTGCCGCTGAGCGGGTCGGTCGCCGCCCACGGGCACTTCCTGCTCGGGCTGGCCTCCGGATCGACCGGTACGGCGCTGCCGACTCCGGACCAGGTCAGCACCAACGTCAACCTGAGCGGCACGACCGGGACGGTCTTCCTGGCGAGCCAGACCACCGCACTGACCGCGCCGGCGACCGGCTCAGTGATCGGCGATCCGGCGGTTCTCGATCTGGTCGGCTTCGGCAGCTCCAACACCTTCGAGAGCGCTGTCGCCCCCGCCCCGAGCACCACCTCCTCGATCGCGCGCGCTGGCGGCGCCGACACCGATGACAACGCCACGGACTTCACCGCCGGCACTCCGACGCCACAGAGCGCCGCCTCGACCGGCGACCCCGGCGGGGGCGGCACCCCGCCGCCGGCCGAGACGGTCACGATCGCCCAGCTGCAGGGCACCGACACCGACACCTCGCCCTACGTCGGGCAGAGCGTCACCACCACCGGCGTGGTCACCGGCGCCTATCCCGACGGCGGCTTCAACGGCTTCTTCCTGGAGACCGGCGGCGCCGGGGGCACAGCCGGCGAGGACCGGACGCCGGGTGCCTCCGACGCCGTCTTCGTCTATGGCGGCGCGGCTGCCAAGGCCGTACGCGTGGGCGAGAGCGTCTCGGTGACCGGTGCGGTCTCCGAATACCAGGGCGAGACCGAGCTCGGCGCCGCCAGCGCCGCCGCCGTGACGGAGCTCAGCACGCCGCTCACCGCCGCCGTACCGGACCGACTGGCCTGGTCCGCGCTGGACTCCGACGCGGAGCGGGAGGCCCACGAGGGCGAGCTGGTCGCACCCCAGGGCGACTTCACCGTGACCGACAACTACAACACCAACTTCTACGGGGAGATCGAGCTCGCTGCCGGTGACACGATGCTGCGCCAGCCGACCGACGTCGGCACCCCGGGCAGCGATGCCGCGAAGGCACAGGCGGCGTACAACGCCGCGCACGCGATCTTCCTCGACGACGGCTCCAGCTGGAGCTACACCGCGACCAGCCACTCGGCCGACCCGCTGCCGTGGCTGACCCGGAGCACCCCGGTGAGCGACGGCGCCGCGGTCGCCTTCCACCAGCCGGTGGTGCTCGACTACCGGAACGAGCAGTGGAACCTGCAGCCCCAGGCCCAGGTCGTCGGTGACGGCTCGGCGGTGGCCACCTTCTCCGACCTGCGTACGGCGAAGGCCGCCCCGGCGGCTGTTGGCGGCAGCGCACGTCTGGCGACGTTCAACATGGAGAACTTCTTCACCACGACCGGTGAGCAGTTCGTGGCGGACAACGCCGGCGCGAAGTGCACCTACTACAAGGACCGCGCCGGCACCCCGGTCGGCGACGACAGCTGCACCTTCGCCGATGGCTCCGCCGGTCCGCGCGGTGCCGCCACCGACGCCGCCTACGCCAAGCAGCTGGCCAAGGAGGTCGTCGGCATCGACGGCCTCGGCGCCAGCATCGTGTCGCTGGAGGAGGTGGAGAACGCGGCGAAGTTCGCCACGTCCGGTGAACCCAGTGACCGCGACGCCACCGTGGCCGCACTGGTCGACGCCCTCAATGCCAAGGACGGCGCCGGCACCTGGGCCTACGTCCCCTCGCCGCCCGCGGCGGACCTGCCGCCGCTGGCCCAGCAGGACGTGATCCGCACCGCCTTCATCTACCGGCCCGCGGTCGTCACGCCGGTGGGCGCCTCGCACGTCCTGACCGGCGACTCGGGTGCCGGTCAGCCGTTCTCGATCGCCCGTGAGCCGCTGGCGCAGGGCTTCAAGGCTGTTGGCGCTTCCGACGCCGACGACTTCATGGTCGTGGCCAACCACTTGAAGTCCAAGGGCGCCGACGCCGACGGGCTGTACAGCGACTGCGCCACCGGCGACGACAGCGAGAACCCCGACCCGGCCTACGACCAGGGCGGCTTCAACTGCACCCGGGTACACGAGGTGAAGGACATGTGGGCGTGGGCGCAGGGCCAGGCGAGCGACCTGGGCACGTCTCGCGTCTTCCTGCTCGGCGACTTCAACGCCTACGACCACGAGGAGCCGCTGGAATACCTGTACGGGCAGGGCCTCACCGACCTGGCGAGCACCTACGACGCCACCCACTCCTCCTACTCCTACGGCGGCCTGGAGGGCTCGCTCGACCACGTGCTGGCCACGCCGGCCGCGCGCGCCATGGTGACAGGTGCGACGATCTGGCAGATCGACGCCCAGGAGTCAGTGGCCTACGCCTACAGCCGGGACAACTACAACGTCACCCAGCTCTACGACGCCACCGACCCGTTCGCCACCTCCGACCACGACCCCGAGGTCGTCGGCCTCGACCTGCCGGCGAGCATCCCCGGCGGTGGTGGGAGCGGGCACGGTCCGGGGCACCATCACGGGTGGGGGCACCACCACGGGCAGAAGCCACATCACCACCGCGGCTGCCAGGACACGCACCACGGCCAGCACCACTGTCGCGGCGGATCGCACGGCCGGCCGGGTCGCTGATCGGGGAGCTACCCGCTGACCGACGGCCCCGGGGTCACTTCCGGGACGCCTCGTTCGCGCTGGCCGGTGTGGGCTCCTCCGCATCGGCCAGCGCGAACGCCGCCTGGATCAGCGCCAGGTGGCTGAACGCCTGGGGGAAGTTGCCGACCATCCGGTCCTGGATCGGGTCGTACTCCTCCGAGAGCAGCCCGACGTCGTTGGCCAGCGCGACCAGCCTGTCGAAGAGTGCATGCGCGTCGTCGAGCCGGCCGGCGAGCGCATAGGCGGAGACCAGCCAGAACGAGCAGGCCAGGAACGGGTGCTCGTCCCCGGGCAGGCCGTCGACCCCACTGCGGGTCCGGTAGCGCATCACCAGGCCGTCGCGGAGCAGGTCCTCCTCGACGGCCTTGATGGTGCCCGCGATCCTCGGGTCGTCGCCCGGCAGGAAGCCGACCAACGGCAGGATCAGCAGCGAGGCGTCGACCTCACTGGTCCCCTCGTGCTGGACGAACGTGTTCCGCTCGGCGTCGTAGCCGCCGGCCAGCACCCGCGCGCGGATCTGCTCGCGGATCTCGCGCCACTCGTCGGCCGGGCCGTCCAGGCCGTGCCGCTCGATCGCCTGTACGGCCCGATCGAAGGCGACCCACATCATCACCCGGGAATGGGTGAACTGCTGCGCCTCGCCGCGGATCTCCCACAGCCCGTGGTCGGGATCCTTCCAGTGCGTGGCGAGCTCGGCGACGAGTGCGCGCTGCAGCGACCAGGCGTTGGGGTCCGGGCGGCTGCCGGCCGCACGGTCCAGCGCGAGGGCGTCCATCACCTCGCCGAGCACATCGTGCTGCAACTGGTCCACCGCCGCGTTCCCGATCCGCACCGGGCGAGAGTCCGCATATCCCGGCAGGTAGTCGAGTGTGGTCTCGGGCAGTCGGCGCCGGCCGTCGGTGCCGTACATGATCTGGAGGTCCTGCGGATCGCCCGCTACGGCGCGCAGCAGCCAGGTGCGCCAGAAATTGGCCTCGTCGACGTATCCCGCGCGGATCAGACTGGAGAGCGTGAGCGACGCGTCGCGCAGCCAGCAGAAGCGGTAGTCCCAGTTGCGCACACCGCCGAAGTCCTCCGGCAGCGACGTCGTCGGGGCGGCCACGATGCCGCCGGTCTGGGAGTCGGTCATCAGGCGCAGCGTCATCAGCGAGCGCAGCACGATCTCGCGGTGCGGCACGTCGGCGATGCACCTGTCCGCCCATTCCTGGTCGGCCGCGATGGTGCGGTCCACCGCGGCGAGCACCTCGTCGAGGTCGTCGAGCTCCTCGATGGAGACGTAGGAGGGCAGCCAGGTGGTGATGAAGACCAGCTCGTCCCCGGCGTGCACGTCGAAGCGGTCGGTGTGCCGGCCGTCACTCGCCTTCGGCAGCCGCGGACCCCGCAGGACCAGCATGTCGGGGCCGGCGACCGCGGTGATGACGCGCTGCCCGTGGAGGGTGCGGCGACGTACCCACGGCTTCACCCGGCCGTAGTCGGTCCGCACGATCCACTCGTGATCCATCGTGACGGTGCCGCTGACGCCGCGCACGATGCGCACCACGTCCGCCTGGCCGTCGCCCTCGGGCATCAGGTCGGTGATCGTCACGACGCCGGACGAGGTGGTGAAGGTGGTCTCCAACGCGGTGCTGGTGCTGACATAGCGCCGACTGACCTGGGTGCTGTGGTCCTCGTCGGTGGGATGGAGCTGCCAGTGGCCGTGCTCGTCGGTCCCCAACAGCCCGGCGAAGCAGGCGCCGCTGTCGAAGCTGGGCAGACAGAGCCAGTCGATGGAGCCGTTGCTGCCGACCAGGGCGGCGGTGCGACGGTCTCCGATGAGTGCGTACTCCTCGATGGGTAGAGCCATGAGGGCGAGCGTACGGGGCACGCCCAGCGTGGCGCGGCGTCGCTCGGCGCTCTGAGAGTTGCCTAGGATCTGACCATGACGTCACTGGCGACCCGGGTCTTCCTCGCACTGCGCGCGGCGGGCGAGACGCTTGCCACCGCAGAGTCCCTGACCGGAGGCCATCTGGCGGCCGTGGTCACGGACGTGCCCGGCGTGTCCGACACCTACCTCGGGGGCGTGGTGAGCTACGCCACCGAGTTGAAGGTGTCGTTGCTCGGTGTCCCGGCCGACGTCGTCGAGAAGTACGGCGTCGTCTCCGCCGAGTGCGCCGCAGCGATGGCGACCGGGGTTCGTGGGCTCACCGGGGCCAGCTGGACCCTTGCCACCACCGGTGTCGCCGGGCCGACCGAGCAGGAGGGCAAGCCGGTCGGGACGGTCTTCGTGGGCGTTGCCGGCCCCGGATACGTCGACACCGTTGAGCTCAGCCTGGACGGCGACCGGCCGAGTATCCAGTCGCAGACGTGCGAGCAGGCGCTCGCCGCACTCGAAAGGGCGCTGGATGACCACATGCGTCGGGAATCCCAGCGCCTCAGGTAGCGTTGGCACACCACAAGCGATGGACGGTTCGAACACAGGAGGCAAGCCGATGGTGCTGTTCCGGCGGATGCTCGGTGATGTGCTCCGTGCCCAGCGCGTGGATCGCGGCATGACCCTGCGGGAGGTGTCGGCAGAGGCTCGGGTGAGTCTCGGCTACATCTCCGAGATCGAGCGCGGCCAGAAGGAGGCCTCCTCGGAGCTGCTCGCCTCGCTGTGCACAGCCCTCGACGTCAACCTCTCGACCGTGCTGCGGGAGGTTTCCGACGCCGTCGCCGTCGAGGAGGCCGCGCTGCTCCCTACGCCGATCCCGGTGCGCACCGCCGGCGAGGTCGTCGCCTCGGCCGCCTGATCCGCAGCGCGAGAGCGGGGCGCGAACCGCCTCGAGGTCAGTTGTCGGCGGGCCGAGTGGTCAGGTCAGCGGCTGGCAGGACGGGCACCAGTACGCCGGGCGCTCCCGTCCCGGCGGTCCGACCCGGGTGACCTGCACGGCGGTGCCGCAGCGCCGGCACGGCTGCCGGGCCCGGCCGTAGACCCACAGCCGGCGTGAGCGCGCCCATTCCTGGTCGAGCATCTGCCGGGTGCGCTCGAGCATCCGGGGGAGATCGGGTGCGGCCTCGACGGGCGCGAGCGGATGGACACCACTGAGGAACACGGTCTCCGCCGCGTAGATGGTGCCGATGCCGGCGAGGTTGTGCTGGTCGCGGAGTGCGTCGAAGAGCGACCGCGTCGGCGCGGCGCGGAGCCGGCGCAGTGCCTCGGCGAGGTCCCAGTCGGGACCCAGCAGGTCCGGTCCGAGGTAGGAGAGGCGGTCGTCCTCCTCCGCGGTCGGCCACAGCTCGACCAGGCCGAGCTCGAAGCCGATGGCCGTGACGTCGTCGGCCGTGAGGACCACCCGCGCCAGGCGGGCCGGGCGCGGCCAACGTGCTCCTGCCGGGATGATCCGCCAGGTGCCCTCCATCCTGAGATGGCTGTGGAGGGTCAGGTCGCCGATCCGGGTGAGGAGGTGCTTGCCGCGGGACCGCGTGCCGCGGTGCTCCTCGCTGGCGAGGTCGACGGTGGCGAGCTGTGGCACGCGGAAGTCGGTCCGAGTCAAGACACGTCGCTGCAGCCCGCGATCGAGTGATCGCGCAGCGCGGCGGACGGCGTCGCCCTCAGGCACCGGGGCTCCGTTCGCGGAGCCGGAGTCCCTTGGGCGAGGACACGAACCCGGCCGCCTGCAGGGCCTGGCGCAGCGGCGTGTCGCCCGACCCGAGCAGCTGGACGCCATCCGCCTTCTCGACGGTCAGCCGCCCGAGCGCGCCGCGTCGTACCGCTGCGGCGAGGGCGCTCGCTGCAGCGGTCAGCGGCGTGGCTGCGTCGGTCCAGGAGAGCAGGGTGCGTCCGCCGCGCTCGACGTAGAGGGTGAGGGCGCCGTCGACGAGGACGACGACGGCGCCTGCCTTGCGGCCGGGCTTGTGGCCCGCGTCCCCCTCGGCCGAGGTCGGCCACGGCAGTGCGGCACCGAACGGGTTGGCGGGGTCGGTGGCGGCCAGGCAGACCGCGTGCGGCTCGCTGGCGTCGGGCACCGTGCCGAAGGTGCGCAGCCGGTCGACGGCGCCGGCAGTGCCGAACTGAGCCGCTCCGAGGCCGGCCACGAAGTAGCCGCGTCGGCATCGGCCCGACTCCTCGAATGCCGACAGCACCTTGTACGCGGCGGCGAAGCCGCCGGGCAGACGCTCGGCGGTGACGGCCCCACGGGTGACGACGCCGTAGCGCTCCAGCAGACGCTCGGCAGTGGCATGGGCACGGCGGGTCGGATCGGTGTCGATCTCGGGCAGTGCCGACCATCGCCCCGAGGTGTCCGGTGGCCCGGTGCGGATCGGCATCCGTGGCCTGCTGCCCGCCAGCCGGGTGCGTGGTGGCGGACGGCGAGCGCGGTGCGCCGGCGTGCCGGTGCGGGTGAGGGCCCGCAGTGGTGCGAGGGTGTCGTTGCCGATCCGACCCGACCAGACCAGCTCCCACAGCGTCGCGCTCAGGGAGGCGTCGTCGACGGTCGCTGAGGAGGCGTGGGGCGAGCCGTCTCGAAGGGTTGCGCCGACGGCATCTGAGAGCTGCCGGAAGAACCAGGCGCCGCCCGGAGCCAGCACCTCGAGCAGCCGCTCGGCGAGCGCGCGTCCTCGTTCGTCGAGCCGGTCGAGGCCGTCGGGCTCGGGCAGGGTCAGGTGGGCGGTGTCGGCGAGGTGGAGAGAGACCCAGCCGTCACTTCCCGGCAGGGCGCCGTGGCCGGCCCAGAGGACCTCGCCGGACGCGGTCAGCTCGTCGAGGTAGGCCGGCTCGTAGTCGCGCACCCGCGAGCCGAGCACCAGCGGCTCCAGCGCGCTTGCCGGCACCGGAGCGCCGGCGAGCTGCTCGATAGCGCTGAGGACGCCGTCGACGCCGTGCAGACCGCGCCGCGCGCTGGTGCCGACGGTGGAGCTCGGCGCGACCCGTTGCCAGGCCGGCAGGAAGCGCGCGAGCGCGGCCGGCTCCACCGGCTCGATCTCATGGCGCAGCTTGGCGAGCGAACGCCGGCGCAGGGTGCGCAGGACATCGGCGTCGCACCACTCGGTGCCGGCGCCGCCTGGTCGGAACTCGCCGTCCAGCACCCGTCCCCGGGCAGAGAGCCGCTGCAGGGTGTGCCGCGCGACGGCGGCTCCCACGCCGAGCCGCTCGGCCACCTGGTCGACGGTGAACGGCCCATGGCTCCGGGCGAAGCGTGCGACGAGATCGCCGACCGGGTCCTCGACCGGCTCGGCGAAGGTCGAAGGCGTCCCCGGCGGCACCGGCACGCCGAGGCCGTCGCGCAGCCGGCCGACGTCCTCCACGACCGCCCAGCGGGTCGCCCCGGCAATCCGAACCTCGACGATCCGCCGCTGGGTCCGCAGCGACTCCAGCCAGCCGGGTGCCTGCGTCGGGTCGGTGCTGCGCTCCTGCACCTCCTGGGTGCTGAGCGGCCCGATCAGCCGCACCAGGTCGGCCACGCCCTCGACGTCGCGGGCGCGGCGCTCCGGCGCGGTGCGCTGCAGCTCGGCCTCGACCTCGGTGAGCACGTCGGGGTCGAGCAGTTCACGGAGCTCGGCCCGGCCGAGGAGCTCGGCGAGCAGGCCCTGGTCGAGCGAGAGCGCAGCAGCCCTGCGCTCGGCGATGGGGGAGTCGCCCTCGTACATGAACTGCGCGACATAGCCGAACAGCAGGCTGCGCGCGTACGGTGAGGGCTGGGGCGTGGCGACATCGACGACCTGGACCTCACGCCGCTCGATCCGGCCGAGCAGCGCGACGAGAGCGGGCAGGTCGTAGACGTCGCGCAGGCACTCGCGCACCGCCTCGAGCACGATCGGGAAGCTGGGGTAGCGGGCCGCGACCTCGAGCAGCGCTGCCGCGCGCTGACGTTGCTGCCACAGGGGCGCCCGCCGGCCCGGGTCGCGACGGGGCAGCAGCAGAGCCCGGGCCGCGCACTCACGGAACCGGGCGGCGAAGAGGGCCGACCCGCCGACCTCGGTGGTGACCAGGTCCTCGATCTCGTCGGTGGCGAAGACGACCACGTCGCCACCGGGCGGCTCCGTCTCGGTGTCGGGGATGCGGACCACGATGCCGTCGTCGGAGGCCACCGCCTGCCCGTCGACGCCGTACCGCTCGCGCAGGCGGGCGTTGATCGCCAGTGCCCACGGGGCGTGGACCGGCGTGCCGTAGGGACTGTGCACGACCAGTCGCCAGTCGCCGAGCTCGTCGCGGAACCGCTCCACCACGATGCTGGTGTCGCTGGGCAGGATCCGGGTGGCGTCGACCTGCTCCTGGAGATAGCCGATCAGGTTGCCTGCGGCCCATTCGTCGAGTCCGTTCTCCAGCACGCGCTCGGTGGCACGGGCCGGTGGCAGTGCTGCCAGCTCGCGGGTGAAGCCGCCGATCGCGGCGCCCAGCTCGGCGGGACGGCCCAGCGTGTCGCCCTTCCAGAACGGCAGCCGCCCGGGGATGCCCGGGGCGGGGGAGACCAGCACCCGATCGTGGGTGATGTCCTCGATCCGCCAGCTCGTCGCCCCGAGCGCGAAGATGTCGCCGACGCGCGACTCATAGACCATCTCCTCGTCCAGCTCGCCGACCCGCCTGCCGCCGCCCCCGCCGGCGGTCTCCGTCGAGGAGCCGACGAGGTAGACGCCGAAGAGCCCTCGATCGGGGATGGTGCCGCCGCTGGTGACGGCGAGGCGCTGGGCGCCGGGGCGACCGGTCAGGACGCCGGAGACCCGGTCCCACACCACACGCGGGCGCAGCTCGGCGAACTCGTCGGACGGATAGCGTCCGGCGAGCAGGTCGAGGGTGGCGTCGAACGCGCTGCGAGGGAGGGCCGTGAAGGACGCTGCCCGGCGCACCAGGGCGAAGAGCTCGTCGACCTGCCAGGCGTCCAGCGCGGTCGCCGCCACGACCTGCTGGGCGAGCACGTCGAGGGGATTGGCCGGAACGCTGAGCGCCTCGATCTGGCCGGTCCTCATCCGCTCGACCGCCACGGCGGTCTGCGCCAGGTCGCCGCGGTGCTTGGGGAAGAGCACCCCGCGGGACACCTCGCCCACCTGGTGGCCGGCCCGGCCCACCCGCTGCAGCGCGCTGGCCACGCTGGGCGGCGACTCGATCTGCACGACCAGGTCGACCGAGCCCATGTCGATGCCGAGCTCCAGGCTGCTGGTGGCGACGACCGCCGGCAGCCGACCCCGCTTGAGATCGTCCTCGATCAGGGCACGCTGCTCCTTGGAGACCGAGCCGTGGTGCGCCTTGGCGATCACCGCCTGCTCGCCGAGCCGGTCGGAGGCGATCTCGTTGAGCCGGCTGGTCAGCCGCTCGGCGAGCCGGCGGGAGTTGGCGAAGACGATGGTCGAGCGGTGTTGCGCGATCAGATCTGCCACCCGCTCCTCGACATGGGGCCAGATCGAGGAGGCGCGCTGCGGATCCGAGTCGTCGTCGGCGCTGTGTCCATCGAGGTAGGCCTCGGGGGCGGTCATGTCAGCGACCGGGACCACCACCCGCAGGTCCCACTGCTTGGCGGCGGGCGGAGAGACGATCTCGACCGGGGCGGTGCCGCCGAGGAAGCGGGCGACCTCCTCGAGCGGGCGCACCGTGGCGGACAGGCCGATCCGCTGGGCCGGCCGCTCGAGCAGAGCGTCGAGTCGCTCGAGGCTGAGCGCGAGGTGGGCCCCGCGCTTGGTGCCGGCGACGGCGTGGACCTCGTCGACGATCACGGTCTCCACGCTGCGCAGGATCTCGCGGGCCTGGCCGGTCAGCATCAGGAAGAGCGACTCGGGAGTGGTGATGAGGATGTCGGGGGGCGTGGTGGTCAGCCGCCGTCGATCGGCGGCGGGGGTGTCGCCGGATCTCACCCCGACCCGCACGTCCGGGACCTCCACCCCCAGACGTGCCGCGGTGTGTCCGATGCCGGCCAGGGGCGCGCGCAGGTTGCGCTCCACGTCGACGGCGAGCGCCTTGAGCGGCGAGATGTAGAGCACCCGGCAGCGCAGTGCCTTCTCCGGCACCGGCTCGGTCAGCAGCCGGTCCAGGGACCACAGGAACGCGCTCAGCGTCTTGCCCGATCCCGTGGGAGCCACCACCAGCGCGTGCCGACCGGCGCCGATCGCCGCCCAGGCGCCGGCCTGCGCGGGGGTGGGGGCGGCGAAGGCGGCCGCGAACCACTCCCGCGTGGGTGCGCTGAAGCGCTCCAACGGATCGGTGGTGGCTGCCTGGGTCATGTCGCCATCCAAGCAGGGCGCACTGACAGTTTCGTCCCGGGCAATGTCAGAGTTGTGGCATGACTGCCATCGAGCCCGACACCAAGGACTGGACCTGGGTGCTCAACGAGACGTGCCCGGAGTGCGGCTACCAGGCGTGGAGCATGACGGTCGACAGGTTCGCGCCGCTCATCCGCGACAGCGCCACCGTCTGGGAGCGGCTGCTCGCCGACGCCGCCGCAGCGGAGCGGCCACGCCCGGGCGTCTGGTCGACGCTCGAGTACGGCGCCCACGTGCGCGACGTACACCTCGTCTTCGCCGAGCGCGTCCGCCTCATGCTCGCCGAGGACGCGCCGAACTTCGCCAACTGGGACCAGGACGCCACTGCGGTCGAGAAGCGCTATCACCAAGCGGACCCGGCCGTCGTGGCCGAGGAGCTGCTCGAGGCGGCGGCCACGGCGGCGGGCCTCTACGACGACGTGCCACCGGAGGCTTGGGGCCGGCGCGGACTGCGCTCCAACGGCAGCGAGTTCACCATCGAGACCCTGGGCCGCTACCACCTGCACGACATCGTTCACCACCGATGGGACGTCGACGGCACCCGCTGGGACGCCTGATGCGGCACACCGAGTTCTGGTCGCGGATGGAGGATGCGCTCGGATCGGCCTACGCTCGTGCCTGGGCGTCGCAGTACGTCCTCGCCGACCTGGGCGGTCACACCGCGCAGGAGGCGTTGGACGCCGGCACCGCACCCAAGGAGGTGTGGGCGGCGGTGTGGCGGGCCCTCGACCTGCCGGCCTCCCAGCGCTGATCCTCCAGTACGGCGACACGCCGCGGCCCGATGCGTTGATCGAACAGATGTTCGGGCTAGATTTGTCCACAGTGGCGCTACGAGCAGCCTTGTCCACAGGTCCGATCCAGGAACTGTCGGTGGCTTCGTCTAGCGTCCAGCCTTGATGACGAGGACGCGAGGAAACGTGGCGAAGACAGCGGGCCAGAAGGCCCCCCAGGGAAGGACCATCATGGCTGGTGGAGACCGCGAGAAGGCGCTCGATCTGGCATTGGCCGGCATCGAGAAGCAGTACGGCAAGGGCTCGGTCATGCGACTGGGCGACGAGACCCGCGCGCCGCTGGAGGTGATCCCGACCGGCTCGATCGCGCTCGACGTGGCGCTAGGCCTCGGGGGTCTCCCCCGAGGGCGGGTCGTGGAGATCTATGGTCCGGAGTCCTCCGGTAAGACGACGGTGGCGCTGCATGCCGTCGCCAGTGCTCAGCGCAACGGCGGCATCGTCGCCTTCATCGACGCCGAGCACGCGCTCGACCCGGACTATGCGAAGGCCCTCGGTGTCGACACCGACGCCCTGCTGGTCAGCCAGCCCGACTCGGGTGAGCAGGCGCTGGAGATCGCCGACATGCTGATTCGCTCCGGCGCGCTCGACCTGATCGTCATCGACTCGGTGGCGGCGCTCGTGCCGCGAGCCGAGATCGAGGGCGAGATGGGCGACAGCCACGTCGGTCTGCAGGCGCGACTCATGTCGCAGGCACTGCGCAAGATGACCGGTGCGCTCAACCAGTCCAAGACGACCGCGATCTTCATCAACCAGCTGCGCGAGAAGATCGGCGTGATGTTCGGCTCGCCCGAGACCACCACCGGTGGTCGCGCGCTGAAGTTCTACGCGTCGGTCCGTCTCGACGTGCGCCGCATCGAGACGCTCAAGGACGGCACCGACATGGTCGGCAACCGCACCCGCGTCAAGGTCGTCAAGAACAAGGTGGCCCCGCCGTTCAAGCAGGCGGAGTTCGACATCATGTACGGCAAGGGCATCTCCCGCGAGGGCGGCCTGATCGACGTCGGCGTCGAGGCGGGTCTGATCCGCAAGGCCGGCGCCTGGTTCACCTACGAGGGCGACCAGCTCGGCCAGGGCAAGGAGAACGCGCGCACCTTCCTCAAGGACAACCCCGACCTCGCCAACGAGCTCGAGAAGAAGATCCTGGAGAAGCTGGGCGTGGGCGCCACCGTGGACGAGGCCCCGCTTGCCGAGCCGGTCGGTGTCGACGACTTCTGATCCCTGGGCAGCCGGGGATCCGCCGGAATGGCTCGGTGACGTCTCGGCCGGGGTGGATGCGTGGACCAAGCGCGCCGGATCGCCTCGACAGACGCGGCGAACGTTCGCCGCGCCTGTCGAGGCGCCGCACCGGACCCGTCGCCAGGCGCGGAGCGGGGGTGCTGCCCAGGAGCCGGCCGACGCTGTGCCCGTCGATGAGGCAGCCCGCGGCCCGGAGGCAGACCCGGAGTCGGTGGCGCGCAAGATCCTGCTCGACCAGCTGACCGGCCAGGCGCGCAGCCGCAAGGAGCTCGCCGACAAGCTGGCCAAGAAGCTGGTCCCCGAGGAGATCGCCACCCGGCTGCTCGACCGGTTCGAGGAGGTCGGCCTGATCGACGACGCCGCGTTCGCGCGACTCTGGATCGATAGCCGCCAGGCCGGCAAGAGCCTCGCTCGGCGTGCGCTCGCCCACGAGCTCCGTCGCAAGGGCATCGCCGACGAGGTGGCCCGTGCGGCTCTGGACGAGGTCGATCCGGAGGACGAGGAGACAGCTGCTCAGGCTCTCGTCGCCAAGCGGCTGCGTTCCATGTCTCGGCTGGACGATGCGACCAAGACCCGTCGCCTGGTGGGCATGCTGGCGCGCAAGGGCTACTCCGCCGGGCTTGCCATGAGCGTCGTGCGAGCCGCCGTGCAGGCCGCCGCCGGCGACGGGGCCGACGACGGGGCCGAGCAGATGCCAGAATCGCTCCCGTGAGTGTCACGAAGCTGGCCCGCGCCCTGCGCCTCGAGCCCGGCAAGGTCGACCTTTCCGCCTATCCCACCGATGCGACCCCGGCGATCAAGGGCGGGCGCGAGCAGGGCGAGCAGGAGCTGGCCGACCTCGGCAAGGAGCTGCTGGAGCTGCAGTCCAAGCTCTTCGCGCAGGGCAAGAGCGGTGACCATCGCCGGCTGCTGCTGGTCCTGCAGGGCATGGACACCTCCGGCAAGGGCGGTGTGCTGGTCCATACGGTGGGGCTGATGGACCCGCAGGGCCTGCGCATCACCTCCTTCAAGGCGCCGACCGAGGAGGAGCGCGAGCACGACTTCCTGTGGCGGATCGAGAAGGCCGTCCCCGGTGCCGGCTACGTCGGGGTCTTCGACCGCTCGCATTACGAGGACGTCCTCATCGGACGCGTCCGCGAGCTGGCCACGCCGGCCGAGATCGAGCGGCGCTACGACGCCATCAACGACTTCGAGAAGCGGCTCGCCGACGATGGCACCGTCATCCTCAAGTGCATGCTGCACATCTCGCCCGAGGAACAGCTCGAGCGTCTGCAGGCGCGCTTGGACGACCCGACCAAGTATTGGAAGTACAACCGCGGTGACGTCGACGAGCGCCAGCTGTGGGCCGACTACACCCGTGCCTACGAGATCGCCCTGGAGCGCACTCACACCGACCACGCGCCGTGGTACGTCGTGCCGAGCGACCGGAAGTGGTATCGCAACCTCGCCGTCGCCGAGCTCCTCCTCGAGGCTCTCCAGGAGATGGACCTGGACTGGCCGGCAGCGGACTTCGACATCGAGCAGGAGAAGAAGCGGCTCGCCCAGGACACCATCTCGGCCCAGAGCGTCGCCAAGGCGCTGAAGACACGCCGCCAGGACGACGCCTCGTGACGCTCTCCCATGTCACCGTCACCCGGTATGTCACGCCGCTTCGCGAGGGCGGCAGCCTGCCCGGGATCGTGGAGGCGGACGACCTCGGGACCTACGTGTGCAAGTTCCGCGGCGCGGGCCAGGGGCTGCGGGTCCTGGTGGCCGAGGTGATCGTCGCCGGCCTGGCCCGTGCTCTCGACATCCCCACCCCTGACCAGGTCGTGCTCGACCTCGATGCCAACATCGCCCGCTATGAGGCCGACGAAGAGGTCCAGGACCTCCTCAACGCGAGCAGCGGCCTCAACCTCGGCATCGACTTCCTGCCCGGCGCCTTCGGGTACGACGCCGCCTACCAGCCCGATCCGGCCCTTGCCGGCCGGATCCTGTGGCTCGACGCCCTGACCGCCAACGTCGACCGCAGCTGGCGCAACCCCAACCTGCTGGTCTGGGGCGGCACGTTGCAGGCGATCGATCACGGCGCCTCGCTCTACTTCCACCACTCCTGGCCGGGAGGCGGCGGAAGCCCGGAGCGGTTCGCCGCGCAGCCCTACGACCTCTCGGAGCACGTTCTCGGCGCGTACGTCGCTCAGGCCGCCGCTCAGGCGCCGGCACTGCGGTCCCGCCTGGGCGAGGCGAGCTTGGCGAAGGTGCTCGACGACGTACCGGACGAGTGGCTCGAGCCCGTCCCCGGTGCGGAGGACCCGGCCGAGCTGCGCGCCCGCTACGGCGCGTTCCTGCGTGCCCGCCTCGATGGCGACCGTCCGTGGGAGCCGCGCGGATGAGCCCCTATCAGTACGTCGCCCTGCGTTGCGTGCCGCGGGTGGAGCGCGAGGAGTTCGTCAACGTCGGCGTTGTCCTCTACTGCCCCGACGAGCGCTTCCTGGCCTCGGCGACGCGCATCGACGAGGGGCGACTGCGGGCGCTCTCCCCGGAGCTCGATCTCGCTGCGGTGCACTCCGCGCTCGGCGCCATCGACATGGTCTGTCGCGGCGAGACGCCGGGCGGCGGCGGGGAGCGTGCCACCGCCTACGGCGTGCGGGTGCTCGCCGACACCCAGAGCAGCCGGTTCGGCTTCCTCAAGGCGCCACGGAGCACCGTCATCCAGCCCGGCCCGGTGCACGGCGGCGTCACCACCGACGCAGCCGCCGAGCTGGCGCGGCTCCTGGACGCTCTCGTCGGTTAGGTCGGGAGTGCTGCCCGGCAAGGCGGAGGAGCGAAGGCGACCTTGGGGGCGGAGCGGTCGTCGAGCGACGACAACGCCGCCGGGCGCGTGCTCGAGGCCTAGACGGGGACGAGCTCGACCGCGCCGACGGCGTACCGCGCCAACACGGTCCGGGCGACCTCCGGGTGGGCGCCCAGCGGAGCGGAGACGGCGACCGCGCCGGCCTCGTAGGCGAGCTCGGCGGCGCGGTCGACCAGGTTGCCCGGCGCGAGGAAGAGCGAGGCGACGGCGATGTGGCGCCGGCCCTCGGCCCGGAACGCGCGCACCGCTTCGCCGGTGGCCGGCGGCGCCGAGGAGGCGTACGCCGCCGAGACGGGCAGCTTGTGGTGGGCGCCCCAGATCCGGGCGAGCCGGGCGACGGCCTGGTTCGCCAGCGGGTCCGAGGACCCGGCGGCGGCGAGCACCAGCGCGTCCAGCTCGCGTACCCGGTGCGCCCGCAACGCGGATCGCAGCCGCTCGTCGAGCACCTCGAGGAAGCACGGCTCGAGACCGAGCACCGCTGTTGCCCGGACCTTGACGCCGGCGTGCTTGGCGGTGACCTCTGCGATCGCCGACGGCACGTCCACCTTCGCGTGGTAGGCCTCGGTCAGCAACAGCGGTACGACGACGATCTCGTCGTACCCGGCCTTCACGAGCCGGTCGACGACGGTGTGGAACGTCGGCTTGGACAGGTCGAGGAAGGCGGCCTCGATGCGCAGGTCCGGGCGTTGGGCGCGGACCTCGGCGACGAGGGCGTCGATCGTGGCGGCCGAGCGGGGGTCACGGCTTCCGTGGGCGAGTGCCACCAGGGCAGGAGCAGCCATCTCAGTGGACTCCCTTCATGGTCGTAACGGTGCTGGAGGGACGGGTGGAGCGGCGGGTACGGCGGGCCGGGCTCATGTGTGGATGCCGCATTCGGTCTTGTTGGTACCGGCCCAGCGGCCGCTGCGCGGGTCCTCGCCCGGAGCGACGCGGCGGGTGCAGGGTCCGCAGCCGATCGACGGGTAGCCGTCGTAGAGGAGCGGGTTCACGAGCACGCCGTTGTCGGCGATGTAGCGCTCTACCTGCTCGTCGGTCCACCGGGCGATCGGCGAGACCTTGACCTTCTGCTTCTTGGCGTCCCAGCCGATGACCGGCGCGATCACCCGGTTGTGCGTCTCGGCACGGCGCAGCCCGGTCGCCCAGGCGTCGTACTCGGCGAGGCCCTCGGCCAGCGGCCGCACCTTGCGCAGCTGGCAGCACAGATCCGGGTCGCGGGCGAAGAGGTCGGAGCCGTACTCGGCGTCCTGCTCGGCCACGGTCTGGTTCGGCGTGATGGTGATCAGGTTGACCGGCATGGTCGCGGCGACCGCGTCCCGGGTGCCGATGGTCTCGACGAAGTGGTAGCCGGTGTCGAGGAAGACCACGTCGACGCCGGGCACCACCTTCGAGGCGAGGTGCGCCAGCACCGCGTCCCCCATCGAGGAGGTGACGCAGAAGCGCTCGCCGAACGTGGCAGCGGCCCACTCGATGATGACCTCGGCCGGGGCGAGCTCGAGCTCGGCACCCCAGTGGGAGACGATCTCGCGCAGCTCCTCGGACGTGCGGCCCTCGGTCGCCGCGCCGCGGTTCGCCCGGGCGGCGGCGGTGGACAAGCTCACGACCCCACCGCCTCCAGCGACTTGTCACCGCGCAGCAGCGCCTCGTCGGCACGCTCGATCCAGTCGGCGAATCGCTCGCCGTCGGTGCGGTCGCCCAGGTAGTTGCGCACGACGGTCTCGACGTAGTCGTCCAGGCCGGCGCTGGTCACCTTGTGGGCGCGCAGCTTGCGCCCCCAGCGGGTGATCTCGCCGATGCCGCCGCCGAGGTGGACCTGGAACCCCTCGACCTGGTTGCCGTCGTCGTCCATCACCAGCTGGCCCTTGAGCCCGATGTCGGCGATCTGGGTGCGGGCGCAGGCGTTGGGGCAGCCGTTGACGTTGATCGAGATCGGTACGTCGAGGTCGGGGATGCGCTGCTCGAGCGAGGAGATCAGGTCCGCGGCGCGCTGCTTGGTCTCGACGATGGCGAGCTTGCAGAACTCGATCCCGGTGCACGAGAGCGTCGAGCGACGCCAGTGCGACGGGTGGGTCTGCAGGCCGATCCGGTCGAGGTCGGCGACCAGCGCGTCGACCTGGTTGCCGTCGACGCCGAGGACGACCAGCTTCTGGTACGAGGTGAGCCGCACGCCGGTGGCGCCGTACTGCTCCACCAGGTTGCCGAGCGAGGTCAGCAGCTCGCCGCTGACCCGGCCCACGACCGGCGCCACGCCGAGGTAGAACCTGCCGTCCTTCTGCTCGTGCACGCCGATGTGGTCGCCGTTGCGGGTGGCCTTCTCCGGCGAGGGGTTGGTGACCAGCTTCTTGTCCAGGTACTCGTTCTCGAGGACCTCGAGGAACTTGGGGCCGCCCCAGTCGGCGAGCAGGAACTTCAGCCGCGCCTTGGAGCGCAGCCGGCGGTAGCCGTAGTCGCGGAAGACCGAGATGACGGCCTCCCACACGTCGGGGACCTCCTCGAGCGGGATCCACACGCCGAGTCGCTCGGAGAACCGCGGGTTGGTCGACAGGCCGCCGCCGACCCACAGGTCGAAGCCGGGCCCGTGCTCGGGGTGGACCGTGCCGACGAACGCGACGTCGTTGATCTCCGGCGCCCCGTCGAGGCTGGGGTGGCCCGAGACGGAGGTCTTGAACTTGCGCGGCAGGTTCGAGTAGCGCGGGTCGCCGATGAAGCGTCGCTTGATCTCGGCGAGCGCACCGCTGCCGTCGATGATCTCGTCGGCGGCCACGCCGGCGACGGGGGAGCCGAGGAAGCCGCGGGGGCTGTCGCCGCAGGCCTCGAGCGTGTTCAGGCCGACCGCGTCGAGTCGCTCCCAGATCGCCGGGACGTTCTCGATGTCGATCCAGTGGTACTGGATGTTCTGCCGGTCGGTGACGTCGGCGGTGCCGCGGGCGAAGTCGGTGGAGATCCCGCCCAGCGTGCGGAGCTGCTCGGCGCTGAGCAGTTGCCCGTCCGAGCGCACCCGCATCATGAAGTAGCGGTCGTCCAGCTCGGCCTCCTCCAGGGCGCCGGTCTTGCCGCCGTCGATCCCGGGCTTGCGCTGGGTGTAGAGGCCCATCCACCGGAAGCGGCCGCGGAGATCGGCGGGGTCGATCGAGTCGAAGCCGCGCTTGGAGTAGGTGTAGAGGATGCGGTCCCGCACGTTGAGCGGGTCGTCTTCCTTCTTGGACTGCTCGTTCTTGTTGAGCGGCTCGGTGTAGCCGAGGGCCCACTGGCCCTCGCCGCGCTTGGGGCGCGGGATCTCGGTGTTGGTGGCGGTCTTCGCGGTGAAGCGCAGGTCGGGCATCGGTGTCAGGGTTCCTAGCGTGTGGATGCGCGCGGTCCGACGGGGGCCCCGGGGGATGAGTGGGACCGATCCTCGCGATCGCGCGCCCGGAATTGTCGGTCGGGCGGCGGGCCAACGGGCTCATGCTCGGTGCGGATGACTCCGGAGCGGGTGAGCGTTGGTGTCAGCGAGGCCAACACATCATGCTGCGCGTGCGCCCGAAGTCCACGTGGCGACGTACCACGAGGTGCATCTGGGTTGCAGCGGAGACCATGTTGAGGAGTCTCACGGCTTGGACAGGGTTGCGACAAGGCCGGATCTCATATCGCGAGACATCAGTCCGCGATATGGACGCGGTTTCAGGCGTGGAGCGCACCTCTGTGTCCCACGTCACGTGACTGCAGAGCTGGTCTCGACCATGCATTGCCGGGCGGTCTGTCACTAGGATCAGCGACATGGCTGACCTGTCGTCCCTGACCAGCTCCGCGTACCAGCAGGCCCTCGAGGTCATCGCCTCGGTCGAGCCGCGCATCGCGGAGGCCACCCGCAAGGAGCTGGCCGACCAGCGCGCCTCGCTCAAGCTGATCGCCTCGGAGAACTACGCCTCACCCGCGGTGCTGATGACGATGGGCACCTGGTTCTCCGACAAGTACGCCGAGGGCACTGTCGGCCACCGCTTCTACGCCGGCTGCCAGAACGTCGACACCGTGGAGGCGCTCGCCGCCGAGCACGCCCGCGAGCTGTTCGGCGCCGAGTACGCCTACGTCCAGCCGCACTCCGGCATCGACGCCAACCTGACGGCGTACTGGGCGATCCTCGCGCACCGCGTCGAGGGGCCCTGGCTCAAGAACGCCGGCGTGAAGGC
>Ga0164242_10000618_pt1 | contig 43153 bp, 37 predicted proteins | sample OricomgcompostMG_FD_108783 | JGI IMG/M metagenome (GOLD analysis project Ga0164242, IMG submission 108783) | Miracle-Growth compost microbial communities from Emeryville, California, USA - Original compost - Miracle growth compost (MG) ... | reverse complement strand
CTTGGTCACGCTGTCGTTGACGTTGATCGCCGGGAACGGCAGCTTGCCCGCCTTGGCGAGATGGTACAGCCGATGAACGCCGGTGGTCGTCTCCTCGGAAACGCCGCGGATGTTCTTGACGCTCTCGGTCAGATAGCCGGGCTTGGTCTTGATGAACGCCTTGAGCGCCCGCTGGAACTCGACCTCCTCGTCATTCTCCGGCTCGGGCAGCGCCTCGCCCGCCTCGACCCGCGCGCCCCACAGCGCGAACATGGTCGCGTCGCCGCCGTCGTCGAGGATCATGTTGGCGGTCTCGTCGCCCCAGTCGAAGATGTGGCCGACATAGTCCCAGTAATCGGCCAGGCTCTCGCCCTTCACCGCGAACACCGGCACGCCCGACGCGGCAATCGCGGCGGCGGCATGGTCCTGCGTCGAGAAGATGTTGCACGTCGCCCAGCGCACGTCGGCGCCGAGCGCGGTCAGCGTCTCGATCAGCACCGCGGTCTGGATCGTCATGTGCAGCGAGCCGGTGATGCGCGCGCCTTTCAGGGGCTGCGAGGGGCCATATTCCTCGCGCAGCGCCATCAGGCCGGGCATTTCGGTTTCGGCGATGTTGATCTCGGCGCGGCCGAAATCGGCGAGGCCGATATCCTTGATCACATAATCGTTGCGCTCGATGGCGGGGGCAGTGGCCACAAGATGCTCCTGGATTCATGCTGCCCGCGCGCCGCGGGCCGGATGCCGCCCCCTAACCTTTCAGAGGGCGAGATGCAAATATAAGGATATCTTTATATGCTCGCCAGCGCATGCCGATGAAAAAAATCCGCGAAGCCATGTCACATTCGCCCGGCCTCGCTCGTCATGGCCTGCGAACCCCATGACAGGAGACATGCCATGACGAAGCCCCGCCTCGATCCCTTCGCCGCCGCCCCCGCCGTGATGAAGGCCTGGTTCGCCCTTTCCAACCAGGTCGACCAGTGCGGGCTGGAGCGCGGCTTGCTGGAACTGGTCAAGATCCGCTCCTCCCAGATCAACGGCTGCGCCAACTGCCTCAACATGCACACGCACGACGCGCGCAAGGCGGGCGAGACGGAGCAGCGCATCTATGTGCTCTCCGCCTGGCGCGAGGCCCCCTTCTACACCGATCGCGAGCGCGCCGCGCTGGCCTGGACCGAGCATCTCACCTTGGTCGCGGACAAGCGCGCCCCCGATGACGTCTATGCGGCGCTGAAAAGCCAGTTCAGCGAGGAGGAGCAGGTGCAGCTCACCCTGATGATCAACGTCATCAATGGCTGGAACCGCCTCGCCGTGGGCTTCGAGCTGTTCGATCCGAGCCTCGCGGCGTGAGCGACCCCGCCGCGAGCTTCGATCCGCTGCGGCCTGTGCTGACGCGGATCGCCTACCGTATGCTCGGTTCGATCGCCGATGCGGAGGATGTGGTGCAGGACGCCTGGCTGCGCTGGGCGGAAGCCGATCGGAGCGCGGTGCGCGCGCCGGAGGCGTTCCTGCGCCGCATCGTGACGCGGCTCTGCCTCGATCAGCTCAAATCGGCCCGGGCGCAGCGGGAGGTCTATTTCGGCCCGTGGCTTCCCGAGCCGATCGTCGAGCCCGAGGAGGAGAGCGACGACGTCACCCTGCCGCTGCTGCTGGCGCTGGAGCGCCTCTCCCCGCTCGAACGCGCGGCCTTCCTGCTGCACGACGTGTTCGGCCTGGGTTTCGAGGAGATCGCGGCGACGATCGGGCGCGACGCGGCGGCCTGCCGCCAGCTCGCCAGCCGCGCGCGCGGCCATGTCCGCGCCGAGCGGCCGCGTTTCCCGGTCGAGCGCGAGCATGGGCTGGCGATCGCGTCGGCCTTCTTCGCTGCCTCGCGCCAGGGCGACATCGCCGGTCTCGGCGCGATGCTGGCCGAGGATGTGCATTTCTACGCGGATGGCGGCGGTGTCAGGCCCGCGGCGGGGCGCGTGCTGAGCGGGCAGCATGACGTGCTGCGCGCGCACGCCGCGATCGCGCGGATGCTTTCCGGCCGCCCCTCGCGGCTCGTCCGCTACGGCTTCGTCAACGGCCTGCCGGGCTTCGTCACCCGCGAGGCCGACGGCATCCTCCAGACCACCGCGCTGCTGATCGAGGACGGCCGCATCCGCGCGATCTACGTCATGCGCAATCCCGACAAGCTGCGCCACCTGGGCGACGGCACGGTGCATTGAAGGGGTGAGTGATCCCTTTCCCGTTCGTGTCGAGCGAAGTCGAGACACTCCTTCGAGCGTGGTCGAGAAACGTCGGCTGCTCGGCTTGGCCCCTCGACTGCGCTCGGGGCGAACAGAGGAGTTGACCTGCTACGCCCGCCCCGAAGAAGCCGCGAGCAATCGGGTGTCGATGCCGGCGGAGGCGAAGGCGGCGGCCCAGCGCGTCTCGGCGCGTCGCCCGAACACGATCTCGTCGGTCGCCGCCACGCCGAACCAGCCGTGGCGGGTCATCTCCTCGTCGAGCTGCCCCGCGTCCCAGCCCGCATAGCCGAGCGCGGCGAGCCAGCGGCTCGGCCCCTTGCCTGCCGCCAGCGCCTTCAGAATGTCGAGCGTCGAGGTCAGGCGGAAGCGGCCGGCGACGTCCAGGCTCCCCTCCCCGCCCCAGTCGCCGCTGTGCAGCACGAAGCCGCGATTGGGCTCGACCGGGCCGCCGAAATGCACCGGCGCGTCCGGCGCCTCGCCCGGATCGATATCGAGCTGGCGCATCAGCTCGTGCAGGCCCAGCCCCGGCACATGCGCGCCGATGCCGACGCCGAGCGCGCCGTTCTCGTCATGCGCGCACATCGCGATCACCGCGCGCTCGAAGCGCGGATCGCCGATGCCGGGCATGGCGAGCAGCAACTGCCCGGTGAGGAAGGGCGGAGACTCCATGCGCCGGACTGTATCGCGCTGTCCCGATACAGTCCAAGCCGATGCGGCGAATCGCGGAGGACGGCGCGCGATCCGGTGCTATGCAGCGGCTCAGCCATGAGCACGCCCGCGCCCGCCGTATCCGTGATCGTGCCCGCCTGGGGGGTGGCGCATCTCGTCGGCGAGGCGCTGGCCTCGCTCCAGGCGCAGAGCTTCGCGGACTGGGAGGCGATCGTCGTCGACGACGGCGCGCCGGACGATGTGGCGGGCGCGGTCGCCCCCTTCGCCGCGGCCGATCCGCGCATCCGCTTCCTGCCCACTCCGCACGGCGGCGTCTCGGCGGCGCGCAACCATGCGCTCGCCGCCGCCCGCGCGCCGCTGATCGCGCTGCTCGACGGGGACGACAGGCTGCTGCCCGATTATCTCGCGAAGATGATCGCCGCGATCGCCGCCGATCCCGGCCTCGGCCTGGTGAGCTGCGACGCGCTCTACACCGGGCGGCCCGCGCGCGAGGGGCGGCCCTTCTCTTATTATTCGCCGCAAGCAGGCGAGCCCACCCTCGCCGCCGTGATCGAGCGGCGCTTCAACATCTTCATCGCCGCGATGATCCGCCGCGAGGCGATCGCGCAGGCGGGCGGCTTCGACGAAAGTCTCGCGCGGGCGGAGGATCTGGACCTGTGGATCCGTATCCTCTCGGCCGGTTGGCGCGCGGCTTATGTGGCCGAGCCGCTGGCGATCTACCGACGGCGGCCGGGCTCGCTCACCACCGAGACGCTCCAGCTCTGCCGCTCGACCGCGCGGATGTACGAGAAGACGGCGCGCGCGCTGGCCGGCCGCCCCGAAGCCGCGCTCGCCGCCGTCATGGCGCGCCATTGCGAGGAGCAGGCGGCGTGGATCGAAGGCGAGGATCGGGTGATCGCGGGCGAGGTCCGCGCCGGGCTCGATCTGCTGCGCGCCGCGCATGCCGAGCGGCGCAGCCCGCGCTGGCGGGTGATGATGCCGCTGTTCAACGCGCTCCCCCCGCTGGCCCGGCCGCTGCTGGCCTGGCGGCGTCGGCGGGAGGCGCAAGCCTGAAGGCTTGGCCTCGCGCGCCCGCTGGGCTAGGCGCTGGTCGCCCCTTCCTCCAGCCAGGACAAGCACGATGACGATCCAAATCGGCGACAAGCTGCCCGACGTCTCCTTCACCACCATGACCGAGCATGGCCCCGAGCCCGTCGGGCGGGACTGGTTCTCCGGCAAGACGGTGGCGCTGTTCGCGGTGCCGGGCGCCTTCACCCCCACCTGCTCGGCCAAGCATCTGCCGGGCTTTCTCGCCAAGGCCGACGAGCTCAAGGCCAAGGGCGTGGACGCGATCGCCTGCACCGCGGTGAACGACGTGTTCGTGATGTCCGCCTGGTCCAAGGCGGCGGGCGCGGACGGCGTGGTGACGATGCTGGCGGACGGAAACGGCGATTTCGCCCGCGCGGTCGGCCTCACCATGGACGGCTCGAAGTTCGGCATGGGCGAGCGCAGCCAGCGCTACTCGATGCTGGTCGAGGACGGCGTGGTGAAGCAGCTCAATGTCGAGCAGCCCGGCGAGTTCAAGGCCAGCACCGCGGAGCATCTGCTGAGCCAGCTCTGAGGCTTTCCGTCATTGCGAGGAGCGTAGCGAAGAAGCCATCCGGTCCCGAAGCTGGATTGCTTCGCTACGCTCACAATGACGATGGCTACGGGGTCCTCAGCCCACAGCGCGGCGAGATTGCTCGAATAACCGGCTCATCGACTGCGGCGGCGCCTCATTCGGCGCCGGAGAAGCCAGGCTGATCCGATCGCGCCCATCGAGCTTGGACTGGTAGAGCGCCCGGTCGGCGCGGGCGAGCAGGTCGGCGAGCGTATCGAAGCGGCTTTCCATCGTCGCCACGCCGAAGCTGGCGGTGATGCCGCCCTCTGGCGAGAAATAGTCCGAGCCCGCCGCGATCGCCGAACGCAGCCGCTCCATCGCGTCCATTGCCTCGCGGCCGAGCGCGCCCGGCAGCACGAAGGCGAACTCCTCGCCGCCCAGCCGACCGAACAGATCGCCCTGCCGCACCGTGGCGCTCGCCATCTGGGCGAAACGCTGGAGCACCTGATCGCCGGTGGCGTGGCCGAAGCGATCGTTGATGGTCTTGAAACGGTCGAGATCGGCGATCACCACCGAGAGCGGTTTGCCGTGCCGTTGGCAGTAAGCGAGCAGCGGGATTGCCGCCTGCTCGAAACCGCGCCGGTTGAGCACGCCGGTCAAAGGATCGCTGGAAGCGAGCTGGCGCATCCCCTCGGCGAGATCGGAGGCGAGCAGGAACATCGCGAACAGCCCCACACCGAATAGACCGGTCGGGACGCCGAGGAAGAGCAGCGTACGATACAGATCGCCATCGGGATCGATATGCAGCCTGGAGCCGAGCATCGCCAGCACGGCGAGACCGACGACATAGGCCGCGAACACCACCAGCGCCCAGAAAGCTGCCCCTCCCGACTTGCGCAGCGACTTATCGGAAGAATGAGTGAGGGCGTGCGCGCCGGTGAGCAGCATGGCGGCGCAGAACAGCAACACCAGCCACCGCATCGCATTCACCCCAGCGGGCGCCAACAGGCCGGCCGCCACGAAAGCCATCGTCACCCCCGCCGCCGTGCCGAACGCGTCGAGACGGAGCCGGAATCCCGCCCGGCGGCGGAAGCCGAGGGCGATCAGCGCGAAGCTGGCGATCGAGCAGCAGCCTGACACGAGCGCCAATACATTGTCGGCCGGCAGGAGCCATACGCGAACGAGATTGGAGGCCCAGTTGGCCGCCGAGAGCCCGTAGGCGAGCGCCCATAAAGCGGCATGCGCCTGACGGCCGAAGCGCCGCCACGCCACCGCGAGCGCGACGCAGAGCAGCGCGCTGGTGGAGGCCAGGCTGAACAGGATGATCGCCGCGGCGTCCATGCCGCCCTGTGCGCCCGGAGCAGTGAAAAAATCGCTAAATCCGCGGCGATGTCCGCCGTTCATCGTCAGGGTAAGGAATTACTCTGGCCCCCCGCTCTGAGGATGGGCTGAGCCGCCTTGATCCACCCGCCGCCTTCGAAAAGGATCGGCTCCTGAAATATCCGGGCTATCGGGCCTCGAAGCGGGCCCATTCGAGATCGGTGAGGCGGACGTCGAGGCGGAGCGTTTCGCCGACGGCCTCGCTCGCCAGCACCTCTCCGTGCTGGTGCAGCCAGGCGATCGCCGCGCCGTCGCTCGCCGGCAGACGGACGGTGCGGACGCGCGCGCCGTGGCGGAGGCGATCGGAGAGCAGGCGGCGGAGATCGTCCACCCCCTCGCCGGTCAGCGCCGAGAGCGGGACGACATCGTCGCGGCGCGCGGCTTCGGCGAGCGCGACCGACCGCGCCTCGGCGTCCAGCGCGTCGATCTTGTTCCACGCCTCGACCACCGGCGCGCGCTCCTCGCCCATGATCTCGGCGAGCACGGCGGCGACATCCTCGGCCTGCGCCTCCGTATCCGGATGCGAGATGTCGCGGATATGGACGATGATGTCGGCGGTCGTCACCTCCTCCAGCGTGGCGCGGAAGGCGGCGACGAGCTGGGTCGGCAGATCCGAGACGAAGCCCACCGTGTCCGACAGGATCGCCTTGTCGATGCCGGGCAGCGCGATCTGGCGCATGGTGGGATCGAGCGTGGCGAAGAGAAGATTCTCCGCCATCACGTCGGCGCCGGTCATGCGGTTGAACAGCGTCGATTTGCCGGCGTTGGTGTAGCCGACCAGCGCGATCACAGGCCAGGGCGCGCGCCGCCGCCGGTCGCGATGGAGCCCGCGCGTGCGGCTGACCTGATCGAGCTCACGCCGTAGCTTCGCCATGCGATCACGGATCATCCGCCGGTCCGCCTCGATCTGGGTCTCGCCGGGGCCGCCCAGAAAGCCGAAGCCGCCGCGCTGGCGTTCGAGGTGGGTCCAGCTCCTGACCAGCCGCCCGGCCTGATAATCGAGATGCGCCAGCTCCACCTGCAACCGTCCTTCGGCGGTGGCGGCGCGCTCGCCAAAGATTTCGAGGATCAGGCCGGTGCGGTCGATGACCTTGGCCTTGAGCTTCTCCTCCAGATTGCGCTGCTGGATGGGCGTGACGGCGGCGTCGACGACGACCAGTTCCGCCTCCTCCATCCGCACCGCGTCCGCGAGCGTCTCGACCTGGCCGGAGCCGAGCAGGGTCGCGGCCTTGGGCGCGCGCAGGCGGAACGCCATGCGCTCGACCACATCGAGGCCGATGGCGGCGGCGAGGCCCGCCGCCTCATCCAGCCGCGCCTCGGCGGAACGGTTATGCGGGCCGATCTCGGCCAGCGCGACGATCGCGCGCGCGCCGCGTGTCGGCCCGTCCTCGCGTTGGAAAGCGCTCAATCGGCCTCCGCCTGCTCGTCCACCTCGGCGAGGTTGACCGGATGCTGCGGCTGCACCGTGGAGATGGCGTGCTTGTAAACGAGCTGGCTCTGCCCTTCGCGCCGGAGCAGCAGGCAGAAGAGATCGAACGCCGCCACCTCGCCCTGGAGCATGACGCCGTTGACCAGGAACATCGTCACCGGCTCACCGCTGTTGCGCACCGCGTGGAGGAAGATTTCCTGAAGCAGCGCGCCGCGCTTGCTTTCGGCGAAGGCTTTCTCGATCGGCGCGAGGTCGATCGGGTGCGCGGGCATCACGGTGGAAATGGCGTGCTTGTAGATGAGCTGGGACTGGCCGTCGCGCCGCAGCAGCACCGAGAAATTGTCGAACCAGGTGATGATGCCCTGGAGCTTGACGCCCTTGACGAGGAACATCGTCACCGGCGTCTTCGACTTCCTCAGAGCATTGAGGAACATATCCTGAAGATTGTTGGGCTTTTCTGCCATGACCTTCTCCGGTCGGTTTGGCGGGGCGTGGCCCGCGGTTGCGCCGTTCGATGGCGTTTACGCGCCCCCGCCGGATGCGGGGGCAGGCGCAATGTAGGACGACGGCGGCGCAGCGGCAATGGCGGGCTATACGCAGGCATAACGCCTGCTCCCCTCAAGAGAGAGGGCTCGAGGGACTGGATTGCCTCGCTACGCTCGCAATGACGGGCAAGGCTCATCTCGTCGGCTCTATTCCGCCGCGAGCAACGTCTCCGCACCGCCGAGATCGACCGAGACGAGCCGGCTCACCCCGCGCTCGACCATGGTGACGCCGAACAGCCGGTGCATGCGCGACATGGTGACGGCGTTGTGGGTGACGACCAGATAGCGGGTGTCGGTCTCGCGGGCCATCTGGTCGAGCAGATCGCAGAAGCGCTCGATATTGGCGTCGTCCAAGGGCGCGTCCACCTCGTCCAGCACGCAGATCGGCGCGGGATTGGTGAGGAACAGCGCGAAGATCAGCGCCACCGCGGTCAGCGCCTGCTCGCCGCCCGAGAGCAAGGTGAGCGATGTCAGGCGCTTGCCGGGCGGTTGCGCCATGATTTCGAGACCAGCTTCGAGCGGATCATCGCTGTCGATCAGCGCCAGATGCGCCTCGCCGCCGCCGAACAGGCGGGTGAAGAGGCGGCGGAAATGGCCGTCCACCGCCTCAAAGGCGGCGAGCAGCCGCGCCCGGCCCTCCCGGTTCAGGCTGCCGATCGAGCCGCGCAGCCGGGCGACGGCCTCGATCAGCTCGTCGCGCTCGGCGGCCTGGCTGACACTGCCGGTTTCGAGCTCCGCCAGTTCCTGCTCGGCGACGAGATTGACAGGGCCGATCCGTTCGCGATCGAGCCCGAGCTTCTCGAAACGGTGGGACTCGGCGGCGATATCGGAAATGGTGTCGGAATCGAATCCGGCCTTTTCCGGCAACAGCGGCGCGGGGCACTGGAAGCGCTCGCCCGAGATGCGGCCCATCTCGATCCGCCGCGCCTCATGATTCTCGTGCCGCGCGACGGCGGCGGCGCGGGCCTCTCGCGCCGACGCGACCGTCTCCCCCGCGCGCGCCAGTTCGGCCTCGGCGGAGCGGAGCGCGGCTTCGGCGGCGTTCTCGGCGGCCACCGCATCAGCAAGCTTATGGCCCGAGCCTTCCACCTCGGCCTCCGCCGCCGCGATGCGCTCCCTCAGCGTCTGCGGGGCATGGGCGAGCGCGGCCCGCTCCTCCTCGGCCGACGCCCCGCGTGCGGCCATTTCCTCGATGCGGCGGGCGGCGTCGCCGGCGCGCGCGCGCCATCCCTCCGCTTCGCCGCGCGCCGCGCCGATGCGATCGCGATCGGCGGCGAGCCCGCGATCCAGCGCCGCGAGATCGGCGCGAAGCTGGGCGACGAGGCCGCGCGCCCGATCGGTCGCGGTGCGCTGGGCGGTGACCGCCTGCGCTGTCTCCGCCCCGTCGGGAAGCGCGGCGAGTGCGGCCCGAGCCGCCTCCGCCTCCTCCGCTGCGACGGCGCGCTCGGCTTCGGCGGCGGCGGCGCGTTCGTCCAGTTCCTTCGCGCGCGCCTCGATCCGCTCGATGGCGAGGCGGGCGCGATCCTCGGCCAGCGCCGCCTCGCGGGCGCGCTGCTCGGCGCGGGAGAGGCGGGCGCGGGCCTCCTGACCCTCCCGCGCGGCGGTCTCCAGCGCGGCCACGGCGGCTTTCGCTTCATCATCGGCGGACTCGCGGGCTGCGCGGGCGGGCGGGATCAGCGCGTCCAGCGCGGCGAGACGGTTGCGGCGGACCAGCGCCTCGGCGGCGGCCGCGCCGACATCCTCGGCGACAAAACCGTCCCAGCGCCGCATCCGCCCGTCCAGCGTGACGAGGCGACGCCCGATCGCCAGCGGCGCGCCGTCATCCGCTTCCGCCACGATCACCTGCGCCAGCCGCCTTTCCAGTTCGGACGGCGCCTGAACATGCGCCGCCAGCGCCTTGCAATCGGACGGCGGCGCGAGATCGTTCGCCCCGTCCGCTCCCTCCCAGCGCAGCGCCGCATCACCGCCGATCGGCGCGTCGAGATCGTCGCCGAGCGCGGCGGCGAGCGCCCGTTCATAGCCGGGCTCGACGGTCAGCGCATCGATCGCGCGTTCGGCCGAACGGGCGGGGAGCGAGCGGCGCAGCGCCGCGGCTTCGCCCTCCAGCGAGGCGAGCTCCGCCCTGGCGGTCGCAGCCTTCGCCTGCGCTTCGTCGCGCGCGGCGGACGCGGCGGCGCGATCGGCTTCGGCTGCGGCGATCGCCTCGCTCGCGGCGGCGACTTCGGCCTGCGCGTCGGCGCGAGCGGCTTCCGCCTCCGCCATCGCCGCGCGCGCGCCTTCGACCTCGCCCACCCCCGCCCGCTCCCGCGCGATACGGGCGACCTCCGCCTCGGCGCGGTCGAGCCGCTGGCGGGCGGAGGCTTGCGCTGCGCGGGCGATGCGCGCCTCGGCCTGCTCGGCGGCTTCGGCGGCGAGCGCCTGGGCCAGCGCCACCTCGGCGTCACGCAGGCCCGCTTCGGTTTCGGCAAGGCGGGCGGCCGCCGCCGGGCGGACCTGCTCGCCCTCGGCGATGCGGCGGGTGAGCGCCTCGATCTCCTCGCCCAATCGCTGGATCGCCGCCGCCGCATCCTCGGCCAGCGCGCCTTCCCGCGCCCGATCGCGTTCCAGTTCCTCGCGCAACCGGGCAAGCTCGGTGATGCGGCGCTCGACGGTGGCGAACTCGGTCCGCAGCGTTTCGAGCCGGTGCCCCGCGCTGGCGGCGATGTCGCGGGCCGACTGGGCCGCCGATCGGGCGGCGGCGAGGTGGCGGGTCGCTTCGCCCGCCTTTTCCGTCGCGAGCCGCTGCGCCTCGCCCGCCTCGGCGACGCGCGCCTCGGCCGCCTGCGCCTCGCGCTTGGCCGCTTCCGCCGCCTCGGCCGCCTCGCGCCAGCGCGCCCAGATCAGCCGCGCCTCCGCGACGCGCAGCTCGGCGGTGATCTGGCGATAGCGCTGGGCGGCGCGGGCCTGGCGACGGAGCGCGGCGGCGCGCGCCTCCATGTCCCCGATCAACTGCTGGAGCCGTTCGAGATTGGCTTCGGTGGCGCGCAATTTCTGCTCGGCGTCGCGGCGACGGACGTGCAGGCCCGCGATTCCCGCCGCCTCCTCCAGCATAGCCCGGCGCTCGGCGGGCTTGGCGGAGATCAGCGCGGCGACGCGCCCCTGGCTCACCAGCGCGGGCGAATGCGCGCCGGTTGCGGCGTCCGCGAACAGCAGCGCCACGTCCTTCTGCCGCACGTCCCGCCCGTCGACGCGGTAGGCCGAGCCCGCGCCTCGCTCGATCCGGCGCACCACCTCCGCCTCGACCGGGCGACCCGACTCGTCGGGCCGTTCGAGCAGCATCGTGACTTCGGCGAAATCCCGCGCCGGGCGCTGGGCGGTGCCGGCGAAGATCACGTCCTCCATGCCGCCGCCGCGCAGCGACTTCGGGCTGGCCTCCCCCATCACCCAGCGAATGGCTTCCAGCAGGTTGGATTTGCCGCAGCCATTGGGGCCGACCACGCCGGTCAGCCCCGGCTCGATCACCAGCTCGGCCGGATCGACGAAGCTCTTGAAGCCCGAAAGCTTGAGCCGCCGGATGCGCATGTCCCCGCCCGCCCCCGCCGGGTCTTTTCCGCCGTCAGCTTCCCAGCGCGCTCTTCAGCGCCGGCTCCAGCGTCTTCCAGTCATAGGCGTTGGTGACGACATTGCCGTTGACGATGAAGGCGGGCGTGCCGGTGATGTTATATTTCTGCTGCCCCTCTTCCATATGCTTGGCGAGCGCATCGACCGCAGCCTTGTTGGAGAGGCACTGCTCCGCCTTGGCCTGCGGCACGCCGCGCTGGCCGACGAAATCGGTATAGCCCAGATAATCGGCCCAGATCTTCGCCTGCTCGTTCACCGATTTGCCCTTCAGGCTGTCGATGACGGAGGTGGGGATATTCTCCAGTTTGGAGAGCACGTTATCCTGGTTCGCGAACATCTGTTCGAGGATCGGGAAGAAGGTCTGCGCGCCGTTGCACTGGCCGAGCAGGATCGCCGCCACGTCCGGCGCGTGGATGGCGAAATCGCGGAACTCGTAGCTCACCTTGCCCGTGGCGACATAGTTCTTCTTGAGCTCCGGCTCGCCTTCCTCGGCGAAATGGCCGCAATGCGGGCAGGTGCGCGAGCCATATTCGATCAGCTTCACCGGCGCGTTGGGATTGCCCATGCGATAGCCGCCCTCGGGGGTTTCGACCACAACCTGCGTCCAGTCTCCGTTGGGTGCGGTGACGGCGCCGGTGCCGGTGTTGACCACCGCGTTGGTGGCGACGGCGTTCTCCGAGGAAGCCTTGTTGCCGCTCCCGCCGCATCCGGCGAGCGTCAGCGCGGCGAGGCCCGCGGCGGCGAGGAGGAGGGTGCGGTTGGTCTGCATGGGCGCTTTGTCTCCGTGTTCAGCCCTTGAGGGCGGCTTGCAGCTTGGGCTCCAGCGTCGCCCAGGTAAAGACGCCGTCCTGATAGGCGCCGTTGATGAAGAAGCCGGGCGTGCCGCCGATCTTACGCACCTCCCAGGCATCCTTGGTGGTGGCCTCCACCGTCTTGCGTGCAGCCGCATCGTTCATGCAGCGCGACAGCATCGCCGCCGTGACGCCCTGCTTCGCGGCGATCGCATCCAGCCCGGAATGCTCGACGATCGCGGCGGCCGCCGCGCCGTTCTTGGTGAGATCGGCGGGATGCGCCGAATCCCAAGCGATCGCCTGGGGCTCCCAATCCGTCTGCGCGGCCATGATCGCCTCGGTGAGCGGGAAGAAATGCGTGCGCCCGCCGCAGCGGGCCAGCATCGCGGCGACAAAATCCAGCCGGTCGCGCAGCGCGGCGCGCAGCTCGAAGCTGACCTTGCCGCTCTTCACATATTCCTGCGTGATCGGGCCGAACGCCTCGACCGTGAACAGCGCGCAATGCGGACAGGTGTAGGAGAGATATTCGACGAGCTTAACCTTCGCCTTGGGATTGCCCATCCGCATCCCGCCCTCGGGCGTGGCGGCGACCATCGCCGTCCAGTCCGCGGCGTGATGGGCGCGGTGGCGCGGCGCGGCCCCGGCCGGCAGGGCGAGGCCGAAGAGGAGAACGAGCAGCGCGAGCAGTCGCTTCATTCGGAAGGCTCCGGCAGGATGGGCGGGCCGCTGGTGGAGGCGATGCCGGCGGCGAGCGATTCAAGCACGGCGCGCAGCTCCGGATCGCCGACCGCGCGCAGGCTGTCGCCCAGCTCGACCGGAACGGGCTTGAGCGAGGGCGGCGGGGCGGCGGGCTTGCGGCGGGGCAGCGCCGCGCCCTGGCGGATCTGGATGCGCGCCACCGCCTCATAGCCGAAGAAGCGGTTGACCCGCTCGATCAGCACCGGCGCAACATGTTGGAGCATCGCCGCGTGCGCGCCCTCCACCGTGAGCGTCAGCACGCCTAGAGCGCGCTTGCCCGCGGGGAAGCGGATCGATTCGGGGCTGGAGACGCCCGCGTAGCGCGGCCCCACGATCTCCGGCCAGCGGCTGACCACGGAGGATTGGACGAAGCCGAAACGGCGGAAGGCGGGGCCGCCCACCTCGGGCAGCATCTCCGAAACCTGCCGCGCGCGGGCCTGGCGCTTCGGCTCTTCGGCCGCCGCCTTGCGCCCTCTCCGCGCGGGCGGTTTCACGCCCGGTTTGCTCGTCACCCGTTCCGTCATTCCCTCTCCCATGCCATAGGCGGGCCATGCCCGTCGATGCCGCTCGCACATTGCTGGCCTGGTATAATGTCCACGCCCGCGCCCTACCGTGGCGGACGCCGCCGGGGGCCGCCGAAAAGCCCGATCCCTATCGCGTCTGGCTGAGCGAGATCATGCTCCAGCAGACCACGGTGGCGGCCGTCATCCCCTATTTCACGCGCTTCACGGAGCGCTGGCCGACGGTGGAGGCGCTGGCGGCCGAAGACGACGCCGAGGTGATGGCCGCCTGGGCGGGGCTCGGTTATTACAGCCGCGTGCGCAACCTGATCGCCTGCGCCCGCGCAGTCGTCGCCGAACATGGCGGTCGCTTCCCGCAGGACGAATCAACGCTCCGCGCGTTGCCGGGCATCGGCGGCTACACCGCCGCCGCAATCGCCGCCATCGCCTTCGGCCGCCGGGCGGTGGTGGTGGACGCCAATGTCGAGCGGGTGGCGGCGCGGCTGTTCGCGCTTCCCGATCCGCTCCCCGCCGCCCGGCCGAAGCTGCGCGCGCTGGTCGATTCGATCACGCCGGAGGCGCGCGCCGGGGATTTCGCGCAGGCGATGATGGACCTGGGCTCGGCCGTCTGCCCACCCCGGTCGCCGCGCTGCATGCTCTGTCCCCTCGCCTTCACCTGCGCCGCGCGTATCGAAGGCGAGCCCGAGCGCTATCCGGTCAAGGCCGCCAAACGCCCCAAGCCGCGCCGCAAGGGCGTCGCCTATTGGCTGGAGGCGGAAGGCGCGGTGCTGCTCTGTCGCCGCCCGCCCAAAGGCATGCTCGGCGGCATGCGCGCGCTGCCGGGCGGGGACTGGGGCGAGGAAGCTTCCCCCGCGCCGCCGATCGAGGCGGAGTGGCGGCCGCTCGGGCATGTCGCCCATGTCTTCACCCATTTCGCGCTAAGCCTGGAGGTGCGGGGCGCGCGCGTTCCCGCCCGCCCGGCGATCGAGGGCGAATGGTGGCCGGTCGAGCGCATCATGGATGCGGGCCTTCCCACGCTCTATGCGCGCGCCGCCGCGCTCGGCCTCACCCTGCCTCAAGAGGAACCCGCATGACCATCGCCCGGCCCGGCTTCACCGGATCGCCGCTCGACCGCGCCGACGCCGCCCGCCACGACGAGGCGCTGGTGACGGCGATGCGCGCCGATCCGGCGGCGCTGCTGCTCGGCCTCGATGCGCTCGATCCGGTGATCGCAAGCGGCGCGCTCGCCTGGCGCCCGCTTGCCGATGAGGATCGCGCGGCCGAGCTGGCGCTGCTCGGCGTGATCGAAGGCGCGCCGCGCTTCGTGGCGCTGACGCCGGGCGTTTCCGCCCTACGGCGCTCGCCCGAACTGTTCGCGGCGCTCTCCGCGCTTCCCGAAGGCGAGGCCGCCACCTACGCCGCCGCGCGCAGCCTGATCGACTGGCACGCCCGCCACGGCTTCTGCCCCCAGTGCGGCAAGCCCACCGCGCCGTTCCGCGCGGGCTGGGGGCGGCGTTGCGCCGGATGCGAGACGGAGCATTTCCCGCGCGTCGATCCGGTCGTCATCATGCTCGCCCAGCATGGCGAAGGGGAAGAGGCGCGCGTGCTGATCGGCCGGCAGGCGAGCTTCCTTCCCGGTCGCTATTCGGCGCTGGCCGGTTTCGTCGAGCCCGGCGAATCGATCGAGGAGGCGGTGGCGCGCGAGCTGTTCGAGGAAGCGGGCGTGCGCGTGCGCGACGTGCGCTACGTCGCCTCGCAGCCCTGGCCTTTTCCGTCGCAACTGATGATCGGCTGCATCGCGCGCGTCGATGACGACAGGCTTACGCTCGACCTGACCGAGCTGGAAGACGCTATCTGGGTGGACCGCGCCGCCGTCCGCGCCGCCCTCGCCGGAGACCCCGCCGCCCCGTTCGGCGCGACGCCGCCCTATGCCCTAGCGCACACGCTGCTGAGCCGATGGGTGGAGGGGTGAATCTTTCACCCTCCGTTCGTGTCGAGCACAGTCGGGACACTCTTCGAGCGGAGTCGAGGAGCCTCGGCTGTGCTCGACTTGCCCCTCGACTTCGCTCGGCGCGAACCGGCGTTGAACGGCTTGGCGAATAACTCGGCTCCCTATAATTAGCCTCCTAATGGAACCGAGTCGCGCCGAGCTGGAGATGCAGCTTGCCTGGCGGCTGCTGCCGATCGCGCGGCGGTGGCGCCGGTTGGCCGATCGCGCGCTGGCGGGTTTCGGCCTGTCGGTCGCGCCGGGCTGGGCGCTGGTCCATGCCACGCGGCTGGGCAATGAGGTGCGCCAGAGCGATCTCGCGCAAAGCCTCGAAATTTCGGGGGCCTCGCTGGTGCGGCTGATCGATCAGCTCGAAGGCGCGGGCCTGATCGAGCGCCGCGCGGATCGCGCCGATCGCCGCGCCAATCTCGTCCGCCTGACGCCCGCAGGCCGCCGCCTCGCCGCGCGGATCGAGGAGACGCTCGCCGCCATCCGCGCCCGCCTGCTCGAAGGCGTTTCCGACGATCGCCTCGCCGACGCCAATCAGGTGATGGCGGCTCTCGATTCGCATATCCTCGCCGCCCTGGAGGAGGGCGCATGAACCCCGCCGATCGCGACGCCGCGCTGTTTTCGCTCAAATGCTTCGCGGCGGCGATGCTGGCCTATTATGTCGCGCTCCGGATCGGGCTGACCCGGCCTTATTGGGCGGTGACCACCTCCTATATCGTCGCCCAGCCGCTCGCCGGCGCGGTGCTCTCCAAGGCGGCGTTCCGGCTGGTCGGCACTTTCGTCGGCGCCAGCGCGGCGGTGGTGCTGGTGCCGAGCTTCGTCAACGAGCCTTGGGTGCTGAGCCTCGCGCTCGGCCTGTGGCTGGGCCTCTGCCTCTACATCTCGCTGCTTGATCGCACGCCGCGCGCCTATGTCTTCCTGCTTGCGGGCTATACCGCCAGTATCATCGGCTTCCCGAGCGTGGATACGCCCGGCGCGATCTTCGATACCGCGATCCTGCGCGTGCAGGAGATTTCGATCGGCATCCTGGCCGGCAGCCTGATCCACGGCACCATCTTCCCGAAAACAGTGACGGCGCGTCTGTTCGCGCGGGTGGACGCGATTCTGCTCGATTCCGAACGCTGGTCGCGCGACGCGCTGGCGGGTGGCCGCAATCCCTGCCTCGATCGCGAGCGGCGGCGGTTGGCCTTGGATATCAATGAGCTGCACCAGCTCTCCATTCACCTGCCCTTCGACACCTCCCGCTTCCTGCCCCGCGTCCGCACCGTCCGCGCCTTGCAGGACCAGCTCTCCATCCTGCTGCCTCTCGCCAGCACGGTGGAGGATCGCATCGCCGAGCTCGGCCGCTCCGGCGGGCGGCGGCCCTCGCCCGAAGTACTCGATCTGGTCGAACGGGTGCGGCTGTGGCTTGGCGAAGGGGTGATGCGCGAGGATCGCGATGCGAGCGCCGAGGTTCTGATCGCGCAAGCCGCCGCCCTCGAACCGGCTCTCGACGGCAAAGGCGTGAGCTGGGCCGACATGCTGCGCCTTAACCTCCTCTCGCGTCTGGCCGAACTGGTGGCGACGCATCGCGACGCGCGCGATCTGCGCGATCAGCTCCACGCCCCCACCGCGCGCCCGATCAATCCGCGCATCGAGCAATTGCGCACCGGCGCGGGCAGCCGCCCGCTGCACCTCGATCGCGGCATGGCGGTGCGCTCCGCCTTCGGCACCATCGCCACCATCCTGATCGGCAGCGCCATCTGGATCATCACCGGCTGGACGGAAGGCGCGGGCGCGGTGCTGATCGCGGGCGTGTGCTGCGCGCTGTTCGGCAGCGCCGACCAGCCGGGGCGCAAGATCATCCAGTTCCTGATCGGCACGGCGATCGGCCTCGCCATCGCCGCCGTCTACGCCTACGCCATCCTGCCGCGTGCGACCGATTTCGTGACCGTGGCGGCGGTGCTCGCCCCCGCCCTGCTCCTGCTCGGCTCGATGCTGGCGCGGCCCTCGCTCAACCTCATCACGCTCGGCACCCTGCTCGGCTTCCTCAATACGGTAGGATTGAGCGCCAGCTATTCGGCCGATTTCGCCGCCTTCCTCAACGGCGGGCTGGGGCAGCTCGCCGGCACCGGTTTCGCGGTGGTGACGGTGGCGCTGTTCCAGACGATCGGCGCGGAGCAGGGCGCGCACCGGCTGATCCGCGCCGCCTGGCTGGACGTGGCGCGCCGCGCGAGCGGGCTTTCGACCGACCGCAACCGCTGGATGAGCCGAATGCTCGATCGGATCGGTCTGCTCGCCCCCCGCCTCGCCGCCGAGCCGGGCGATCCGAGCAAGCCGCTGCTCGATACGCTGGTCGATATGCGGATCGGCATCGTCTCGGGCGATCTCGGCCGGCTCGCCGATCAGGCCACCCCCGACGAGCGCGCCTCGATCGCCGAGACGCTGGAGGGCATCGGCCGGCATTACCGAACGCTTCGACCCTCGGCGCCGACGCCGCCCGATCCGGCCATCCTCTCGGGCATCGACCGCAGCGCCGCCGCCTTCGCGCGCGATCCCGAGCCGGTGCGGCGGCGCGAGGGGCTGCTGCTGCTCACCAGCCTGCGCCGCAACCTGTTCCCCGCCGCCCCGGCCTTCGGGAGCGCCGCGGCATGATCGGGGAGACGGCGATCGGCGGCGTGTTCCTGCCCGTGCTGCTGCTGATCGGCATGCTCGCGCTGGCGCTGACGGTGCTGCTCTCGCGCCTGCTCGCGCTCACCAACATCTATCGCTTCATGGCCTATCGGCCGCTTGTCGATATCGCGCTTTTCGTCATCATCCTCGGCCTGCTCGATTTCGGAGCGGGCTGGTTCGGACTTCGCCCATGAATCGCACCCTCGCCCTGCTCGGCCGCTGGGCCGTCACGCTCCTGATCGTTGCCGTCGCGATCGCCGTCGCGGCGCTGCTGTGGCGGCGCTACGAAAGCGATCCCTGGACCCGCGACGGCCATATCCGCGCCGACGTGGTGCGGGTGACGCCGGACGTCTCCGGCCTCATCACCCAGGTTGCGGTCAGGGACAATCAGGCGGTGCACCCGGGCGATCTGCTGTTCGTGGTCGATCGGCCGCGTTACAAGCTGGCGGTCGAGCAGGCGGACGCGGCGATCGCCAGCGCCCGCGCACTGCTCGCCCAATATCGGCGCGAGGCGAAGCGCGATCTCGCGCTCGGCGATCTCGTCGCCACCGAGACGCACGAGCAGAATGTCGCCCGCGTCGCCACCGAGCGCGCGGCGCTGGAGCAGGCGATCGCGCAGAAGGACGCCGCAGAGCTCAATCTCCGGCGCACCGAGGTGCGCGCCAGCGTCAACGGCATCGTCACCAATCTCGATCTCCATCCCGGAGATTATGTCGCGGCGGGGCAGCAGGCGCTGGCCCTGCTCGATACGGATTCGCTGCGTGTGGAAGGCTATTTCGAGGAGACCAAGCTCGGCCGCATCCGGATCGGCGACAAGGCGGTGATCCATCTGATGGGCGTGGACCAGTCGCTCCGCGGGCATGTCGAGAGCCTGTCCGCCGGCATCGCCGACAATCAGCGCAGCAACGGCCCCAACCTGCTGCCGCAGGTCGACCCCACCTTTTCCTGGGTGCGGCTCGCCCAGCGCATCCCGGTGCGGGTGAAAATCGACAGCGCGCCCAAGGGCGTGCGGCTGATCGCCGGGCGCACCGCCACCATCACCATCGAGCCGGGCACGGCGAAGCGATGAGGGCGCTCCGCCTCGCCCCGCTGGCGCTGATCGGCCTCGCCGCCTGCCGGACGGTGGGGCCCGATTATCACGTTCCGCCGCAAGCCATGGCGAACGCGCCGGACGCCGGCGCACCCTTCCGCAGCGGCCGGAACCCCGCTTTCGCGCAGGCCCCGCTGCCGACGCACTGGTGGCGGCTCTATGAGGATCCCGCGCTCGACGCGCTCGTGACCGAGGCGCTCGCCGCCAACACCGATCTGCGCGCCGCCGACGCCGATCTTAGCCGCGCCGCCGCGGTGGTGCGCGAGGCGAAGGCGGGGGCGCTCCCCGCCACCACGCTTTCGGGCGGCGTGACCCTGGCGCGGCCCGAGGGCTCGACCCAGGCGCTGCCCGGCACGCTGGCCTATTCGCTGGGCGGCACTGTCTCCTACCCGCTCGACCTGTTCGGGCGCATCCGCCGAGCCGTGGAGGCGGCCACCGCCGACGCGGAAGCGACCGCGGCGGCGCGCGACGAGGTGAAGGTGACGGTGGCCGCCGCGGTGACGCGCAACTACGCCGCCGCCTGCTCGGCCAACCGTACGCTGGACGCCACAAGGCGGGTGCTGACGATTGAGCGCAGGACGCTCGACGCCACGCAACGGCTGTTCAGGGGCGGGCGCGGCACCGTCTTCGACGTGACCCGCGCGCAGGCGGCGGTGGACCAGAGCGCGGCGGCGATCCCCTCGATTCTCGCCCAGCGGCAGGCGGCGCTTTATGCGCTGGGCGCGCTGCTCGGCCGTGCCCCGGCGGACTATCCCAGGGCGGTCGAAAGCTGCGCCGCGCCGCCGACCTTAAAGCGGCTCCTGCCGATCGGTGATGGCTCCGCGCTGATCCGCCGCAGGCCGGATATCCGCGAGGCCGAACGCGAACTCGCCGCCGCCACCGCGAAGATCGGGGTGGAGACGGCGGGGCTCTATCCCAACGTCAGCTTCGGCGGGTCGGCGGGGCTGGGCGGCCCCTTCTCCGGCATCGGCGGCGGATCGAGCTTCGGCTTCAGCCTCGGCCCGCTGATAAGCTGGAGCTTCCCCAACCGCGCCGTCGCCCATGCCCGCATCGCCGAGGCCGGCGCCGCGGCGGAGGCGGCGGAGGCGCGCTTCGACGGATCGGTGATCGAGGCGCTGCGCCAGACCGAGACGGCGCTCGACGCCTACGCCCGCGCGATCGAGCAGGTCCGCGATCTCGCCCGCGCCCGCGACAGTGCCGCGAAGGCGACCGACCAGGCCGACAAGCTGTTCCGCTTCGGCCGCACCGACTTTCTCTCGGTGCTGAGCGCGGAAGCCAACCTCGCCAACGCGGAAGCGACGCTCGCGCAGGCCCGCGCCGCGCTGGTCGATCGCCAGATCGACGTGTTCCTAGCGCTCGGCGGGGGATGGGAAGAATGACGATACTCGCGCTAAGTGCTCACGATCGCCGGCGCGACAAGAATGATCGGACATAGTCAAACGATTGCACGGCAAGTTGATGCTTTCCGGCAACAATATCACGATAATGTAACGAACACCCCTCTCCTCCCCCGTTGACCAAATCGAAGTGTCCGCCGATCCTCCTCGGCAGGCAAGACCGCGTTCGCGGTGAAGTATCAGGGGGTTCACATGCATTTTTCGAAGAAGGTGCGTCGTCTCGCTCTGGGCGCGACGGCGCTCGCCGGCGTCGGCGCGCTGGCGGCACCCGCCTCGGCGGTCGTCATCAACGACAATTACAATCCCTCGCAGATCGTGGACCCCACCAACATCACCGGCGTCGGCCAGATGGTGACGGATGAGGGCGGCGGCTATGTCGGGCTATGCACCGCGACACTGATCAACCCGCGCACGGTGATCCTCGCGGCGCACTGCGTGAACGATCTTCCCGCCTCGGCTTACGGTTCGGCGTCCGGCGGTCAGGCGATCGGCGTCGGCTTTCAGGCGGACAACCTCCCGTCGATCCTCGACTGGTTCGGCAGCGGCTTTCAGAGCAACCCGGGCGATTATTACTACAACGGCAGCTATGTCGTCTATAACCAGCACTCGCTCGATCTCGGCCCGAGCAACAACTATCTGCAGGCCGACGTGGCGATGATCGCATTCGACACGCCGGTGACGGGCGTGCCGACGATGGACCTGCTGCTGAGCCCGTTGGACGGCCCCACGCATGCGACCATCGAAGGCTATGGCGGCCACGGCACCGGAAGCACGGGCAGCGACGGCAGCAATATCGATTTCCGTCGTCGCGTCGCCGAGAATACGATCAGCGTGCTTGGTTCGATTGATGATTTCTACAAAGCTCTCGGCGCCTCGGCGCAAGGCCTGCCGCAGAATCTCTACCAAAACGACTTCAATGATCCCAATTACGGGAAGCCCAATGCCAATCCCGGAGATTTCGATATCTTCGGCGATGCGGCGCTCGACAAGGAAGGCATTACCGCTCCGGGTGATTCAGGTGGCCCATTGGTGGTCGATCAGAAATTCTCGAAGCCGATAGTCGCGGCGGTTCTCTCAGGAGGATTCACCTTTGTCGGCCAGAATCAGTCAGGTTATGGCACAACGAGCTTCTATCAGCCGCTTTATCTTTATTGGGATTGGATCGTAGCCAACAATCCCTACAAATACGTCTCCGCCAAAGCCGGCAACGGCAGCTGGACCGATCCCAAACATTGGCAGATGGACCTCGATCCCATTTATCAGGTGATCGGGGCCGACGGACAGCTCACCAATGGTCTGCCCGGCACACCGGCGGCGGGGATCAACGGCACCAGCCCCAAGTTCGGCTATATCTGTGACGGTGTGACCTGCACCGATATCGCGACAGGCAAGCAATATCCGCAAGGGCCGGACGGCAAACCCCAGACGAGCAGTGGAACAAGCTCTCTTCCCGGTTCGACCGCCGTTGCGACAAACGACAAAGGCAGCGGTCAGCTAAAGGCTTCGGGAGCGGTCGCCGCTTCCGATCCGGCCATTGTTTCGATCAACGGAACGGCCGCATCGCCGCAGGCCGCCGCTGCTCCGCCCCAGACCGATCCGGTCGGCGATCCCCCGCCGGAAGGTTCGGCGATGGTGGGCGGTGAGCTGGTGCAGGGCGCGCCTGGCTCTTCCGATTTCGTTCCCAACGACACCGACGGGGATCCCAGCGCGAACAAGCCCGCGCGCTATTATGACGTGACCTTGTCAGCGGACGGCACCACCACGTTGTCGGGCGCGCAGATCATCATCGACCGGCTGACGCTCTCGGGCACCAAATCGGGCCTCACCATCGATACGGACGCCGCGCTCGCCAGCCTGATCGACACCACGCTTAATGCGGGCGTGATGACGGTGAACGGCGCTTATGTGAGCGTCGGCGATTTCAAGCTGAACGGCGGCCTGCTCCAGGGCAGCGGCCTAGTGCGCGTGCCCTATCTCACCTCATTGCTCGGTGCGATCGCGCCGGGCGGGCTAGGGACGATCGGCACACTTACCATCCAGGGTAATGCGGTGCTCTCCTCGGGTTCGCGCCTCTATGTCGATCTCGGCCCGAACGGCACGTCAGACGTGCTGGCGATCGAAGCCAACCCGCTGCTCGGCAACGCCGCGGATAACGGCAAGGCGAGCCTCGGCGGCCTGCTCGCGCTGGGCTCGGCCGACGGCTATCGTCCGACCTACAACGACCAGTTCACGGTCGTGACGGCGAGTGGCGGCCTCAGCGATCGGTTCGATGCCGTAACCGGCTTCTCGGGCGTGCTCTATCCGGTGCTGACCCAGAGCGCGGACGCGGTGAAGATCCGCATCGCGGCGCGGCCCTACGCTTCCGTCATTAATCAGGCGTCGGGCATCCAGCGCGCTTATGCGCAGCTGCTCGATCAGAGCCGCGCCAACAGCTACGCCGCGCTCAAGCCTTTTTATTATCAAACCGACGTGCTCGATCAGGGGCCGCTCCAGACGACGCTGGAGGCGGCCGGCCCCTATCCGCAGCAGACCGAGCGCCAGCTCGCCCGGATGCAGGACGAGGCGCTCGCCTCCTTCTACCGCGACCGGCTTTCGCTGCTGCGCTCGGGCGAGGCGCCCGAGACGCTGGCGGTGATCGGCCATCCGCTCGGCGTGATCCGCACCGGCTATGAGAGCCAGGCGGATGTCGCGATGGGGCTGATGCAGGCGAATCCGGAGGCGCAGTCGACCAATGTGAAGCTGCCCGAGGGCGTCAGCGCCTATGTGGCGGGCGGTTATCTCGACGGCCGCTCGCGTCCGCTGCCCAACCTGATCACCGGCCGCAAGGATGATCTGAGCGGCTGGTATGTCGCCGCCGGTATCGAGAAGATGCTCGACGACGCCACCTCGGTGGGCGTTTCGGTGAACTATTCGCACGGCACTGGGGACGCCTTCAACGGCGAGAGCGCGCGCTCCAACCTGTTCCAGCTGGCCCTTTACGGAACCGAGCGCTTCGGCGGCGGGGCGTTCCTCTCAGCCAATGTGATGGGCGGCATCCTTCAGACCCATACGCATCGCCACTTCACGCTTAACACCGCAACGGCGGACTTGCGCAACGAGGAGGATTCGCCGGTCTATTCGGGCGAGTTGACGCTGGGCTACGATCTCGGAGCCGGCGCGCTCAAGGTCACGCCGATGGTGGGCGTGCGCAGCAGCCATCTCGAGTTCGACGGCGGCACCGAATATGGCGGACTGGGCTCGCTGACCTACGGCAAGCGCTCGTTCAACAGCATCGAGGGCCGGGCGGGGGCGCAGATCAGCGGCGACTGGGGCATGGTGCGCCCGCATGTCGAAGCCAGCTTCGTGCACGATTTCCTCGATCGCGAGGACGGCATTCTGGCCTACTTCACCGGGGCGACCGGGCCGGGCGCGACCTTCGCCTACTTCCCCACCATGCCGCGTGATCATAATTGGGGCGAGGTGAGCGGAGGCTTCACCATCGGCGGCCGCACCGTCGACATCGGTTTTTCTGCCAGCACCGTCGTCGGCCGCAAGGATCTGAGTTACCAGACCTACCGCGGCTCGCTCACCTTCCACTTCTAGGATCAGGTGATCCGAACGGAGGGCCGGCCCGAAAGGGTCGGCCCTTTCCATTAGGCTGGCATTAGACTCGGGCTGAATCGTCATTGCGAGCGCAGCGAAGCAATCCAGGCCGGGACTGGATTGCTTCGTCGCTGCGCTCCTCCCAATGACGCCGGGTAAAGCCCATCCCATCCGGTTCTAGGCTATTCGTCCCGAGCGAAGCCTGTCCCGAGCTTGTCAAGGTGGTCGAAAACTAGGCCGAGCGTGGCTCGACCTCGATCGAAAGGAACGGTGGAGTAAACCGGACCTTACCGCGTCGCGTTATAGGCGAGCTGTTCCTGGGTGAGCTGGAAACCGATCAGCAGCTCGAACGTCGCTTTGGCGAGCGCTGCTTTGACCGTGGGATCGCTCATCGGATCGATCGAGGCATCCGGATCGGTGGGTTTGCGCTTGCGGGCCAGGCGCTCGCGAATCGCTTGCGGCAGTGTCGCCTCGGCGCGGTTGACGGTGGCGTGCGCCTGGCCCGTGGTGGAGGCAAGGAGCTGCCCGTCGTCGAAATGGATCGAGACGCGGCTGATCGATTTGGCGACGATCTTGTCGCCCTCATGCACCACGGTCGCGAAATAGGGCAGCACCACATCGCGCGCACCGTGGCTGTCCCGCCGCCGCGCGTCGACGCGGAAGGTAGCGGTGGTCTTGAGCGTATCGGGCGCGGTGTCGTCGCAGACGCCGCGCACATCGGTGATCGTCGCCACCACGTCGATCGCGCTGGCGTCCCGGCTCTGCGGCGGATCGAACAGGGTGACGTCGCCGGTGTAAGCGGGAACCGCCACGGCCGGGCAGCTCGTGCGCGTCACCTCCTGCCCGACCGCTCCGTTGACGACGGAGAACTCGTCATTGTGATGGGCGCATCCCGCGAGCGTGAGCGGAAGCAGGACGAAGGCGAGCGACAGGCGCTTGGAGCTGGGCAAGGGGACTATCCTGAGCTGCGCGAGGGGTTCGCGGATGGCGGCGGATCATAGGAAGCGACTTTCGCGCAGGCAAGCAATCGCGTAGAGGGCGCGGGCATGGAAAGCGCTGCCGAAACCCGGCCCGCCGCAAAGGATGCGGCGCGGCCCCCGCTGGAATTGCTGATCGCCGCGCCGCGCGGCTTCTGCGCGGGGGTGGATCGCGCCATCCGCATCGTCGAACTCGCGATCGAGCGGTTCGGCGCGCCCGTCTATGTCCGCCACGAGATCGTGCACAATCGAGCGGTGGTGGACGATCTCGCCGCCAAGGGCGCGATCTTCGTCGAGGAACTGGACGAGGTGCCGGACGACGCGCCGGTGGTCTTCTCCGCCCATGGCGTGCCCAAGGCGGTTCCCAACAAGGCGAGCGAGCGGGGTCTGACCTGGCTCGACGCCACCTGCCCGCTCGTCTCCAAGGTCCATCGCCAGGCCGAGCGGCTGGTCGAGCAGGGGCGGCATATCCTGTTCATCGGTCATGCCGGGCATCCGGAGGTGATCGGCACCTTCGGCCAGGTGCCCGAAAGCGCGATGACGCTGGTGGAGACGGTGCAGGATGTCGCCCGCCTGACGCCCGCCGATCCCGAACGGCTCGCCTTTCTCACCCAGACCACCCTGTCCGTCGATGATACGCGCGCGATAGTGGAGGCGCTTAGGGCGCGATTCCCCTCGATCCAGGCCCCGCGCGGCGAGGATATCTGCTACGCGACATCCAACCGGCAGGCGGCGGTGAAGGCGATCGCGCCGCAATGCGACGCCGTGCTGGTGATCGGCGCGCCCAACTCGTCCAACTCGGTGCGCCTCGTTGAAGTCGCCGAGCGCGAGGGCACGCGCGCGCGCCTGATCCGCTGCTCGGACGATCTCGATTTCGAATGGATCGGCGAGGCGAAGACGCTGGGCGTCACCGCCGGCGCCTCCGCACCCGAGCGGCTGGTGCAGGGCGTGATCGCACGGCTGCGCGAGCGTTTCGCGGTATCCGAGCGCACCGTCCGCACCGCGATCGAGACGATGGCGTTCAAGCTCCCCCACAGCCTCGCCGCCTGACGACGGCAAGGGGGCGGCATGGCGGTTTATACCCAGGTCTCGGCGGAGGCGATGGCGGCGCTGCTCGCGCGCTACGACGCAGGCGCGCTGGTATCCGCCAAGGGCATCGCCGAGGGGGTGGAGAACAGCAATTATCTGGTCGAGACGACCGCCGGGCGCTTCATCCTCACCCTCTATGAGAAGCGGGTGGACGCGGGCGACCTGCCCTTCTTCCTGGCGCTGCTCGATCATCTCGCCGATCGCGGTCTGCCCGTGCCGCGCGCGATTCGGGACCGTGCGGGAGCGCAGCTCCAGACGGTATGCGGCCGCCCCGCCTGCCTGATCGAGTTCCTGCCCGGCGTATCCCTCTCCACCCCCACGCCCGCGCAGGCGCGCGCAGCAGGGGAGGCGCTGGGCGCGATGCACGCCGCGCTCGCTGATTTCGACCGAGAGCGGCCCAACGCGCTCGGCCCCGCCGGTTGGCATGAGCTTGCCGAACGCTGCGGGCGCGAGGTCGAGGCGATCCAACCCGGCCTCGCCGCGCGGATCGCCGACGAACTCGCCTTTCTCGACGCGCATTGGCCCGCGGACCTGCCGCGCTCCGTGATCCACGCCGATCTGTTCCCGGACAATGTGCTGATGCTGGACGAGCGCGTCACCGGAATCATCGACTTCTACTTCGCCTGCACGGAAATCCGCGCCTGGGACGTGGCGGTGACGCACGCCTCCTGGGCCTTTTCCAGCGACGGCGCGAAGTATCATGCGCCGATCGGGCGCGCGCTGCTCGAAGGCTATAGCGCGACGTTCGGGCTGAGCGCGGCGGAGCGGGCGGCGCTCCCCGTGCTGGCGCGCGGCGCGGCGCTGCGCTTCACGCTGACGCGGGCGTGGGACTGGCTCAACACCCCTGCCGACGCGCTGGTGACGCGCAAGGATCCCCTCGCTTTTCTGCGTCGGCTGGAAGCCTATGCGGCGGGCGGCGAGGCGATGTTCGCGGCATGAGCGAACTGCCCCACGTCGCAATCTTCACCGACGGCGCGTGCAAGGGCAATCCCGGCCCCGGCGGCTGGGCGGCGTTGCTGCGCATGGGCGGAACCGAGAAGGAGTTCGCCGGCGGCGAGGCGCTCACCACCAACAACCGCATGGAATTGACGGCGGCGATCAAGGGGCTGGAGGCCCTGAAGCGGCCCTGCCGGGTGACGCTGACCACCGACAGCCGCTATGTGATGGACGGCCTCACCAAATGGATTCACGGCTGGCGGCGCAACGGCTGGAAGACGGCGGACCGCAAGCCGGTCAAGAACGCCGATCTCTGGCAGGAACTGCTCGCCGCCGCCGCGCCGCATCGCGTCGAATGGAAATGGGTGAAGGGCCACGCCGGCCACGATGAGAATGAGCGGGTGGACAAGCTCGCCTGCGCGGAAGCTGCGAAGTTTGCGAAGGGTCCCTAACCTGACCTACTCTTAGGCCCTCTGTTCGCTCAGGCGAATAGCCGCCCCGGCTCGTAAGTATCCGGATTGATGTGAGCGACGCTCTCGTCCATCGCCCGCCCCAGCAGCAGCGCCGCGCCCAGTTTCGCCGCGGCGGGGGCGGTCTGGATGCCGAAGCCGCCCTGCCCCGCGAACCAGAAGAAGCCCGGCGCATCGGGCGCGAAGCCGTAGGCGGGCAGGCGATCGGGGGTGAAGCTGCGCAGGCCCGCCCAGGCCCGCTCGACCCGTTCGACGCGCCAGTCGACGACTTGGCCCAGCCGGTCGATCGCGGTCGCCACCGCCAGCTCCTCGGGCGCGGCGTCGCAGGGTTCGGCGGGCTCCTCGTCATGGGGCGAAAGCCATAGGCGGCCGCCCGCCTCGGGCTTGAAATAATAAAGGCCCGCCGCGTCGATCACCAGCGGCGCGTCATCGGGCACCGGCGGATCGACGCGAAGCTGGGCGAGCGTCCGGCGATAGGGTCGGATGCCGAGCGGGCGCGCGCCGGCGATCCGCGCCACATCGTCCGCCCAAGCACCGGCGGCATCCACCAGCATGTCGGCGACGATCGCGCGGCCGGCCGCCTCGATCCGCCACACGCCGCCGTCCCGCTCCGCCTCCCGCAGCGGGGCCGAGCAGATCAGCTCCACCCCCGCCCGCTTCGCCGCGCGCAGATAGGCGGCGTGGAGCGCGGCTACATCGATATCCGTCGTGCTGGCTTCGAGCAGCGCGCGCCACGGCCCTTTGCGCAGGCCCGGTATCAGCGCCCGCGCGCCCGCATCGTCCAGCGGCTCGAGGCGGACGGCGCTGCCCGCGAACCGCGCCGCCATCGCATCGAGCGCGGCATAGGCTTGCGGAGCAGCGAGATGGAGCGCGCCGCGTGGGTGCAGGAAACCCGTCTCGCTGAACTCCGGCGGCGGCGCGCTCAGCAGGACGTGCGAGGCGGTGGTGAGCGGCTGCACACCGGGCCCGCCATAGCTTTCCGTCCAGAAGGCGGCGGAGCGGCCGGTGGCGTGATAGCCGGGCTGCGCCTCCGCCTCGATCAGCGCGACCGAGGCGTGGGGCGCGATCTCGGCGGCGAGGCTCGCCCCCGCCATGCCCGCGCCGACTACGGCGATATCGAAGCGGCCGCTCATGCCGGCGCCCGCGCATCGAGAAAGGCGTCGATCGCCGCCAGCGCGGGCAGGCGATAGCGATCCGCCTCGCGCAGCAGCTCGTGCGCCGCGCCGGAAAAGAGCTGGAGCTCGGCGTCGGGCAGGCGCTTCGCCGCGGCGGCGATCGCGGCATTGTCGACCAGCCGGTCTTCGGCCGGGGCGAGGAACAGGATCGGGGTCCGCACCTGTTCGAGCGGATCGGCGGCGATGCGCCTCTCCCCTTCCATCGCGGCGGCGAGCCAGCCCCAGCTCGGCGGGCCGAGATCGAGCATGGGATCGGCGCGCTTCCACCAGCCGATATCGAGGAAGCGCTCGATATCGGTGGTAAGGCGAACCTGACGGCGCGGATCATCCTGTATCTCGCGCCAAGCCGCACGATGGCGCAGGCCTGCCAGCAGCGCCGCCCGGATCACGATCCGCTGGAGCCAGCCGGGCACGGGCCGCCGCGATAGCGCCAGCATCGGCGCGACCAGCACCGCCGCATCGAATCCCACCTCGCGCTCCGCCATCAGCCGCAGCCCGATATGGCCGCCCATCGAATGCGCGACGAGCACATGCGGCCCCGGCGTCCGCTCCCGCCAATCGGCGACATAGGCGGCGAGATCGTCGATCAGCGGATCGAAGCTCGCGCGATCGTCGGCGGGGCTGTCCGGCGTCAGGCGGCCCGATCCGCCCTGCCCGCGCCAGTCGAACCCCTCGACATGCCAACCGCGCCGCCACCAATGATCGCAGGCCTCCATCTCCTTCTCGATGAAGCTCGCCCGGCCGGACTGAAACAGGATGCTGCCGCACGCGCGCCCGGCGGGCTCGGGCCAGCGGAAGGCGCGGTGCGGCCAACTGTCCGGCGCGGCCCAGGTCGAAAAGTTCAAGCCTCGCGGGCGGGCGCGACGGTCGAACACCGATTCGAGAGGGACGGCGGAGTCGGGCATCGGCGGCACGGTTACGGTTTGGCAAGCGGCGTCGTCTAGAGCGGGACGATGCAAACTGCTCTGATCGGCCTTTTGGGCGGCGGCCTCATCGCGGCGCTGGTCTATGCGACCTGGACCGACCTCAAGGCGCGAATCATCCCCAATCCCCTGAATGCCGGGATAGCGCTCGCCGCGCCGCTCTGGTGGTGGGCGATCGGGCTGGACCTGTGGCCGGGTGTCGCCTGGCAGCTCGCGCTCGGGGGCGGCGCGCTGCTCCTCTTCCTGGGCGCGTTCGCACTGGGCGCGATGGGAGGCGGTGACGTCAAGCTGATCGCCGCCCTCGGCCTGTGGCTGCTGCCGGTCGATTTCATGCGGATGATCGTGTGGATGTCGCTGGGTGGCGGTCTGCTCACTCTCGTCATGCTGATCCGTCATCGCTGGAATCGCGCCGAGGGTCCGCTGGAGATTCCGTACGGCGTCGCCATCGCGCTGGCTGCGATTCCGATCTTAGCCGAACGATATCTTTACCATTTCACGCGATGAGAGGCCGTTGAAATTGCTCAGGCCTTCAAGGGGGCGCCGAACATCATGGATGGGAAGAAGATAGCCTTGCTGGTGGGCGCGCTCTTCGTGGCGGCCTTCACCGCGATCATGGCGAAGAATATGTTCGGCGCTTCCGCCACGCCGCTGGCGGTCGCGGCCGCGCCGCAACCGACGGGGCCGCAGGTGCTCGTCGCCACCAAGCCGCTGCCGGTCGGCACGATCCTGGGCCCGGGCGACGTCCGTTTCCAGCCCTGGCCCAAGCAGCTCGTCGACGGCGCCTATTTCGTGCGCGGCGCGGCCGGCGCAGACCCGACCAAGCTGCAAGGCATGGTGGTGCGCAACGCCATCACCGCCGGCCAGCCCATCACGCAAGGCGCGCTGGTCTCGTCTCAGGATCGGGGCTTCCTCGCCGCGGCGTTGACGCCGGGGATGCGGGCGATCACGGTCGCCGTCAACAACACCTCGGGCGTCGCAGGCTTCGTCTTCCCGGGGGATCGGGTCGACTTGATGCTGACCCAAACCGTCACCGGCGTCGGCGAGCCGCTGAACGCGACCGAAACCTTCGCGCGCAACCTTCGCGTGCTGGCGACCGATCAGCGCTATCAGAACCAGCCGACCGACGACGGCAAGCCGGACGTCAAGAGCTATTCGATGGTGACGCTGGAGGTCACACCCAAGATCGCCGAAAAGATCGAGGTGGCCGAGAAGATCGGCTCGCTCTCGCTGGCGCTGCGGCCGCTGGCGGATACTACGCAGCAGCTCGCGCAGCAGACAGCCGACGGCGACAAAGAACCGCTTTTGCTCGCCAGCGGTCCGCAGGACGCGAACCCGACCTTCACGACCGGCGGTCAGGTTTCCCGCTACCAGCGCAGCAGCATGCCTTTGCAGGTCGCCCAGAATCCGACGGACGGAGCGCAGGCCTATACCGGCCCCGCCGTTCGGGTCGCGCGCGGCGCCACCGTCACCGTCACGCCCGTGGGGGGTAAGTGAGATGAAGACGCATAACATCCTGCGCCACGGCGCTCTCGGCACGGCGATGGCCGCCGCCCTGGCGCTGGCGCTCGCCGCCGCCCCCGCCACCCCGGCGGCCGCCGCAGGCGCGGGCAGTGTCAGCACCGCATCGGGGCGGGTGATGACCCTCTCGAAGGGGCGCGGCCAGCTCATCACGCTCAGCCGTCCGATGAGCGATCTGTTCGTCGCCGATCCCACCATCGCCGACGTGCAGGTGCGCTCACCCACCAAGCTCTACATCTTCGGCAAGGGCCCAGGCGAGACGACGGTTTCGGCCACCGCCAAGAATGGTGCGGTGGTGTTCGCTGCGACCGTAAGGGTGGGCAACAACATCAGCGACGTTTCGCAGATGCTGCGCGTCACCATGCCGGACGCGCATATCACCGCGACACCGATGAATGGGCTGATGCTGCTCACCGGCACGGTCGCCTCGCCCGATGACATCGAGGAGGCGAGCCGCCTTGTCGCGGCTTACGTCGGCAAGGATGTGCAGGTGATCAGCCGCCTCAAGGCTGCGACGCCGCTCCAGGTGATGTTGCGCGTGCGCTTCGCCGAGGTGAACCGCGATCTTTCAAAGACGATCGGCTTCAACATTCTGACACAGGACAGCACCGGCGGTTTCAAGTTCGGCATCGCGCAAGGCGGCGGCGACAAACTGAGCTTCACCGCGCCGAACTTCACACACACCGGCGCAGGCAGCACGCTGGGTTTCGCCGGCCACCTGCTCGGGCTCGACATCATCTCGGCGCTCGATCTGGCCGAGACCAACGGCTACGCCACCACCCTCGCCCAGCCGACGCTGGTGGCGCTTTCGGGCGAGACGGCGAGCTTCCTGGCGGGCGGCGAGATCCCGATCCCGGTGCCGCAATATCAGGGCGTCACCACGATCGAATATAAGCAATACGGCGTCAGCCTCGCCTTTACGCCGACGGTGCTGGGTGATGGCCGCATCTCGCTGCGCGTCCGACCGGAGGTTTCGCAGCTCACCTCGTCGACTGTCCAGATCGCCGGCTACACGATCCCGGGCCTCACCACGCGGCGCGCCGAGACGACGGTGGAGCTGGGATCGGGCCAGAGCTTCGTGATCGGCGGCCTGCTTTCCAACAACACCAACAACACGGTCGACAAGACGCCGGTGCTGGGCGACCTGCCGATCATCGGCCAGCTCTTCCGGTCGAACAGCTGGAAGCGTTCGGAAAGCGAGCTGGTGATCGTCGTCACGCCCTATCTGGTGAAGCCGGTTTCGGACCGCCAGATCGCGCTGCCGACCGACGGCTATCGCGCCCCCACCGACGCGCAGCGCTTCGCGCTCGACATGGCGATGGACAGCCGTTCGGACGCGACCCGCGCCAAGCCGCAGGCCGCGCCGCCCGTCACCCGAGGCGCGCCGACGGCGGCGCTTCCCGCCGACACGCGCCGCCGCGACGAGGCCCCCGCCGCGCCCGGCATCTCCTACAAGTGAGGATGGTCGTCATGGTTCAGAGCATTCGTCCCATCGGCGTCGGAGCGGCCGCGCTGGTCTTTCTCCTTATCGGCGCACCCGCTTCCGCCAGGCATCACAGCACGTTCAACCCGAGCGTCGAAACCGTGCATGCGCCGGTGGTCAGCCGCACCGATTATGTGCTGGACGTAAGGACCGGCCCGCGCGGTCTCGCGCCGGGCGAGGCCGATCGGCTGGCCGGCTGGTTCGAGGGTCTCAATATCGGCTATGGCGACGTGGTGACGCTCGACGATCCCTGGGGCCGTCGCGATCATTCCGCACGTGAGGCGGTGGGCGAAGTGCTTTCCGATTACGGCATGCTGCTCGCGCAGGAGCCTGGGCCGATCACCATCGGCCATCCTGTCGATGGCATGGTGCGCGTGGTGGTGAGCCGCGCGACTGCCTCTGTCGAAGGCTGCCCCGATTGGTCTCGCGGCAACATGCCCGAATATGAGGGCAGCACCATGTCCAACTTCGGCTGCGCGACGGAGACCAACATCGCCGCGATGGTGGCCAACCCCGAGGATCTGATCGAAGGCCGCAGCAATAATCGCCCCGCCGACGCCATGCTGAGCGTCAAGGCGATCAAGACGTACCGGGACGCCGACACCACCGGCAAGGGCGGGCTCAAATCCGAGAGCGTCAAGAACGCCGTGTCGGGAGGCAATTGATATGAACGCTCCGTTTCATCCGCGTTCGGCAGCGCTGCGCGATCCCTTCGCCGCCTTCGTCTGCGACGAAAGCACCGCCGATCTGCTCCGCCCCGTCGCCATCGAGATGGGCTGGGCGCCCGAGAAGATCAACAAGGGCGGCCTGCGCAACGCCGTGCAGACGCTCGCCGTTTCGGCGAGTCCGACCATCCTGTTCGTCGATATGTCCGAATCGGGCGACCCGCTGAACGACATCAACGCGCTCGCCGAAGTCTGCGAGCCGGGCACGGTTGTGATCGCCGCCGGCCAGGTGAACGATGTGCGGCTCTATCGCGATCTGCTCGCGTCCGGCATTCAGGATTATCTGCTCAAGCCCTTCAGCGCCGATCAGGTGCGCGAGGCGCTGGCCCATGCGCAGCTCACGCTCGCGGGGCCGCGCGTGGCCGAGCATGTCGCCGATCGCCCGCACCTCGCCACCGCCGTGATCGGCGTGCGCGGCGGTTGCGGCGCATCGAGCGTCGCCTCCTCGCTGGCCTGGATATTGGGCGAGGCCGAGGGCCGCTCGACCGCGCTGCTCGATCTCGACGTGCATTTCGGCACGGGCGCGCTTTCCTTCGATGTCGAGCCGGGCCGCGGCCTTACCGACGCGATCGAGAATCCGAGCCGCATCGACGGCCTGTTCATCGAGCGCGCGATGGTGAAGGCCAGCGAAAAGCTTTCGGTGCTCTCCGCCGAAGCACCGCTCAACCAGCCACTCATCACCGACGGATCGGCCTTCTATCAGCTCCAGGAGGAGATCAAAGGCGCCTTCGAGGCGACGGTGATCGATCTGCCCCGCCACATGCTGATCCAGCATCCGCATCTGCTTCACGACGTGCAGAACGTGATCCTGGTGGTGGAGATGACGCTCGCTTCGGCGCGCGATGCGATCCGGATGCTCTCCTGGCTCAAGGCCAATGTGCCCGGAACGCAGGTGACGATCGTCGCCAATCGCGTCGTTTCGGGCAGCGTCGCCGAGATTTCGCGCAAGGAGTTCGAGGATTCGATCGAACGCAAGATCGATGCCTGCGTGCCGTATGACGCCAAGCTGTTCGCGCAGGCCGCCAAGCTCGGCAAGCCGCTGGCGGAGGTCGGCAAATCGGGCAAGACGACGCAGCCGATCGCCGAACTCGCACGCCGACTCGCCAGCGTCTCGGATGCCGCGGCGGCTGAAGGGCAGGACGGCAAATCGCTGCTCGGCAAGTTCGATCTCAAGGCGCTGCTGCCGAAGCGCAAGGCGAAGTGATCGATACGTCGCTCCGCTCGGGGCGGTGCGATAACGGGGAAGGTTGAAGGGCGATGATCCTGCTTCTCGCATTCGGCGGAACGCTCACGCTGATGCTGATGGCGCTCGCCTTTTCCGGCCCTTCGGCGGGAAAGGCCAAGACGCGGCGCATGGACGCGCTCAAGCTGCGCCACGCCGGCGGCTCCGAGCAGGTCGTCCAGGCGCAAATGAAGCGCGTGCTCGCGCAGCGCCAGACCAAACTCGATTCCTATGCCATGCGCTTCATGCCCAGGCCGGACATGCTGCGGCTGCGTTTGTCCAAGACGGGCAAGAGCTGGACGCTGGGGCAATACTCGATAGCCTGCCTGGGCGTGATGATCGTCGTCACGTTACTGCTCAAGATCAAGGGAGCGCCGCTGCTGCTCGCGCTGCTGATCGGTCTCGCCGTCGGGCTCGGCCTGCCGCACAAGGCGATCAGCTTCCTGATCCAGCGCCGCATCAACCAGTTCACCGTGCGCTTTCCGGACGCGATCGAGCTGCTCGTGCGGGGCCTGCGCGCCGGCCTTCCGATCACCGAGACGATGGCGGTGGTGGGCCAGGAGATTCCGGGGCCGGTGGGCGTCGAGTTCCGGCTGATCGGCGATCGCATCAAGATCGGCCGCACGATAGAGGCGGCGCTCCAGGAGACCGCCGACCGGCTCGGCACGCCCGAGTTCCAGTTCTTCGTCATCACCCTGGCGATCCAGCGTGAGACCGGCGGCAACTTGGCCGAAACCCTCTCCAACCTTGCCGACGTGCTGCGGAAACGCGCGCAGATGAAGCTGAAGATCAAGGCGATGTCCTCGGAATCGAAGGCGTCCGCCTATATCGTCGGCGCGCTGCCGTTCATCGTGTTCGGCCTCGTCTGGATGCTGAACCCCGAATATATGATCGGCTTCTTCCAGCAGACCCGTCTGATGATCGCCGGCGGCGTCGGCCTGATCTGGATGGGGATCGGCGCCTTCATCATGGCCAAGATGGTCAGCTTTGAGATCTGAGCGGGAGACCGGAACCATGCACCCCGCCCACCCCGTCATCCTCGGCCTCGACATGGCGACGATCGCGACCTTCATGGCCGCGGTCGCCACGCTGGCGGTAATGGTGGCGATCTACGCCGCCACCACCGTGCGTGATCCGATGGCCAAGCGCGTGAAGGCGCTGAACGAGCGGCGCGAGCAGCTGAAGCTCGGCATCACCGCCTCGACCTCGAAGCGCCGCGCCAAGCTGACCGCGCGCAGCGAAGCGACCGACAAGATGCGCTCGCTGCTCGCCAACCTGAAGGTGCTGCAGGACAGCCAGCTCAAGCAGGCACAGATCAAGCTAATGCAGGCCGGCATCCGCTCCAAGGACGCCGCCGTCGTCGTGATCTTCGCACGCATGGTTCTGCCGATCGTGATCGGCGGCGGCATGGCCCTCTATGTCTATGGGCTGGGCGGTTTTCCAAAATGGTCGCCGCTCTGGCATTACGGCTTCGTCGCGGGCGCGCTGATCGGCAGTTACAAGGCGCCGGACATCTGGCTCAAGAACACCATCACCAAGCGCACCCACGCGATCCGCAAGGGTCTGCCCGACGCGCTTGATCTGCTGGTGATCTGCGCCGAGGCGGGCCTCACCGTGGACGCCGCCTTCGGCCGCGTGGCGCGGGAGTTGGGCAAGGCCTATCCCGAGCTTGGCGACGAGTTCATGCTGACCGCGATCGAGCTGGGCTTCCTCACCGAGCGGCGGCAGGCGTTCGAGAATCTCGCCATGCGCGTCGATCTCGATGCGGTGCGCGGCGTCGTCACCACCATGATCCAGACGGAGAAATACGGCACCCCCCTTGCTTCCGCGCTGCGCGTGCTCTCCGCCGAGTTCCGCAACGAGCGCATGATGCGCGCCGAGGAGAAGGCCGCGCGCCTGCCCGCGATCATGACGGTGCCGCTGATCCTGTTCATCCTGCCGGTGCTGTTCATCGTCATCCTGGGTCCGGCCGCCTGCTCGATTTCGGACGCGATCTCGGGCGGCGCTCTGGGCTGAAGCGAGCCCTGCGGGAACGCCGCGCGGGGCTCGACGGTTCTGCCCCCGTAACAAGGGAGGCCTGCCATGATGCCGTTCACCGGCAATCAATGGGCGATCGTCGTGCTCGTGCTGATCCTGGGCTGGCTGCTCGGCCTGCTCTCAAGGCCCGGCAGCGGTCGCTGGAAGCGCGAATTGGCCGAACAGCGCCGCGAGTTGGACGAGGAGCGCCAGCGCCGCGAGACCGCCGAGGCGCGCATCAACGCCTCCAACGAGCGCATCGCCGAGCTGGAGCGCCAGACGGCGGCGCATCCGGTGGGGGCGGGCACGGCCGGTTCGGTGGCGGCGGCCGCGCGCGGCGGACGTGACGATCTCGCGCTGATCCGCGGCGTCGGCCGCGAGGGCGAGATACGGCTCAACGACGCCGGCATCCACAGCTATCGCGATGTCGAGAAGCTCAGCGATACCGACGCGGCGACGCTGGAAGGACGGCTCGGCCTCGAACCCGGCACGATCGCCCGCCAGGAATGGCGCGAACAGGCCGCGCTGCTGCGCGAACGCAAGCTGGACGAGCATCGGGCGCGCTACACATAACGCCCTCTCCCGTAAACGGGAGAGGGGCTCCTAGAGTTGCGGCGTGTTCGAAACCGGATCCTCGTTCTCCCCCACATGGGGCGGAGGGGCGACGGTGGGATCGGGGCCATTCTTCGCGCGGGCTTTTGCCCCCATCAGCGCGCCCTCGTCCCCGCCCCGGCCGGGCGAGGTGGCGCAGGCGGAAAGCATCAGGCCGGCGGCAAGCATTCCTGCGATAACCAGCTTCATAAGAACCTCATGTGGTGACAAATGGGATCAGTGCTTCTGCGAAAGCAGGAGCACAGAGCAACAAGGGGTATCGTTTGTGGCCCTGGGTTCCTGCTTCCGCAGGAACCCTCATTTGATCTGATCCCCGATCACGTCCTTCGATTTACGCTCAGGACGAACGGATCATTTCGCCCTCAGCGCCGCCTGCGCCGCCGCCAGGCGAGCGATCGGCACGCGATAGGGCGAGGCGGAGACGTAATCGAGGCCGGTCTTCTCGCAGAAACCGATCGAGGCGGGATCGCCGCCATGCTCGCCGCAGATGCCGAGCTTAATGCCGGGCCGCGCCTTGCGCCCGCGCTCCGCCGCGATGGCGATCAGCTCGCCGACTCCTTCCACATCGATGCTGACGAACGGGTCCTTCGCATAGATGCCCTTCTCGACATAGACGGAGAGGAAGCGCGCCGCATCGTCCCGGCTGACGCCGAGCGTGGTCTGGGTCAGGTCGTTGGTGCCGAAGGAGAAGAACTCGGCCGCCTCGGCGATGTCCCCGGCGCGGAGCGCGGCGCGGGGCAGCTCGATCATGGTGCCGACCAGATAGTCGATCCGACGGCCCTTCTCGGCGAACACGGCTTCGGCCGCCTTGTCGATCACCGCCTTCATCAACTCCAGCTCGCGCCGCGTGGCGACAAGGGGGACCATCACCTCCGGGATCGGCGCCTCGCCCGATTTCTCGGCCACGTCGCATGCCGCCTCGAAGATGGCGCGCGCCTGCATCTCGTAGATTTCGGGGAAGGTTACGCCCAGCCGGCAGCCGCGATGGCCGAGCATCGGGTTGAACTCGTGCAGCTCCGACGCGCGCTGCTTGAGCTGCTCCACCGGCAGCCCGGCCGCCTCCGCGACTTCCGCGAACTCCGCCTCCTCATGCGGCAGGAACTCGTGCAGCGGCGGATCGAGCAGGCGGATCGTCACCGGCAGGCCCGCCATGATCTCGAAAATGGAAGTGAAGTCGGCGCGCTGCTCGGGCAGCAGCTTTTCGAGCGCGGCGCGGCGGCCCGCCTCCTTCTCGGCCAGGATCATCTGGCGCACCGCGGTGATGCGGCCGGCGTCGAAGAACATATGCTCGGTGCGGCAGAGCCCGATGCCCTCCGCCCCGAAATCGCGCGCGGTGCGGCAATCGAGCGGGGTTTCCGCGTTGGTGCGGACTTTGAGCCGCCGCACCCCGTCCGCCCATTCCATCAAGGTGGCGAAGTCGCCGGCGAGCTCCGGCTGCACCGTCGCCACCTCGCCCGCCATAACCTCCCCGGTCGATCCGTCGATGGTGAGGATGTCGCCTTCCTTGAACTCGCGGCCGGCGACGCGCATCCGCTTCGCCTTGCCCTCGATCGCCAGCGCGCCCGCGCCGGAGACGCAGGGGCGGCCCATGCCGCGCGCCACCACCGCGGCATGGCTGGTCATGCCGCCGCGCGCGGTCAGGATGCCCTTGGCGGCGTGCATGCCGTGAATGTCCTCAGGCGAGGTCTCGACACGCACCAGGATCACGCTGTCGCCGCGCTCGGCGCGCTGTTCGGCGGTCTCGGCATCGAACACGACAATGCCCGAGGCCGCGCCCGGCGAGGCCGGCAGGCCCTTGGCGATCACGTCGCGCGGCGCGTCGGGATCGAGCGTCGGGTGGAGGAGCTGATCGAGCGCCAGCGGATCGACGCGCAGGATCGCCGTCTCGCGGTCGATCAGACTCTCGCTCGCCATCTCCACCGCGATCTTGAGCGCGGCCTTGGCGGTGCGCTTGCCCGAGCGCGTCTGGAGCATCCAGAGCTTGCCCTGCTCCACCGTGAACTCGATATCCTGCATGTCGCGGTAATGGTTCTCGAGCATCTCGAACACCCGCGTCAGCTCGGCATAGACCTCCGGCAGAGCCTCCTCCATCGAGGGAGCCTTGGCGCCCGCCGCCTCCTTGGCGGCACGGGTCAGATATTGCGGCGTGCGGATGCCGGCGACGACATCCTCGCCCTGCGCGTTGATCAGAAACTCGCCGTAATAGGCGCGCTCGCCGGTCGAGGGATCGCGGGTGAAGGCCACCCCCGTCGCCGAGGTGTCGCCCATATTGCCGAACACCATCGCCTGCACGTTGACGGCGGTGCCCCAGTCGCCGGGAATATCGTTCAGCCGCCGATAGACCTTTGCGCGTTCAGACTGCCAGGAGCCGAACACCGCCCCGATCGCGCCCCAGAGCTGCTCATGCACGTCCTGCGGGAAGGGCTTGCCCCATTGCTCCTCGACGAGGCGCTTGTAGGCGGCGACCAGGCCCTTCCAGTCCTCGGCCGTCATCTCGGTGTCGAGCTGATAGCCCTTGTCCTCCTTGGCAATCTCCAGCGCCTCCTCGAACGCGCCGTGATCCAGCTCCAGCACCACGTCCGAATACATCTGGATGAAGCGACGATAGCTGTCCCACGCGAAGCGCTCGTCGCCCGCCGCTTGTGCCAGCCCCTCGACCGTTGCGTCGTTGAGGCCGAGGTTCAGCACCGTGTCCATCATGCCCGGCATCGATACCCGCGCGCCCGAGCGGACGGAGACGAGTTGCGGGTTTGCTGCATCGCCGAAGCGCTTGCCGGTTACGCCCTCGATATGGGCGATGCCGTCCGCCACCTCCCTGCGCAGCGAATCGGGAAAGGCCTGGCCTTCCTCGTAATAGCGCGCGCACATGGCGGTGGAGATGGTGAAGCCGGGCGGCACCGGCAGGCCGATCGAGGCCATCTCGGCCAGATTCGCGCCTTTTCCGCCGAGCAGGTTCCGGTCCCCCGCCCCGCCGTCGGACACGCCGCCGCCGAAGCGATAGACATAGCGGGCCGCACCGTCCTCCCCTGCCTTGTCGTTCGTTTCGGGGGAGAGAACGGAAGTGGCCACGATGTCTAACCCTCTATCTTCGAGAAGTCTGCGACCTTGTGCATCGCAGCACGCAGTTTTTCAAGCAGAGCGAGGCGAGTCGAACGCTTCGTCTGATCTTCGGAATTGACCGTCACATCATCGAAGAAACGATCGACGGCGGGACGAATGACCGACAACGCCGTCATCGCGCCCTCGAAATCCTCGCGCGCGATTGCCGCCTCGGCGGACGGCAACTGCGCGTCGAGCACCTCGGCCAGAGCGGCTTCCGCCGGCTCGGGCGGATAGGAAAAGCCGGAAAAGCCCTCCGGTTCCCGCCCATCCTTCTTCGCCTCGGCGCGCAGGATGTTGGCGGCGCGGCGATAGGCGATGAGCAGATTCACCCCGTCCTCGGTTTCGACGAACGCCTGAAGCGCCTTCACGCGGGCGAGCAGGCGAACGAGATCGTCCTCCCCGCCGAGCGCGAATACGGCATCGATCAGGTCGTGGCGAACGCCGGCTTCGCGCTGTTGGACCTTGAGGCGATCGGCGAAGAAATCGAGGAGCCCACTTTCAACGAGAAAGATAGCGTTAAAGGCGTCCTTCAAATCCCGATAATGAAGAGCCCGATCCCTAGGGCTTTCCTCTGCTAATTGAAGCGATCGTCTCGCGACTTCACGCTCGCCACTTATAAGCGCCGCCAGCTTAAGATAGCGATCCGACCCGGCATGGCTCTCAGCTTCAAAGACAAGCCTTCCCAATTCTATACGAAGATGGCTCCTCGTGATGAGGCTAATGACACCCAATGCCGCCCTTCTTAGAGCGAAAGGATCCTTGGATCCGGTAGGCTTCATTCCTACAGAAAAAAAGCTAGCCAATGTATCCAGCTTGTCCGCCAGGCTCACCGCCACCGTCACCGGCGCGGTGGGAACTTCGTCGCCCTGGCCGACGGGCTTGTAGTGATCGCGGACGGCGTCGGCGACTTCCGGCGGAAGGCCCTGCGCGCGGGCGTAATAGCCGCCCATAAGGCCCTGCAGTTCGGGGAACTCGCCGACCATGCCGGTGACAAGGTCCGCCTTGGCCAGCCGCGCCGCCTGTTCGGCGAGATCGGCGAGACGGGCGCGCTCCCCCTCATCCCCCTCCCGCTTGCGGGAGGGGTTAGGGGTGGGCTCGCGCTTCGCATCAATGTTCCCGCCGGAGTCGAGCGCGAGCCCACCCCCCGGCCCTCTCCCGCTCGCGGGAGGGGGAGTGACGATCCCCTCCTCCACCAGCCAGCGGGCCAGCTTCGCCACGCGCTCCACCTTGTCGGCGACGGTGCCGAGCTTTTCGTGGAACACGATCTGGTCGAGCTTTTTCGCCTGCTCCTCCAGAGGAATCTTCAGATCCTGCTCCCAGAAGAAGCGAGCGTCGGACAGGCGCGCGGCGAGCACCTTGGCGTTGCCCTCCACGATCGCCCGTCCCCCGTCCGCCGCCATGATATTGGCGGTGCAGACGAAGGCGGGGGCGAGCTTGCCCTCCCCGTCCACGCACGCGAAATATTTCTGGTTGGTGCGCATGGTGAGCTGGATCACCTCGCGCGGGACTTCGAGGAAGGCGGGGTCGAAGCGGCCGAGCAGCGGGACCGGCCATTCGGTGAGCCCGGCATTCTCGGCCACCAGCCCCTCGTCGGGGACAAGCCGCAGGCCCGCATCGGCCGCCGCCTTCTCGGCGCCCTCGCGGACGATGCGGCGGCGCTCTCCGGCGTCGACGATGACATGGCAGGCGCGCAGTTTTTCGGCGTAATCCGCCGCCGAGCCGATGGTGATCGGCCCCGGATGATGGAAGCGGTGGCCGACCGTCGCCGCGCCGGACGCGACGCCGGCGATGGCGAACGGCACCACCTGATCCCCGAACAGCGCGACGATGCCCTGCAGGGGCCGCACCCAGCGTAAGGATTCGGTGGAGGCGGACGCCGCGCCCCAGCGCATCGATTTGGGCCAGGGAAAGGCGCGGACGATCGCCGGGATCGCCTCGGCCAGAACCTCCGTCGTCGGGCGGCCGGGCTTCTCGATCAGGGCGAAGAGCACGCGATTGCCCTTGGCGTCCTCCCGCTCGACAAGCTGCTCGCGAGTGAGGCCGGTCTTGCCGAGAAAGCCCGCGAGCGCCTGGGGCGGCGCGTCGGCGCGCGGGCCCTTGATCTCTTCGGATATGGCCTCGGTCGCCTCCGGCAGCCCGCGCGCGATCAAGGCCAGACGGCGCGGCGTGACATAGCGCTCGATCGCCTCCGCCTTCAGCCCCGCCTTAGCGATCTCCGCCTCGAACAGCCGCGCCAGATCGGCCGAAGCCTTCTCCTGCATCCGCGCGGGGATTTCCTCGGACAGCAACTCAAGCAGGAAATCGGTCATAGAGTATATTCCGTCGCCCCAGCGAAAGCTGGGGTCTCATGCGGCATGCGCCGCGCTTCGCCGAACGAGATCCCAGCTTCCGCTGGGATGACGATATGGGGCTGAGCGGGGAAAGAGGATCGCCCCTTCATCACGCCCCCTCCCCCGCCGTTCCACCGGCGCTTTGCGCCGTCGGAACCTTGGGCGGGGTCGCCCACCCGTTCTTCTCCATCCAGGCCGCGCAGCTTCCCTTCGTCAGATCGCGGACGCGGCCGATATAGGCCTGGCGTTCGGCGACCGAGATGACGCCGCGCGCCTGGAGCAGGTTGAAGCTGTGGCTGGCCCGGATCGCCTGCTCATAGGCCGGGATTGGCAGCTTCGCCTCCAGGCACGCCTCGCATTCGGCCGACGCCTTGCGGAACTCCTCGAACAGCGTCTCGGTGTTCGCCAGCTCGAAATTATAGG
>Ga0164242_10000617_pt1 | contig 43216 bp, 37 predicted proteins | sample OricomgcompostMG_FD_108783 | JGI IMG/M metagenome (GOLD analysis project Ga0164242, IMG submission 108783) | Miracle-Growth compost microbial communities from Emeryville, California, USA - Original compost - Miracle growth compost (MG) ... | reverse complement strand
CGGAGAAATCTTATACGCGAGGAAATGCCGACCGGTATTTCGTATAAGATTTCTCCTCACCCGTACACACAACCCCGATCGGTTCGTCGAAATGACATTGTTTTTTATAATTTTAGCTATAAAGTTGGATTTAAAAACATCCAAGGATGTGTCCACACAGTAGCTCCGAGGGAGAGGGACTTAAGAAGAAAGTCTCCCCCTTTGGGGGAGATTTAGAGGGGGCTAATTACCACGCTACGCTCAATGACGTTCTTTATTATTTTCAGACAGATTCTTAGCAGATCAGTTAGCCATTAAATCAGGGCTTGAAATATTTTTTATCATTTCATCCAATATGTTCCGGATACGCTCCTTCAAATAATCCGGACTGATAATTTGAGCCTGGTCGCCAAACATCAGGTACCAGCGGGCAAAGCCTTCAATAGAGTGAGTAAGGAAAGTCATCTCAACACTTTCACTATATTCCTCTTCCGATACAAAACCGTTATAATATTTCTGTTCGTTAATATACTTTACAATAGGTTTGTCAACATTCATTATTACCGTATGCAGCTTTTGTTCGGCGGCAACGCGGGCCAGATATTGTTTAAGGGTAGGATGCTGCTGATCAAAATATTCATCGGTGATACACAAGCTTTTAATCCTGTCTATCCGAAAATCCCGGTAATCGTTTCTTAAACGGCAGTAGGCTATCAGGTGCCAGTAACCGTCCAGGAAAAATATGCCTACCGGTTCCACTTTCCGGGTAGTGTTTTGCTGGCTATGCTGGGCAAAATAAGCTATCGTTAATATGCTTTTATTAATAATGCCATTTAAAATAGGTTGCAGCGAGTTACGATCCATATCAATATGCCGCATGCCTCTTGATTTCAGCACGGCTATATGCTCATCCATATCCTCCAGCATATTTTTATCAGCCGAACGCAGCACAGCCCTCACCTTATACATGGCCGATTGATGATGCGCCACCATATGCGCGTCGGTTAACTTTTCTACAAATTTTTCAGCCGTCAAAAACGCTGTCGCTTCTTCCTTGGTAAACATTACCGGGGGCAGGCGGTAGCCATCCATAATGGAGTAGCCTACGCCCGCTTCGCCAATAATAGGCACACCGGCTTCCTCCAGTGTTCTTACATCCCGGTAAACAGTGCGCAAGCTAATGTTAAAGCGCCCGGCAATATCGGCCGCCTTTACTACCCGTTTGGATTGGAGTTGAATTAAAATTGCAGCAATACGGTCTATCCGGTTCATTGTTTCTAAGGTAGTGAAATCATATCATTTAAACACTTGTCTCATATAAATTTAGTCAAGTATCTGTTAATCAATTAATTTACAAGTTTTTACTGTTATTTATAACGTTAACCCTATATTTATACTTTATTTCTGATCGCAATTAATCAATTAAATCTTATCAAAAAAAATTAACCATAACCTATGGTTTCATTAGAGGTGTGTGCCAATTCTGCCATATCAGCCATAGCCGCGCAAGACGGCGGGGCCATCCGTGTGGAATTATGCGATAACCTGCACCGGGGCGGTACAACCCCCTCTCATGGCCATATTACGGTTGCCCGCAAAGCGCTGCATATTAAACTTTATATCCTTATCAGGCCACGCAGCGGTGATTTTTTGTACACGCAGCCCGAGTTTGAAATCATGCTTTCAGATGTGCGCCATGCCATTGAAAGCGGCTGTGATGGTATTGTTACCGGCATACTTAACAAGGATGGTACAGTGGATATGGAGCGTAACTCGCAATTGATCAATATGGCGCGGCAGCATGGCCTGGCAGCTACTTTTCACCGCGCGTTCGATTTTTGCGTAAACCAGGAGCGAGCATTGGAAGAAATTATCGGGATGGGTTTTGAGCGGATCCTGACTTCAGGCGGCAAATCAACGGCTATGGAAGGCGCGAGCATCATCAGGAATCTGGTTAAGCAGGCTAACGGCCGGATCCTGATTATGCCCGGTGGCGGCATTACCGAACATAACGTGGCCGACCTTGTACGATATACTAACGCGACCGAGGTCCATTCTTCTGTTCGCTCAATTGTCAAAAGCGAAATGCTGTACCGGAACGATCATATTATGATGAGCAGTAATTATTTTGACGAATACGCCCTTGATAAAACCGACCCCGAATTAGTGAGAAAACTAATTATAAAGGCGAATTTATAGATTGGACATTGGGTCATTTCCCTTAATCATCGCTTCGCATTAGCACAATAAACGGCATGCCGAACTTGTTTCAGCAACCCACGGGCAGATACCCTATCATGCTGACTTTAAGATGCGTTACTGAAACCAATTTAACATCACATCTGTAAAATAATGACGAGCAGTAAATTGATTAAAACAACGTTAGCGGTACAATAAATTCAATGCTATTACGGCCGTAACCGCCAAACACATCATTGTTTAGCAGGTGATTGTACCTTATGCCAAAGGTAACCGGCACCTGGTTAAACCATTGGGTATCAAAAAAAACCTCGGCCCCAACTGTTCGGAAATCGGCTTTAAAAATGCTGCCGCTGGTATAAAAATCTTTGCCGTGGGTATAATCATAAAAAAAATCGCCTCTTATACGGTTAACATACACGGTATTGGCTATCCCGGCATCCGGATAGGCAATTGGGAAATGATAACTGGCACCTATTTTTTCTAACTGGTACAAATTCTCGGCGGTATAACCTCTTGAAAAAGGGAAATCATTTGAAAAGCTGATCACGCTATTCTTATTTTTCTCCTGGAACGCGCCATTAATCACGAGGTTATGATTGATAAAAAATCCCGGCAAATAAAGCGTTCCTGAAGCCAGGAACTGGTTGGCACTGGCGCCTGTTACCGCATACCTATAGTTAAGCGACAAGGCTTGCGCGAAGCGTGGGTATATGTTTTGCTTAGCCTGCGTTATCCGGTTGTACAAACTAACGTAATTGTTAAGATAAGCGTATGATCTGTCAGTAAACATGGCCCTGTACGGAGCCTGGAAACGGGTGGTATTATAAATAATGTCGCTCCCGAAGCTTAAGCCGGTTATTTGCAAGCCATTGTTAAACGTTAAAGGGATTTCGGCCCCGGCACTTAGTTCTGTTTCGTTCCAGTAAACATTACTGCCTTGATAAAAACCTTTCCTATCTGCAATATAACTGGCCGATGCGCTGAGATATGGGAATAGCGCGCCATAAATGGTGCTAAAACCAAATTCTTTATAGCCCTCATCCCGGTTATAATTAAACAATAAATTTGACTGTAAAGTATTCAGCACGTTTTGCCCTTCCAGCGAAATGGTATAATTAGGGTCATCAAACGTAGGGATAAGGCTATGGAAATTTAACAGCTTATGCGCCTTATTATATTTGGTTGCGGTAAACTGCTGATCGGTTACGGAGGCCAGGAGGTTTGTAGCCGAATCTTTTTTTAGCGAACTGATGCCCATATCGGGTGGCGTTAAAATAGCTGAACGTTGAACAGGCATCCATTTTAGAGAGCTTTTATCAGCCTGGTGTACCTGATAGCCGTAAGCCGTAAAACTAACCCAGGCCAGTTGGTGGTTATTTATCGTCGGCTGATAATTACCGATGGTACGCTGTAGCGAATCATTATTTAGCAGGAAGAGATCACCCCTTGGTATTAGCGCAAACAACCGGTCTTTACTACCAAACGTAGCGGTAAAATAAATGGTGTCATTTTTAACAACCGGGAAACCAACCGGGTTGTAACCGGCCGGAAATAGATTTTTTGTTTTGCCGGTTTTAATGTCAACGGTAGTCACAGTCATTTTGCCATCCTTACCCCTGGCGGTTGATACCAGTTGGTTGGTTCTGTAAAATTTGGGGTAAGTAAAAAACAGCTTATCAGGGTTGGGCACTACGTTTAATACTTTGCCGTCAGCAGCGCTCAGTATTACTATTTCGCATTTACCCGAAGGCTCCGCGTTTACAACGACGATCTTTTTTCCGTCGGCACTAAAATCGGGCGCGAAATATTTGGTTTTGTGGGTAAGCTGCCTTTGTTTACCCGTTTTTACATCAAGCAAGCGCAACTCGCTATAATTTCTGTATCCCCAGCGCAAATCGGGCTGATAGGCGGCATAAACAATTTTACCATCGTGATAAGCGAAGTAATTATCCAGCGAAACATCTCTTGTCCGGATTTTTTTCTCCGTGTTCCCTGTCTTCATCACAAACGAGGCTCGTTGCTTATAAGTAGTTTTCATATAAATGATGGTTTGATCATTTACATAAACCGGGTATTCCTGGTCGGCGATAAAATGCTGATCCGGACTGTGCTGCTGATCGGGCGCATCGTTAAATTGTCTTTTAAAATAACCTAGCGCATCGGTACTGAATGTATTAAAATCCTCTTTGGCGTACTTCCTAAAAGCGTTTTGAAAAGGATTGAGTAAACTGTTATAAGCCGCGGCATCGTGCGTAATATCCCGCCAAAACTGATCGCCGTATTTATCACGGCCATAGCTTACCAGCATATACCCCAACGGATAATGATCGGGCGTATAATCCCGGTACGACCCATTGCGCAGCTTCATGTAGCTGTAGTTTTTACCGGCCGCCCATAACGCGCGATAGCCGTTAAAAAAGTATGGGATGCGCCCCCTGCCCTGCTCGCTTACATGCGTTTCGTTATAAACAGCGTCGCCCTCAAAAAACCAGTTGGGTATGGCTAACTCATTACCCAGGGCTTGCCCGCTTTCGCCAAAAATGGTATGCAGGCCCTTGGATAATCCCACGTTATAATTATCGTATTGCTGTACATGGCGGTATTCATGTATAGCTAACTGATCTATCCAGTTAAGGCTGCCTATACTAAAACTATTTTGATCGGGGGTTAAATAAAACTCGCTCCGGAACGGCGCGAGCCCTACATAGGCATTAGGTATAATGGTTTGGTTTTGCAGTAAAAGGCTAACTTGTTTTTGCTTAAAGCCGATAGTGGGTTGTATAGCGGCATTCATTTGATGAATAATACTGGCTACGCGCCTGCCCGCCGTATCCATGCCAACCGGGTAAATCACTTTTACTTCGGGTGTGTTTACCTGGTTCCATTTAATAGATGGCGGGTTGCCGCCGAACACCTGCGCTTTGGAAACAGTGGCGCTACCAACCAGTAACAGAAAAATAAAGCACTTTTTTATATAACAGGTCCGCCCATTCATTAGGGTGAAAATAAATAAAAAAAGGCACAAACTCATGTCTGTGCGCAATTCACAATAGCATGACATTGAATCTCTCAAAACTGCTACCTTTGCCGCTTGTTAATGCAAATACATGGCTAAAGTATCTATCAACCTGGCAACGGGTTCATTACAGAAAGAAGACATTATTGTAGGGATTGATTTAGGCACCACCAATTCGCTGGTCGCGTTTATTAATCCTGATAAGGATCCGCAGGTAATTAACGATACCGGCAAGGGCGTTTTGGTGCCTTCCGTTGTGCATTTTGGGCCAACAGGCGATGTTACGGTGGGTAACGAGGCCAAACAATACCTGGTTACCGATCCGCAAAATACCATATTCTCTGTAAAACGTTTACTGGGCCGCTCCTACCACGATATTGAGAATTATAAAGATTTCTTTTCGTATAAAGTAATTGATGACAACACCGAAAGCCTGGTTAAAATAAAGGTTGACGATAAATTTTACACCCCTATCGAGCTATCGGGCCTGATATTGAAGGAACTGAGAGACCGTGCCGAACATGCTATTAAAACCCCGGTTAACCGCGCGGTAATTACCGTTCCGGCGTATTTTAACGATTCGCAGCGGCAAGCCACCCGCGATGCCGGTAAGCTGGCGGGCCTCGATGTATTGCGTATTGTAAATGAGCCTACCGCTGCCAGCCTGGCCTATGGCATAGGTTTAAACCCCGAAGAAACTAAAACCATCGCGGTTTACGATTTGGGCGGAGGTACCTTTGATGTTTCCATACTGCAAATACAGAACGGTATTTTTGAGGTGCTGGCTACCAACGGCAATACCTTTTTAGGCGGTGACGACTTTGACCGCGCCATTGTAAATTACTGGATCGAAAAAAATCAGCTGGACAAAGGTGAACTGACCGCCAATCCGGGCTTAACCCAGCAACTACGCTTAAAAGCCGAAGAGGCAAAAAAAGCCTTCGCGCATCAAAGTCTTTTCAACGAAAAGATAGGCGAGATCTGGTGCACCATTGACCGTAATATATTTGAATCGCTGATATTGCCCAAAGTGCAGCAAACCATTGATTGCTGTAAAAATGCCTTGAAAGACGCCGGTTTAGGCATTGATGCTATTGACGAAGTAATTATGGTTGGCGGATCAACCCGTACAGCCCTGGTTAAACGATTGGTAGCTGACTTTTTTGGCAAACCGGTGCACGACAGCCTTAACCCAGCTGAGGTAGTCGCCCTCGGCGCCGCCATACAGGCCGATATTTTAGCCGGTAACCGCCGCGATATTTTATTGCTCGATGTAACCCCGCTTTCGCTTGGTATTGAAACCATGGGCGGGTTGATGGATGTGATTATTCCACGCAACTCCAAAGTACCAACCAAAGCGGGCCGGCAGTACACTACATCTATTGACGGACAGGTGAACATGAAAATAGCCGTTTACCAGGGGGAGCGCGATCTGATCAAGGAAAACCGTAAACTGGCCGAATTTGATTTGAAAGGTATTCCGGCTATGCCCGCGGGTTTCCCAAAAGTTGATATCAACTTTTTGCTGAATGCTGACGGCATCCTGAAAATACAGGCGGTTGAACTGCGTTCGGGTGTTAAGCAGGAAGTAGAGGTTACCCCAACGTACGGCATTACTGATGACCAGGTAGAACAAATGCTGCTGGACAGTATTACCCACGCTAAGGACGACGTAGCCCAGCGGATGCTGATAGAAGCCCGCACCGAAGGCGAGCAAATGATATATACCGCCAAGCGGTTTATTGAAAAGAACGGCGAATGGCTCTCTGTACCTGAAATTTCGGATACCCACCGATACATCACCGAACTGGAAGCCGCACTTTCATCGGGTGATAAGGACACCATTCTGAAAAATATTGACGCGTTGAACGAGTTTACACGCCCCTTTGCCGAACGGCTAATGGATCAGGCCATCAGCCATGCCATGAAGGGTAAAAGTGTAGAGAACCCGAATCCTTCGCAGGAGGATTAATAATTTTAAACAACATGTCATTACGAGGAGTTCCGAAGCTTCGGAACTCCTCGTAATGACGATTTGTGTTGGGTTTGCCTATTCGGCCAGTTGGAAATTTATAGGAATAACATAGCGTACACGTACCGCCTGTCCGTTTTGCATACCGGGTTTCCAGGCCGGCGCCAGTTTAAGTACCCGCAGCGCTTCCTCGTCAAAACCAAAACCGGCTTTGCGTTCAACCACGATGTTGGACAGGTGCCCGTCCTTTTCAATAATAAAGCTCATATATACTTTTCCCTGTACGCCTTCTTCCAGGGCGGTTTTAGGATAACGCATGTTTTTTTGTAGGAATTTGGCCCATGCACCCTGCCCACCTACCGGTTCAGGCATTACCTGGGGCTGGTCGCCTCCTAATTCATATACATCCGGGCCAGGTTTAGTGCCACTGCCGTCTCCCGTACCGTCTTGCGTTCCCGGATCGGCATTTTGAGCACTCGCCCCTCCCGGAACTTTTATTTCAACCGGGCCTACAGCCATGCCTGGGTCCAGCTTTGGCGGGTCCACAGCAACAGCATCGGGGGCCACCTTCATTTCAATAAATTTTTGTACCGAAACCGGGGTTGCTTTGGCAGGTTGCGCAGCAGTTGTTTTAAGCTTTGGCGCAACCTTATGTTCGGGCATGGTGTATATTTTCCGGGAAAGATCGACATTTACAATTTTCTCAATTTGAAGCGGTGCCGCTATCGGGCGGTTACGCGATACAATGATCGTCGTTATGGCTATCACAGCAATACCCAAAAACGTTATCCCCATTGCCCGCGCCAAAATATTACTGTAATGTATTCTTAAATCATAAGCGCCGTACTGTTGGTTACGATTAGCAAATACAAGATCGAGCCACTCTTTCTTGTACAAATCAAATTTTGAAATAAGCATGATAAGTGAAATTAAATTTTATATATAACGTTTTATTATTGTATATAATTACGCCATTTTTCACTTTTCAAACTATTTCAATATTACATAAACTAATTTATTAGTTTTATAATTATCCACACGTATTTTCTTAAAACTAATAAATTAGTTACCACTTTTTTGTATCTATTTTTTTCACAGGTTCGCCCTTTTTGGGCGTATTTATAACATAAAGCTTCAGATTTTCTCCTAATTGCTTGCCAAAGTCTGTAATTTGTTCCTGGTAGTTGGCAAAGGTTCTGTTGTCATATTTAGATTTTATCTTTTCAAGCGGAACTTTAACCCCTGGTATCTTCACATATTCGCTATAACGGTTGCGCTGATACGGTTGCAAAATAAAATCGCTTAACCAATAGCGGTATTTGGCATCTTTAAACTCCAGGTGCAGTGTATAGGCAATTTCGCCGTCCTCGTGTTTAGCCATACTGGTATTATTATAAACAACCAGTATGGAACTGATTGCAATAGATGCCCCGGCTGACAATTCATTCCTAACCCCCGAATTATGATAATATTGACTAAGGCCGGCCAAACAGCGGTTATACATGGTATCGGCATTAAACCCGGCCATATTAACTGCCTGGTAATAAATATATTTATCGTGCTCATCCAGCGTTAACTGCTGTTTTTGGGCGAATGACGCTTTGGCCAGGCAAGTACACATTAAAATAAACGCTACTTTTTTCATACAATAAAGATAAAAACCGCCCCAAATTGGGGCGGCTCCTGAAATATTTAACTCAAACTATATTTAGAAAGCGTAAACTGCCGCCAATACAAATTGCGAAGCCGATTTGGTTGGAAGCCTTTTACTATCGGTAAAATAATCGTCCTTAGACATATTGTCTAACCTTACCTCGGGTATAAACGTTAACGGACCTGATTTTACATTAGCCGTTAAAGTAAAAGAAGTTACCGATGTACCTGGTGAAGGCACTAAACTATAACCATTCTTTTTAACTTTAAAATACTCGCCTCTTAAGCCTAATGTAACATCGCTTGATACCGCTAACTGAGGATATAAAGCGGCACCGCTGTAACCCAAATCGCCATGTGTGCTGGTGTAATCGGCTGCATTTAAACCTAATTTAAAGGCATCTGTTATTTGATAAGCAGTAGTCAGATCTAATATGGTGCCTGATGTTTCGCCGCTTGCGACATTTAGGTAGGCAGTCCATCCTTTTACAGGCGCAACCATTAATTGAGCGCCAAAGGTTGATACATCATGAACTGTTGTGTAATAATTCCAGTTATCATTAAATAAACCTGCCATTAAGCTCACTTTATCAGAGAAAGCATAAGTAGCTTTAAAACCCGCGTTCTGGAACGGACCGGCGCTAAATAAATAAGAGGTTGAATAATTAAAATTACCCGTAGGCGCAATTACTTCGTAACCTATAAAGGTACCCATAAAACCTGCTGTTAAATTTAATTTATCGGTTACATCATAGGCCACATACAAGTTCTGTACATGAAATGTAGTATTAAGATTTGATGGGTTGCCATCGCCAGGAAGGATGGATTGATATTGCCCCCTTGGCCCAAAACCTAATTCGCCTACAAAAGCCGCCTTACCAACCTTCTTTTTTAAGGCCAGGTCAATCATACCGATAGAAACCGAGTTTTGATCGGTAGCAAAAGAGGTTGGGATATTGTTATGACCGGAGAAGTCATATTTGTAATAAGTATCCACCGAACCTGAAATAGTTAACGGCGGGTCGGCAGGTTTCGCCGGGTCCTGGGCATTTGCTACATAAACGGTTGCCGTAAGTGATAAAAAAAGTAAAAGTTTGCTTTTCATTGTTTTTAATTGTTAAGTGTTTAATTTTTAGTTATTAATGAGGTTACCCGATACCGATTTCCGGTAGAAGCATGATGACTGGTTTTAGTAGAATTTACTTTCATCGTTTTTAAATTAAGTTAATTGATAAATTAAGCCTTAAAACATACTATTTTGATATAGAAAATTACAATATTCACACATATAGATACATTTAATATCAAAAAATTATAAAATTTAGATGATTTTTAATTTTTATATGAAAAAATCATTAATTTTTTATGAAATTATAAATACAAAACCACAAAACCAAAATATAAAGACAATTTAATGGATAAAAAATACAATTTTTGTGAATTTATTAAAATAAATCGCGATTATTAGTCTATTTTTAGCATTTCATCAATTAAAAAATCAATAAAAACTACAAAATCATTATTTAAACTCAATTAAATTGATGATTATTTTAAAAAGACAGGAAATATCTACTTGTTAGCGAATACCACTACCAGACTGCAACGTTTTTTATATTTTTTGGGGATTTCTATCAATTTTTAGTGCTTTATGCCCGGATTAAGTTATTTTTGATCATCAATTACCGAAAAAATGACAAATTTCCGTTTCAGAGCCCTTGAAAGCGTACTAACCCGTACAATTCCTGAAGTAAAAACACCTTCTACTAAAATTTCCGATTATTTTGGAGCAAATGTCTTTGACAATAAAAAGCTAAAAGAATATTTATCGAACGATGCCTATCAAAGCATTATTAACTCCATAGACGATGGGGAACCTATTGCCCGCGAAACTGCCGAACAAATTGCTTCGGCCATGAAAAGCTGGGCTATAGGGAAAGGCGCCACTCATTATACCCACTGGTTCCAGCCATTAACCGGCTCAACAGCCGAAAAACACGATGCCTTTTTTGAACCCGCTGCCGATGGCGCGATCGAGCGCTTCAGCGGGGATGCCCTTGCCCAGCAGGAGCCCGATGCCTCCAGCTTTCCAAGCGGCGGCATCCGTAATACTTTCGAGGCCCGTGGTTATACCGCCTGGGACCCCTCCTCGCCGGCCTTTATTATGGGGCGTACATTATGTATCCCTACCGTATTTGTTTCCTACACCGGCGAAGCGCTGGATTATAAAGTGCCGCTTTTAAAAGCCCTAAGCGTATTGGATAAGGCGGCTGTTGATGTTTGCCATTATTTTGATAAAAGCATCGAGAAAGTAAATGCTTCGTTAGGTATCGAACAGGAATATTTTCTGGTTGATCTGGCCTTATATAATGCCCGCCCCGATCTGTACCTGACCGGACGCACCCTCTTTGGCCACATGTCTGCCAAAAACCAGCAACTGGAAGATCATTATTTCGGGTCGATCCCTGAACGGGTTTACGCGTTTATGCAGGATATGGAAACCGAGGCCTTATTATTAGGTATACCGTTAAAAACCCGGCATAATGAGGTAGCGCCATCGCAGTTTGAATGCGCGCCGGTTTACGAAGAGATTAACCTGGCAATAGATCATAACCAACTGCTGATGGATTTAATGGACCGGGTAGCCAAACGCCATAATTTCAAAGTACTGCTGCACGAGAAACCTTATGCGGGTATTAACGGCTCGGGCAAGCACAACAACTGGTCGATGATCACCAATACGGGTAAAAACCTGCTATCGCCTGGCAAAACGCCAAAAAACAACCTGATGTTCCTTACCTTCTTTGTTAATACCATCAGGGCGGTATTTGAGCATGCCGATTTGCTGCGGGCATCCATAGCATCTGTAAATAACGATCACCGTTTGGGGGCGAATGAAGCGCCGCCTGCTATTATATCCATATTTTTAGGCAGCCAGCTGAATGATGTTTTAGATGAGATTGAAACCTCGCGCATCAGCAAAAAAATTAAGGATGACAGCTTGCTATGGCAGGGGATCCCTAAGGTACCGCAAATATTTAAAGATAATACCGACCGTAACCGCACCTCGCCTTTTGCCTTTACGGGTAATAAGTTTGAGTTACGTGCCGTAGGTTCATCAGCCAACTCGGCCAACCCCATGACAATTTTAAACCTGATTGTGGCCGACCAGTTGCGCAAGTTTAAATACGATGTGGACAAGCTGCTTAAAAAAGGCGAGAAAAAGGATGTCGCCCTGCTTACAATTATCAAAAGGTATATTAAAGAGTCTAAATCTATCCGCTTTGAAGGGAACGGCTATAGCGATGATTGGGAAAAAGAAGCAGCGGCCCGTGGTTTAAACAACATTAAAACCACACCGAAAGCGCTTGATGCCCTTTTATCGGAAAAAACAGAGCGCCTTTTTGAAGAAACCGGGGTTTATAACCGCCGTGAGGCACATGCCCGCCATGAAATATTACTGGAAAGCTATTACAAAAAACTGCAGATTGAGGCACGTGTAATCGGCGAGATGGTGAATAACGTAATTATCCCCACCGCTATTAACTACCAATCGAAACTGGTTGAAAATGTGAAGGGATTAAAAGACCTTGGCTTTGATAAAACGACCTATGGCGCCCAGATGGAAATCATCACTAAAATATCCGAGCACGTTAATTTTATAAAGACCAATGTGGATGAATTAATAAACGCCCGTAAAAAGGCGAATATTATTGAAGATATGAGGGATAAGGCGATAGCTTATGACGAAGAAGTTAAAAACCACTTTTCGCCTATACGTTATCATGTTGATAAACTGGAACAGGTTATTGACGATGCTATGTGGCCTTTACCAAAATTCAGGGAGTTGTTGTTTATCAAATAAGTGAGCAACCCAATTATATTATTGTCAGCAATGACAAAGTTTTTTAGTGAAAAGAGGCTGTCTCATAAGTAAAATGGAGATTCTGAGAATTGTCTATACGAAAACAGTCTCCACCTCCCATCCGAATAAATCAAAGAAAAAGAGGCTGTTCTCGGACTTTTGAGACGGCCTCTTTTCACTTTCCACCTCTTGGTTTAGAATATTGTCAAAAAATCTTTTAGCAATTCCTGATATTGTTGGGTATAGTGTTTGGGCTTGTCATAAATAACCAGTTCGGTTTGCTGAACCAGCGTTTGGTGCTTTCCAAATACCAGCACTTCCCTATGCGGGGCCGATTCCGGATAAGAGTGTATGTTGATGTTTCTTTGCAAATGGAGCTGATTAACACCAGCCAGCGTTTTAACAAGCTTAGCAGTATCCAAAGGCAATATCAACCATAAAAGGCCATCTGCTGCCAGTGCACCGGCAGCGTTATAAATCAATCGTTCAAAAAAATCATTATCCGCATGTTTGGCCAGGGCTTTCCCTACACCCGGCGATTCCAGTGAATTAATATAAAATGGCGGATTGGAAACGATAAGATCGTACCTTTTATTAGGATGATCGGTAAAGAACTGTTTAAATGAGGAGGGATAAAGTGCGAGGCGCTCAGCAAATGAGGCATTCGCAAAATTAATTTTAGCTGTTTGGGCGGCAGTTTTATCTATCTCCGCCGCGTCAATATGGCAATTATTAAACCTTTGCGCCAGCATCAGGGCAATTACCCCGGTACCGGTACCAATATCCAATATGGTCCGCGGTGCATCGGCCATTGTCAGCGCGCCAAGCAATACCCCATCGGTATTGATCTTCATGGCGCAGCCAGCCTGGTTGACGTTAAATTGCTTGAAACGGAAAATATCGCTCATTTAATTCCATTAATAATGGATATTAACCGGCATTACTCGCCTAAAATAACGTGCAGTACGTTATCATAAACCAGTTTTACATCCTGTATGTTGCCAAAGCGTTCTTCGTCAATAAACAGGTTGCCTTCATGCGCTACGGTACCCAATAAGCTAAATTCCACCTCGCTGGTGGCCATCAGTTCAATAAACCGTTCCTGATCTGCCGGGGCAACGCTTACCACTATCCTGCCCTGCGCTTCGCCAAAAAGGAAAGCATCTTTACGGATATTACTATCGCTTGCTATATCAAAGCCCAAGCCATTCGGCATAGCCGATTCCACCAGCGTAATAAACAGGCCGCCATCCGCCACATCATGCGCTGATTGTATAATTTTATGAGTAATTAACTGCTTAATTACCTGGTGCGTATCGTATTCCTTATCCAGATCAAAGTATGGAGCCGGAGCAGCAATTACTTTATGATATGATGCCAGGTATTGTGAGGAAGCGATATCATTAACCGATTCGCCGATGAGATAGATCAGGTCATCCGGCTGCTTAAAGTCAGATGTCATAATATTGCCGATATCGTCCATTACCCCCAACATACCAATTGTTGGTGTCGGGAATACCGGTCCTTCGTCCGATGATTGGTTGTAAAAACTCACATTACCGCCGGTTACCGGGGTTTCAAATTTGGTACAGGCTTCGCCCATACCTTTAATGGCGCCTACAAACTGCCAGTAAACTTCGGGCTTGTAAGGGTTGCCAAAATTAAGACAGTTGGTAATAGCTACCGGTTCGCCGCCTGCGCAGGTAATGTTACGGGCCGCTTCGGCTACGGCTATAGCGCAACCTTTTTGCGGGTCGGCATATACGTAGCGGGAGTTACAATCCACTGTAATTACAATGGCTTTGTTGGTATCCTTTACGGCCACCACAGCGGCGTCGCTTGGGCGGTTGGTAGTCATGGTACCGGTACCTATCATGGAATCGTACTGGTCGGTCACCCATCGTTTGGAGGCGATATTTGGATGCGATATCAGGTGCTCGGCAACCTCTTTCAGGTCGGCCGGTTCTTTGATATCGTCCATATTGAATTTCTGATTTTCAGCAAAGTAAGCCGGCTCACGGTATTCGCGTTCATAAACCGGGGCGCCGCCGCCTAAAACCAAATCGTCGGCAGGTACATCGGCAACCAGTTCGCCATTCATATAATAATGCAGGCGTTTGGTATCGGTTACCTCGCCTATTATAGCGCAATTCAAATCCCACTTATCAAAAACAGCCTCCACTTCTTTTTCGCGACCCTTGTGCACCACAATCAGCATCCGCTCCTGCGATTCTGAAAGCAGTATCTCAAAAGGCTTCATATTTTCCTGGCGGGTTGGCACCTTATCCAGATTAATCCGCATGCCATGTTCGCCTTTGGCCGACATTTCGGAGTTGGAGCAGATGATACCTGCCGCGCCCATATCCTGCATCCCCACAACAGCGCCGGTCTTGATCACCTCTAAAGTGGCCTCTAACAACAGCTTTTCCTGGAACGGGTCGCCAACCTGAACGGCCGGCAAATCGTTCACCGAATCTTCGGTAATATCTTTAGAAGCGAAAGCCGCGCCATGTATGCCATCCTTACCTGTGGCCGAACCCACGATGTAAACCGGATTGCCCACACCATAAGAGGTAGCCGATACGGTTTCGCCGGCCTTAACTATCCCGGCCGAGAAAGCGTTTACCAGCGGGTTTACGTTATAGCATTCATCAAAAGCCAGTTCGCCGCCAACGGTAGGAATGCCGAAGGCATTACCGTAGTGACTGATACCTTTTACTACGCCTTTTACCAGCCATTTGGTTTTATCCAGGCTCAGATCGCCAAAACGCAATGAATTTAACTGAGCGATGGGCCTTGCACCCATGGTAAATATATCGCGGTTAATACCGCCTACACCCGTAGCCGCGCCCTGGTAGGGTTCCAAAGCTGAAGGGTGGTTATGTGATTCTATTTTAAAAGCGCAGCCAATGCCATCGCCCAGATCAACCAGCCCGGCGTTCTCTTCGCCTGCTTTGGCCAGCATGCGCGGCCCATCCTTAGGCAGGGTTTTAAGCCAGGTGATGGAGTTTTTGTACGAACAATGCTCGCTCCACATTACCGAGAAAATAGACAGTTCGGTAAAGTTAGGCACGCGGCCCAGTATTTCTTTTATGCGGTCAAATTCGGCGGGTAAAAGGCCCAGATCTTTAGCAGTTTCGATGGTGGTGAGTTGCTGGTGCTCCAATGTATTTTTTGTTTTTGATGAGATGCGCAAAATTAGAAAAATTTGGTGAATGTGCGAATGTGCAGATATGCAAGTGTGCAGATAACTTTATAATGAAGTGATAAATTAAATTAACTAATCCGCATATCTGCACATTCACCTACATTTGCACATCTGCATATTCGTGCGAATGTGCAGATATGCAAGTGTGCAGATAACTTTATAATGAAGTGATAAATTAAATTAACTAATCCGCATATCTGCACATTCACCTACATTTGCACATCTGCATATTCGCACATCTGCACATTCATCCATGAAAGCCCTTTACCAAAAATACAAGCCTCATTACAGCGAGAGTTTAAAGCTGGCTATCCCAGTGGTGATATCGCAATTGGGCCACATGCTTACTCAGGCCAGCGACAGTATAATCATAGGTCACTTTTCGGGCACGGTGGCGCTGGCGGGTGTATCACTGGCCACAAGTATTTTTGTTATTGCTATGGTAATTGGCTTAGGCATTAGCTATGCCATTACCCCGCTTATAGCCCAACAAAACGGCCGGGGAAATTATCTGGAATGCGGACGATTGTTATCCAACAGTTTGTTTTTGAATATCATCAGCGGTGTTATATTATGCCTGGGTATTTGCTTTGGGATTGAACTGCTGCTTAATCATTTAGACCAGGCGCCGGAAGTGGTGGCACAGGCACGGCCATTTTTAACGTTACTGGGCATTTCACTAATCCCGATGCTGATATTTAACACCTTTAAGCAGTTTACCGAGGGCCTGGGCTTTACCAAACAGGCTATGTATATTTCCGTATGGGGCAATGTGTTAAACATTTGCCTGGGTATCATTTTTGTAAAAGGCATGTTCGGGATAAAGCCCATGGGTATCCGGGGCGTTGGGTACAGTACTTTGATTGACCGGAGCACTATGGCCATAGTAATGGGGCTTTATGTAGTTCGGTCGGCTAATTTCCAGAAATACGTAAAAGAATTTACCATCAGGAATATTAACCGCGTACGCAGTTTACAGTTATTAAAGATTGGATTGCCCGTTGGCCTGCAGTACACGTTTGAGGTAAGCGCCTTTGGCGGGGCAGCGATATTAATTGGCACTATCAGTCCGGTTGCGCAGGCAGCGCACCAGATAGCTATTAACCTGGCTTCCATGACCTATATGATGGCCAGCGGTGTTTCCGCGGCGGCGGCCATCAAATCCGGAAATAACTTTGGCGCCAAAAACTATTCCGGGTTGCGGTTATCGGCTATTTCCAGCTATCACATCGTAATTATCCTGATGAGTATTACCGCCATTATTTTCGTGTCGTGCAACCGTCTGCTACCATGGGTTTACACTTCAGATAAACAAGTTATCATAATTGCGTCACAGCTACTTATCATTGCCGGTATATTCCAATTATTTGACGGTACACAGGTAATTGGCTTAGGCGTGCTACGTGGTATGGGCGATGTAAATATCCCTACTTATATCACTTTTCTTGCTTACTGGGTGGTGGGTTTACCGGTTGGTTATTTGCTGGGCATCCATTATAATATGGGGGTAACCGGCGTTTGGTACGGTTTGGTTCTGGGGCTGATGATAGCCTCGTTGTTATTGTTTATACGGTTTCAGATGATAAGCAAAGGGCTGTCGGAACCGTGATTCATAAGATTTAAAGATGTCAGGATTCTCAAAAAAGCGCCATTTCTAACGAAAGAGGTGTGGACAACCGATCGGAGGAGCCTCATTAATACTATTAAAATCAAACATAACATTAATAATCTCCGGCTATCCAAATTGGAGTATGTTATGGGTAACGCAGTGAAGCATCCGGAATAATGCTATACAATCTGCTCTGTTTGCGTCAGATTTCTACGTTCAGAATTACAATCCATTATCGTAATCATTTATTTCAAAGAAACATTTCATCGGCCAAGCGGAACGTATTGCAATGCGCCTCTACAATATCCTTAATATTCGGCGAATACCCTCCGCCCATACTTACCTGGACAGGAATTTTATTTTGCTTACACAGGTGCAATACAATCCTATCACGTTGCTTACATTCATCAATTGATAAAGCTAATTTGCCCAGTTTATCCGTTGCCAGTACATCAACACCTGAAAGATAAAAAATAAAATCGGGCTTTTGCTGAGCGATCAATCTGGGTAAGATCTCCTTCAGGATGGACAGGTATTTCTCCCCGGTAATACCATCCGGTAAAGGAATATCCAGGTCCGACTTTTCCTTTCGATACGGAAAATTGTTAGCGCCATGTATGGAGAAAGTGAACACCCTTGGCTGGTTCTCAAATATCTGGGCGGTACCATTTCCCTGGTGCACATCTAAATCAATAATTAAAACAGAAGCGGCCAACTTGTTATTCAACAAATAGTTAGCTGCGATAGCCTGATCGTTCAATAAACAGAACCCCTCGCCCCAATTGGTACCGGCATGGTGCGTACCGCCGGCGGCATTAAAAGCAATACCGTATTTAAAGGCATATTTACAAGCGGTGATTGTCCCTTGTGCAATACGCCGGCTACGTTCCACCAACCGGGCCGATAAGGGCAAACCGACGCGGCGCGCCTCCGGCGGGGTTAAGCTTAATTCTTTTAAACTTTCCCAATAGCCGGCCGCATGCGTCCAAAGGATAACTTCCTCTTCCAACATCTCCGGTTCAAATAAATTTTCGGGGGTAATCAACCCTTCGTGCAGAAGTTGGGCAGGAATCAGCTCATACTTCCCCATTGGAAAGCGATGCCCCGCTGGCAAAGGGTGGGCATAAAGCGGATGATAGGCTATTTTGAGCATTGGGTTGTTGGTTCATATCGTCTGAACCATGATTAAAAAGATTAAAGGATGATCAGATTTAATCAGGTAATCCATTAATCCTAAAATCGTGGTTCAGACATTCGGCTTGCTTACATAAATATTGCTCTTTACATAAAAGCGATAAGGAAGCAGGGCATCATTACCCGCATAATCTACACCGATGCGTGGGCCTGCGGCTATTTCCTCATCCGGAAAGGTAAGGCCCTGATCTTCTATCCACATGGTGTCGCTATTTAAACTAATCCCGTTGATCTTCCGCGAGATACCCATTGCTTTGGCTACCGAGCCAGGGCCGCGGGTAATATTGGGTTTAATAACGGCCATATTACGCCGGGCCTGCATAATGTCCAGCCCAACGGTGGGTTGAATGGCCCGTATTAAAATAGCATGAGGCTGCCCGGCTACCGAGGTTACTACATTCAGCATCTCGTGGATGCCATAGCACAGGTAAACATAAGCGATACCTCCTTGCTCAAACATAATGCTGGTGCGTGGGGTTCGGCGATTACCGTACGCGTGCGACGCCTTATCAACAATGCCGTTATAGGCTTCTGTTTCAACAATGCATCCACCGGTAATTAAACCGTCTATTCGGGTAAACAAATATTTACCGATCAGATCTTTGGCTATGCTTACCACATCGCTATCGAGATAATAAGATTCGGGTAATTTCAACTATTCAGTGCTTTAGCTATTAATTGGTTAATTTCCTTTGCGCGGTCAAATACCATTATGTGGGTGCCTCCTTTTACAATAACAGCATCTTTAATTTTTTTATGGTCGAATATATAATCGCTATCACCAGCAATATGATAAATGTTTGGGGGGATTACTTTATTTTTCCATTTGAGCACGGCTCCCATTGCCCAGTTTAAAAACCAGGGCGACGAATTTTCCAGCATCGAATTAAACAGATAAGCTTCTACCTGGTCCATCTTTCCAAATATGGGCTTGGCCAGTTCACCCATTTTTACAATTAATTTGTTGGGCATAAGCTTATATACAGGGAACCACCTTAAAAAAGTAAAATAAGCCGGCGCCTCCCTGATTGTTTTAATACTGGAAATCAGGATAGCTTTTTTCAACGTGATTTTTTTGGCTATTTCTACTGTTAGCAGTCCACCCAGGGAAGTACCGATCACGACCGACCCGGGCGCGATATGATACGTATCTATCAGTTTTTGCGCATAGTCGGCCAAAGTATCCTTTTTGTCCGGTTCAATCCAATCCACATAAGTTATATCGGCATTATCTATCCTGATATTACGATAAAGACGTTTATCGGCCCCCAGGCCCGAAATCATATATACCCGGATCATGAAAAGTTCAGTAGTTTAACTATCTGCTCCAGGTAAAGCGCATCAGTTGTGTCAAATTTATTCAATTCCTCGCTATCTGCATCCAATACCGCAACTACGCCTATATCGCCCAAAACTGGTACCGCGATCTCTGATCTGGACAACGAGCTGCAGGCAATATGCCCCGGAAAAGCATCCACATCAGGCACAATAGCCGTTTCGGCTGCAAACCAGGCCGCGCCGCAAACGCCTTTCCCTTTGGCAATACGCGTGCAGGCTACCGGTCCCTGGAAAGGGCCCAGCACCAGTTCGCCATTTTTAACCAGGTAAAAACCTACCCAAAACCATTTGAACTGTTCCTTCAGCGCCGCGCATATATTGGCCATATTGGCTACCAGGTCGGTTTCACCATAAAGTAAGGCTTCAATTTGTGGAATTAAGGATTGATATTGTGTCGCCTTATCCGCTGAGGTGATAATGGTTAAATCTTCTGCCATAAACCAAAGTTACAATACCCCGCGATAAACTAAATAACCAAAATATCATATTTAATCTTTTATTTCGCTGTATGATCGTCAGTCTGACTATGGTGCGTTATCGTAAAGCGCTTATTCCTTTTGCTTTGCTGGCTATGGCTATTCATCGCCTCCCATTGGCTATACAAAAAGGCTGTACATTCTGGAAGTTGCTGGGCAGCGGCCGTAACGGGACTTTCGACCTGCAACCCGACTGGCAGCAGTGGGGACTTTTGGCCAGTTGGGAAACCCGTGAAGATTTTGATCGCTTTTATAACCATTCCTTTCTTGCTAAATGGTGGCAGAACCTGACAACCGAAAGCTGGACAATGTTATGCGAACCGCTGCAGAGCCACGGTAAATGGGATGGTAAAAACCCATTTGGCCAGCCGGACATTACAGATTATGCCGGCCCGCTCGCCGTATTGACAAGGGCGACCATCAGGCTGAACAGATTAAAAAACTTTTGGGCCAATGTAGATAGCGTAGCCGCCATAATGAGCAACGCGCCGGGCTTTATCACTTCATTGGGTATTGGCGAAGCGCCGTTCTACCGGCAAGCCACTTTTTCGGTTTGGGAAAGCCTGGACAATGTAAAGGCATTTGCTTATCGATCGCGCGAGCATGCGAAAGTGATCAGAAAAACAAGAGAAGAAAATTGGTACAGCGAGGAACTATTCGCCCGCTTTAAACCTATTGCAGCGTGGGGCACTTTACACGGGCAGGATCCATTAAAAGGTATTATTAAATTTGACAGTATATGAGAGTTGTTGCAGAATTACCACACCCCGATTTTAAGATCACGATTATGAGCATGAACCAAAAGTTTATTGTAAAGACCGAGAAGGGGGTATACGAACAAATATTCAAGGTTGCCGAGATGGATTTAACCGACGGCGTGAACAGCGTATTTGAATTGCTGGACGAGGAATTTTTAAAGAAGATTGGAGAGCGGTTTAAGGAAATGAACCGTGATTTTAAGGACGCTTATGGCAGATATAACTTTTAAATAGATATAAGCCTTGTAATTATTTGTATAGTAGGTATTTATAAATTATAATAACACCAAACCAAATATTATTTGGTTTTACAAGCACAATATGGGCTCACAGAATTTTATTCTGCGGGCCCGTTCTTATAATTATAAACAACTTAAAATCAAATAATTAAATCACTAAATATAAACTATTAATTCCGTAATTAATAATTTACTTAAAACTTTCTCCGCTTACTTACCCATGCGGATACTTCCTGGTTTATTGATGGGGCTACCGCTATCGAATCATTTTTATCCAGCAGTTGTTCCATCATTAAAGCGGCTATAAATGCCTCCTGTTCATTTTCTGTTTGCAATACTTCAGGGGTAAAATATTTCGGTACAAAATGCGTATCAAACCGGCCCGATGTAAAGGCCGGGTGCTGCATTACAAAGCGGCCAAATCCCAAAGTGGTGGTAATGCCGGTGATGGTATATTCATCAATAGCCCGTATCATGCGCTCAATGGCTTCCGCCCTATCCTTACCATAAACCACCAGTTTGGCAATCATCGGGTCGTAATAAATTGGAATCTCCATGCCTTGTTCAAAACCATCGTCTACCCGTACGCCGGGGCCTTTAGGGGTAATATAGGTTTGGAGGGTACCTATATCCGGTAAAAAGTTATTAGCCGGATCCTCGGCATACACCCGCAGCTCAATGGCATGGCCAATAATATTCAGATCCTCCTGTTTAAAGCTGATCGCTTTTCCCGCTGCGATATTTATTTGCTCTTTTACCAGATCTACCCCGCTAATGAGTTCGGTAACCGGATGCTCTACCTGTAAACGGGTATTCATCTCCAGAAAATAGAAGTTAAGCTGCTCATCCATTATAAATTCAACGGTGCCTGCCCCTGTATAATTAACCGATCGGGCCACATCCACCGCGCATTTCCCCATCTGCTGCCGTATCTCGGGCGTTAGTATGGATGATGGCGCTTCCTCTATTACTTTTTGATGACGGCGCTGTACCGAGCATTCCCGTTCAAACAAATGCACAATATTACCGTGTGTATCGCCCAATACCTGGATCTCGATATGCCGCGGCGACGAAACATAGCGCTCAATAAACACCGATCCATCCCCAAAAGCCGACGTCGCTTCGGAGACTGCCAGTTGCATCTGTTCTTCAAAGTCAGCTGCGCCTTCAACTACCCGCATTCCCTTGCCGCCGCCGCCCGCTGCCGCCTTTATCAATATCGGGAACCCCACTTCTACCGCGCGCTTTTTAGCTTCTGCTACATCAGTTATTGCTTCTTCCGTACCCGGAACCATCGGGATATTGTACTTCAATGCCGCGGCTTTCGCCGATAGCTTATTCCCCATTATTTCCATAGCTTCCGGCGTAGGGCCGATCAGTATAAGTCCCGATTCCCGTACCAAACTGGCGAAGGCCGGATTTTCCGATAAAAAACCATAGCCCGGGTGTATAGCCTCGGCGCCTGTATTACGGCAGGCTTCAATTATTTTTTCGCTTACCAGGTATGATTGGCTGCTGGGCGCCCCGCCTATAAATACGGCTTCGTCAGCGTAGCGTACATGCAGCGCGTCGCGATCGGCAGCCGAATAGACAGCCACCGTTTTAATACCCATTTCGCGCGCTGAGCGCATGATCCGTAATGCTATTTCGCCGCGGTTGGCAATCAATATTTTCTTCATGTAAGCATCAAAGTTAACAGAATTGCTGAATTAGCAATTGCGCTAACGCGCTTATTTTAAGCGTTGAATTAATTTTTATTAAATTTTTCTTGTTATTTTTGATATTATATGAAAAAGCCTATACTGCTAACATTAGCTGCCGTACTGTTTTTATTATCGGGCTGCAGCATGAAAGAGGTTATTGACCCAACTACCGGCGATCTTAATACCATTACTACCGGTACCGATGATGGTGGAACTACCGGCACTACTGGTACAACCGGAGCCACTGGTGCAACAGGCAGCACGGGAGCTACTGGCAGTACAGGTACTACCGGTGCTACCGGCGCTACGGGTACAACCTAAGTTATCGGCCCAACAAACAATCTTCATTCGCAGTTATCAGCTACTCTAACTAAACATTACAGTAACACATAATCATCTTCAGGAAAGATGATAACCCGTTATCCTCTGCAAACTGGCAGCAATCTTGCAACCCTTAATTTCATTTCATTACCTTCGTTTAAGGGTACAATATTACTTGTAACATACCTATTCCGTTTTTATCTAAGTTTAAAACATAAAATCCCGATGCTGAGCATTCGAAATATCGTTAAACAATACGCCGGTCACCGCGCTTTAAGCGATGTGAGTTTAGAAGTGGAGAGCGGACAGATCTTCGGGTTATTAGGCCCTAACGGCGCTGGTAAAACTTCGCTGATCCGCATTATAAATCAGATCACCGCTCCTGATTCGGGCGAGATATGGTTCAATGGCGAAAAACTGAATCAATCGCACATTGAACGGATCGGTTATATGCCCGAAGAACGCGGATTGTACAAAAAAATGGAGATTGGCGAGCAAATGATCTACCTGGCCAGGTTGAAAGGATTGAGCAGAGCCGAAGCCCGCAAACGGCTGAAATACTGGTTTGAAAAACTGGAGATCCAAGACTGGTGGAGCAAAAAAGTGGAAGAGCTATCCAAGGGCATGCAGCAAAAAGCCCAGTTTGTAGCTACCGTACTACACAACCCGGACCTGATTATACTTGATGAGCCTTTTAGCGGCTTCGACCCGGTTAATGCAGACGTTATTAAAGATGAGATTCTGGAACTAAACCGTAAGGGCGCTACCATACTATTCTCTACCCATCGGATGGAATCGGTAGAGGAATTGTGCAACTCGATAGCTCTTATCCACCAATCGCATAAAATATTGGACGGAACGATAAAGGATATTCGCAACTCCTACCGCAATGATACTTTTTTAATAGAATATACCGGCCCCCAATTGATTTTAGATGGAAGTGAGCCTTTTGAATTGCTGGAGGAAATAACAGACGAAAACCATATCATCAGGATCAGGCTTAACGGGCACACATCCAACCAGGTATTGCAATACCTGCTACCCAAAGTACAGATTACCCGGCTGCAGGAAGTAATACCCAGCATGCACGAGGTATTTATTAATAAGGTTAACCAGATTAATTAAGCCATGAATAAAGTTTTACTCATTATACAGCGCGAGTACCTGTCGCGTGTGAAAAAAAAATCGTTTGTGGTAATGACTTTGGCGGTTCCGGGGCTTATCCTGGCTATGTACGGTATTATCGCCCTCATTTATTTAAAAAGCAATGAGATCAATAGTAAACATATTGTGCGTGTGCACGATGAAAGCGGTATATTCCAGGGCAAATTCCATGATAAAAAGAGACTGGTATTTATCAACGCCGACCAACCTATACCCCAGTCAAAAGCCGATCTGAAAAAAAATCACGATGATTTCCTGCTGATCATTTCCAATCGCTTCCCCCAACCCAACGCGGTACAGCTATTATCTGAAAACAAGCCCAATTTTAATATTATAGATAATATTAAAGACCAGATGAACCAGATAGCCACCGCCAACAGTATGGTTGAGGCCGGTATAGACACGGCTAAACTGAATGCTATCCGATCGGAGGTATCGGTTAATGCTAAACAGATAACCGATAAAGGGGTGGAAGACAGCAATGTTGATGCAACTTATTTCGCGGGGGTGGCAGGGGCCATCCTTATTTACATTTCCCTGTTTATTTATGGCTCGCAGGTAATGCGCGGGGTTATTGAGGAAAAAACCACCCGCATTATCGAGGTGATCATATCATCGGTAAAACCTTTTCAGCTAATGCTGGGTAAAATTATTGGCGTGGGGATGGTTGGGCTTACCCAGTTTGTACTATGGATAATTTTATCAACGGGCGTTACCTATATAGCCGGCGGTTTTTTAATGAAAGACCATGGGCCCGCTAAAACCGAACAATCCGTGTTAAATAAACCCGGTATCAGCCTATCAGCCGGGAATGCTCCTGCCGCGCCTCCAAGCCCGGCACTGGGTTTTTATAATAGCCTGCAAACTATCCATTACGGCTATATATTATCCTGTTTCCTTTTTTATTTTATTACAGGATTTTTACTATACAGCGCTCTGTTCGCGGCTGTAGGCTCGGCAGTGGACAGCGAGACGGAAACGCAGCAATTTATGTTTCCTATTACTATGCCCCTGCTCTTTACCTATCTGCTGTCCTTCGCGTTCCTGATCAATAACCCGGATAGCTCGCTGGCTTTCTGGCTGTCAGTTATCCCTTTTACCGCCCCGGTAGCCATGATGGTGCGCGTACCCTTTGGCGTGCCCGACTGGCAATTAGCCCTGTCGGCAACCTTGATGATCATCGGGTTTTTGTTTACTACCTGGGTGGCCTCGCGTATTTACCGGGTTGGTATTTTAATGTATGGCAAAAAAACCAGCTATAAGGAGTTGGCTAAATGGTTTTTTTATAAAGAATAAGTGGGAGATTAAAGATTAGTTAGTTAGCGATTGGTCAAAAAATATTAACAAACAATCTATCAATTTCTTGCTTTTTACTTTGAACTTTATCGTAACAAGTAATCTTTGATCAACCAATCTTTAATCTCTGATTAACTAATCTCTTAAAACGCATGAATAAACCTGTAGCCGTAATGGATCTGGGCACTAACACCTTTCATCTGTTAATAGCCGAGGCCGGCATTAACGATCCGAAAGAGTTATTACACTTGTACGAACCCGTAAAATTAGGACAGGGAGGTATAAATAAAGGCATTATTCAGCCTGATGCTTTTGAGCGGGGCATAAAAACCATGGAAATGTTTCACCAAAATATGCAAAGGTTTGATGTGGGCCGGGTTAAAGCTATTGCTACTTCCGCCCTGCGCAGCACCTCAAACGGAAAGGACTTTATTGAACAGGTTAAGCAAAAAACAGGGATTGAAATTGAAACCATTAACGGCAACCGCGAAGCCGCGTACATTTATAATGGTGTAAAGACGTCCGGCTGCCTTTCATCAGATAACAGCCTGATCATTGATATTGGCGGCGGCAGTGTGGAGTTTATCATTTGCAACCACGAAAACATTGGCTGGAAACAAAGCTTTGAAATAGGAGCTGCCCGACTGATGGACAAATTCCATAATTCGGACCCGATAGCGGCCGGTTCCATTACCCGGCTCCAGGAATATTTGGATGATGTTTTGGCCCCGCTTTTTGAGGCGGCGCGGGATACCAGCATTTCAAAACTGATTGGTTCGTCGGGCGCTTTTGAAACTTTTGCCGAGGTTATGGAACTTGAAAAAGGCAACACTTTTGACTTAAAAAGCATTAAGTATATGGAATTTGACCTGCACAATTTCAATCTTCTTACGGCAAGGCTCATTTCATCAACCCACCATGAACGGGCCGCAACCAAAGGGATTATCCCCTTACGGGTGGATATGATAGTAGTGGCCTCCTTGATAACCCGCTATGTAATGTCAAAACTGCAGATAGACAACATTGCCATGTCCATGTATTCACTGAAAGAGGGGGTATTGGCCGAGTTGCTGCAAAACAAAGTTCATGGTTCATAGAATCATAGTTAGGGATAACCAGTTGACAAAACCAATATCCACAAACTACATTATCTTACGGCCAGACACCCAAATTTTGGTACGACACGGCTATTTTATTAATGGCCCCTACAAACGCCGCGGTGCGCAGGGTATCAATTTTATCCGATTGTTTAAACGTTTCCCGGATCTCGTGGTAAGACCGGATCATGGTATCCTCCAGTCCCGAGTTTACCAGCTCCAGTTCGGATGCTCCTTTAATTATTGTGGCGCGCTGTATCGGGCTTAAAGGAACCCCGGTAATGCCTTCTACCATGTTTACCATATTAAGGTGCGTGTTTTCCTCAAAACGCCTGCTCATCCTGCCAAAAGCCACATGCGACAAGTTTTTCAACCATTCAAAATACGATACCGTTACGCCGCCTGCATTAGCATACATATCAGGTATAATTATGCCTCCCTGCTGGTAAAATACAGCCTCGGCTTCGGGGGTGGTTGGGCCGTTAGCACCTTCGGCTATAATTTTAGCCTTTATATTTTTAATATTATTGATCGTGATCTGGTTTTCCAGCGCGGCCGGAACCAATATATCACAAGGCTGTTCCAGCCCCTCGCCCGAATTGGAAAAAGATTTAGCACCTGCAAAATCAAGTATGGAACCCGTTTCTTTGCGATGTTTCACTACCGCTTCAACGTCCAGTCCGTCGGCATTATAAATAGCGCCCTCAAACTCGCACAAACCCACAATCAGCGCCCCAAATTCGGACAGATATTTAGCCGTATGATAGCCCACATTACCCAGGCCCTGCACAATTATTTTTTTATCCTGCAAACCGGTGGGCAAGTCTAACTTCTGCATGTCCTCCGCCATGTCTACACACTCACGGATGGCGATGGCTATCCCCCGCCCCGTGGCTTCCTTGCGTCCGGCTATACCATGCAGGGCTATAGGTTTACCGGTCACCGCGCCCAGGGCGTCCAACTGGCCGGGGTTCATGGTAGCATAGGTGTCGGCTATCCAGCTCATTTCGCGCTCACCCGAGCCATAATCGGGGGCGGGTACGTCAATACTGGGGCCTATAAAATTCTTTTTTATCAGCTCAACCGTATAGCGGCGGGTGATATTTTCCAGCTCCTGTACGGTATATTTTTTGGGGTTGATCCTGATACCTCCTTTGGCGCCGCCAAACGGGACGTTTACTATGGCGCATTTGTAGGTCATGAGGGCGGCAAGGGCCATAACTTCATCTTCGTTTACCATTTCGCTGTAGCGGATACCACCTTTAGTTGGCGACTGATGATGGGAATGTTCCACCCGCCAGGCATCAATTACTTCAAAACCATTCCCCTTACGTATAGGGAAACGGAAACGATAAACGCTGTTACATGATTTTATCTGGTCGAGTAAGCCGGCATCGTGGCGGGTAAATTGAGCGGCATAATCAAAGTTTTTACAAACATCGGCAAAGAAGTGTAAATCCTTATTGGAGGCTGAGGGAATGTTAGCCATAGCTTTTAGGTTAATATTGTGAATTTACTAATAAACGATGCAAATCGGATATTAATTTTATCATTATCGTAATAATTACTTGATTACGACACACAGTACTAACAACGCTATAAAAACAATGTTTAAACAAACATCGCTTTATTCAGAAAAGGATTGTTATTTTTCCTTTTCCAGCTTTTTCAGGCGTCTGTCTATTGAGAACAGATATATAGCTATCCCGATAAAAATGATCGCGATGGTAGTAATGACCACATATATTTTGCCCGAACTGCGGAATTTATCGGCCATTTCCACCTGGTTCGATTGCGCGAACACGGCCATATAATTAAAAACAAATAATAAAAGTACGGCTATTTTTTTCATGTCTACACGGTTTCATTTTTATACTCAATAGTACGGATACGGTAACGCAAAGTAGCTATCCATACTGCTAACAAACTCCAGCCTAACATGGCGGGGTAAAAAGCGATCTTCATTTCGTTATCCAGATCATATTTCCCGAATGCAGGGTTACCCCCGCTTCCGGGATGCAATGAATCTGTCATCCGCGGTAAAACAAACAGCAGAACGATCATGATCGGGAAGGCAAAGATGTTGTAAATGGCAGCTATTTTAGCACGTTTCTGCTCTTCGTCAATAGACCTGCGCAATACCAGGTAGGCGCAATATAAAAGGAAGGCTATTGCCGCGCTGTTTTGCTTTGGGTCGCCGCTCCAAAAATCGCCCCAGGTGAATTTAGCCCATAACATACCGGTTACCAAACCCAAAAAATAAAACATAAGCCCGGTATTTACGCATTCAACAGCAGCCAGGTCATATTCCTCCTTACCTGTGTTTAAATATTTAATGCTGAAATAAACAGATATTACAAATACCGAAAGCACAGCCATCCACATAGGTACATGGAAATATAAATTCCTTATAGTTTCATGAAGTATAGGTAAAGTGGGGACATGCAGCAGCAAGCCCGTAAACAATGTAGAAAACACCAGCACTACCGCCAGTACCTTCCACCACATTTGATAAATTATCTTCATAATTTGATGCGGCAAAGTTATAACAAATTACAGTTTTACGGTTAATTAATGCGCCAATATTTAACCGCGATATTTAAAATGTAGCGGCGGGGGGCGGCCCTACCGGCACATAATCAATAGGCAGCAGTTCGGCCACCTTGTTTTTTGACCAGGTGCCCTCAAACAGCGCGGTTTGGGTTACAACCGAACCATTCTGATCAAACAACGCGTACGGCTGGCTCAGTGAAATAACGCTAACCTGGTAATTAGGCATATCCAGCGGGCGGAAAATATCCTTAAAATCGGTTTCTTCGCGCTTGCGGGTATAAATTACGTACAGGCAACCGGGAAAGGCTATACCAAATAAGCCAGGTTCGTTAATTGCCCTGGCCACATCGGTTTCCTTAAGTGGCTGCCGGATAAGATTTTGATCGTATTTAGGCAAATTATATTTCATGAGCCAATAATTAATGGAATCGCGGTTAATGCCGTTAAACGCATCCAGCTTATGCTGAATTACGCTGGCAGCAGGCCGCTCCGGGTTTGGCTTGCGCATCAGTATCATCATTTGAAAACCGTCCTTGCTTAACGTAGCGTTTTGCAGCGAGCGGAAAAAGTGCCGGCTTGATCCATAATAAATATCATCCCGCTTAGTTTGCCACACTTTTTTTTGCGATGCACTACCCCCCATTTCGGTATAAAGCACATTCCCCTGCCAGGCTATCTCATCGTTAATATCGTCGGAGGTAAAGGATTTGAGCATAAATTTCACTTTATAACCCAGCGCCCTATTCTCAATCAAAATAAAGTCGCTGGAATAAGCCTCCAGCTTTTTGGTAGCCTTATGATAGATAAAAGTAATGTCATGCGGGTTCAGGATCCGGCATTTCCGCGCGTTATCCGATTCGCCAAAAAAACGCTTTAAAAACAGCGCGTAATTAATTTTCCAATTGGCCGGCGTGGTAATTACTACCTCGTGCAACTGGGTTACGTTGGGCAATAGCTCCGCATTTATCTTTATCGGATCTTTCCCAACCATTACCGTCTGGGTAAAATCCTCATACCCAATCATACTGATAATCAACTGGTACTGGCCGGGCCGTATGCCGGTAAGGGAAAAGGTACCATCGTCATTACTGGAAGTACCGAAGGACGAATTACTTAAAAAAACGCTGGCTTTAGCAATTGCACCCTTGGTATCCATACGGGATACCTTACCGGTAATTGTTCCGCCCTGGGCAAGCAGCATTACCGGGCAAAGCAAAATTAATAACAGGGGCAGCCAAAAACGCATTGTTAAAATAACGGTTATTTTAATTGCAAAATATAGATAAAGGTATTTTGATTTGCAATCTTAATTATTCCTTCATAAATATAAAAGCAATTCTGTTTAATCGCGCCACAGGTAAGGGAACAGCAGCAGCGATGTGGCTATTACTATTACGTTTATGGCACCTAACAAAATGATATGATTGTAATCAAAGCTTCTGTCTATACCATCCATGGCGTTTTTGCTTAGCTTGATGAGCACCAGTATAACCGGTATAATAACCGGAAAGCTTAATATGGCCATTAACCCGCTGCTATTGCCTGCTTTTGAGGCAATGGCCGACAACATGGTAAACACTGTTGAAAAGCTAATACTGCCCAGTAACACCGCTATAAAATAGTACAAGGGATCGCCAATGGTATTGTTAAAAAACAGCAGATAAACCAATAGTGTCAGCAGACTGAGTATCAGCATCAGCATACCGTTATAAATGGTTTTTGACAGGATAACGGCCCGTGCGCTGGTAATGGAATAATAGTAAAGCATTCGTCCCTTGTTTTCGATCATAAAGCTTTTGGCGATTGCGTTAACCGCCGCGAACAGCATAATGATCCAGAATAGCACATTCCACACTACCGGGTAACCGGCGGTTTCGCTAAAACCCGCGCTGAGGTTAAACGAGATATAGCAGACAAATACCGTTGATACAACATATAATAAAACACCGTTGAAGGCGTATTTTGAACGCCATTCAATCAGTATCTCTTTTTGCAGCAGATAACCGGTTTGCCTGAATAATTCCATTAGGGGCAAATTTAGTTGATTAGTTGATTAATTGATTATTGATTAGTTGATTATTAACGGTTAATTACCGACGCTTATAAACGTTATCATTCTGAACGGGGTGAAGAATCCGGCATTTGTAGTTTAAAACATATCCATCGTCAGGTTCACTCCATTCAGAATGACAAAATTATAGTGTATAAAAGAAATACTAATCTCTAATCAACTAATTCCTGATTCACTATCTTTACCTATGCCTGTTATATACCATCCAACGCCGATAGGTTTTGCGCGTATTGAAGATGAAGCTAATTTGATCTGTTCGGTAACCGTAACGGAAATTGCCGGTGAGGATGCTACCGAACCTTCCCCTGCCGTTTTAACCGCGGCCCGGCAGCTGGATGAGTATTTCGCGGGCAAACGGCTGGTTTTTGATTTTGCGTTCCGGCAAAAAGGCAGCGATTTTCAGCAGGGCGTGTGGGAGCACCTTTGCGCTATTCCTTACGGAAAAACCATCAGCTATGCTCAATTGTCAAAACGGATGAATAATCCATTAGCTATCAGGGCCATTGCTTCGGCTAACGGTAAAAATAATTTATGGATAATAGTACCTTGTCACCGGGTTATTGGTTCGGATGGCAGTTTAACCGGTTATGCAGGCGGCTTATGGCGTAAACAATGGTTGCTGGAGCATGAGGCACATGTACAGGGTGTGGGCCAAATCAGCTTATTTTAAGATTTTTTTACTTTCGCAACCAGCAAATGTTTCATTTTTTCGTGCAACTCGTGCGGCAGAAATGGCTTTGCTAAAACCTCGTTCATGCCCGATGCAATAGCCTGTTGCTGCTCATGATCATACGATGCCGCGGACAACGAAATAATAGGTATGCTCCTTTTTGGTTCTTCAAAATTAACCCTGATGGTTTTAGCTGTTTCGTAGCCATTCATTTCGGGCATGTGGGTGTCCATTAAAATTATATCATAATAATTTTCTTTCAGTTTATCCAGGGCTTTACGGCCATTGTCAACCATATCAACTTTTACATTCCAGTCTTTTAATATTTTGGCAAGCATAAACTGGTTAATCATGTTATCCTCAGCCACCAATGCCGATATATTATCAAATAGCGTTAATTCTTCTTTAATACTTTTTACGATAGCGGGTTCTTTGGGTTTAGCCGCCAAAAAAAACCAGTTAGTGAAGCTGAATATACTGCCCTTGCCTACCTGGCTGCTCACCGATAATTCTCCTCCTTTAAGCTCAATCAGTCTGTTAACAATGGCAAGCCCAAGGCCGGTTCCGCCATATTTGGATACAATGCTATCGTCCGCCTGTTCAAACGAATCGAAGATTTTTGACAACCGATCCGCCGGAATACCTATACCGGTATCTTCACTACTGAATTTTAGCTTAACGCGGTCTTTGTGTTTTTCCTGCACAGTTACCTTCAATCTTACATAACCCCGTTCCGTAAATTTAATGGCATTGTTCAACAGGTTCATCAGGATCTGGTTAAGCCTGAGCGAATCCACATCAATGTATTGGGGCACATCATCGGCTATGTCCAGTACAAATTCAATGTTTTTCTCATCGGCTTTAAATTTCAACAAATCAAATACCGATTTCACAATCCGGGTTACGTTATTAGGGGCGCGTACAATATTGAATTTTCCGGCTTCTATTTTAGATATGTCCAATACATCATTAATAACCCCAAGCAATGATTGTGATGACGTTTCCAATAAATTAAGCATATTATTCTGCTGATCATTCATCGGGGTTTTACGCAACAGACTGGTTAGGCCAATAATGCCGTTTACAGGTGTGCGCAATTCGTGGCTCATATTGGCCAGGAAAGTTTCTTTTACTTTTTTGGCATACTCGGCCGCGTCTTTTGATTTAATAAGCTGTTCCTGGAAGCTTTTTTGGGGCGAAACATCACTGATGTTCAGAAAAATGGTTTTATTCCGATAAGCCATCCGGCATTCCGCCCATATCACCCGTTTATCAAACGTTTCAAACCGGCACTCAAAAATCGCGAATTGCAGGTTATCTTTAATAATCTCCCCTAACTTTTTTCTGAACGAAGACTTATCGTCCTCAACGGCAAGATCAATTATACTTTTACCCGTAACTTCCGAGATCTTGTAGTCCATTAATTTTTCAACTGCCGGGTTAATGGTCCGGATCCGCAGGGTATGCGCGTCAACCGAGCATATCATGTCTGCCGAATTTTTTACTACAAGCGCGTAATTCTGCAATTCAATACTTTTTTCCCTGATTTCGGCCTGGCCGCGGGCCAATTGTATAAAGGCGTCAACTTTGGCCGCTGTGATGTAAGGATCGAGTGGTTTATATAGATAATCAACTGCTCCGGCACCAAAACCTTTTATGGCATATTTCGCCTCTTTGGATATGGCGGTAACAAAAATAACGAGTATATCTTTAGTTTTGGGATTGGCTTTCAGCACTTCCACCAGTTCAAAGCCATCCATTTCCGGCATCTGCACATCAATAAGCGCTATGGCTATGTGGTTATCCCAGGCAATTTTCAGGGCATCATTGGGGGATATAGTGGAAAATATGCGAATGTCATTCCGTTGCAATAGCGCCTCAAGCGCTATAATGTTCTCCTCCCGGTCATCCACAATTAAAATATTAATAGGGGTCATTGTTATATTTAATTGTGGTTTTTGTTAATCAGGTTTGCAACAATTCGAGCAATTCATTATTTGATAAAATATATTCTGCAGCGCCTATAGCAATTGCTGCCCGTGGCATTTCGCCCATTTCCGCTTCAGCCGGGCTTTGCGCTATGGTCAGCGCTCCGTATTCCTTTAATTTTAACAGCCCTTCGGCCCCATCCTGGTTCGCGCCCGATAATAATATGGCGGTACATCTTTCCTGAAAAACCTCGGCAGCGCTTTCAAAAGTTACATCAATGGATGGTTTGGAATACCATACCGCATCAGAAACATCTAAGCTGAAATTCTTTTCCTTTTCTATTAAAACGTGATAATTGGCCGGAGCGATATAAATGGTATTTTGGCTTATTATCTCCTTATCTGTAATTTCACGGAAAGACATACGGCTGTTTTCGGCGAATAGTTTTTCAATTTCGCTAAAAAAGTTTTTTTTACGGTGAATGACTATAATAACCGCTTTGTTAAATGTGGCCGAAAAATTTTTCACCGCGCGAAAAATGAGTTTGAATGATCCGGCGGAACCACCAATCAGCACCAGGTCTGAGTTGTGCCAACGTTTCAATATGTTATCGTTAAGCGCCAATTTTTTGGTAAATATTCTCTTTCTGATTAATCACCTTAAACCGCTTCCTGAAAAAATCAGACCGTATGGTTTCCTTACTGCCCAGGCATAGAAACCCAAGATGGCACAGGCTTTTATAAAACAGATCTAATATTTTCTCCTGCAGTTCCGATTCAAAATAGATGAACACGTTACGGCAGCTTATCATTTGAAACTCGTTAAAAACAGTATCGGAAATTAAGTTATGTACGGAAAATAACGTATGCTGTTTTATTTCGCTGTGGATGCTCGCGGCATCGTACATAATGGTAAAATGATCAGTTATAGTGCCGGGTAAACCCGAATACTGGTAGTTTTCGGCATAGCTTTTTATTTTACGCAGGCTGTAAATGCCCATACGGGCTTCTTTCAGCATTTCGGTATTAATATCGGTACCGTATATAAATGATTTCTCGCGAAGCTTTGATTCATTCAGCAATATGGCCAGCGAGTAAACTTCTTCGCCGGATGAGCAGCCTGCACTCCATATTTTGATATGCTGGTAGGAGGATAAGTAAGGCAATACCTGGCTGTTGATGGCCTTGTAAAACGATGGATCGCGGAACATTTCGGTTACATTAACCGTAATTTCCTCCAAAAATTCCTGAAAAAACTGCTGGTCGTTTACCAGTTCGTGTTTCAGATCATAAAACGACAGTTTTTTAAACTGCATGATACGAACCAGCCTTCGTTTTAACGATGCTTTAGTGTATTGAGAAAAATCGAACCCATGAACCTTTTTTACAAGGTCAATCAATTCATTTAGTTGCGCTGCAGAAATAGTACTGTAAGCTGTATCATTCATATTACTTTTCCAGCCAAAGCTGCATTAAAGAGATCAGCCTGTCTATATCCACCGGTTTAGTAATATAATCGCTTGCTCCGGCGGCTATACACTTCTCCCGGTCATCTCTCATTGCTTTAGCCGTTAATGCAATTACAGGCAACTTGGCCCATTTGTTTTGCTTACGTATATATCTTGTTGCTTCGTAACCATCCATTTTAGGCATCATGATATCCATTAATACAATATCAATGTCGCCTGTTTCTTCTAATTTAGCTATGGCTTCCTCACCATCGTTGGCAATTTCCACTTTCAAATCAAATGTTTGCAGGGCGCTGGTAAGCGCGAAGATGTTACGCATATCATCGTCAACTACCAATACTTTTTTACCCTTCAACTTTTCTTTCCCGTTAGAAACGGCATTACTTTTACCACCCGCTGATGCCGGCGCGTTTGAACTATGACTAATTTTGTGCAGGAATAAATTAACCTCATCAATTAACCGGTCTGATGATTTAGTTGTTTTAACCACCATGGCATTGGCATACTGCATTAACCGGTTTACCGAAGTTTTGTCCAGCTCCATAGCTGTATTAACAATAACCGGAAGGCTGGCAAAACGTTCAATGCCTTTTATTTTATCCAAAAGGTCCAGCCCGGAAATATCAGGCAAATTCAAATCAAGTATTACGCACTGGTATTCATTTTCCTGTAACCGGCTAAAAGCCGAAGCCCCATCAAAAGCCTGGTCGACAGTAATGCCCTGCTTTTCCATCATCTCCTTCAAAGCTTCGCTTTGCGCCTGATGATCTTCAACCAATAATATTTGTTTAAATACTATACCGCTTTGGCGGGTCATTTCTCCAAACAATTTATCCAGCGTACCCGTATCAATTGGTTTCTTCATAAAGCTTATAGCCCCTTCTTTTCGCACCCTATTGGCAGCCGCTTCGCCTGCCGACATTAAATGAACGGGTATACTTGCCGTTTCACCCGAATTTTTTAGTTCCTTCAATATCTGCCATCCGTCTTTACCGGGCAGCATAATATCTAATATTACCGCGTCGGGCTGATTTTGTTTGATAATTTCAAAAGCATTTGTGCCTTCGTTCACCATTACGGTTTTATACCCGTGCTCGGCGGCATAATCTTTTAAAATATCGGCAAAGTTCTTATCATCCTCCACAATTACCACCAAAGGTTCCTTATCGGGATCCTTAGCCATAATTTTGGCTACCGGCTGTAAAAATTCCTGCGATGGATTGAATGTAGATACGGTAGGCACCTTATCCTCGTACGTGGCAGCTTCAGCCTCAATCGGGATAGTAAGCGTAAACTCGCTGCCTTTACCCGGCTCACTTTTTACGTTGATCTTTCCGCCTAATAAAGCGGCTAATTCCCTGCTTATAGACAGCCCCAGGCCGGTACCTCCATATTTGCGGCTTGTTGAACCATCTGCCTGCTGAAACGCGTCAAATATCAACCGTTGTTTTTCGGGCGCTATGCCAATGCCGCTATCTTTAATGGTAAAGGCAATAGTTTTTGGCGCACTGCCCGGGGTAATGTTAATATCGATCGATCCTCCCTCGGGTGTAAATTTAAACGCGTTGGAAAGCATGTTCTTGATTACCTGCTCCAACCTCACTTTATCAGTGTATATCTGCGCAGGCACATCGCTGATATGATGCTTAAAGTCAATTTTCTTATTGGCAGCCATTTCAGCAAACAACAGTTCCATATCATTAACAATCTCTGTTATTTTGATATGGTCGTTCATCATTTCCAGCTTACCCGATTCAATTTTGGACAGATCCAGGATATCATTAATAAGCGTAAGCAAATCATTGCCGGCGTTAAATATTACACTGGCGTATTTAATCTGGTCGGTCGATAGGTTGTCGCTTTTATTGTCTTTCAGTATCCGGGCCAGTACCAGTATACTGTTTAAAGGCGTGCGCAGCTCATGGCTCATGTTAGCCAAAAACTCCGATTTGTATTTGCCGGTAGCCTCCAGTTCCTCAACCTTCAGGTTAATGGATGCACGCGCTTCCTCAATAGCCTGGTTTTTTTCCTCAAGCAAACTTGCCTTTTCTTCCAGTTCGGCATTAATGGTACGTAATTCCTCCTGCTGTACGCGCAATTCTTCTTCAGATGCCTGCAGCATTTCGGTTTTGTTGAGCAACTCCTCGTTAGTTACCCGCATTTCTTCCTGCTGCGCTTCCAGCTCTTCGGCCTGCTGCTGGGTTTCCTCAAACAAATCGTGCATAATGGTACGGGCCTGCGCGGTGTTAATGGCAATACCTATATCATTGGAAACAGATAAAACATAATCGTGAATATTGCGCGATGCCGTGTCCTGGTAAGCAACCTCAATCACCCCTTTCAGTTTTTTATCAAAAAAGAAAGGAACTATCATTATCTCAATCAATTCCTGACTGATGATGGAGGTTTCCAGTTCCAGCTTGTCATTCAGCGTCCCTTTTATCACGGTCGCTTTTTTATCTTTAGCAACCTGGCCCAGCCAGCCTTCCGATAGCTTAATGGTTTTTTTAACCAGTTTCAGATCGTGAAAAGCGTAATAGGCATGTAGTTCAAGACTTTCTGTTTGTTCATCAAACAGGTATAGGGTGCCGGTAACGGCTTTTGTGTATCTGCATACTTCGGCCAGGATACTTTGCGACAATTCTTTTTCGCTTTGCTGGCCCTGCATTTTTTCGTTCAGCAAACCGGATCCTGTAAGCAGCCAATTTTTAATTTCGTTTTCGCCCAGCACCTTTCCAAGTTCCACGTTAGTGGTTCTTATTTCTTCTTCGGCTATTTTCTGTTGTGCAAATGTTTTTTGTATGTATTGGAATAATACCAGGATAATGATTAAGAATATCAGCGAACCGACTAAAATAATAATGATCGCGTTGGTTGAAGCGGCATGTGAGCTATCCCTCCTGTCATTTAACAACCTGGTCTCTGTATCATTTAAACGAGTTCTTAAAAGCCTGATATCGTCCATATTCTGCTTGCCATTCACAAACATGTTAGTTTGAACCATATACTCAAGCCCTTTAGCATCGCGGGTCTCGATATTGGTTTTTATGATATCCAGCTGTGCATTAACCAATACATTTAATGAATCGACCCGTTTGACTTGTGAGGGGTTATCTATTATGAGTTCCCGGAGCTTATTCAGGTCGGTGGATATGTTGGGTATAGCGGCCCTGTACGGGTCTAAAAGAACAGGCTTGGCAGCAGCGCAATAACCACGCATTCCCGTTTCGGCATCAGTTAGCAGTTGAAGCAGATCATCCGAGGTATTAATAACTGTTTGGGTATGATCAACCCACTTGGTATCCTCTTCCAGTTGGCTAATGCTCTTATACGATAACGTCCCAACGATTATGACCAGGATAATTGACACGGCAAAGCCGATAAATACCTGCTGACGAAAAGATAGTTTAAACATTTAACAGAGGTTTATATTTTGAATATGTTTTTCCAATAACGATAATAGACACTTATGCAAAATAAGTATTTATATTAATGGTTATCAAATGTGCATTATTTTAATTTATTGTTTGGAGCCGTTTCACCACTTTTAGTTGTTGTAATACCAATTACGGCTAATAAAGGCCCGGCAAATAATAAATACCAGCCCCATTTAAATTTAATAAGCCTGGTTAAAAAACCCTGCAGCGATTTGAATGGTATGAAGCTGAAAGTATGGTGCACTTTCAGAACCGCGGCTATATAAATTAGCACCACCAATATTAACGATGCCCACGCGCTTAGCCTTACTATCGGTTTCTGTTTCAACACAATGCCCGCTATGCCTACAACGGCCACCAGCAGCACTACAATTCCGTAAGGGCGGTTAAGGTCATAAATATCCCAGCTCATTAAGCCAAAAGAGCGTAATAACGGGCAATAGGTTGCCGCGATGAGCAACACAAAGCCGGCGAATGATAAGAATGATTTAGTTGGCATATCATTGATTAATGATATGCCAAAGATATAACAAAAAGCTTATTGCGGTAACCCGTTATAGGGTTGCTGCGGAGATATGGAGCCCCTGTCTTTTCGTAGTATCCGGTTAAATAAGGATATTTCCCGGTCGAACAAAAATCTTAACCAAAGCTTGGTCCATGAGGTGTGCGATAGCAGGGTATCGTAGTAGCCGGGCGCTTTTGATTTGATCTGCGGCAGTTTATTCCATGGGATTGAAGGAAAATCATGGTGCTCGTTATGGTAACCTACATTGAAGGAAACCTTATTCAGCGGGCCATAATAGCTGTAAGTTTCCTGCTCCTCGTTATGAGTAAGGTAATGCTCCTGGATCCAACGGGCGCCCAGCGGGTGCAGGCCTACCGAGAAAGAGAAGCTTAACAGCAAATAAGCCAGGCCATGCCAGCCAAAAAAGTAACAAATAGCCGTTGTAAATACAACTTGTACCAAAAGGTTGGTTACTGTCCAACCGTCAAAAGCCTTAATTTCTTTTAACCGGGCCAACCTGAAAAACTGGAACAAGGGGAAAAATAAGAGCCATAATGCTTTTCCGAAGAAATTGTTATTGATCAGTTTAGCTTCCCATTTGCTTGGCAAATCAGCATCCAGTTCATGAATACCCTGGAAGGAATGATGTTTAAGATGAAAATGCTCGAACGAAATAGCGCTCGGGAATATTTGCGGCATATTGGCCAGCATACTTGCCCAGCGGTTAGCGGCACGTTTTTTAAATAATAACTGGTGCGTACACTCGTGGATCATCACAAACAAGGAATGATCGGCAAAGGCGCCTAAAAAATAAGCCACCGCGAAAACAACCCACCATGATTGACTTGAAACCAGCCAGCACGCAATAATCTGGAATGCAACCAACCCGATAATAGCAAAAATGGTATATGGATTTTTTCCGATCAGGTTCCTCATGTCGGGGTATTCTTTCAAAATTTGCTTTGTACGTATTTTATGTGGTTCAGAATATTGTGAATAGGTGAAATCTGTTTTTTTAGTCATAATTAGTTTTAGTTATCCTTGTTGTTTTAATCAGTGTGCAATCAGGATGAAAGGTTGAATATGCTTATAAAAGGTGATCTTTGGAAAAAAATTGAGAAAAAAAATTAAAAAATAATTAAATAAAATATCTAAATACATGATAATCAGATATATGAATAATTCACAAAAACAGATATTATTTCCCTCCGCGAACAAATCTACTGCTAATCAATAAGGTAAAAAAAATCCCCCGCCTGGCGGCGGGGGAACGGTCACGACTTCCTCAAGCCGTGACCAACCTAAACCTTATCACATATACATAACGGTGTTTTTTTCGTTTTGGTTTACCCGGGGCGATTTTTTTTTAATTAATTTACAACTTACTCAATTACAGCCGATTCGCAAATGTGAGTAGGTACTATACCTGTGCCGTTGATACGGGTGATGGCGTCAGTGCTTTGCGTATTGCCCGATAATACCAGTATAGTATCCAATCCGAACTTGTTGCCCCCCATAATATCGGTTTGCAAGGTATCCCCTACCATAACAATATTTTTTTTATCAATAGACCGCCGTTCGCGTATCAAATCATAAGCGAACATGAACATCTGCGAATCGGGCTTACCAAAACGGATGAATTTTTTGCCTACAATGATTTCAATCATATTAGCCAAGCCGCCTATGGCAATGGATACATCGTGCAAATTAAGCGGGTAGGCCCTATCCGTATTGGCCACAATGGCGGGTATATTACGTTTACGCAACAGGTTTACGCATTTATTCAGATCATCAAACCAGTCAAACCCCTCGTCATCTAAAAAAACCAGCGCGCTTACCTCATCGGCGTTAGTATCATCAACCATACTTATGGGCATGGTGTGCAGGCCCGAGCTTTCAATATAATGCGCGGAATCAGGCGTACCTAAATAAGCTACTATGCCTTGCGGCACTTTCAGGTCCAGGTACTCCTTGGCCAGCATCCCCGAAGAAATAATGCGATCGTGCGTAATTGCCATAAGGCCTTTATTATGATACGATTCGGCCAGTTGCTGCGGGCTACGCGATGCATCATTGGTTACAATATAATACTCTTTTTGAGCGGCTTCCAGGTAAGCGAAAGTCTTTTCAATACCGGGCACCAGGCCCTTATAATTTTTTATAACGCCAAAGGCGTCAAAAAAAATAATTTCGTAATTATCAATAATGCTTTTAAAATCCCGTATCTGCATTTTATTTAATTTTCAGGGCATCAATTAATATATCCGCGTTAAAATCCCTGTCGACCGATGGCAGGTATATATCAAAGGCTTCTTGCTGTAGCTTTTTGGCATATTGGTCATTAAAAAAATACTGACCGTCTTTTATCACATAATTCAGTATAAAAAAGCGGTACATCTCTTTCAGGAAACGCAGTTCATCCGCCTTTATTGGGTTTACCTTATGGTATTCCTGCAGGAAAAGAATAAAGCGCGGCTCATTCATTGTATCAATTCTATAACTGAATACGGTACGGTCGCCCGCATCAGATACCACCCTGCTGAAAAAATAAAAATCAAGGATGCGGTAACTCATCCTAAACCAATCGTAATCCCAGCGCGAATACAGTTCGAGCTTATTGGTTACTGAAAAGTTGCCAATGTTCCAGTCGATAAAAACGGGGATAATTTCAAATGAATGTACATTATATTTCGACCGGTTCTTTAAAAACTGCTCGCAATGGTATTTCAGGAAATCGGCCTGCATGAGTGTTACAAAACCATCATTGCTTTCCAGTTGCTGCAAAAGGGCATTAATATCAGTACGTAAGGTTTTGGACGATTTGGGCAGCACGTTGCGTAACTTGGAGCAAGCTTTATGAAACTTACCAATCTGCTGGCCGAACTTGCGGATATGATCATCAGACAGCCGGCGCGGCAACCGTTCCAGTATGCGGGTTGGGTTATAAAACACTACCCAGGCATCCTCGCCAGCCTGTTTATGCTTATAAATATAAACCCGGTTATTTTTTAATAACGATTTAGCCAGCAGGTTTTCAAACGGATACAGCAGGTTGTTGGATAAGCTGTGTATAATACGATGATCCTCCTTAAAATATTCGTACTTGCCAAAATTGGATAGTTTGGCTATGATAATATCATCGTCATCAAACGTAATTTTAAATACATGATTGGTTGATACCATCGCGCTGATATCCTCAACCTTACGAATCGTTTTTGAAGCGTCGTAGCCCTCCCAGGCTTTTTTAATTATGATTGAATAGTCCATTTTGTCTGAACCGGAATTTAACCGGTTATTGGATTACAAGATTATGGATTTTTTTTTGTCTGAATCGGTATTTTTTGTCTGAACCGTGATTTTTGGGATTATGAGATTACAGGATTATTGGGTTGTTATACTGGTTTATATTTTTTATTGAGCAGGCGTTTGAATGTTAGCGATTTGCTACCGAAGTTTAAAAGCAGGCCAATTTCCATATTGTATGCCTCCAGGTAAT